>Ga0193706_1000075_pt1 | contig 76797 bp, 121 predicted proteins | sample U3c1metaG_FD_160130 | JGI IMG/M metagenome (GOLD analysis project Ga0193706, IMG submission 160130) | Soil microbial communities from a riparian zone of the East river system, Colorado, United States - U3c1 | ecosystem: Environmental > Terrestrial > Soil > Riparian zone | place: USA: East...
CTGGTGAATTCAATTCTAGTCCGTGCATATTATGGTTCGGCGGCGTATGCCGCGATGATGTCCGTGTCAGCAGATCCGAAACAAGTAAGCGTCATAAGAGCCACCTTACTGGCAGCAAGCGAAGCCGGCGCCGCTGCACCTACAAACTTCCAAGCCGGAAACGTAAAGGTGCGCAATGAACTGTCGCCAATAATTTTCACCGTTATCGACTTGGGCGCGCCTCGGTTGGAGGTGGTGAACGTGATGTTGCCTGTGAGAGTGATTGTCCTGAAATTGTCATTGTCAAAATCGAGGGCAGTTGTGCCTGCATAGGTGAGCGTAGAATGTGCGCCTCTGTGGTTGCCGACAAACAACGAAGCGGTGAGCTTGCCTACTGTAATCATGTCCGTCGCTGGATTGTAGGACAGGATAACAGGCTGGCCGGACTCGTTGAGGTAGGTGATTTGGAAGATGCCCAAAGTCACACCAATGCTCACCATGTCCAGCAATCCGCTGCCTTCCACAATGGTAAGCAACTCCGTTTCGAGTGGTGCTCCTGGGATCGCTGCTGCTGGCAACGCGTTGAGCTGCGCGAACGCAGCGTTGAGTTTAGCGCGGGCAGAAGCACCGCTTTCTCCGTCATCAATATCATCTATTGGCATTGTGTCTCCTTAATCTTCCCAAACTTCTCCATCGTTCCACGCCCCACCATCGTCCCACAGTCCGCCTGCAAGCAACCAAGTCGGAGGCTCTGGCGCGAGGATCGTCTGTTGCGCGGATACGTTAGTGGAAATCTCGTTTCCCCACACGTCGAAAATCCCAATCCTCCAATACAGATTTGGATGGATGCCGACAACAGCGTAGGGAGCAAACACTTCTACCGGCAGCGCATCGCCCGGATCTACCGCAGTGTGCGTCAACGTAGGCGCAGTCACCGCAGGATCGAAATCCTCTTCTTCCGTGAACCAAACCTTCAACACGTTTGCATCTGGGTGGACTGGATTCGTCCAAGTCAAATGATAGGTGTAAACCGTTTCATCAGAATTGATTTCTGAAAGAGAAGACGCAAGCCCTGTAGGCGCTGGAGGCATAGCATTCTCAAGTTCTATGCTGATAGGAAGCTCATACGGTTCCAACGCTAGGGTTTCCTCGTCCCGAACGATTGCATCAATTTCAAACAAGTGTTCACGCACCACATTGCCATCTGCCACTGCATCATCGTAATCGTAAACAAAGGTCAGACTGGTCTGTTCCACAGTGCGCTTGAGCACAGGCGCAGAACCGCTGTTGTCATAAACCTTGATCAGATACTTGTCGATGCCCGTATCTCCCCACCAGTAAACGCCCCACTCCAATGCCTCCCACGGAACGTTGTTTGTTAATCCGTGGATTGGACTGATGGTTATTGTATCGTAAATCCACGGCCCTTGCCCTACAGCACTGAGCGCAGCCACGCGCACCGTTATGTCTCCCGGAGAAACCACAAAACCTTTGCTGGCGGCGCTGGTCGTGCCTACAGGCTCCCAAGACATTCCATCGTCGTAGGAGATTTCGATGACATAACTCACTGCACCAATTGCAGGCGACCAGGATGCTGTGATGGCGTCCAACCCTGCCCACTGCGATACGTTCAAAGTATGGATGACTGGCAAATCCGGATCGTCCGGGAATGTCGGCGTGGTCAAAGGTGGCGCAGTTAATGCATCAAACGTATGGATGATTGGCGCATTGTTGACCAGTGTGATTTTGACGCGCTCTCCTCCCTGCGGTTCGATCTTAACCACCTTCCCATATTTCACCTGCTGGTCAATGATGCCGAAAACAAACATCATCGGTTCCGTCTTTCCAGTAAGCAGAAAGTCAATGTCTTCTTCCGTCGTGATGATCACCTGCTGAGGATCAGACATTTCTTCCACCTCTAACGGCCCAACGACCCCTCCGCGTTTGTCCCGCAGAAGCATTTCATAAACACCACTGTCACCAAAATGCAGAGGCTCGGACACCTGGAGCAGGAACTGATTGCCCGACATTTCTTCCACCGCCACAATGTAGCCAAATTGTGCCCACCTCGGAACATCATGCGCGACTGCTACCAAGTCCCCATAACTGGGAATGAAACCTTCCATCCCTGTTTCGATCACAATGTTCTCGCGCAGGTAACGTTTGGTTGCCAACAAGAACAGTCCTTCGCGGTAAGCGTGATTTCGATCCTGCACGCCTGGAATCCGAATGTCCTCTGGATGATCAGAAGTTCCTCCGGGCAACGTGCAAACGACCACCTCCTGTTTGTAACCAGTCGAAGGCTCGGTGTATTCGATTGCGATGGAATCAAAGTCGTTCGGCTCCCAAAGTTTGATGTCTAGTTGGAACGATCCTTTCACCGTGTTGTCAGGCGTGAACATTGTGACAGGAACAGACAACGGTCCATCCCTGCGCATTGTAATCAACGATCCCGACAGCAACGGCACCGCCCTGCCTACGCGCGCAATAGTCTTTGCCGCGTCCCATACTGTAATTGGATCACGGAACGTCCAGTCAAAGTATTCGGAACGTCCTGCATATTCTGCATCCAAAGTCTCCAACGAGTCCCAATCGAAGAACACGTCATCAGCCACCCTGCCACCATAGGCACTTCGGAACACATCAACGAACGCCCACACGATGGAACGCGTGGCGACTGGATCAGACCAAGTGCCACTGGACTCACGTATGGGCAGCTTGCGCGTGGCGACCACGTTGAACTTTTCTGCTGTTCTGCTGTTGAGGTTGTTGGTAGCACGGATCTTGACTGCGAGCAGTGTGACATTGCCGTAGTCCGGCTCCTCTCCAGTAATGAACCCACGCAATCCTTCCCAAACAACTTGATCGTTTCCGACAGCAACGCGGATTCGATCATTTGTCCTACGCATCCTCACCTCGTAGCGTCCCGGCGTCACGTCCTTCCCAAACGTAATGCGCTGTGGTGTGGTTGTGCGCATCCTAATCTCGTTGTCATCCAGCAAAGAGGAGTAGGACGTAATTGGGGCCCCGGCATCATCAATGCGTCGATAGACAACTTCCACAAACACCGACCTGGGCTTGAGCCGTCCTTTCTTGTCGCTGACGTAAAGCCCTCGAGGGAATACAAGATCTATCTCCAGGCGCTGCGCTTCTGTGCTTGGTGGATTGGCAGGAAACGGCCCGACCCAACCTGGCGCTGCATACTCAATTTGGTTGAGACCGTAAAGCGTCTGCCCACCAGCTTCCACTGACGTGATAACGTTGGTGGAGAACAATGTTGGCACTCCGCCCGGCTCAATAATTTCGTGCTCGACCTCCTCAAAGTTTTCAATCGGCGTGTCACCAATGCTGATAGTGTCGATGGCGTAAACGCCTTGACCTATGCACAGGAGTGAATGTTGGAATTGATCGTTCCCTACGTAGCGATAAAAAGGACGTGACGCCAGCGATGGATAAATCCGGTTCCTGCCATAGTTGCATTCGATCGGCTCTCCCAACCGAATGGCATTCATCTTCCCTTGGTTAGAAAATACTGGTGAGGACGCTGGAAGCTCACCCGGAGTCTCGGGCGTCTTCATTGTCACTGCCATCACAATGACCAACGCAATAAGGAGGACGATCAAAATGATCACCACCCACTCGTATCCAACAACTGCAACGAAGTTGACAACGTCATCCTTTTGAATCAACCGCGTGTTCCATTCATCACGCATCACTGGCTGTCCGTTAATGATGCAGATGGTGGGCTTTTCAAATTCCACGAAACCTGGCTTGGTAAGCTCTAGCCATTGGCGAATGGTCACGCCTCCAGGGTGATGGTGCTTCTGCGCATCCTTCAAAGGATGGAACGGATCTACAACTTCAAGGATGAATGCCATAACGATAAAACTTGATTGTCCTCATTCCACGAAGGCGCAGGCGCCGGATGCTTTCTGCCGCTACAGCCAAACCGTTCCATGCATGAATCACTTTACCACCATCGTCTTGCGTCCACAGTCCGACATGATGTGGAATTACCTGTTGACTCATAGCAACCGCGCAGCGTTCCACAGGCTTTGGGATTTCTGTCCATTGCGCAGCAACTTGATTGGCTATCTCTCTCGAAACCGCCAACACATCTGCGCAACGGAAGTGAGGATGGAGAGGCAGTTCGATTTGATCAATCTCTGAATAAACAAGGCACAACAGTCCCCAACAGTCCACGCCGTTACGATCCCGACCGCCATCTACAAACGGCAGGCCGATATAGCGCAAAGCCCAATGGACATCTGGACCTCCTGCATACCGAATGATTGTTTTGTCCTGTATCATCCTAGGGACGGGAAGCGCGCCCGCGTGTAAAGTTCCGAAGGGAATTTCTCATTCACCAAATCCATAAACGTGGCACGTCCTGAAACCTGCAGATCGGTGATGTGGATGTCTTTCAAATACAGAACAAGCGGTGGAATCATTTGAGGTGCTGTCAGGTCGGTGCTGAGATATGGCCGATAGATTACTTCAACAGGAACATCCGTTGACTTCGCTGTGTTGACAAAATCACTCACAGCCCTGTCAATGTTGTCCACTCCAATAGTCAAACTCCGAAACCCTTCCTCGTTCTCTGCCGGCAGCGTGAACTGGAAGCCAGCCGGCCGATACACTTTTGAAATTCCATTCTCGTCCAATGCAGTAACAGGCAACGGCGCCTTCACAATGTAGATGGGCGCCTGCACGCCTGTCTGCCGAATCTCCAACGTGTCAATAATGACCTGCTGGGATGGTGCGCTGGCGTATGCCTCTTTGATTGCGTCCTGTAGTGAAGGGTTTGGCATAGTTCAAGCGCACTTGGCGTAGAGCACTTCCGAAAAGTAGAACGGAACGGCAGTCCTATCCCACGCCAAACAGATTGCGTTCAATGGTCCGTTGGCACCCTCGTCCACCACCTTGTCCGTTGCCAGGATTGCTCCAGAATAATGCGTGTCTCCAGCAGCCAGGTTGATCACGCTTTTGATTGCGTCCAGTCGGTCCTGCAAATCCTCCTCAATGGGTGACGCTTCCATTGCCTCTACCAACCTTTCGTAGGGCGTGTCCACTGCGTGCGCTGAGGATTTGAAAATAGAACCAATCGACCAGTTCGCATCTCCGTCTGTTCCCTTGTCAATCAAGAGCACACAGATATACCGATTGGCAGAAGGGAGGTGGCTCATTTTGAAGGCCGTGCTTACCTCTCCAGTTGCTGACAGCACGTTCCCTACTTTGGTGGTGGCTGCGAAGGAATTGGTAAGATGGTAGTGATTCGTGTCTCTTGTCCATGTCGGCACAACAGTAACGCCTCCAAAGAAGTTGGAAGTGTTTACGCCCAGCGGGCCATTCGTCAAACCGACTGCTGGATTCGACATCACGCCAGCATACAAACGAGGCGTCCCTGTGATATCGGCACCTGTGTCACCCATTGCCATCCTCATTCCAATCCGCAGCCTGCTCCAATCGTTTCCAATGGACAGCACGCGCGCAGCGGTTGATTGAGCCAACAACAGCCGACTCTCTGCGATTGCGCTAATAGTTACCGAAGCAATAGATGAACTCATGTATCGAATCTCCATGCACCAGCCATACCAGTGCCTCCGTTTAGTGAATCTGTAATAGGCGCTTGGTCGTCGTAGGATTCAAAGGTGTCACCCACAACCTCAAACGCAGGATTGGACACAATCCAATTTGCACCGAATCCTGTTCCTGCGAGCAAAGCCATTGCTGGCGTTCCTTGGACTACATTGCCGACAATGTCACCCACAGGGTAGCAATCGAATTTATCACCACCCACCGCAATGAGATCTGGACTGTCCAATGTGGTCACCGAACAGGACGCCAAATCAAACACAACAAAATCGTGCTCGTGTGCCAGCAGCGAAGCGTTCTCCCTGATAGGACTGGTGGAAGTGATAACGGCCGAAACAGGGAACGTCCCAACGTCATTCGGAGAAACAGTGATCACGATCACAACTTCATCCCCTGCCGCAATGGGATCCAACACACCAGAGAGAACATCGCCTTCTTGGATCATTGGCTGGTCGGCTTCAATAAAGGTGAAGCTGTCAGGAAGTGTGATGGTGAAGCTGACGTTCTCCGCTGTAACAAAACTGGATAAGTTCTCAATGCGAACTCGAAACGTGTTCGATTGGGATCTGAACATCAAATCCTCAGTCGGCTCCACCTCCAACCAAAGCGTCACCAAGGTGTCGTTGAATGTTGGTGCGACCTCTTCCTCGTCATTGTTGTGGTTGCTCGGTTGGATTGTTAGCTGCGCGGTGGGCTGTTCTCCTTCAGTAAAGGCATTTGGTGTGCATTCCTCGATCCATCCCCAAAACATCACACTCGATCCGTCAGGAAACGAAACCGTAATGATTTGGTTGACCGCCACCTGTTCTCCAATCTGGACCAAACCTTCAAACGCAAACGCCACTGTTGCTGAGACTGGTGTGAGAGTTTTCAATGCCCTTCCAGCCATCGTGCGCCAAGTGGTGTTGCGCATCGTGGTGGTATCTATTGGGCCGCCGGCTGTCATCCCTGGCGGTGTCACCTCTTTCTCGAAGATCGGAAGGTCGGACAGATTTTGAAAAACTAAAGTCGTCGAATGCCCATCCTCGTATGGTCTCATATTGTGCAGAGCTTCGCTGTCACCGCCATCAGGTTGTCAGAACGTGCCATCCCGTATTCCGGTTCCAAGAATCGTACCTCCGTATCCACTCCAAACAACTCAATCACAAACGGAAGGGAACCATGCTCAAGTTCCTCCTCAAAGAAGGTTCGGAACAAGGCAAACTTGTCGTCCGTAAAGTTCCAACTCACATCGTAGATGCTCCACAATGTCTCTGCGTGCCTGCGCGTGCGAGAACGCCCCGTCTCCATCACGGTAATCTCGTTGCGAGGACTAGACAGAATTTGTGGATTTACCAATGGGAGTGGCAGGCTGTCCGGCCAGTAAATGGAATCGCTGTCCACAACGCGAAGGTAGCTGGGCAATACTGGCAGGACAAGCGGCATTGCCCGCCCTCATTTCCGCCCTCAGCCTGACCTAGGCGGCCCTGCAAGCTACTGCTACACGTGCAGACACTGCGCTTTGCGCAAATAAACAAGGAAGGGCGGTGCTGAAAAGCAAAACGCCCTCACGTCCTACCGAAGTAAAACGCAAGGGCGAGGCACCGGCGGAGGTAAGCCAACAGTGCCTAAACTTTACCGGCCACTGGGTTGGCTGGCGTCCGAAGCGAAGATCGCCTCAGCCTTTGCGTCCAGCTCTGCGCTTTGCTCAGGCGTCAGTTCCTGAGATTGCTGCGCGTGCTTCTTCAAGATGTTTGCGACCTCTTTGGCTTTTGCGGCAGCGTCTGCGGCTGCGGCTGCGAGCTCCAAGGCCTTCAATGCCATTGCGAATGTTTCCATAAATTCAGTTCGGGTTGGTTACGGTGTTTGTGGTTGCTGGTGACTTGGTGGTCAGTTGCCTGACGGAATTGACTAGCGACGTCAACGAGGACATGACGCGCGCGATCTCGTTGGGATCGCCGTTCTTCTTCAGCGCCAACATGTTCGTCGAAAATATTTCCAAGGCTGTCGTTGCGCGTTCGATGTCGGAAGCACCTGGACCAGTGCCAGCTTTGTATTCTTTGAGCGCCTCGCGACTCTGCTTCCAAGCCGGCGGAAACTCTTTGCGCACCTGATCGACACCGCGGGAGACTTCCACCGGCAACGCATGGCGGTTGTTCTTCTCCCAGTCGATTACCAGTTTGTAAATGTCGAGCGTGCTGCCTTGCACGCGCTCCGCATTGACAACCACAGGGTCGTGCCCTTCCGCAACAGGAACGGGTTTTACAGACCCGCAACCTGTCAGCACAGGAAGGGTAGTGGAAAGAAGTATCAAACAAGCCATCAGTGACATTAAGTATCGCATAAGTGCTGGAGCAATACTGCGCTCGTCCTGCTTGCGCAAGCTCTTATTCAGGAAGGAAGGCGAACCCAACAACAAGTTCGCCTTCCCGGCAGTTACGGCAATCGTTTACCAGCCGAATCCACTGAGGCTGGAGTAAGTCCTTTTGTCATCGCGTTATGAACCACCTCACGTATGAACACCGCAAGCGCGCCTGCTTGTGTCATGTCCACCCATCCAAGGTTGGCATCCGTCAAAGCCTTCAACCCAAAACCCAAACCCAAACCAACCACTGGAGTCAGCACTGGGATGAGCAGCGATGGGATTTTGGGTATGATGTATTTGATGAACGTCATAATAAACGGAACCACCACAGCGATCGCCCACTTCCAATAATCCTCCTTCGACGTTGGGATGGCATCGTTCTGGATGTTGCCAATACCAGGCACGCTGTTGGTGTAGGGGACGTCATTCGTTTGCGCGAAGATGTCCAGTGTGAATAACGCTGCCAACAAGGACAGCCCAATAATAACTCTGATGTGTCTTTTCATAAATCTCATTTGAGGATCCACTCTTTCACTGCAATCCACACAAGCCCAACCGAAAACGAAACAGCGACGCAATATGCGATGATCTTGATCCTATCACTCTCTAAAGAAGAAATCCGTGTGTTGTTAGTTTCCTGACCCTGCTTCAAACCAATGTGACGAGTGGCAACATCCCCATAGATATCTTTGCGATGCGTGTCGAGAACGTCTGCTATTCCTGGAATGCCACGCAGCTTGTCGCCTACGAGGAGTTCTCGGATTTGCTTAATCTCTTCAAGAATGCGTTCCTGATCCGTCATAAGCTCCCAAAGACAAGCTCCACCTTTTTAGGTGTAAGCGGTTTCAGCATTATAGCAGCGGCTCCCAATTGCAGCGCCTCCTTGCACTCTTTCGAGTCTTCCGCATAGGCGCCAGAAAGAATAATCACCCAAGACTCTGGTCGGATTTGTTTAATCGCGGCGAGGACTTCCAATCCACTGCGCCCTCCTTCAAGTTTCAAATCGAGGAAGATCAACTTCACATCAATTGACCTAAACAGCTCGCCTGCATCGACCACCTTCTTTTCCCAAACAACATCAATTCCGCGTTGCCTCAAAACATCTTTTGCGAGAATAGCGTCGTCTGGATTGTCTTCGATCAGCAACACTGTGGTAGGTGTCATGCTGCCCAACGACGCGCGGATTCCTTCAATGGCTTTTCTCTGCTCCTCAGAATTCAACATCGGTCTCATATTACAATTTGATGCACTAATTGTAACCCGCTCTGCACTTGCCACAACCCATCCTGATGGACTGCGGAGAAGCCCGCTGTGAAGCGTGCGGCCCAATTAGTCAACTCACTGTTCTTTGGAAAGCGTAATGGAATTTGGAATATGGCTGCACCGGTTCCTAGGTTAACCTCATAGAACGTGCGCAGTGCCACAAGCTGCGCATCTTTAAGCATCCAAGTCACAGCCAATACTGGATAAGACATTGTGAACCGAGAGCGCCTCACTGAGGCAATAAACGCTGGAGCACTGGACAAGGTGGTGTTGAGAGGCTGCGCAGTGTAATCAACAAGAGGCAAAGGGATCGCAACCGGCCAAACCTCCTCAATTAGCATCGTCACGCCTTCGATCCCTTTCCACGTTTCAATCCGTAACTGCCTTCCAATGAACGCACCAAGTCTCCGCGTCCGTCACGTATCTCCGCGCTCATCTCTGCTTTGATCTGTCGGATTGCGATTTCAATCACACGCTGATTGCCATCAGTGCGCTCTGTCACCTCTGTGCGCGCCGAGGTAAAGTTGTTCACAGTCACCTTCACCTCACCACCGCCTAAACGATCGTTCGGAATAATGCTTCCGTTGGATGCAGGTGAGAACAGTTCCGGACCACGCTCACCGACAAGGTAGTTCTTTCCTCGCCCGACTCCACCACCAGCAGCCTTTGCACCATCCAACGTCAGCTTCACACTCGTGATCGAGGATACGATTGTGGCTGTGGCAGCAATCACCGACGCCATCGCAAGCAGGTTGTATGGGTAAACCAATGAGGCTGCGCTGGCAATACCTTGGAAAATCTTGATCGTTGCGTCTGCAACAGCAAACGCCTTCGACGCAATGAACATGGCTTTGTAAACGGCGTTCTGCTCTCCCGCGAAACCTTTGATGGCTTCCGAGAGTTGTCCGAACGCAGACTCGGAGGCGTTCAAAAGAATCTGCGTCTGCGCCAGTTGCAACTTCTTCAACCGATCGTTGTAGGCTTCAATGGCAGCCGTCTTCTGATCCTGCAAATCTTGAGTCAGTTTCAGTTCCTGAGCGTTTAACTCTTCGAGCATCTTGAGTTTTGATTTACCCTCTTCGATCTCCTTCATGTTGCCCATTGCCTGGCCCATAAAAGGATCGCTGCCCAAGTAGCTCTGCTCTGGTAATCCAATCTCCTTCAGTTTGGCTGACGCCTTTGCAGAGTCGAGGAATCGCTGTGCTCTGTCAGGATCGTCTTCCACCGTCATCATTTCGCCTACAGCCTTGCCCATTGCCGCTCCCCACATCTCAGTGGCGTCCGTCATTGCGCCCATCGACTCTACCACTGTCTCCTTCGCGTCAATGACTGTCTTGATCAGGCTGTCGTTGATTTCCCTGCGCGCATCTTTCAACAAGGAAAGCCACTCTTCCATCTTCTCCAATTCGATAAACTCAAAACCTAGGCTGAGGTTGGCTGTTTTGAGTGGAGTGATGTTGAGGATCTTTTTTACTTTCTCTGGGATGCTGTCGAGTAGGATGTTTACGCCATCAATCCAATCATTGATCCCATCCGAAATGAAGTTGAGGAAACCGGTCATCGCGGTTTGCAACAAATTGAATGCCTTAATAAACGCCGACACCAGCGTCTCTGCCACCTTCAACCAAAGCATGGCAACCACCTTAGCCAGATCGCGCAGTCCTTCCCAAATCATCACCAACGTCTTCACCGCGCCTACCAGGATGGTGCCGAGGATGCGCGCAGTTTCTTTCCACGATTCGTTGGAAGCGGAGTTGAGCGCGCTGGTGTCGCGCAACATTCCATTCAGGCTGTCCAGCGCCGGACGCAAGCCCTCACCAATCGTGATCAGCAAGTCCTTGAACAGGTTGACTGTGATGGCTACTTGCGAGGAGAAAGACTTGAGCTGCTCGTTTGCAATTTTGTCGGTGGTGCCACCAGCATTGCGCAGTTCCTTTTCATACTCCCGAATCTTATCCGAGAATCCAATCAGCGACATTGTGGCAGACACCGACCGATCCTGGAAACCCATCAAAGTCAGGATCTGTCGTCTTTGCTCGACCGTTGCGCTACCTAACACCTTCTCCATCTGACCGATGATGTCGGCCATGTTGTTCATGTTACCCGCGCTGTCGTAAACAGACACACCCAACTCATCAAACGCCTTCCGATTGGCAATCGACGACACTTGCAAATCACGCAACACAATGTTGAGCGCCTCACCAGCAGCTTCACCCTTCAAGCCCTGCTCCGCGAACACACCGAGGACAGCAACACCTTCCTCCACCTCTTTGTTTACCGAACGCAACGCAGCCGCAGCTTTGTTGGTCAACGCCTCGCTCAACTGTTCCACTGAAGCATTGGTTTGAATGTTGGCTTTTGTGATTACGTCAGCCACACGCTTCATGTTTTCAAAGTTCTGCGAAACGTCCTTGGTTCTCAGTCCCAAAGCCGACTGGGCATCAGCCAACAAGTCCGTTGCGCGCGCCATTTGAAAGTTACCTGCTGTTGCAAACTTTGTGAGCACCGGAAGTGCCTTCATTGCCTCCGCCGCACTCAATCCAGCCGACGCCAAGAAGTAGTAGGACTTGGCCATGTCCTCTGCAGACTTTACCGACTCGCGGGCAATGGTGCGTGCAGTGTCGGACATCTGCTTCTTCATGTCCTCACTGATGTCACCCATGATGGAAAAAGCCTCCGTCAGGGCTTTGTCAAACTTGGCGAATTCATAAACAGCCGCAGTAGCGATGGCAGCAAGCGCGCCAACGATGGCAAGGCTGGCGCGCTTGACTGACTTCTCCGCAAGAGCTGTGCCGTTTACAAGGGATGTCGAATCAGCGGCGAGTCGGACAAATAACGTTCCCAACGAACCACCACCACCGACTGCACCTAAGCCTGGGACGTTCAATTATTCCTCCCTTTCGTTTTGACGTTGAGCGCCTTAAGCCACGCTGCCTTGGACTTCTTGGTGTTTGCCTCCTTGTCCCTCACATCGTCTTTCACAACCTCTAGGTAAAAGTCTTCAACCCTTACCTTGTTTGGATGTTTCACGTTTGCACGCCTAATCTCCTTCGCAATTTGCGCCAAGTAAACATCTTGTTTTGTCCTGCGCTCTTCTTCTCTGCGAAGGAATTCCAACCAGTCTAGGAACTCCGTTATCGTAATCCGCTCCCTCAGTTCGGACACTGGCATCCTAAGGTGGTGCGCTACTCGATACCAAGCCAGCGCCTCACCCGTCAGCCGTTTTTTTCCGGTTCGTCTTTCTTCTCGCTCTTCTCCTCATTGAGGTGGTTCAGGATTTGAGCCTCTTTGAAGAGTTCAGCAACGACGGAAGACGGCCACTTCTGGACTTCGATCTGCGGAACCGACGCACCCGTTTCTTGAACGTAAAGACAACTGGAAACGAGATCGGCTTGAAGACCTTCATACTTGCTCAGTCCTGCTGGCCGTCCATCCTTGTCAATGCGCATCCGTCCCTGTAACCGATCGAGGTAACGATCCCGAGCCTGCGCCGACATTTCCCGCAGCTCGTATTGAACCTCTTTGCCTTCCTCGTTTTCGATGGCAACTGGCTTCGCTGTGATTTTGAGTTTGAATTGCATACCAGATTACAGTTCCGAACCAGACGCTTCTACGTAACTCGGAGCCACTTCCACGTCATCATTGTCGTGATTGCTGGGCTGAATAGTGAGCGACGCCGTCGGCTGCTCTCCTTCAGTGAACGCACCAGGCGTGAACTCCTCGATCCATCCCCAAAACGTGACAGTCGCATCGTCCGGGAACGTGATGGTGATTTGCTGGTTTACAGCAAGCTGCGACATGATTTCCGCCAGCGACTCAAACGCAAACGCCACCGTGGCGCTGACCTGTGACAACGAGCGCAACTTGCGTGGCGACATTGTGCGCCACGTTGTATTGCGCATCGTTGTCGTGTCGATCGGACCACCAGCAGTGATGCCTGGAGGTGTGATCTCTTTCTCGTAGAACTTGATATCCGGCGCGCCCGACAAAGTAATGATTGTCGAGAATCCGTCATCGTATCTTTTTCCCATAGTTTACTCGCTTTCTGTTTGTTGATTGCTCACGGTGTTTCTGGATAGACCAAAATCTCCACATAGACGGGCGCCGACAACTCTTGTTCGACATAGTCTTGAAGAAGGTTCCCCTCAAAGAGGCTGAGTTGGATTGCGTAACTGTTGACCAGGATCTCGGAAGGAGTATTCACTCCGATACTCGGTCGCTCGTAAGGATTGGCTGTAGCACTGATCCTCACCAACGTCCGATCTACAGGAAACGCATCCGCCAAGGTAAAGGAATAACCAGGCTGGCCTTCATGCGCCACCACTATTTCTCCAATGGTATTCTTGAGAACGGTCACAGTTCCTTCTGGCGCAAGAAGCACGCGATAAGCCAAGACGCCACTACCTGCCCCTGCTGGCCCTTCTGGACCTACATCTCCTTGCGGCCCTGGCTCTCCTTGCGGCCCTGCCTCTCCTGTCAATCCTTGGTTGCCTTGCTGTCCTTGTCCTCCCTGAATTCCCTGAATGCCCTGCGGCCCCTGTTCTCCTTGCGGCCCTTCTGCCGCAGCATAGGTGGCAATTTGTGCGGCTGTAACGCGCACAGAGGCACCGCCCTGGGCCGCCTCAAACACTTCCGCCCCTGTGAGGGCGCTGGCTGCGTCAAGCTGTGGGATGGTCTTATTAGCCATAAATGCGAAAGTCTCCTTCCTCAGTCACCCGAACGTCTCCGCCTAGTGTCATTCTCATAAATTCCGGTTCCGGCTCCTCGTCCTCTTCGGACACTGTCAACGTGGCATTGATTGTGAAAAAGTGCCTCCGTTTCGATCCCACCGTTTCCATGCCCAGTGAGAGCACGCCACTGCTCCTTGAAACGTTGTGAACAAGATAGGCGCCCTCAGAAGTTAGCGCAACAGAAACCCTTCTCACCGAGTCCAACTGGAGCGCAACGTCGCGAGCAAACTGCCACGTTTCCACATAAGCCTTCCCGCGGATGGTAATCTGGATGCCAGGATGTTCGATCTGTTCCCCAGACCGCATGAGCCTTCCATCCTTGCGAGGATCGGTATCATAAACACAAAGAGCAATGTCTGGTTCCTCAGGGAAGAAAGCCACGTAAGAATTCTCAGTCGTCACCAATGCCAAGTCGATTAGCAACTGACGAATAATATCTGAGTAGGGCATCATAAGATTTTCTTTATCTCGTCTCCTACAACCTGCCGCAACGTTGGGCCGAATTCCCTGAAAGGTTCTTCGAGGAATTTGGGCTGTGCCTTGCCCTGCGGATCCCAATAACGACCACCCTTCCTAAACTGCCCGCCCTTCGTGTCACGCACCCTGCCTGCGCTGTCCACTGATCCTCCCATTCTCGGCTGTCCTTTGAGGCGCATTCCTGGCGGCCAGATCTCTCTGTTCTCGTGGACGTAGATGGCGTATCCAGCGGTAAAGCCAACGTTGACCACGGTCTTGACCGCCTCGCCCTCAGCGCGCGTAAACGCAGACGCTTTGAGGATGCCAAAATTGACTGGAACTTTGAGCTGGGCTTCTCGCTGTAGCAGCAAGCCGGCTTTCTTCAGCCCTCGTGCCACAGCCAAACCGATCTTCCGTTCTGCACCTTTGATATTGCGCAACACGTTCTCCGTTCCAATGAATCCTGCATCAATCTTCATATAAACGCAGTCAGCAACCACTCCGTCGCGCGCAGGTTTGGATTTTGATCGAACCGACGTATCTCGTCCGACGCCACTTCCATCGGATCGTCAGGAATGTCCGATGGCATTTCGCCTAACATTAACCTGTCTCCGGCAGACATGATACGATCCACATAAACCACAGCCTTGGATATTTGACGCTCTCCCTTGGAATCAAGGAACTCCTGCGCAGTGCCATCCCACCGACAATCAATCTCAACAGGTTCATCAAAGGAAAAAGTGCCATAGTGGTCAGCATCCAAACGCTTCCACCATATCGCCTTCTGCCTGCGCATCCTTCGAATCAAACTCACGCTGCCACCTCCAGTTTCAAGTAATCGTGAAACGCTTGGAAGTCCATAAAAGGAAAACAAGTGAGACGTGAAGTTCCGTCTGTGACGTTTAACACCTCGACACCTGCTGGAAGCTCCTTCCGTATTGTGAGGAAGCCACGCATGAAACGCTCAAACGCTTTATCCTTGGTCAACGTGGTGTTGAACTTGTGCCAGTGGGATTCCTTCGCGGCTGAGTTGCACAAGTCGTAACCGAGCAGGAAGATACGCTGCGCGCCTAATGAGATCGCTAAGTTGATCGCCATTGCACCCGTTGAGTAGTTCCATCCGAGAGTGTCGCCATCGTGGAGACCGTCGCGCACGCGCTTCATCTTCAGTAACTGTGGCACGTCCCATCCTTCCAGCCCAGCGTTTGTTACAAGTCGGTTGGTAAATACTTCTTTGAGGTCTGGAAGTGCTTGGCGCATCCACCATGCCAGATCACCGAAGCATCCAATCTTTATGATGTCATTTCCGAGGCGGCAGGCGTCGTTGCATCCAATTGTGTTCCTGCCACTGAGAAGCTGAAAATCAAAGCGGCGCAAAGAAGGGCCGCCTCCAATCAAGAAACAGTCCTGTCCATTCCACTCACGGTCCGGGATCCAGTAAGCGTTCATCAGCAGTGCGTCCCAACCAAAGGACGCTAGGGCGGCGTTTTCCTGACGCTAATGCCCGTAGGCTTCCACTTGTGTCAAGGGTTTGTGCCATTTGCCCGTAATGCGATGTGTTTAGGCCTAGGGCAACGGCGCTTTGATAGCTGGCGCTCACTGGGCCGGCTTTTTCTGCCGTGGTGCGCGGATCGCGAACGGTGTAGAAATGCGCAGCAAGCCATGTCTCGACTAGCTGCAAACGCTCTGTGGACAATTCACTGCCCTCAGCGATCTGCTCAACAAGCGCGTTTGCAGCTAGGATAAAGGGATCGAGGTTAATCAACGGATCGACCTCAATAATCCCTGCGACTAATTCTGTGGTGGTGCGTGGCACGATTTACTTGTGGTGTGCCCTCTTGGCCTTAGCAGCTTTCTTTGCGCTGCTCTCTTCACCCTCGTCTTCGTCCTCGTCCTCACTCCACTTGTCACCCTTGTCAGCGGCAGCCTTCTTGGCACCCTTACTGATGGTGGCCGTTTGCAGGTGGGCACCATCAGCGCGTGACTCCTGCCCTGCGCGTGCTGTGCTCCCTGTGTCCTTGACATGCGTCCCTGCGAGCTGTGTCGAATCGCCCACTGGCTGGGCTTCCTCGTCCTCGTCCTGGTTCCCCAGCTTGAGACCCTTGGGCAGTGGTGCGCCTGGGCTGCCAGGAGCGCCAAAGGGCCGCCTGGGCTCGCTGCGGTCGCCATCGACACGCTCGAACTTCTCAGGAAACATGGCATCGAGGTCGGCATTTGTGGTGACAACCTCGTCCTTGCGATAGACCCTGCCGCCTTCGCGGTGTGTCCCTAATTTGACTCTGAACTTCATTTTCGTTCTTTCGTTTACTGGTTAATGGTTTCAGTCACTTCAGGGAGCCACGCCGTGGACAATACCAGTCTGTCCATCGTAGTCCGAGCGAAGCTGCGGAACCCAGATCGCCATCACTTTGAAATGCACGCGCATTCCGCCGTCCGTCTCCCACTGCAAGGTGGTGATGTCCATACCATTCACGAGCCGCGCCACGTCGCTCGTCATTTGCACGAGGATCATTTGGAAGCCAGTGAGGTAATCGACAGTTTGGATTTCCGACACGCCGTTGATCTGCATCAAACGCTGGCGGACGGAGTTGTCTCCCTTCTCGTCGCTGTAGTCATTGTCCAAGAACAAGTCCCAGTCCGGCGAGACGTAGAGCGTCCACGGGCCGAAGTAGTTATTGTTGGTGGACAACTGGCGCATCTCGAGCACCTCGTTGAGCAAGGTCTTCGGAGTCCAACCACTTGCTGTCGGATTCGTCAACACCTGAGTCAACCGCCCAATGTAATTGGTGAGGCCGTAAACAGTCCCGCCGCCGTAGCTGTATGTCCCAGCAGTGCCGAGGAACAGTTTCTCAGCCTCTTCCGTCACCTTGCGCGCAGCCAACTGCGCTGTCGTGGTGTCCACGCCCTGACCATTGTTGCGGGAGACCGCAATCTGGCGTGCGTTGAAGAAGAAGTCCTTGTGAATCACGGGCAACGGAAGGTTGATCGTGTCCGTCTCAGGGCGATCGCCTTCGCTCTTACGCGCCGGATCCATGCTGATGGTCGCCGGTGTGATGTCGCCCATCCGATCCGACTCAAGCACTGTTTTACCCATGCCGTTGGGCACAGTGTAAACCAAGCCCTTGCTGCGGAAGTCCGAAATGATCCGGAGCCGTTCACGCGCAGCCATTGTCACTGCGTCGTCGATCTGTTTCCACTCGTCTTTGCGCAAAGTGGCGTTCCGAGTCAACACTGGTGTGGACACCAGCTTGTTGGTTCGGAGGTCCTTTGTGGCAATGTAGTGCCGCCCGTCATCCCCAACCCAGGGACGCAGTGTGGCAACGTCGAAGCCGTTGGTAAGGAGCGTCGAAGCGACGTTCCCTATGGCGCGGCCATTGTAAATGAAGTCTTTCATTTGTTCTTAATGTTTACTGGTTAATCGGCCGTCCGTCACAAGATACGAACACGCACGCGAGTATCAACTTCCGCGGCGGAATCGCTCAAGTCCATTTCTTCGAGTGGAACGCCAATTCGCACGTCCGTCCCGCCAGCAACCTTCAGCGTCCCATCACCATTGCTGGTGAGAAACTCATTAGGTGTGCAATGCTCGCCTGCCGCAAGGAAGGCAAACACAACGTCTCCAGACTTCTGGACGCCGACGGCAACGAGTTCGCCGACTGCGTAATTGTCACTGATGCCGCGGCCCTGCAGCGCATCTTCCAGCGCAAAGGTTTTCTCCGCGTGCCCGCCTGCTGTGCCGTGCGGGATCAAATTCCCAGCACTGTTAAGCGCAACGAGCATACCCGGCGTGATGATGGCAGCCGCGCGCCCTTCTTCGTGGAACCCTTCTCCCTTGAGTTGGATTCGTGTTGGTCGTGTTTTCATCGTTTTGTTTTAGTGATGTATGTGATCTGACGCGTTAGGCGGCAGCCGTCTTCTTGTCAAAGTTCATCACCGGAATTTCCAACGGCGCCTCACCAGAGGTCGTTGCGTTGCCGACCGGTGCCATTCCCGCATAGCTTGCCTGCGCAGTCTCAGAGGTCGCAGCCGACAAGCGGGCCAGTTTGCGCAGCTCACCAAGCGGCCGCGTGTTCAATTCTTCCTTCGCGAACTCGTTGCTCTCGTTGGCAAGGATAACATCGACCAGCTTGGTCTTTTCCTCGTTGAGAGACTGCATTGAGTTGCGCAACACTTCCCGCACTTCGGGCGGAGCATTGTCCACGTATTCCTGCACGTTGACAACCTTCGGAGGAGCCGAAGGTGTGACAGGAGGCGGAACCACCGGCGGCGCGGCCGGAGGTGTCACGGGAGGTGCAACAGGTGGAGGTGTTGCTGGCGGCGTGATGCCGTTCACAACAATGTCCAACTGCTTATCGTTGTAAGCCATCAAAGCTGCGCGGTCGGTCTCTGCCCACCCCGCATTCGCTGCAATGATGCCGTCCACTTTTTCTTTTTGTGTCTTCATCGCGGTTGTTTCTGTTTCTTCTTCTGCGGGACGGTGGTTCCCAACAAAGGAACCATCAACCGTCCGGTATTCAGTGACTCGCTTTACCTTAACCGGCGTCTCGTCACTCAACGAAACGTCAGTGTCATTTGACATGTAACCGAGCCGCCAAAATTCATTCTCCTTCTCGTAAATAAAGAAGTTGGAGAACACATCCACCACCCAAATGTAAGGGCCGTTCTCACCGACCTTGAGTTGGTCGCGCAGCTTTTGGGAAAGCGCGCTGTGGATGTTACTGTAAGACATTTCGTTGTCTGCCAGTCCCATCTTTGTCAGCAACTGATGGAAAGCCTGACCAACCGGCGATCGCTTATCCGCTGCTTGGTTGCGAAGGAAGCCGGCACCGTCAGCAATCGAACAAGCGCCGATCTGGTCAGGCAGTAACGCAAGATGGTCGGGCCGGTAGTTGCGCGCAACGAGGCTGTAATCCTCGGACTTCCATTTGCCCGTCGTGTTCTCTCCGTCGAAAAATAATCCAGTGGAAAGCTCCATCATCTCTTTCGCCTTCACTGCCTTAAGGATTCGATCGTCGATCAAATCGGCGCGGTCCTTTTCAATCCACGCCTCGCTGGTGAGTCTGTTGTTGGCGAACTTAGTGTTGAGCATCAAACCAACCTTGCGGTTGTTGATAACGTCGGGTTGGCACGCACTGATCCCTTCGCCGTTCAGCGTCGGATGGTAAACCACCACTGGTTTGTGATTCCAAACCTCAGGTGTCTTTTCCAACTCGTCCTTTGGATAAAACACAGGGCCGGCCGATCCTGCATGGACGCCCTCAGTGAGGATAACCATCGGAACCACCACATGAGTGCGTCCTTCCAGCGTTTCCTCACGTGAATTTGCAGCCATTAAATTGAGTGTGATCTTTGAGTAAGTCATGGTTGGTGTGTCTCCTCCATTCGTGGGCGCTTGTTCCGCACAGCCATCTACGCGGGCAAGATAGGACTGAGCCTGGCAGGAGTAAAGGAAAACCTACTTAGTTTCCAGCTTCTTGTTTTTGCTGGGACTCGAGTAGGGCATCGGCCGGATTGGATGGAATGAACGGTCTCAGAAGGATGCAGTTGTTGAAAAGATTCTGCACCGTCTGCTCGGGATCGTCCGATATGAGAGCGCGTAGTTCCGAGGGTGTGATAGCGTTAGCAAAAGCATCCGTGAGAACCTTCAACGACTCTCCCACAAGTTGGTATTGCAAAACTGTTGTCCGCATTTGATCCACCAAGGCTGTTGTGCCAGACCGCTGGTGGCTTTGCACCGTTGTGACAATGCGCCGCCATCGCCGCTCCACCTCCTCAGTTGGAATGCCCATCTTACAAGAGATGCGGGCGTTGGTCATTCCCATGGACTTGTATTTGACTATCAAGGCATCATCGGTGAGCACGCTGTCCTCCTTATTGAAATATAATCGAAAAGCACTTTGCGATTCTGACTGGACTGGATCGGATTCTTGTAATCACCAAACGGTGCGGGATGCCAACGATGGAGCAAGCCTAGCCGATCGTTGAGTTCGATCAGCTCTCGCGCCTTGCGCCGACTGATTTCTTCCCGACACCTTTGCGTCACGTTGTCCATACGCAAGTCTCCGGGCAGTGGGTCGGCTTGCTGTTGGTGGTGCTCCAGCATGTAAATTTGCTGGTAATCCTCCCACCCGTGTCCTTTGAATTCAGAAACGCAGCCACCCAACTCGAGGTAATCCAAACGCCGACAAATGAAATTCGTGCCAGCTGGAAACGGGTAGCTCGATGGATGCTCGATAAGGTGGTAATACTCCGACACGAGAATGGGCATCTTGCTTGGTGATAAGTTGGAAATCGACGTCCCCTGATCCATGTAATACATGCCACCATTGAACCACTGCCGAGGCTGCGCCGTTTCCAGGATTGGGAGCAACTCTGTGAAATAGCGCGTGTGGGCAATGCAGTCCACGTCGAGCTTCATAATCCAATCAGATTTGGCAAGTGCCGCGCCCACGTTGTGGTAGTGACCGATCGAACGAGGTGCTCGATCGCTGCTCCTGCAATCCACAAATTGCAATGCCTCGCACTCATACTGGAGTGCCCACTCTGGAATCGTGCTAGGGGAAATGAGCATGTGACACACGCCTTGCGTAGGCGCGGCACAAACGGATTTCAACCACAAGGTCAGCATCTCCGGCCGATTCCAATAAGGTGTGATGGTGGTGAGGATTGGTTTCATTCTGCTTTTGCGTTTCTTAGGATCTTGTCTGGATTGGCGCCTTTGAGTTTTAGTAGCACCCGCAGAATACGATTCTCATCACGTGCGGCATCATTCTTCTTTTGGGTAATAATGTCAGCCTTGCGCTCGGTAATGACTCCAAGTTTCGGTCTTCCAACGCGCGCTTTCATTTCCGAGAATAGTATCTGTCGCCCCAGCCTTGTTTCATCATCTTTGTTTCTTTGGGAAACAACTGAAACTTGGCAAGGTGGTCGTCGATCTCTGGCGTGAGTGGACAGTCCTTGTAAAGGTGCTTCTCATTCACCTCAATGTAGGCGTGATCAAACTTCCAAAGCAGATCGCCCATCCCGCGCAACGCCATCAGCTCTGCTCCCTGCAAGTCCGCATTGAGAAACCATCCCGGCCCTACAATGTCTTTCAACGCCCAACAGTGCAACAGGGTATCCAACCGAATCGTTCGCATTGGGTGATCCTTAATGAACTTGGTGGTTGGGTGTTCCTTCGCGTGCGTGTCAAACGCCAAGAAGCTGGAACTTTGTGACTCGTTGTTGGCTTCATGAAACATTACCTGCTCCCCGTCGTGCTCACCCAAGCACGCACAGATTGCGAAGTTGCCTGGAAACGTTGCCAGCTTGCGCACCAGCTGCTGGTGTATATGGGGCAATGCTTCCACCCATATCACCTTCCGAATGCCCAGGGCGGCATACGCCTGCGCTTCCTGCCCGAGATTAGCACCAAGGTGGAGGACGCCAGGTGTTTGAATGTTGTGGCGTTTGAAGAGTTCATCGAAGGGGATTAGCATATCAGGTTACGATTAAGGGTTTGTAAATTTGCTCGAACACCTCCACTCGACGTTCCCAAGTGTGCTGTCCTGCAAAGTGAATAGTTGGCATTCCTTTTCGCCACAGGATGCCGTCATGCCACATCTCAGGGCAAAAGCATCCGATCTCTTCTGCGCTTGCTGCGTAGATGCCCTTGAAGGCAGTCTCTCGAATGATCTCATCCATATACCATTGCTCCCAAGGAGGATAGGTAACGATCACGCGCTTCTTAGGTTCGATGCGCAGCGTTCCAATGGTGCAGCGCTCATGCCACTCATCGACAAAATCCATGGCATCCGCTGTCCTCTTCCACACCGTCAATCCAGCGCAGATGTATTTCCAGAGCTTCCAGTTGGCTTGGTGGTAACCTGCCATGAAAATGTCCTTTTTGAGGAGGTCAGCCAAGTCCACTCTAAAGTCCATAAACGCCACATCAGCGTCTGCCCACACAATCTCTTTATATCCAGCCAACATCGCTTCCCGAATGACGTGAACTTTGGTAAAGCTGGGATGCAGGTCTGGCCAAAACTTCTCACTTGTCTGCAAGTAGTCGTATCCACGTGCCTCCGCATACAGCCTGTGGTTCTCGAGGAACGGCTGGCAGAGGGAAGCGATCTCTGGCGTTGCGACAGTGAGTAGGGCTTTCTTCATGGCTTTTGTATCCACCAGCTTGGGTAGTCCGTCTCCTGCGTCACGTTCACTTTCAGCCCGTGCGTCGCAGCAAACGTATCCACCGCAGTCTTGACGCCGTAATCACCGGACTCAATCACGCCATCCAAGTAGTCATGCCCTGCCAAGATTCCATGCCGACGCACCTTGGGCCACCACAACGCCACGTCCTCTGTAGCTGCCGCAAGCGTATGGTTAGCGTCGATGTAGGCAAAGTCCAGGAAGTCGTCGCTAAAGTGCGGCGCAGCTTGCGCAGAGGTCATCCGCATTGGAATGGCACGCTTCCTGTAGTCGCGCGCCCGCGTCAAGATGCGTTGATAGCGGGCTTCCTGGTCATTGTCCCCATGCACGCTGTAGCCTGGCACATCGAGGATCTTCCAAGGATCAATCTGCCAGCATGTCAACCCTAGAATTCTATCTAGAAGATCGAAGCTGAAGTAACCCTCCGCCACTCCAACTTCCACGGCATAGTTGACCAGACCTAAGTCCTTCAACGCACCTGCAAAGTCTTTCCTCGTTCTCATCAATGTCCTCACCATTGCCTCCGTATCTTTTTAGTTGGTATCGGTCTTTCCCAAACACGCTCCCCAGTCCACTCCGGAACCTTCCCCACGTATTGGATATCCTGCGCAGTCGAAATGTAGGCAGCCTGCGAACCACCGCGCTCACTGAGGCGGCCAGGCAGCGGGCGGTTATACCAGTAGAAAGGCTTGAAGCGTTCGGCGATCCCAACAGAAGTAACGCCTTCCTTTTTCAATCTCCGATCCAGCTCTTGATCGTCCCCTGCGTATTGCGGGCGGTAACCTCCACAGCGTTCCACTAACGTCCTACGAAATCCCCAACAGCCATGGTAGGCAAAACGATCTGTGTGACGCCAATGGAATGTATCGCTCTGCACCCATTCACCATCAACGTGATCTATGGCAACACGTGGCTGAACAAATTGGCTACCTTGCAACGCGTCAACAATGGACTCCAGCCACCAAGGCATGTAAATATCATCGTCGTCTGCCTTCGCCAGCGCGTCACTGTCAAAGGAAGCCATTGCGATGGCTGCATTGTTCTTCTCCCCGAGCGAACGAAACCGACGAGGAACAGACACCACATGCCACCTGTCACCCGACTGGTTTTCATACTGTCCAGAATCATCGAGGATAACCAACTCCCTATTCTCATAGGTTTGGTTTTCAAAGCATTTGATCATCCGCCCTAATAGCTCTGGGCGATTCAACGTCGGACAAAATGCGGTGATTTTCATTTCAGGCGTTCCCACTCTACGGGAACGATGTCTTTTACATCAAGCCCATTCCACCCAGGCACAAACCAAGGCGTTGGCATCACCACACGCTTCATCGGATTCTGATTTAACCATGCAGCCCACCACGAGAACGTGCTGGCAGAACAAATTTGATTCCAACACCAACTCATCTCGACCAAGTCTTCCAGCTCATTATTTCCTTCCGAGAACGTGCAATCGTCCCTGTGCCCGAACGTCTCTTTGCACCACGAAATATCGTCACTGAAGAATCGAAAGTTCTCACCAGGAAAGGTAGCCATTGCACGCTCGATCCATTGCACAGGAACTGGTGGATGCTTCCGTGTCCAGCGCAAGTAATCACCGCGCCGAACGTGGACGGCTGTGCCAGAATGTGGAAACCAAGGAAAGTCGAACAGGTTGCGGATATTCCACTCCCACTTTTTGAAATACTTCTCCGACTGCCAGTAACCGTTGAGCAGAATGTTCTGCTCCCGCCACTCCTCCTTAAAGGGCCGCTCGTGATGGCAGAACACCGGCTCCTCAATCGTTACTGACGGCAGGTTCGGATTGAAGTTTGGGTTGACAAGGTGCTGGAGATAGACGGGACTCCACTTGGGATCCCTCGACTCTGCCAACGTTGGCATGGTGAACTCAAGTTGGTGGTCCAGTGCGTAGCTGATTGCGCCTGCTGCTTGGAACAAGAAATTGCCCAAGCGTCCGTAGGTTAGGGGCTTGACCATGCTAGATAAGGAGTTTGTAGTATTCGCCTTCTTTGAACTTTGTGCCAAGTGTAATGGATTCCTGCGCGCTCTCCTCGTGGTAACGGGCAAGTGGAAGGATCCGAAAGTCCATGCTTACACGCGCCGCATTGGTGCAGTTGCGATGATTTCCGTGCGTGAGAACGTTGCCATCGAACGCAATCAACTCCCCTACGCGCATACGCATAGGCTCAAAGTCCTGCTTCCCTGGTTCCGATTCAACCCACACGCTGGCTGATCCGTCGGAATTGGTTAGTGGGATGATGTAGTTCTTCTCGCCCTTAGGGTGCCCGAACGCAGCATCATTGTGGAAGGCGCCGACAGCAACATTGCCTGGAAGGTGGATGCGGAAAGTAGGAAACCGCTGATAGAGGATTCGCATCGGATACGTGGGCGCGACTACCGACCGAACAAAGTCCTCGTAGGTATTCACCATCTCCGGCCACCCAGCACGATACTTGTCATAAAAACGTTTGTGGAAAGATGTGGAAGAGTCAGCGCCTACTTTGAACAAATGCTCGTGGTGTTCCTGCAAAGAGGAGAGGTCTTTGGTTTCAAACAAAGCCTCCAACAGTCCAACAAAATCAAAGCCTGAGTAGGGTGTAGTCGTGTATCTCATTTATTTCTTCTTCTTCGGTTCTGGTGTTAAGCCAGCAAGGGCAGGAAGCCAAGCACACCGACAATTGGGATGGAGAGGAATGATCCCTCTCGCCTCGTCCACAGTTAGGATTTCCCCTGCACGCGCTGAGCATTGTTCACACACCCTATCATCTCCAGCTGTTGACCATTCCACCTGCAAGCCCAGCTCATCCACGCCAAGCTTCTCGTAGGCATCCAGCTGCCCTTCCGAATGGGCATTTATGATCTCTGTCCGCGCGATCATTAGCGCACGCGCGTAGGACAAGGAATCAATCTTGTCGGTCATTGCCCTTGCTATGGCAGTCGCCCCTAGTCCGTCCACCATGCCCTGGGCGAGGATTGTGTTGAGCTGAGCGCCCATTGTAGCAGTGACGCCACGCAGCTCCTCGTAGGTGCGCATTCCAAGCAAGCGCACTTTGCTCATTGCTTCTGGCTGGTTGAAGGAGTCAGCGAGGAATTTGGATTCGGTTATGTCCTCCTCCAGCAAGTCCGCCCTGCGTGAGGCTAGGTAGGCGTTGATGTGCCCCTTCTTGTAAGCCGATTCGATATACTCCGTCGTCCAAGGTTCGTCTGCATTTGCGCCTGGTGGGAGGGAAAAGATGTCCGCCTCTACTTGCTGCCGGAACCAATCGTTGAACGCTTTGAGCTTCCCAGCATCGGTTCGGAATTCATATTCGCGGCGCTGTGCGAGGATGGCGAGACCAAGCTTCTTCTCCTTCAGTCCCAATGCGTCCAGCTCTACAATGAACTCTCGGACATGCGCCTTGAGCTTTCGGAAACGTCGCAGGAGATCTTGCTCAAACTTGCGCCGAATCATCAACGTCCTCGTGGGATCCATCCTCAATGGATTCTTTCGCACGTTGAACGTTGGCTTTTGGTTGGTGGTGCAACAGGACATAAAAATTTGCCTCGGCTGGCCAAAGGATGAAACCAGCCGAGGCGCGCGGCGGAGATTAACCGCGTGATTTGCGAGACGGAGCCGGAGGAGGTGTCTCCTCATCCTCTTCGTCGCCTTCTTCTTCGTCATCGGCTGGGATCAGCTCGTCCTGAGACTCCGGCGCCTCAGCAACTTCCACGGTGGTGGCATCTTTGTGCGCCACTGTGTAACCAATCTCCACAACCAGCGGAGTCACGTCTGGACCGACGTGAGCGTCAACCTGAACGCTGACAACCTTGTCGCCAAGCGCGCCGTCACCGTTGACATAAATGACAATCTCCTTCTGGCTTGAGTCAGGTGAAATTGTGGGCGCGGACGAATCGCCTTCCACAACTGCACCGACAGCAAACGCGCCACTGTCCAGCACGTCCACTGCCTCATCAGGCGTCAATGTCAGTTTGCGCCGGTAGCCTGGCTTGATGGACTTCTTGAGTTGAACTCTCATTTCTCTTCCTTCTTTGGTATTGGTTCGTCTCCGCCGTCTTCCACAAGGATTACGAACGGGACGCGCCTTGGTTTTGGTTTTGTCTTGCATGATAGCAGGGTCATGGCCGCCAACACGACGGCACCCGCAGTCAACGCGAAGCTGATTATCAAAGCTGTTTTCATGGGCGCAATGGGACGGTTGGTTTCACTGTCGGGCGGCCGCGTTTTGTCTCACCGTTCTTTTCTCCCTCCTCCTCTTCATCCTCCTCCGGTTCCTCAAGAGCACGCTCCTCTTCCTCGAGTTGGACTTCCTCCATGCGTTCGCTGGCTGCATCAATGACAGCTTTGGCTTCATCGTCTTCCATTCCGAGGATCAGTGTGAGGTAATGGAACGGCGGGATCAAAAGATCGACGCCACCCATCGCATACTTTGCCAGCGCAGTAGTCTTCATCGACGCCACCTCTGCCTTCTCCTTGTCGCTGGGCGTATTGAGGTCGGGCCAGTGAACCTGAATCTCCTTGGGCTTGGACAGCGCGCCGAATGCAATCAGCCGTTCTACTGTTGGCAGGATTACAAAAGGCGTGACGTATTCCTTGCGCCTGCGCGTGAGGCGTTTGATCCAAGCGCGGGCGTCCTGTTCGGATGCTAGTTGCGCAGCTTCTGACCCGATAAAAACGCGCCATGGGACTCCTAGGGCGGCAGCAATCAGCTTTATTTGAACCTCTACATGCGAGCCAGGGTCGGCTACTTGTGGCGTCAAGCTTTTTGCAGACATGCCCTGGAGCGCAATGTAACGCTGGAGCCCTTCCATGTAGGCTTCCAACTGTTTCTTTGTGCCCTCCTCGTCGATCTCAACGTCCTCCCCAGGCAGCGTTTCCAAGGACAGTCCTGGGAAGCCTCCCTTCCAAAACATCTCGCCACTGCCACCTGAGATCTTCTTCAAGTCCAGCAGTCGATTGTAAACCTTCTCCATCCGAGGCAGCCCGTAAACATCACTGGACATTCGGTTGTCTGCGAGGTGGATGATGCGCGACCAGTGAACCTTGTTGGAAGCGACGGCATTGGCTGTTCCCTGCACGTCCTGAAACTGGATGTTGTAAAGGACTGGAAGACCGTAGCGCGGGTTGGAGGTGTTGGTTTCGAAGGCGTCAATGCGAACCACCTGTTCATCGAAAGGTCGCACGTAAAGCAGCTCAAGCTTGGCATTGGCGTTGGTGATGATGTCACCCTTCTCTGTGATCCCTGGCGCAGGTTCGCTCAACGCCTTGCCGTCACTCAAGCCCAACAGCACCACACCGAACCTGCCGATCCCACTGAGAGTGTCCGCGCGCTGCAAGACAGAGAACAGCCTGTGTTTCTTTTCCAGCTCAATGAACTCTTTCTCAAAAGGAGTTTCGGTTTGCTTCTCTGTCTCGAAGACTTCTGGATTCTCCGCCCACGTCTCCTCCGGCCACACAGAAACAACACGTGACGCAATGTCTCCGCGCAGGAACGCCTTCTTGCAATCCTCAGTGGTGACCTCAGATGGGTGCCCACATTCCTGGTCGATGTCGCGCATACTGTCGAGCTGCCGGCGCAGCCACAATTGGCGTTCGAGGAGGATGTTTTGAACTATCGCGGCATTGACAGCGAGTTTACTCATCGCGGAACTGTAATTCCTGCCACCGCAGAAGCAAACGTTTTACATTCACGTGGTCGAGAAACTCTTTTCCGCTGTGAGTTCGCAGACGAGGTGGGTGGTTTCCTTCAAGTCCTTCCATGTGACACCGTAGGTTGGTTGCTGCCCAGGGCGGACATAAATTCCAGTCACGATGCCCGCGCTTTCCGAGACCAGCTTGTGATACACAGTGCTCTCGAGTGGAAAGGCGATTTCAAGGACAAACTTCATGCGCCGTTGGAGGTTGGTAGTTCGCTAGGAGCTTCTTCACTGTCACCAAACTCCTGCCACATCCAGCGCACCACGTAGTCCATCACGGAAGTAGCCATCGGGATGTCGGGATTCTTGGTAGGGCCGCGAGGATCGAACTGGGTATGGGAAAGCTTACGCACAATGTCCGCCAAGGAAACGCCACGCTGGAGCGCCATGCTAATGAGGATGCCGATGCAGCCCCACGTTCCAGCGTCCGCAGACTTGCCCATGTTCACAAACACCTCACCAGGCGAGCCGTCGTCAAACAAACCTACCCTGATGTAACCCTTCACCGGCCCAACTTTGAACTTGTGGACAATGGCTGCGCGCGTCTCTGACAGTCGCCTACGTTCCATGCTTCTCTCCCACTGGACCGACGCGACGCGACGGAGGACCATCTACTTTCTTAATACCTGCATCATCCGCCAAGATGTTCTTCTCCAGTTCTCCAACCATGGGTGATTTGGTTCGCATGTCCAGCACGCGCAGGCGTCGCATTCCAGCAATGCGCAGCAGGATCAGGTAGCCAAGCAAGTCCAACACAACGTCCTCACCGAACGCATTGGGACTGGATGCCATGCGACTCAGCTTGTCGTCGAGGCGCACCTTGATCTGTTCCGCAGCATCCGCTTTGGAGAAGATGCGAACGGGATTGAGGGCAGAGTCACCATACGCCCTGTTCTTCTGAATCAGGAGCGTTTGGATTTCATTGCAGACAGTTGCGATGTCTGCCTGAGTTTGGAGCAGCATCTCTTCTGTGGTTTCGTTGCTAATCATACCTTTGAATACTTTGGAATCCACGCTCCTTCGGCCGTCTGGTCGAAGTCACACATCAAACGCGGCTCCTTCTCCACTAATATCTTCGCCACCTTGGAAAGCGCCACGGCGATTTCCTCCTCCGCTGCTGGGGACGTGCGCAGCGCAATGATGTGCCGCAGTGCGCGCAGGTTCAGCGACCAAACTCCGCCTGTCGCTACGCCCATTGGAATAATCCGGCGCAGGCAAGAGGTGAGCTGCTTCTTGAGATGGAAATTGTTGTTGGAATTGTCGATGTCCCACGTCTTCATCAAGTCAACATAGGCTTCCTGCGCAAACTGAAAGACACTGGCGAATACCTTCTGCGTATAACGCTTCTTGCTTGCGAGGTCATACAACTTCATCTGCGGAGATTTGCTAGGCTGCCCAGGAGGCACGTTCCACGGATCTAACTCCTCCAAAACTTCTCGCTCTTCCTTTGTCAATCGAATGGACGAGGGCATCCACCAAGGGATGTCTGTGAACCGAATGTATCTCATGGAACCCTCGCTGATCGCCACGCCCGCGCGATGCCTGTTCATCTCGCCAGTAAAGACTCGGCTGACTCCTTCGATGGCAAAGTTGTAGGTGGCGTGTTCGAGGACAGAACCATGACCGGACTTGAGGATGTTCTCAAAGTATTCGTGCCAGTCCTTGCGCACCTTGGTGACGTTTGGATTCAAGCCAGGCTCGAAACTCATGTAGCAGCGTTTGGCAGCGAGCCCAATGATGGATTCCGCACCACTCAAAGGCTTGTGCTCACTCATGCTCCCAATGCCTTTGAAACAGCCATCTTGAGGCCAGGCGTATTTGGTAGCGCCTACATGATCCAACCACCTTCGAATCTCAGCGTCATCCGCTTGCGTCGCACCAATACAAAAGACCTCAATTTCAACATTTCTCATCGTGAACTATTATCTGGGCAGGACTCGGCTGAATGCAGCTTCGTCACGGTTAGCAGGAATACGTTTGGATTTGACGGTGCGTGGCTTGGCAAACAGGTAACCACCAATGAAGCCGAGCACAAAGTTGACAGCCATGCAGACAATCAACGTTCCAATGAATTGATCCAACGTCATCATAAAGAGCTTGGAGCTAGGTCTAGTTTGTCACCGACTTTGACAGGAAATTCCAACCGCCACTTCATCAATCCGCTCTTCACCGCACCGAACACCACAGGCATGTTGGTTTCGTCGATGGGAATAGGCTGGAGCGTTACAATCCAATTGGTGATGGTGTGGTTCGTGTTGTCAGGCACGCCATCCTCGCCTTTGCCGACCTGTAACACTGGACGCTCCTCTACCTTGAGCACTTGGAAGCGCGTTGTCCACGGCGCTGCTTTGTTACGCGCTTCCTGGGCAGCCTTGCGCATTTGCACCGACATAGGCGCAGCGGGTGGCATGATCGAAGCATGGTTCGTGTTGATAGTTGTGAGGTTGGTGGTGTGCATCACCTCCACCTTGGTCCCTGCAGGCGCAATGACGGTAATGGAATTGCCTAGCTGCGCCGCTGCTTTCTCGTTGCAGCTAAGGGCAAGTCCGAAAGCAAGCACCAGCGCCGCAGGAAAGAAATCCCAAAGTTTCTCAAGGTTTCTCATTTGCGCTTTCTGGGTTGGTAACAAACATGGGCGCCTTCTTTGCGCGCTCGTCCGTTACGTGAATTTGATTGTCGGTAGAGGCGCGCAGGATTGTGTCGCTGTCCACAGTCACCACAACCATTCCATCGGTTAGGATGACTTCGATTCGGTTCGCGTTGTGAATATCGGCTTTCATGGTTTCCTGTAGTGGCAAAACTTGAAGCTCTTCCCGCTCCCGCACGCGCAGGGTGAATAAAGCTTGATTTGCCTGTTGCTGGTTTCCTTGGCTGTCAAATCCCGTTTCACTGGAATGTAATCTTTGCGCTCCGCGCGAGGGAGCTTTTGAATTTCTTCCTCGTTAATGAGGACGCCTGTTCTTGTGTTCATGATTTCACTTTTGTTGGTTTGGGCAGTGGTTGCCAGTGTGTGGGCCGGACTGTAACGGATCGAGGTTCATAGCTAAGGCCGCTCCATCGTCCTCCGTGCTGTAATACAGCAACATATGCCGCCTCCCAATGAGGTTCACGGCTGCAAAGGTTTGGATCGTTCCCCTTCTCTAACGCATCCATGATTTGGTTATTGTGAGCACAGTCTACCCACATGCCTTGGCACACCACGTTTTCCTCATCTGATCCAAAGGAAGGATAGCAAAGGAGAATCTGCTCGTCCATCGGTGCAGTGCTAATTGGGCGCCACCTCATGGGATCGTGATGCGGTAAAACTTGTGCGGCCCTTCCATGTCCAGTGGATAGCTGTCCGCGTTGTTTGTGTAAAGGAACACCTGCATCACCGTTGTCCATTCGATGAGGTCAACAGAGGACAACAATGTGCCCATGCGCGCAGGCACAGGCAGCGGACCATAGTAGGCAGGAAACGCGTAAGGGTAGTTCACCTCATCAACAGGAATGTAATCCTTCACCAGTCCACGCTCCCAGCGCGTGCTGGCTGAGCCTAACCAAAGCGTAGGGAGCCCATCCTCGCGCAGGCAGTAGAGCAGCCTGGGCTTTGGAACGTCGGGCAGGGTTGTGGACTTAACATCGAAGGCTGGAGGGTAGTAGTCCCAAGGCAGGTTCGTGAAGTAAACGCGCTCAACTGTTACCAGCAGCGAGTCCAGCGCCACTCCCTCAGGCAGGTAGAAGGAAAGGTTGGTTTCGTTGTGGTCGCTGAAACGCTTGTCCTGAATGCCGTCGAGGCGCTTCATTGCTTTTGCTGCGCGACATCCTGCGTAACCTAAACCGATTGCCACGATGGTGAGAACTGCTACTGCGCAGATGATGTTTGCGGCAGCTTGCCACCACGCGCAAAGCAGTGCGGCAACCGATAGGTTTGTCCTTGTGTTCATTCGATCCTCCATGCCATCCACGCTCCGAGGCAAACGCAAGCCACCAACCAAAACCCGAGGAGGGCTTTGCGCTGGCGACTCAGTTGCCTGAGCTGGGTGACTGTTGTCCGTATTGTGTTCACAGCCCTATTATCTAGGGCTTGGGCAAAGCCACTGCAACACAAAGCGCGAGGACAGCCACGCACAGTGTGGCAACCGGAGGAGTGATGGTGAGTAAAGCGAGGATGGTGAGAATGGCTGCAATCACCACAAAGAGTCGTTTGGTCGTCATGCGTCCAACGTAGCACGCCTACCAAATCCCGTCTTTGTGTTCCTGCTTGAGCGCGTCCAGGTTGCGCCGAGTGTAATCTGCCACCACGTTCCCTGGTGCAAAGGAGGCACTGGGTTTGCGATCCCGCATTCCATTCACCCAAAGCCAATGGAAATACTGCGCGGGAACGTCCTGCATCCGAACGCCTTTGTGCAATCCGAATGGCATTGGATCAGTGTCCTCAAGTGGCTTCATTGAATGTAGGTGAGAGTCAGTCCGCCACTAAGGAGAATGCGCGCAACCACCACACGGTTGTCCGGAGCCACAAACCAAGTGATGGCATAGGTTCCGTTGTCCACCGTGTTTGCGTATCCGATCGGACGGAACCCAGCGTCGGTTAATTGCACACGGACATCTCGAATGGTTTCTATCAGCTTTGCTTGGCGTTCCTCTGTGGCTTCGGTTTCTTCTGCCCTTGCCGCGGCTGCCTTCTCCTGTCGGTTGATCTTTCGATTCAACCACCAACGTGTAATTGGATTCATGTCAGCCTTTCCCAAGTGGTTCTTCCATGTCGTCACTATCCTCACCTGGATCTTTGTAAGGTGGGCGCAGGAACGATCCACATTCAGCCATTGCAGCAACACCGACAGCCGTCACCTGCCGAATCTCGTCGAGAACGTCAACATTGTTTCCATGCCCATTTACCCATGCTGCTTTGGCTTTGAGCAAGCACTGTTCCTGGATTAGAAGCCACTCACCGATTGTGTGCGTGTGGTTTGGATACTTGGCTTCCTGATACAGACGCTCCGACCAAATTGCGTCCACCACTTCGAGTGGGATCAGGCGTCGAATCTCCTCCGCTGTTCCCTTAGCCGTTTTCCTTGCTGTTGATTTCTTCTTCATAAATTGGAAGGCGGGCACCTCGGACTTGAACCAAGGAACAATGCGTCACCACAGAAGCCGCTCTCAGAGTCGCGTGCTAGGCAGCTACCTGCATCATCTGTTCCGTTACATGCCCACATAAAACAAAATGCCAGGCAAGCGACCGCCCCCACAGTCACGCGCAGTGTTTAGTAGGAACTGCGCGCTGCTTACCTGGCGAAATCAAATACTGGAAGGCTGATGGATCTGTTCTGGTGCTTTCTCGCGGCCGCCTAACAATTTCCATCCAGCGCACACTGCCGTTGCCTTCCAGCAAGAACATTATCTCCGCTCCTTGCAAAGGCACTTCCTACAAATGCGTTTCTTTCTACTCGGGCTGTAGCACCAATCGTGAAACCCTAGTGCGCATTTGATGGCGTCAATCAAATCATCGAGGAACAGTGGACGCCTCATTTGAAGTGCTCCTCAAGGAAGATATCGGTCATGTCCACGCCTCTCGAGCATGAGAGGCTGGAGCTTTCGATCCCTGCGCGTGCCATGTCATACATCAGCGACATGATCGCAGCCAACGCACCTGCCCGTTGCACACTGTCCAGAGGCGCAAGCTCCGAGCCCATCCGTTTGATAATGACCGCCGCCATCTTCTGATTGCGGACGTCTTTGAAGAACTTGGGATGACGCAGGCGCAAATACTTCATTGCGTCTTCTGTTGTCCTCACGTTCTGGATGCGTGCCATGCCAGTAGCAGGCGCTCCCATCACAGGTGCGCGTGAGTTGGTTATTGATTTTCTCGTTGCCATTACCGTTTGCTTATTTCCTTTTCCTTCCGAATGCACCCTTGCGCAGCTTCTCCAAGTCCCGTGCGAAATCGAGGCACACCTTCCCATGCTTCTCTCCCAAACAGCGCGTTGCCTTTGATTTGAGAGCGTCAATGAGAACATCCAAGTCCTTCTTGTTCAACAAAATCGCCACAGTTCCTTCCTCTCCCAAGCGCGCAAGGAGTTTGCTCTCAATGACCTCACGATGGACGAGTTCTGTGCGTGTGACTGCCATTACCGTTTGCCCTTCGTCCCGCCTGCATCGAAGTAGGCTTTGCGCGCTTCCTGAGCGTATCCTTTGAACTCCTTAGCGAGGTGCCGGAACATCTGTGCCATCTCATCTCGATTGCTGATAAACTCACACGCTGCGCGATCCAGGAACTTTTGTGGGATCGCCTCCAAGGCCACTGCCTGCCCAAGCAAGTGTTCCTGTTCCACAAGCGCAGCAACGCCTGGACCTTGCTCTTCCAAGAGTGTCTCCAACCGTCCATGCAACTCTGTCCAGTTCTTTTTATCGTATTTGCGCTGCAATTTTGCGTCATCACAAACACGATTGAACAGTTCCATCGTAGGTGACGACACGTTCCCTAGTGGAAACTTGGTGGTGATGTTTGGGAAGGTTTGCCTATGACTTGTGTCTCGAAATGTATCTGATTCAATATCACTCATGCTTTGTTATCTCCCTTCCAGCTCGTAGTCGTAGTGGGCTGTCAGTCCAACGCGCTCATCCACCCATCCACCTTCCTTCAACACTGTTTTCTTGGGCTTGCGCTTGGACTCTTTCTCGTTCCGCACAAAGATGATTTTCTTCTTCCCACAGTCCCTGCATATGATGTGGTGGCTTGGATACAAGCTGCCGTCGCCGACTACTGAAGAATCCCTCAACATTTTGATATTGGTGTGCTTGCATCCTTCCTGCAACGCGTCGATCTCGTTTTGATGGCGACGCTTCATGTCCAACAGCTTGCTCATCTGTAATCTCCGTTCCGTGTTGTGAGGTAATTCCAACCTTCCCACTTGTCTTCAAGCTCTTGTTCAGCTTCGGACACGTCCCCTGGTTTGCGCACGCCGCATTTCTCACACCAGGTTTTGCGGCCGGTTACGATTGGAGGATTTGTTCCACGCGTGCTTTCAAAGACCTTCCAAACGTGCTCACATGCTTCGCTCACTTGTCACCTACTTTCGTGTAAAGCCAATATCCACCAGGGTAGATGGTCAGTATCTGAGTGGATGCAGGCTTTGTCACCTGCACCTCGATCCGTTCAGGACGTGCGTAGATTGCGTCCACCACAGCCTCGCGTGCCAGTGCGCTTGCATCAGCAGCAACGATCCTGTCGCCCTTCTTGAGTGTGTTGATGTTGAGCATATCAAAGCGCCTTGTCCGCAAAGTAGCGTTTCGACAGTGAGGAACGTTTAGCTGGTTTTCTCTTTGAGGGTGCAATGTGTTTCATCAAACGCTCTCGAACCGCTTTCTTTGCTTTGGGATTCTTGGTAGGTTTGCCGGGCATTACTTGAAATCCCACCTTATCCGATAGCTTTTCCAATGCTATCTCTTGCGCCTTCACCTTTGCCTGCAATTCCTTGAACGCCTTCTCCATTGGTGAACTACCCTTACGCAACAGCGGCGCCTCGTCGTCCTGATCGTGTCCTCGATCCTCCTTGCGATTGCGCAGTTCTCGTTGGCGCGACCACGTCGTCACGTTGTTAAACACCAGTTGCGCATCCTCTACCATTACCAAAGCGCGCTCAATACAAGAGTTGAGCATTGCGAATTCATCCTCTTCTTCCTCGTCGGCGTCCTTGAAAACGCCTACCATCATCCTGATCCCTTCCGCTCCAGATTCCAGCTTACTGCTTACGTCCTCAACTTCTTCTTCTGTTAGGATTTGCATACAATTATAAAGATGTTGAGCATTTCACTTTGCCTTGTGGAGGTCCATGCCTGGCAGCCTGGGTTTGCGACCATTGCGGCGGTCATACTCCATCGTGACTTTGAAATGGCCTAAACGTGAGTTGCTGAGGGACGCCACAGCACGCGCAGCCGCAATAGCCTCTTTGGTAGGTTTGTCCTCTCGACATACGTCCTGTGCCTTCTTGTCCAACATCCGGCACCAATCACTTGACTTTAGCAGTGGTTCTTTCATGCTTTGTTATCTTCCGAATCACCCGTTTCAGTTTCACCAAACTACGCTTCTCTTCAACCATTGGTTGTGGGAATAAAGAAAAAGGAATGCCTGTTCCTCGATGGAGTAAGGTTTTCACATACACCACATCCAGCCTTTTGCGCTGGTTTTGTTTTTGATCCAACACCTTCCTTGGGTTCTGGCAATACAATGCGCGCCGTCTTGCCAGTAGCCTTTTTCGATTTGCAGCACGATATCGGCGTTGGTTCTCCAAACACCTTTCCTTGTTTTGAGAACGCCACGCGCTTTGTTTTTCTAGGCGGACTTTCCGGTTCTTCCACCAGCGCCTTCTTCGCAACTCAGCAAAATGCTCTTTGTTCCTATCCATATAGGAACGAATCTTATCAGGATTTTTCTTTACCCAGCTCTTTCGGTAACGTTGGCGCTCCTTCTTATGCTTACTAGCATACACACGCGCACGCTCCCGAAGCACTTTGCGGTTTCGTTGATAATAGCATTTCCTTCGCGCACGGTAGGCTTCTTCGCTTTCACCTTTACGCCGACTCATACCATAGTATCTCCGCAAGTGACCGACCGGAGCCTTAATTCTTTCGACGGTGTGCTACCATTGCAGCTTCCTTCTCTGCGTGGAAGGCGCAAATCTCTTTGTAATACTTTTCCAAAATCTCAGCGCCCTCGTCCTCACTCGGCTTCTCCGACGCCCCACGCAGCTTGAGCGGAACAGCAAAGGAAAGAAGCAAACCAACAGTCCCTAAGCTGTGCCTTCTGTTGAGGTGGAACGCCTTTGCGATACACCTGCTTGAGGAAATCCTCAAACATTTCGTCTATCGAGGCTCCCAATTTGAATGGTGGAAATTCCATACGCTATTATCTGTGGCTTACCATGCAGCGCCAGCCATCTTTTTCTTCTTGGCGATCTTATTGAAACCACCACTGGCTGCATCGACTTGGTCATCATACTTGCCATGCGGAAAGTATTTCAGCTCGTCAATGAAGTCCTTCGTCCAGGCGCGCTTGAGGCAGTAGACGTTCCCGGCACCCATCTGCGATGCCAATGGATAAGCACGTGCTTCCTTGTCCCCTGTAGGGTGGAAGGCAATGACCTTGAACCCAGCCAGGTTGCGCACTGTGCTTTCCCCTGACTCCTTTCCTCCTGATCCTCCTTCGATCTCAATCACTACCGGCACCTCGTCCCCATCCTCCTCTGCCGTCTCTGCAATCCTCTCTTCCCGCTTAGTGGCGCCCCATTGTCCTCTGCGCACATCACATATCCAAAACTTACCCTTCTTGTCCACACCAATGCGGACGCCTGCTGACCAGTTGCCACCATCGGGCGTGCCTGCTTTGTCCCAGGAACGAACCATGCGCAGGAGCTTCGGTTCGTTGTCCTCATAAACAACCTTATCAGTCTCAAACATGCCACCACCCAGAGGCACAGGATCTTGGAGCACTTGACTGGCGTATCCGTATGCACCCAGTTCCTCCTTCAGCGTTTCCAACACTTCCCTTGGCATCCGCACAGGATCGAGCAGTCCATCCACGTAATACTTTTTGAGTCCTGGTGGTGAGATGCTTTTATGCAATTCCCCAGGCAGGCAGATATGTTTGATCTGTCCAGCCTTGCGCGCCAGTAATTCTCCACTGGGATCAGCCTGCCCTAGGCGTTGCTGCACCAGTATCAGTGGCGAGACCAGCTTGTCCACTTTGCGCGTTGGCAGTGTGGTAGTCATCCATCTGTTAATGCGTTTGATTTCAACCTGCGAATAACTCTCCTCAGGATTGATCGGATCGTCCACCAGCTGGAAGTGTCCGTGATAACCTGTGATCGCACCTCCAACACCGACGCACAGGCGGGATCCCATCTGCGTATTGGTAAACAGCCCCTTGGTGTTTTCGTCCTCGCGCAATTGGATGTTGGGAAAGCAGGATTGGTATTTGTCTGACTGAACCAAATCCCGCGCCTTCAAGCTGTCCTTCATCGCCACCGCCTGCGCGTAGGATGCGCAAACAAACTTGGCACTTGGCAAGCGAGTCCAAACCCAAGCAGGAAATGCCTGGCTGACAATAGTGGACTTGGTGCTGCCAGGAGGAACGTTGATTACCAGATCGTAGGCTTTTGGTTCTCCAAGGAACACGCGCTCTGCCATCACTTGCAACTCATCGCACAGGTATTCCACATGCCAATTCAGCACTGGCTCCTCTGCCACGATCACAGTCCAAAACTCCTTCAGGAACTCGTAGAAAGAATCCTTCACGATGGAAGCCAGGATCGTGAATTCGTTTACCTTTACGTCACTCATCTGCTGTGTTGGTTAATTGTTTCATTTCCATTTCCACTACTGGTTTGGCTTTGTCTGCCGCTGCCTTCCTGCGCACTGCTTCAAGGATCTTTTTCCGCGTATCCAAATCCAAATCCAGTTCATCAATATCAATCCCAGTGCCTGCAATGCCAGTGTGATCGACCTCAATCTTTTCCCCATATCCTCGATCCCTGTTCTGCGTTCTGTTCACAAACATCACTGCTGCGGGATTTCTCAACTGCACCAAATCCAAGAGTGCAGATTCGAAGAAGTTTTTCCTGTGCCACTGGACATCATCCAGCATTTGCCTGAAGTCAATGTCATGCTTCCACATTTCCAAACTGTTCCTGCTCACTCCTACCATTTTGCAGGAAGCGCTCACATCAAAGCACGTGCTCACCAATGCATGTATGAAAAGCTCCTGTTTGATTCGTTTGGATTTGCCATTCAGGATGGCGTCAATCTTCCCAGTATTGTCCTCCCAGAACTGAATATCCTCCCACACTTTCCTCGCATCAGGGCTTAGGCGTTCCAGGATATAGTCCTTCAGCTCAAGTCCATCGCCAGGCATCTTTCTGTTCTGATCTGCCAGCGTTTTCGCCAATTGTAATTCTGGATCAGCCTTGATCTGCTTCCTCAGCACCTGATGATTTCTGTCCAATGCCTTAGCGACATGGGAGATGTCCGCGTCTCTCAAGCACGCGTCATAGAACCGTAATATGAATTCCAACCCTTGGTGTCTCCTATGTGCCATATGGCACAATGGATACAAGGGAATCTTTAGGAAGCAAGAAAGTTCTTCTTACTTAGCGTAAGGCACAGGGTCAACCATCCCTGCTATTGCGAATGCTTTCTTCCGAGGAACACAGCTTGCGCACTCCCCACAATGCGTCTCTCCACTCAAGTAACACGACCAAGTCAATTCCATTGGGACGTTGAGCTTTTTCCCAGCCTTCACCACCTCCCATTTGTCCAAGTAATTGATAGGCATCAAAATCTGTGGACACTCTAATCCACAAGCGAATGGAAGTAGATTGTTAAATGCCTGAGTGAACTCTGGATAGTTGTCTGGATTTCCACCATGCGCAATGTTCCCATGTCCAATGTAAGGGATCCCATTTGTCATGCAGTATCCAGCGGCCAACGAGATCAGGATCAGGTTGCGTGCGTTCACTCTCGACACTGCCCCGGAGAGTTCCTTGGCGGGCCGCCTTCCCTGGATCAATCCCGACGTGACCACACCTCCAATTGCCACCTCAGCAATGTGGTGAGGCATTCCCATTGCTTTGGCGCAATCCTTGAGCGCCTTGTGCTCTTTCCACGTTGCACGGCATCCATAGTCGATCATCAACAGCTCGACTTGGAAACCCTCATCTTTAAGGACTGCCGCAGCAACCACGCTGTCGAGTCCTCCACTGCAAAGAACTGCCACTTTGTTTGATTTCATGTTGTATTATCTGTGCTGTTTTCGTGCCCTAGCCTGACCAAGGCAGCGTTTGTTTAAGATTTGCCCGTCCTGTGTGCTGTGCGTGCTGCTTTTATCGCCTGGCGCAGCCTGGCCCACCAGCTTTGTTTGGGTGGCGTCTCGCGTGCGGGAGGTCGGTCGTCGATACGCTCATTGTATCCATGCGGCCCAATGTTAAAACGTGCGCCGCACTGTCCACATTCAACGTTTATGCACAAGCCGGCACCTGGCCCTTCCAGCCATTTGCTATTCATGCAATCTGGACAGATGCCAATGCGAAGGTAATACCTTTCGTTCTTGGTGGTTGGTCTCATAGCTCCCAGTGATCCAGATTCTTTTTAACCTTCTTCACCTGCGCCACAAGGTCACACAGAGAGGCTTGCTTGGCTGCTCCTGCCTCTCCGTTCAACACAACGTCAAGTTCGCGCACCAACCTGCGCTTGTCCTCGAGAACTTCCTTGTAATCTCGAACCTCCTGTTCCAGTTCTGCACGCGCGTCCACCTGAACTTGTTCAATGGCGGCCCTTGTCAGGGCTCCAGAATAAATGTCTTGCTCCACCGCAGTCGAAATCGCCTCCACCCAATCTTTTGCTTCCTTCATGTCATTCCTTATTAAACTCCTTCAAAAACTCTTGGATGATTACATTCGTTTGCTCTTCTATGTATTCCTCAAACATCCAACGTTGACCGAGACTGGCATTCTGTGTGTTTTGCGCAATGCGCTCTGCTGCCCGTCGCGCCATCACTCTGATCTGCATCAGTGTAGGGCGCGCATCCTTTTGAACTTCCTCAATGGCTTGGACTGTCCTGCTGCCAGGGGATTCCTTGATCCCAACAAACATATCCAATGCCACCGCCTCGCCTACCGCCATTGCCCACTCAACTGCTTTCTTCATAAACGATATTTCTTTTCCCATCCGATGTGGTTGAAGAACTCAAATCCATCGATGTTCTGACACATTGTATGGCAATGACGAAAACGTCTGTATTGCCCAGCTTCCCAAGAAACATGCCGATACCACGATACGTTCGGAATCGTTTTCGTGAAATCTACCTTCACAAGCGTTTCAACATTAGGCTGCGTGTCCTGATTCACCATTTCCTCCTGCCTTTGCGCAGCCACGGTTTGTCCTGCAAACGCTCCTCACGCGTTGGAGGCAAGAGCGGATCGGTAGCCGTAGTGATTGTGCTCATGTCTGCTGCGGTCAAAAGAACCTGCGCGGCGTCCGTGCTGTTGTAGTCGTAACGCTGCATCTCTTCGTAAATCGTTTTGAATTTGTCAACGCTGCTAGGGATTGGCAGCGGATGCGATTTGTTGATTAAAGGGAGCAGATCGCCTGGGTCAATCGCTATCTCCCTGCCTGCCTGATCCGAGATTACAATGCAAGTCAGTTCTCTCTTCCTGATTGCTTCAATGAGCCTCATGGAATCCTCGTGAGACACCACACTGCCAATGATGGCGACCCTGTTCTCAATCCTCAGCGTCTTCATCGGTAATGCCTAATTTCCGCGCCAGGATGACAATGCTGGAAGGATCGGAAATCTGCCCTTCGTTGTGCGCGTGCCGTAGATACTTAAGCACCTTCCGCCTCTTGGCTTCCATTGCTCTCATATTGACCCCACGCAATGCGCCCATGCCCACCAGCATTGTGTGGACAGCTACAAGGTCGGACATCTCGAGATCAATGCGCGCTGCGTTGTTGAGTGATTTCCCTGGTTGCGTCTCGAGAATGCCGAACCGCTGCGCCTTGGTTGTGCGCTGTCCGACCTCACAACACTCCTCCACAAGGGAAGCCAGCAGGTGGTTTAATACCGTCATCATATCATTCCCGCCCTTTGATCATCTCCTGCATCTGTTCAAGAATAGCACCTTGCATGGACGCCGCGACAGCACAGAGATCTTGAATTCTGTCGCAATAGCCTTGCATCAACGCGAGTCCCTCAGGAGAAACCTTTGCCTTGTTTTTCTTCACAACTTCTTTGACAGCGTCAACAATGCGCAAAAGTTCCATACCTGTTGCTGGCCCGAAAGATGGAACACCGAGTTTCGCAAGCACCATGCCAAATCGTTTCGCCTCTTCCTCTGTGTAAGGATGGATGTCTGACTTCATGCTTTGTTATCTCCTGTGCCCTTGTTGTGGTAGCTGAGAAATTCCATTGGAGTTGAGAACACAGTCACCTCGTTCGATGGCAAGCGCAATGCTTCCGGATCCTTCACCGACTTGCACACGTTCGCGCGGTAGATTGCCGCTCCTGCGCATTGTTGATTGGTGGTGCTGTGGCAGTCGATGTGGTGCTCCCCATGCACCATCTGAATCCATTCCTCAGGAGAGTATCCTCCGAGGTAACCAGCAATCGCCTTACGTGTCCAAGGACAGCCGGCGCAAGGCGTGGTGTGTTGCTGCGCTGTGGGCAGCCGATCCTCGTCGGAGGTAAACCTGCGCGCGAGGATCTGGGCGTCTGTGAGGTTAGGCTTCATGGTTTCCAAATAACTTTTGCGCCATCACCTGCTGACCAAATGTGACCTTTTGCCCTGTGCGCCTCGTAGGCGACTTTGCTGACCACCACCACTGAATGGACAAGCTCTGTCCTGCTCCACGTCCTGCCTTTGCGCATGACACCGGCCGAAGGCAGCGTTCGGAAAGTGTGGTAGGTGCAATAGGCTGACACCGTCTTGATGTAAGTCACGCCACGTTTGAGAGTTCTAATTGTTTGCATATTAAATTGAAGCGTGGAGTGTTGTGAGGTCTGACTCGTCCGGCAACGGCTCGCTGCATTGCTCGGGCGCTATGATCAGCTTGGCGTTGTCGGACACTCTGGACAGGCGCAGGAACGATCCGTTTTGAACGCCGAGCACTTTGTAGGTCTGTCCCGCGCAGTGCAGGTTACCGTCCAACGTTTTGATCGGGCGCGCGTCCGGTATGAGGAGCGTCACCTTTGTTCCGCGTTTTATATCGTTGAGGTTTGTAAATTTCATGGTGTTGTTGAGTTGGGGAATTACACCTCAATGCCAGCTTCGGCATTCGACGCATCAATGACCGCCTGCAGTGCGCACAGCGCGTCGTCGGCGTCAACTTTCATACAGACCAACTGCGCTGCTTCCAGCGCCGCTTTTTGTTCTTCGGTTAGTATCATGCTCCGGTATTAGCACGCACCGTGCCCGCGTCCCAGTTGTCCTAAACTACTCAATCACAGCTCTTGCGTTTTGCAGGAGTGTCAAAAGTGTCGTCAATCTGTGCAAGTGTCTTTACACTTCTGTTGGATTCTTAGACACCGCCCTTGTCTTGCCCTAGGCGCTGTGCTGCTTTTGCTGCACCTACAGCTTGGTCTATGCGCTTGCAAAGCTGCCTAGGTCAGGCTGAGGGCGAAACTTAACGCACAGGCCCTCCTGCCACCCACGTGTCGAATTCTGCCGGATCCTTGCACGCACGCACAAACGCCTCCAGCCCTTGCAGCGCAGCTTCCGCTTTGGGCCGCACTGTGCGCAACCAATGCACGTAATACCACGACACACCAATGCCCCTTTTATTCCGATGGAACGTGTCGTCATCACACGCAGTCCACGCTTTGAAGGGACTGTCCTGTGGCAGGTCCGTTGCCAAGTAACCACCCAGCGCAGTCTGACAACCCATCTTCACCTGCCCGATCATCTCGTCCTCATTCCAACACTCAATTCGATGGTTCGGAACGATCCCTTGGCAAAGGCGTCGCAATGGCATCACGTCCTCCTCAAGCACGCGCTCTCCTGTCGGGCACCAGGTGTCGAGAAACACACTATTGAACTCAACGCCGAAGTTCCGCGCATGGTGCAAGTATTGATAAATGTCTGCCTGAATCACCGACACCTTTCCTTTCGGAAGGTGTGCCCCTACAAGTTTGATGACATCCTTGCTGCGCTCTACTACCACAACCTTGGCAACGTTTGGATTCCGATCCAACAGCCCCACTGCCAATCCCAGTCCGAGCCCACCTACCAGAACCTTGCCACGCATCTTGGCAAGCTGTCGAGTGTGCTGTTCCACTTCTTGTGGCAACGAACTCATCCACGTGCCGGCGCCTGACTCCTTCAACGTGTGAACACCTATCGGCTCATCCAAAGTGAGGACAGTTGCCTTGAGTCCCATGAACAATGCGTTGCGCATCGACACAACAGGCAGGCGCGTGCCCGCTGCTTTGAACTCAACCGACACTGAGAACTTGCCACTCTTTCCCTCTGGGAGGTGGTAGGGAAGGGAAAAGATGCGGCCCTTGTGCTCGTATGTTGGGAATGCCTTCATGAGCAGGAGATGTTGCTGAGGTGTGACTGGAGTTCGTCTGATATTTCCTGCAAGCGTGCCGACAGTTCCTCTTCCTTGCGCGTTTCGTAGGCTTCCTTCTTCTCGCCCTTCTCCTTCTCCGGCTCCTCCCAGCTAATGTCCGTGCTCTCGAGGTCGTTAATGCAACCGTCCAACGCGTCAATACGCTCTTGAAGAATCTGCCCCGTGTTCCCTTCCTTCAGTCCCTCTGGCATACCGTCCAGCTTCCCTTCGGTCTCGTCCTTGATGTTGGTCAATTCATTCACCACATCATCACGCTCGCCTTCCAAGTCCTCAATGCTTTCGGCGTCGAACTTGCGCTCCTGCAATTCATAAATTGCTCCCCAGAACTCAGACTTGGTGAGGTCTTTGGGCTTGGGTTGGCAGTCGGGCTTAGCGCAGCGCGTGCGCCGATCCTTCCTGAACGCTTTGCCGACGTTGACGCGGAACACCCAAAAGGTGTAGGAATCGCCACGTTTAATTTCGCAGCCGCACTTGCCGCAGTTAGGTTGATTGATCCGTGCTTTCTTTACTCGTTTGACTCTTGGCATGATTTTGGTTGGTTAAGCTGCTCTTGTGATTGAATAAACCTCCTCACCCGGTTTCCTGAACGAGAGCTGAAACTGGTGAAGCGCAGCGGTGATGTTGACTGCCATAACTGGCTGGACTTGGAACTCTCCGTCCTGTGTGATGTAGATGACTAGGTATCGGTTCATATTTGGTTATCCGTTAAATCGAATTGTGCCTGCTTCCACGAACACATCACTCTTCTCGTTGAGGAGCACAGTTGAGCCGTCAGGGAACTCAATCCTTGCGTGCGTTGTGCCCGCGTCGATCACCTTGCCCTGTAGCTTGCGCCCAGTGCGGATCTCCTTGCAGGTGTGAACCTCACCAATCTTCAAGTTCAAAAATGTTCTCACAATGCCTCGTTCTCCTCTTTTGTCATTGCCACAAAACACTCTACCCAATTACCGCTGCTCTTTTGATTCCAATAAGAATGCAGCCCTATGATATGGCACAAGGCTTCGGCCGCCCGCTTCGCTGCTGGGCGCTTGCCAACAAACATAACCTCCGGCCCGTATGTCACACGCCAACCAGTTGTGTCGGAACGCTCCAACTTTATCCTCAGCGGCAATGTTTTGGGCTTCAGCTCTCGTGCTCTACGCTGCGCGTATTGCAAATCCGATTCCGCAGGATTGAACACGTCCGCACGAATCTCCGCCTCCGTCACTGGCGCGTCTGCGTAGCAACGCTGAAGTTCCTGGAATGCTGCTTGGAGGTTGTCACCTTTCTCACAGCGTCGGTAACCGAGTTCAAACGCTGCCGCTACTGCTTCTGGTATTCTTGGCATATCAATTGTTCCTTCAAATTCGCTGCGAGGGATCGGACCTCGCAGCATTGTTATCTCCACCTGTCCTTAATTGAGCAAGAGGTTCAGCGCCTGCTTGCCAAGTTTGTTGCGTTCCATCACTCCGAGGAACCGGTTTGTTTCGACGCTGCGCACATCGGTCTCCCGATAGTTGCGGAAATGTGTGGCGTATTCCGTCACTGCGTTGAACGCGTCCCAGCGCGTTTTGCCCTCGTTGCCTTCGCCCGTGTTAAACAGCTCGACCAACTTTGTGCGTCGGTTGTCCGCCTTGGTGCCTTCCGAGGGCATGAGCTTCTTGAGGAAGTCCTCAAACTGATCGGCCGTCATGCGTGCCTGCGCAAGCTTAGTGAACTCAACCTTGATCCCATCCACGTCCTGTTGCAGGTCATTCATAAACGTCTTCCAACGCTTGCTGTGGAGTTCTGCGCGGTTTGATGTGTGGGAAACCCACATGTTGGATTTGATCTCACGGCTCACCTGGCCGTTGAGGCAGCGCAAGCGTTCGATGTAAAGCCGACTGCGGCGAGGTGTGGCACCATCCCATCCGTCCGTGCTGTAAATGTAGGCTGCCATCGGATCGCCCAACTTGCGCGCGCCGCACGGAATGTCCATCTTGACATCAAGCTTCACGAACGCAAACGCGCGGCAGCGTTCCTCAAGGAATCCTGCGCGCGTAACTTTGCCCTTGATGAAGTCCGCGAACTCAAACTGCTCCTTGAGGAACTCCCGAGGTTGACTGGGACTGTAACCCTTGCCGACGACGCCGAGCGCCTCTTTGGTGTCGCTGCGGTAAAGCAGCTTCATCCGAGGCATCACGATCGCAGTGTCCGTTCCGCTGACTGTGTCCTCAAGCGGCTCCCAGTCGAGGTTCGCTGCTTTGAGTGTTTCCTCCATCGAGGTCGCTTCCGTTCCGAGTGTTTGTATTATTGAGCTGTGCATACTGTTTGTTCTTTCTGATTTGTTGTTGATGTTTGAAATTAAGCATTGCGTTGGAGGAGCTCGTCCACTGCCGCCTCGCAATAAAAGTCGGGCACGCACAAAACAGCTTTGACGCCCTCCACCGTCGTAACCGAACGCATCGCCTCAAGTGCCGCGTCCCAAGTCGCATCCGAATACATTTGATAGCTGGACGTTTTGTCCTGCAGCATCGACTTCTCTACTTCGAGGACAACAGCCGCCCGTTGCTTGCCGTTTAACTCTGTTCCGACTGTCGTTGTATTTATCATGACCCAACAATGCGCCTGCCTACTCCTCTTTGCAACGATAATTCCTAAAAAGTTTCATTTTGTTAATTGCCCGCAATGTTTGCAGTTCTTTCATCGACCAAGAAAAGGACAGCTGGGCTAGAACTTTCTGAGGGTGACGCGTATTTGCTGCGCGTTTACGCGTGCAAGGAACTGATGTAATGGAATCCCAACAAACTTAACGCGCACGTTGCCTGGCATCACAGCCAAGTCGTAACGCACAACAGGTGGACGCCCAAAGATGCCACACTCATGCAGCGCCGCCACCACATTGTGGCTGAAGTAGGCGATCTCTGTTTTGCGGTCGCGTCGATGGATCAGCATCCACCCAACACTTCCAGCAGCGCGTGCGCAGCGTTCGGATTGGAGCAGTGCGTGCGCAAAGGAATTCTTCCCCACCTTCTTTCTCTTCGGAGCATCAAAAATTTCCTGTGGAGAATGTTTGCTGTAGCCGCGCTTGAGTTCGATGGTCACCAACTTGAGGAGAGGCAGTCCGATGGGATCCACAGCCGCGATGTCCCCCCATGAACCGAACGTGGTTTTTCCAGACTTGGCACGCTGCGTGGCACGTCCACCACTTTGGGAGGATCGCCAGAAAACGTCATCTCGCTTTCCGCCCGTCCACCAGAGAGACAACGTCTTACAAATCTGCCGCTCGAATGAAGCACCTTTAGGCAATCAGAATCCTCCTCGAATTATTGGAACACATCTTCGGATTCTCAGTTTCTCCAAACCAATGCAACCACCAACCGTCAAGGCGGTAGTGGGCACGCCACATTTTCCCTGGATAAACTCCTGAGGGTTGGGAGTGGGAGTAATCGTGAAGCGCATCAAATGTTTCCTGCGTCATCAATGCGTGGCCCGAATCGATCTCAATATCAAAACGACTTGGTTGCTCCCACCATTTTCCCATTGGCTCTGTGATGGGTGGAACAGGATGCAAGTCGGCCACACTACGAACCATCATTGCCTTCTCCACTGCCGTCATCAATGCACTCATACACCCAGTCCTCGTGCCTTGATCAATTCCATAGCTTCCTCCCTGGAGAAACCAGCTGCCGTCAAAGCACTCAATTTGGAGTAGAGCAGTTGAGCAAGAGGCTTCATGGAAGCTTCCATCATTTCTTGATTGTCCAGGAGCGTCTTCATAAGCCGCTCCAAGTTCTGCCTGTCCAGCGGGCCGGTGTTTTCATTCATAAAAGCATTCCTCGCCTGTGCGTTGCTACCGGAACCACTCCAGCAATCGACCTCATGCCCAACGTGCCGCACACCTCGCGCCAGCCTTTGGGATCAATCGAGTCTTCGATCAACTGCGGGCTCGGGCACCCTTCATAGGGCAGCTGGACTAGGCGTCGATTGAGGCGCACTCTTTCCTTTCCTGCCTTCGAGGTGATGATTTGAAACGCTTTGCACTTCGGATCCAACTCACCACGCAAATACTTGAGTGCCGTCTTCTCGCCCACACCACCTACTCCAGGCACTTCATCTCCGTGGCAACCAGCAATCGCTTTCATCACAGCCCACTGCGATGGACGGATTCCATAGGTGCGCATGAAATTGGCTTTGGTGATGCGCTTGCGCGCTTGAGGTGAGTAGATGGCAACGTTCGGGCGCAAACATTGATACAGGTCGTGGTCCGCTGTGATGAGGATGGCTTCCTCATTCTTTGGAAGGTTCTTTGCAATGGAAGCAATCAAGTCGTCACTCTCCATTCCTCGGCAGCAAAAGATGTTCTTGAATCCAATCATCGGCAGATAACGCTGACGCAATTCCGAGATTTGGATTTGCAGTCCTCGGATGGACTTGATTTCGGCCTCGTCTCGGTTGGCTGCGTGGCGCTTTGCTTTGTAGCCTTCAAAGATTTCTTTGCGGAACAAGTGAGGATGCTCAAAGCAAAACGCGATGTGATCGGTTTGGAACTCATCCTTGAAGAATCCAATGGACTTGAGGAAGCCGAACACGACGCCAGTAGGTTTTTCCTTCCACGACAGTCCCTGTGTGGTGTGGAACGCGCGGTGGCAAAGGTAGGACACGTCAATCACCAGCCAAGTTCTCATTTGCGTTTACGCCTTTCGGTTTTATCCAAGCCAAGCTTGGACTTGCCGTTAGGATACTTCACGTCCTTCTTTCCGCAAAGATACAACGCAAGTGAAATGATATGATCTGGCCATCCACGATGCTCCTTGATGGCGAGGAACGCTCGGCTTCCACCGCCATACTCGATCTCCTCCTTCACCAGCATGTCATACGCTGCGTCCAACAGCAGGGGCTTTTGGTAAACGAAGTAGATGTAACGGTGCGCCCAAATTAAGTCCAGCGAAGGCGCAAGCTCTTGCATACGCTTACAACCCATTACCTGCTCCTTAGGACTGCCCGGCCCTGGAATCTCAGCCGCGTCCCTACATAACAGACGCGCCGTGTCCGCAAGTGGCACACCTTTGAGGTGGTTGCCTCGAATGACAGCCATCTCGTTCTGCGTAAACCTCAATCCTTTGCGTGAGATGCGCTTGCGAGGCCGGTAACGAATGACACGATCATCCTCATTGCTTGTGATCTGCTCAATGAGGCGCTGGATAGCTTTGACGCTGCGTCCTACCTTAAGCGCAAGCGCCCTGGGTGACGCGCCGGCCCCACCACTGAAAAACTTATCGAGAACACGATCCCGCTCTTTCTTTTTCCAAGGCGTGTCGGTGTGCTTTTGAGCAATGCTCTCCGATGGTAGGAATCCTACGCGTTTCATTTGACCTCCAAATCGTGTGGGTATGCTGTCGGATCAATGTGCATTATCTCTGCCAAGACAATCACTTTTGGAACGTAACTAGAAGGGCTGTCCGACCCGCCGTTGCTTTCCAGCCCTTGTTCCTTACACCACAGATCGTAATGGTAATCCGACCAGATCGGACTCAAGCCCAACGCCGGCCCGCAGTAGTAAAGGAATTGATGCGCCAGCATAATCTCCTCTGCGGTGTAACCATTGAAGCGTTTCATGGTTGCGGTGGTGCAGGGAATTCCTCCCAGAAAGGCTTGCCCTCATAAAGCCCATCCAGCTTCCACAGTGTGCCATCATTACACACCGCAAGGACAAGATACTTTCCAACCGAGTCAATGGTGGAGACGACCTGAATGGTTTTGCGCTGGCGCTTGCTGCGCGGAGGTGTTGCAGGAAACGGAGGTGGTGCTTTGAAGATTCCCATAACTATTCTGGATTGGTTGCGTCTTTGAATGATGTTGAGAGGAAATGGGCAGGAAGATCTTCGCCAATGATTGTGAGATACATCAACTCGCCTTCGCGCAAACGTTCAATGTCCACAAGTGTCGGTTGCCAAGCCACCACAATCATTGGGTGGCCACTACACGAACCTCCCTCGATGTCGTGAACAAAAACATGGGCTTCCTGCACCTGATCCTCAGACATTCCCGGCGGTGGTCCGAACACGTGGTTCGCTTGTGGAAACTCAACACACTTCACTCGTATCTCCTTTTGCGATGGGACAAGCACTCTGCCTCAATAGCGTGCCACACTTGCGCCACAAGCTTGCGCACTGTGGTTTCCATGCCCTCCTGCTCGATGTGCGCAATAATTGCGTCCCTCGATCCCTCAAAGAGCAGTTCCTTGGCATCGTAAATCTTGCGCTTGGATTCTTGCTCCTCAGCTACGCCTTCCTTCCCTTTCTTCTTCACCTTGCGCCAGTGACTCTCAAGAATAAGGTAGTCAACGCACGATCCCACGTCGTCAATCCCTAAGTCGTAATAGATGGGAATTTCAACTGCCCGATCCTTGCCGATCTTGCCCGTAACGCGATTCTTTTTGATCTCAGCCAAACAGGTAACTCCAATGGTGCGCTTCTTGCCACGCACTGGACGTTTGATCTTTTGTTTGACACTGGTCCAGATCTCGAGGTTGGCGTAGAAGCGCAGCGCCTTACCACCACTGCGCGTTTTCTTCTCGAAACTCATCCCGAGGTTGTCCCGTGTCTGTCCAATTACGATCAAGATGCTGCGAGTCTTTTTCAACCCAGCCAACACGTTGCGCAAGTTCTCGCTGTGGTATTTGGCTTTGCCATCGCCGAACGATCCCTTTGCCTCTCCTGCTTCCTCAGCCGCCCTCTTTTGCTTGGCGAACTTCTTTGCCGCTGCTGATGAACCCAAACTGTCCTGCGAGTCCAGCACGTAGATAAAGGGCTTGCCGGCATTGATTCGATCGGTGATGTGGTAGTAAAAGGATTCGATGGTGTCGCTGAATACAGGCTGTCCCTTTTTGTAGGCGGGCGCCTCCATGCGCTCAGCCACACTCTTTCCAAAGTAATGCTCAATGTCCATCAGCGCACCACCTTCAACGTCGTCGAAAATGAGCGTGTAGTCTCTGAATGCCTTTTTACGGCAAGCTTCTGCAAAGCACGTCAACGTGGTGAACGTTTTGCCGCTCGCGCTGTCTCCAACAAGGTAGTAGTAACCACCTTTCATGAAGGCATAGAACGGCGTGTCTGTGCAGGCAAGATTCAGGAGGGTGCTCCCAGAGCTGAGGGCACCCTCCTTATCCAACCGAGGCTTCTCACGCCTCGCCAACAACACCTCCTTTGGCGTCATTTATTTTTTCTTCTTTTTCTTGGAGGGCTTCTCCTCCTCCCACTCGTCGTCCTCATCCTCGTCGGCGTCTTTTTCTTCTTCCTCCTCGTCATCCTCGTCTTCGTCTTCGTCCGCCTTCTTGGACTTCTTCTTTTTCTTGGAGGGTTTTTCTTCTTCCTCCTCGTCCTCCTCGTCCTTCGACTTCACGCGAGGCTTTTCCTCCTCGTCCTCGTCATCATCCTCGTCGAAGTCCTCGAAGTCGTCCTTCTCGGATTTGGATTTCTTCTTGGACTTCTTGGACTTGGGTTCGTCATCCTCGTCTTCATCCTCGTCGGCATCCTCGTCCTCGTCATCCTCGTCAGCGTCCTTGGACTTTTTGGATTTGGACTTCTTGGACTTGGGTTCGTCATCCTCGTCCTCGTCGTCTTCATCCTCATCTTCCTCGTCGGCGTCATCCTCGTCCTCATCCTTGGACTTGCCGCGCGCAGCCTTGGACTTCTTCTTGGACTTGGGTTCGTCATCCTCGTCGTCGTCATCCTCGTCAGTTTCGAGGAGCGCCTTCTTTGTTTCCTCGTAGGTGGGAATGACCAACAGATCGTCGAGGCACAGTGTCTTCTCCAACACCTCCTCCTCGTCGTAGTCCTCCTTACGCGGCTTGAAGTCGATGGACGCGCAGCGCACAAAGCTGCGACCTGCGTAGGTGTCATCCTCGAAGCCAACCTTCAATGTGAGGCCGCCCTCAGCGTGAAAGAAGTTCTCCCAGCCATCGTCCTCGTCTGCATTGCGCAGCCGCGCGTTGAGGTCACGTCCGAACAAGTGCGCCGAGAAGTCCCAGATCTGGAAACCCTTCTCTGTGTCCTTCCGATTGTTGAGGTTGAACAACTGGCGTTCCTTCGGCGCCAACGCTTTGATTGTTTCCTCGTTGTCATCCTCGTCCTCCTTCGCCAGCTTCGCGCGGTATTCGCAGATGTAACACTTCTTCTTTGCCGTCAGCCGAGGGCAAATCATCCGCTCGTTGTTTGCGCCAACATTTTGATGAATGTGAAACGTGCGTTCCCAATGGAGAGCGCCCTCGTCCGCCCACGGATTACCCTTGCCCGCAGTGAAGGGCAAGATGTCCAGCAACGCAGTGCCTGACTTTGGCTTATACGTCTGCACGCCGTCCGGCAACTTGAGGTAAGGACTCGCCCCCGTTTGTTGTTTGTCCGCCCGCTCCCGAGCCGACGTATAACGCCTCTCGGCACCTCGATCTTTTCTCTTTTTCATTGTTTGTTGTGTTCTTGTTTTTGCCTCTCTGCCCGTTCCTTAGCCTTCAAGTGTCCAGCTGTTGCAAACTTGGCAACCAAGAATGCAAGGATAGGCACGCCGACGAAAGTCGCCAGCAAGAGCAAAATTATGTCGATGGATTGCATCAATCGTCCTCGCGACGGCTGCGCAGCTTTTTGCGCGTCATATCGTTTACCGCGTCGCGCCCACGTTCTGAAACTTTCGGGTTGGAAAAGTAACCCATCCCATGCAACTCAACCAGCAACGTAAGCGCACGCTTCTTGTGTTCCAGTGCCCACACCACAGCTTGGTGCAGATCCGCTGTGTGCTGGGCTTCGCGCACCTCACGCTCTGCTTCCTGATACTGATCCTGTTTGAGGATTGTGGATTTGATGGCGGACTCGGTGACCTTCTCCAGTCCGTATTTGGCTGGATGCTCTCGAATCTGGAAGTCGAGTTCGGCTTTCACCACGTCCAGCTTTGCATTCAACTCTCCAACGTCTCGTTTCGCATCAGCCGATTTGTGAGCGTATGCAAGATAGGCGCTCGGGAGGTTGATGCATTCCTTATCGAGGTTGTGCTCGTCAATTTGAACAACGGATTCTGATTTGTTTCCCATGTCCTATTATCGCGCGCGCAAACTGTAACGCGCTGGTTTTCCATTAGGTCCAGGAACACCCGAATCTGACTTTTTAAGTGGTCGCGTCCCTACCGTGGACAAGCTGTGCAGGTTGGTCATAAGGGAGTGGCGAGTGGTCCGATTTCTGATCGCCTTAGTCTTCCACAAATCATCAACGTCCATCGTCGCGTGCTTGCTGGCGTAGTCAATAATCAGACTGCGCACGTCTCCCCACTTAGCGCGCAAAGGAGGGATCGGTTCTTTCCAACGTGCCGTGTCCCGAAGCTTCGGATTTCCGGCAAGCGCAGGCAGGTCTCTGGGAAGCATCCCATGCAGCTCTGCAGCCGCTTCAGCCTGCCCTACAATCGCCCCTAGGTGCTGTCCTAGCTCCCCAAGCGTCTTCGCTTTGCGCAACGCAGCCAAATGACCACGTAGGGCGCGCAAATACGCGGTGCGCTGCTTCTTTGTTGGTAGGCTCGTGATCACTTTGCCGTCACCACTTCCCGTGCGCGCCATTGAGCCTCGAAATCACCTAGGCGCTCATCCATTTGCTGTTCGGTCTCAGGGAACAAGTGCATGTCATTCGCACAGGACAAGTAAAACCAATTCCACCACCCACGGATACTTGGGTCTGGGTGTTTGTATCCAAGAATCTCCGCAGCGTGCATTAAGTGCAACGTGAAGTGGTGTGGAATTTCATCTGTGTAGCGAAAGTAATCTTCACCTTTGCTTTTCATTCCATCAAACCACTCCACGTCAGCTGTGTCATCGAGATCGCTTGTTTGGATGGAAGGTCCAGTAAAAGAACCACCTCCCCGATCGTAGGGAGTAAGTAGCGCACAGCGATTGAATGCGCTAATAAGAAAACATCGACGCAGCCAACGCACCAACACTTTGACTGGATGATCCTTTCGGATTCCATCTGGGCCACGCACGCACGCAATCAAAACGCTCTGTTGCATGAACGTTAATTCATGCACCCAGTCTTGAAGCACTGATCGCCGTTGGTCAATTGGTGTAATTGGATTCTTCATAGTTCAACCTTTGATATTCAGATAGTCTCGAGCAATAACCTGCGACCACTTCTCCATGTCCTTGAAATCCTTGCCTAGCTCTTCCCTCGTTGCCCAATGCGCCAAGTGTAGGTCGCGCTCTGGGGAAGTGAAGTTGGTGTAGGTGGTGGTGGCACGATAGAACATGCAGAGATGCACGTCCTCAACTGGACCGCCGGTAGTAATCAACACACCATCCAACTCAAGGGACTTCAACGGAACACCAAGCTCTTGCGTGACTTCCAACAACGCCGTATAGAAAATCGTATGCCCTTCTTCCACGTGCCCACCAGCACCAATGTATTTCTTACCGGCAAGGCGTGTCTCTCCTTGCCCCTGCATCCGAGTCATTGCGACATACCGAGTGTCTGGCACAGGCGTAGTCACCAGCACGTAAGGAATTGGCTGCCTCCACGTTGGATCAGTTTCAAGTTCCTGACGCTCGCGATATTCATGCCGACGCTTTATCACCTCAACCACCGCACGCAGAACGTTTCCATCCGTGACCAGTTCATCGGTCGGTAGGTGGGTGAGGTAACTAGCCGCAACTGCCATGATTTTGCCCATAATTATTTCGAGTGAATTGCCTCCCAGCAAGCTGCGGCCAGGCCGGCGTGTTTACTGTCGTAGAAATTCCTTCCAAAAATATCAATGACCTTGAACGCACGCACACCAAACGCGTGATTGGGAGCGTTACCTTCTTTTCCTACCATGCACGCTCTGGCATACCCGAGAACACAATACCGGATCCCTTCCGCGTCTTCATCCTTTACTGCCCTCAGGATGCGTGCTGCATCAGACCACGCTGGATTGTGTGCCATCATTAGACGCGCGAGGTCAAAGGCAGCGTCCTTTGTAAACGTAGTGACTTGAATCGCCTTCAGTTGCTCCGCTTCCGTTGGGAGCGAACCTACCGCATCCAAAATCACAAGCGCCTTGCGTCCTGATCCGTCCGCAGCATCCGCAATCGCTTCGACCACATCATCCGTCACGGACAGCTTTTCCTTGTCAACGACACGCTTGAGCACACGAGTTAGCGCAGCCTCATTCAGCGATTTCAATTTGATCTCTGTTGAGCGCGTGTGGATTGTTTTGATCAGCTTTTGCGGATCAGTAGTCGCCAACATGAAGTAAACATGGTCGGGCGTGTCCTCGATCATCTTAAGCAAGGAATTCTGTGCGTCACCAGTCAACTTGTGCGCCTCGTCGATCAACCAAATGCGCGCCTTCCCCAACATCGGCACCAGTCCCAAATGCTTTTTGATCTCCCGAACCTTATCAATGCCGCGATCGTCCGCCGCATTGATCTCAAAGAAATCCTGGTCGCTGCATTCCAAAACCTCTTTCAGGATGCGGGCGATTGTTGTCTTGCCGCATCCAGACGGGCCGCTCAACAAAATGGTGTGCGGGATCGTCTCACGATGGATGAACGTTTGCAGTGAACTCACCGCATCGTCCTGACCCACCAGACCTTTCAACGTCTTGGGCCGATAGCGTTTGTAGTATTCTTTGCTCATGTCAGTTGCGTCCTAGTATCTCCCTCAAAAACAATTCTGCGTCGGTTGTAAACTTATCGGGCTTGTCAGGATGGTAAAAGCGACCTTGCTTGAATTTGACCTCGCGCTTCTGGAACCAATTCCCACCAACCGGCGCAAGTTCATACTCCACCTCGAGCGGCACAATCAACCACGGATACGCTTTGCGCAATTCCACCGTGACGGTGTGCTCCACAATCTCGAGGTAATTTTTCAGTTCCTTCTGATGCACGTCCCCAATCAAGCTGTCGTGAATCTGCCCTACAATCATGCTGCGCATCTTATACTTCCGCAGCAAGCGGTTGACTCGGATCAGTGTCCACAACAGGCAATGGAAAGCCGAACCCTGCACTGGGTAGTTGGTAACCGCATTGCGTCCGAATGAACCGAACACACGAAACCCAGTAAGAAGGTCAAAGTAGCCTTTATCCAAGTAGGCGTGATACCAATCGCGCCTCCACTTGCCGTATTCCATGAAACGGACATTCCAAAAGTCGTTTTCAACTTCTTGAATGTGCTTCTCAAATGTGTGCTTGCGTGGCTTTTCGTCTGGGTCGCAGGCGCCCAGTTCTTTGATCCCTTGCGTGGACTTGAGCCATCCTTTGAGGGACATGCCTCCCGGTGCGGTCAGCTTGCCCTTATCTATCCACTCCCACAGTGCCTTGGCGCAGGCAACGTAGTAGTCGCCATAAAACTGAGGGAACACAAATTTGTTCTTTGCGCCATAGCGCGCGTCCTTACTCACATCGTGCGGCTCGAGGCAATAAATCTGCGCCGCCATATCTCGATGCATGTCCTTACCTGGCGTGGTGATATAGGAAATGAAGTTCCTATCGTGGTGGTAGCACGCGCTCACACCGACCTCGATACCTTTGAAATCATTCTCCACCAGCAAGTGACCTTTGCTTGCGATAAACAAACTGCGGATGATTTCAGCGATCTCCTTATCGCGCACTGGAAAGTTTTGGAAGTTTGGGCTGTTGCTGCTGGAGCGGTAGGTCTTGACCGTGTGCAGATTAAAGAAGGGATGCAGTCTTCCATCCACAGTCTCACGCTCAATCCCAGTAAGGAATGTCCCTAGCGCCTTGTCATACTTCTGAAACCGAATCAACTTGGGAATGAAAGGATGGTCGATCTTTTGCAGCGCCTCTTCATCCGTCGAAGGCTTCCCGGACTCTGTTTCATCCGTCACTGCATAGTCCAGCTCTGTATGGAAGATGGCCGAGATTTGATCCCGCGCAGTCAAGCTGGCTTTAGGGCCAAAACGCCGACGCCACAGTTTCCAAATCCTGTCTTCCTCAATCTCCTGACGCACCTTGCGCAGCTTGTCCTGAATGTCGCTCTTGGTGCGCTGCAAACGCGGCACGTCAATCCTGATCCCATTGCGCTCGATCCGGGAAAGCTCAATCAGTCCGTTGTGAAGCAGCGCGTAACCCTCCTGCCTAATCGCATCAATCTTCAAAGCCCATCTCCTTTCTTTGCACCATCGCGAGTCGGTATTCCAGGATGGCATCCATACCGCCATACAGGAGCAAGTCTTTGAGGTTCGCCTCGCGGATTCGATTGTAGTGCGTCGATTCGTCAGACTTGAGATAAGATTCAACGTGCGCGTCGTAAATTGGAACGCCCAGCTTTACCAACGCCTGGAACTTGAGCGAACAAATGCCTTCCCTATTGTCCAAGCAATGGGAAGCCAACATCGTGTCCCATCCCCAGCGCCGGACGCCGTGGTTGAACATACGCAGCGTCCACCGCTCTTCCATCTTGAGGTTGGAGGCGATCTTTCTGGTGCGTTTGGAACTCAGGAACTTTCCCGTCGCTGCAATAGCTTTTCCCCACCACGGATAGGACACAGTGCGCTTGCCGTTGCTGACTGCGCAGCTAAAAATCTTCGCTTCCGGCCAGTCCGCTTTAAGGCAGTTGCATTCGTAATCCACTGCGGCGAAGCCACCAGCAGCATCAATCTCTTCCAACGCCTCAACCACCGCGTCCTCTTCGAACAGCAATTCAATTTTGCTTTCCCAATTCGGTTGCTTCGGTGGCGACTCTTCAATGTCAAAAGCCATTTCGAGATGGTCGGCGAACAGCCGGTCCATCAATTTGTTTTTCATCCGCAACAGGTAGGAAGGATGATACGTCGGGACAACCCAATGTTTCTCAAGTGGGATTTTCCAACCGACCCATCGGCCCATCTCTCCTATATCTGTTTTCCAATATGGACCGATCACACTGACCAACGCCGACCGGCCCAGCGTAATGATCACGCGCGGTTCGTAAGTCTCGATTGCTTGCAACAGGTTTGGCCGGCAGTAACCGATCTGCTTCGCGTCTGGCGTTGCATTGTTGGGAGGACGACAGATGAGTGCGTTTGTTACCCAACACTCTTTGTCCAACTTCACCCCCAGACTGCCCAGCGTGTCGCGTAGGTATTTGCCAGCAAGTCCAACAAATGGACGCCCTTCCTGATCCTCTGTGGCTCCGGGAGCCTCTCCAACCACCATGACCCTCGCCGTTCCTCGTCCAGCCACCACCATCTTAGGACTGCGACAGGTCTTGAAGAGGCCACAGGAACCACACTTGGGCAGGAATCCCTCTGGCTTTTGACTATGGACTGCGCTTGATGCAAAGAATCCAGTCACTCGTTGTTACCCTGTTTCTTCTTCTTGGATTTCTTCTCAGGCTGCTCTTCCTCCTCGTCCTCGTCGCCGTCCTCTTCCACTTCCTTCGCTGCGCTGAGGACAGTGGTGTAGGTCCAGTGACCACCCTTAGCCGAGAGCTTGTCGTTTTGAATCACGGCCTCGGAGTAGTTCTCCGAAATGTGCTGGAGCAATTCCGGCGAGATCAGGAAGGTCATAGGCGGCCCTTCGTAGGCAACCTTACTCACCTCTTTATACCATCCGAAAACGCCCTCGCCCTTGATCAGCATCCGCCCGTCCACCAAGTTGACTTGGACTTGCGTCTGCCCCGACGCATCCGCCGCAAACACTGCCGCGCGATCGCTTGCCTTCACTGCCCCTTTCGGCAGGACAATCTTGTGCCCTTTGACCTTCAGCAAATGATCCAACTCTGGATAGCTCTCAGCATAGCGCCGGCAGGAATAAATCAACCCATCGGCGTTCTTGAAGTGAATCCAGGACTTGGTCAGGGACATCTTGTTCATCCCCAGCGAGGTAATGTCCTTCAGCGCAGTGCCGCGCACCAACACCGAGTCCTCCAATCCAATGTCCACCTTGCAACGCAAGATTTGGAAGTTGTCGCACGCTTCCACGTAGTCCGGATGGAGGTGAATGCAGCACAGCAAGAACTTGCTTTCGTCACCGCTCACGCAAAGGCTCACCAGCCCTACGGCTTCCGTGAAGTCTGCGGGCAGCTTTTTCCACTTCTCAGGCTGCTCAACGCGATCAATCGGAAGGAAAATTTCTGCGTCCTTCGTGATCCCAAACCCTTTCTTCTTACCGCGGAACTCCAACTCGCCCCTGTCGTTCTCGCGCACCTTGAGGAATGGATCGTCCAACTTCTGCAAGATGTCCAGCAGCGCAGTTGCCTGCACAGCACCAGTGATGGTTACTCCGATCTCCTTTCGACAAGCCACCTCGTCGTTGAAGGTCATCACGTTTCCATCCTGGAAGACAAAACAGGAGGACTGCTCGATGAACTCCCTGGGTGATAACCCAGAGCGAACGGCCAACAGATCATTTAGGAAGTCTTCTCTTTTTATGTTCATTGGTTTTGGTCTTTTCGGAAGCTGCTTTCTTTGCCGGCTTTTCCCGATGCTTCTTTAAGAATCGAAAGAGTGATTCAATTTGCTCATCCGTAAGCTTGTTTTTGCGCTTGAGGTATTTCCTCAGTCGATCGCCAGACCAACCCACCCAATGCGGAAAGATGTGCATTTGATGGAACGTTGGCATGACATGGGACTTGCGCTGCGGGATCAGGAATTCGGGTGACGTTGTGCCTCCTCCGCCTGAAAAATAAACTCTCATAGAATCTCAAAGGACTTCCTGATCCAAGTTCTCTGCGCGTCTCCAACTCCATCCCGAATCGCCAACGGCCACGGCCACTTGGGCCGGCTCTCTTCAAGGTCTTTGAGGTAATGGAGATTCACCAGTGAACGCGCACGGAAGTTGGTGCTGACTCCATACGGCTCCTCTTCCGTCGAATTCAACTCAACACCCAGATGTCCCAACCACCGGTCCGTGTCCTCTTTAATCGAAAGCTTGGCGTTGTCATAATGCTTGTCCTTGCACTGCCTGGGATGCCGACCTTTTGTAGTCCACGCAAAACGATTCATCCGCTTTGTCACCTTACGCGAAACGTTGACCTGCATGGGAGGCACATCGTATCGGAAGCCAGTTCTCTTGTCCCACCTGGGCACGAGAATCCAGCCGTAGGATGCAAGTTTGATCCACGTTGCCGAGTCCACCGACCACCACGGCCAGCGGCACATCAGCTTCCAAGAGGTCATCGCAAAGCCGTGTGTCTTAATGACGGGCAAGAATCCATTGGACTCTGGACAGAGCTTTGTGAACAACGTGTCTGCCCAACGCATGTAAACGCCCACGCCGATTGAATGACCTAAGCCACCGATCCCAATCAGATCGTAACGCCCAGCCTCAAGGTAACGATCCACATACTTCAAGTTCGTCCCTGCATGAATCACAGGAATGGGTTGGACACCGTGCTCTTCCTCAAAGAATCGCTGCACCTCCCAAGTCAGGTCTGGATTCTGAATTACGTCCACCGTGGTGATCAGGACACCAGTGCCTTCCAGCTTCTTTACAAACACTGCAAACTTGTCGCAGTAGGCTCGGAACGCAGAACCTTTGGACAAGTCGAAGAACGAGTAATCCCCTTTGCCTCGAGGGATCGCCGCAGGTTCAAGACTGCGTCCGTGCTTCCCGATCTTCTCCTTGTGCCCTACATGGAGGTTGAACAACGAGTAAGCGCCCGAGTCAACAAACATGGACTGGCAGGACAGATCGCCGTCCTCGATCTCTGTCCAAGAACGGCTGTCTCGGATCATCCGTCGGTTAATCTCCTTCAGCGATTCACTCATTGCTGTAGGTGCTCCTTTGCTTGCGCAACCACGCACCCGTGCTTGTGTCGAACTTGAGGAGGTGTCTTGCCAGTGTCATTGCAGTGGACACAATACCACTCAACCGAAAGGATTGTGTCCAACATAGACATCCCTCTGCGTGCTGGACGCTCCTTGATAGCAAGGTCAACCATCTCACTTAAAAGCTGCTTGGTGCTTTTACTCATTGTTGGACTTTGCCAATTCGATCAGCTTGTAGAATTCAGCACGCACCTCTGCCTTCAAAAACGTGCCGCGCAACTGGGAGGTGACCATTACCGCTTTTTGTTTCTGCACGCCTCGGCACGCCATGCATTGGTGCTTTGCCTGAATCACAACACCAACACCGGCCGGCTTGAGATGCTTCGACATTGCGTCCGCAATCTCCACTGTCATCTTTTCCTGAATCTGCAACCGCCGCGCAAAGCAATCCACCAAACGCGCCATCTTGGACAGTCCCACCACACGTGACTTCCTCTTCGATGGCAGATAGGCAATGTGCGCGTAGCCAACAAACGGAAGCAGATGGTGCTCGCATACAGAACTGAATTCGATCCACGAGCAGTTAATCATTTGATCGTAACGGCCCGCAGCGAAATCACGCTCCAGTATTTCCTCTGGACGCTGGCAGTAGCCTAGCGTCATCTCGTCCCATGCACGCACCACCCTGTCGGGCGTGTCCTGGAGGCCGTCCCTGTCAACGTCCTCACCGACATAGCTGAGCAAGGTGCGAATCGCCTCTCGCGCCATCACTTCTGTTGCCTGTTCCTTCATTCAATAGCCTTTTGCTGGATCGCCTCCCAATGGGACTGGCGTCCTGCTCCTACTATCTGCGAGGTCCACGGCATACAACTTGTGAAGCTGCCATCCAGCGCGCAGTGGCTGCCCTCGATAGCACTGCACCACAGCCTCGGAGATCGCGTTCAGCACTGCCGGATTCTTCCGCTGACTCCACTCTGGGTGCAACCAAACCGAATTGGGAATCGGATCAGTCCCGAACGCCTCCTCCAACGCCTTCAGGTAGAAATCAATGTCTGCTGGCGTTTCGATGATCAGCTTGAACTCATCTGCCTGCTGGATGTTCTCAACCAATGGCATTTTCCACTTCTTGGGTGAGAGGGTTATGAAATCGAAATGACCCTTCATCGGAAACGATCCACTCGTCTCCAAATGAACCTGCATGAAAGAGGTGCGCAGTTCGTGCGTCAATTCTGTGAGGTCATGAACAGTCGGCTCGCCTCCAGTAATGACAACAAAATCAACGATGGGATCCGCGCACGCCTCGACACGAATCTCCTCTGCCGACATGCGCTTGATGTCCTTGGGCACATGGTCTGGATGCCAAGTGCCTGCGCTGTCGCACCAAGGGCATTGCACTGGGCAGCCGAATGTCCTCAGGAAATAGGCTGGGCGTCCCATGTGGGTGCCCTCACCTTGGAACGTCCTGAATCGCTCGTGTATTGGATACAACTTCATGGTTGGTAAATGCAAGACGAGGTGCAAGTTTCGTCAATCTCGATGGCAACGAGGCTGGGCAAGCTGTCCTTGAGTCGCTCGTAAATCCAACGCGCTAATTCCTCGCTGGTTGGATTCTCAAGGCCAGTGGTCTCGTTGAGATAGTGGTGATCCAACCTCTCCTCAACAAACGACTTCACCTCCTTGGAGATGGTGCCGAAGTCCATCAGCATTCCCTGCTTCGGCCCATAGAAGATAAGCTTCTCACCCTGCACCACAACGCGCATCACCCACGAGTGTCCGTGCAATCGTTGGCACTTTCCATCATGGTGAGGCAGCTTGTGGGCTGCCTCGAATTTGAATTCCTTTTTGAGTGTAAACATTTTCGTTCTCGAAAGGGTGCCGGCATCTGCGTCCGGCACCCTCCTTGAACGTATTATCTGCGCACTGCGTTACGCGCTCTTGATTTTCTTCAACGCGCTGGGAGTGAGTTTGTATTGGATCAGCGTCTGCGCCTCCACCAGCCCGTCTCGACGTGCCCGACGCAAGCGGATGCGTGCCTGCTTGAGCGTGACGCCAGCAGCCTTCGCAATCTCCTCGTCGGATTGGAACTCCTCGGTGAGCTTGCTGTTGACCTGGTAGCGGTTGGTGCCCTTCGCGCAGCCGAAAGCGTCGCGTTCAGTTTCTTCCTTCGGCGCTTTGACTTTCTTTTCCTTCTTGGGCTTCTTCTCTTTCTTCGCGGGCTTGTCCTTCTTCTCCTTCTTGCCGCCCTTCTCTTCCTTGGGCGCTTTGTCCTTCTTGGGCTTGCCGTTCTTCTCAGCCTTCGCGCCGTCTTCGCCGCCCTCGTCCACCAACAGTTCGATCTCGTCGCCTTCGTCGATGGAAGACAGATTGTTGTAATCCTTGATGAACTTGTCGCCCACCTTGTCCGCTTCCACCTTGGTCGGCACCATGCGCAGTTTGCTGATGAGCTTTTCGTCATCCCACTCCGACGCCTTTTCCTGCCCGAGGCTCAGCATTAGTGCCACCGCCTGTGTCCGTTTGATCTTCATATCTGACTCTGTTCTTTCTTTTGTTGTGTTGCGTGTTTGCAACTTGGTTCATCAGCATTATCTGACGACGAGCATCGTATGCACACCTTTTGTGGAATTATTTTCAGAACGTGGAAAGGAGGCAGGGACAAGCGATTCCCAAGTTCCCTGCTGTCCACACGTTGTCTGTGTCTGCCCACTCGCCATCTCGAAGGAATACCCAGTTCAGACGGTAAATACCCATCTTCTTTTCGTCCGACGTTTGATTGATCCCGCACATGCCAGTCACGTGCGCGTTCTTGCGCTTGTCCTCAGAAAAGTCCTTCTTGCGTATCATCCTCGAATCGTAAGCCGTCGCCGCTGCCTGGGTAGCGGTAACGACCAAGCAGTGGTTGTCCAAAGAAACCCGACGCATGATCTTCCACGATTCGTTCACCTGGTGTCGGTATTCCATGGACTTGGTGGACGCTTCCGGCGCCAGCAAATCTATGTAATCCACCACCACCACATCAGCCACCCAACCATCTCTTGCAAACTCTGCAACGTCCCGTTCGATGTCACTTGCAGAAATTACTGACGCACCAACGCAGCGCACCTTGACTGGAAGTTCCTTGGACGCTGTGGCCTGCCTCAGCTTCTCCGCTACTGCCGCCACGTCTTTCCTTGAAAGTCCAATCCGGCGTTTGTTCCTAAACTTGACCCGGCCCTCTCCATCCCTCACAAGCAGGCGTCTGGGGAACCGAATGATCTTCGTCTTGAATGGACGCCTTGTTGCGCGCATGTAAAGCCGACGGAACGCCTGATCCTCGCTCATGTCACCCAAAACGTAGTAAAGCACCTTCTTCCGTTGCCGTATGCCCTGATACACAGTTTCGAGCAGCCAAAAACTTTTGCCACGTTTCTCTGGCGCAGCAAACGCAATGAACCCATCACGCTCAAAGTGTGGGGAAAGGAACTCGTCGAGGGCGCCAGGGAATTGGATCAGTGTCCTGTCCTGGTCATAATAATGAAACGTCTTCCGAATACTCTCCTTGGAAAACGGATCGCTCCAGTCGGAGGAGGAAAAGCTCACGGATTTGAAATCTGTGAGGTAGCTCTTGGCTTCCTCCGCGTCCTCATTGTCCAACGCTTGCTGCATTCCTTCTGCCGTGCGCGTCAACCGAACGCGCTCAAAGTAGGCTGAGGAAAGGTCGATGAGGTATTTCTCATTCATCTCTTCTGCCACTGCCTCATGGTCTTTGCTGAGCCTGGACAGGAACGCCTCGATTACTTCTGCAACGTCCGGATCTTTTATTTTGTCCGCGTGTTTGTGATACAGGTTGGTAATGTGTTTGCGTGGTGCTTTGTGGTAGCGACCGAAGTAGGCAAAACACCAATGCGCTATAAGGTTCGACCACTTGTTCTCAAAGGGACGTTTCTCACCAGCCATCCTCCCGTGGACGGCAGCAAGCACGCCATCGTTAACAATTAACGCAACAAGGATGGCGCGTTCCTCATTGGACTTTACAGGGACGGACTTCATCGAAGTCCCATCGCTTTGAGCCGTTCAGGCGTGACTCTGGTTATCACGTCGTCGGGATCGTGTTTTCCATTCTTCCTGGGAGATTGCTGTCTCTTCATTGCGTCTTCAATCCGCACAAACTTCCCAAAGAAACTCTTGAACGTGTAACACTTAGGAACAAATTGGTCATCATTCCAATGGAGAAAATACCACTGCATCACTTTTTTAATTTGGTTTGGTTCAATCTGTTCAAAACATCCCTGACAGGTTCTCGCCCAATTTTTGATTGTCCTGGGAGACCATCCTGTTCTGGTAGAACCAGGCTGTCCAACGTAGAATCTGTTTTTGATGGAAAACTTGGCATACGCCTGGGCGAATCTCATTGCTCTGGTGATCACTGCATCCTGATCAAAGCCAAAAGAATCGTTATGTTTGACGCCGGCCTCGGGCCGCGCGTCCACTGTATTCTTACTTGTCTTATCTAGTATGTCAGATCGCATCACACTTTTATGTGATAGCCTCTCACACTTTTGTGTGATAGCTCTCACACTTTTGTGTGATAGCTGGGGTTCTTGGAAAGTAGTCCTCAAAGAGCGTCGGTTTCCAGGCAAACGCACCACTTTTACCAAACCCAGTTTTTCAAACTTTAGTATGGAACATGACACCCAGTTTCTGGATTTCCCCCACCACACGGACAACCATCGGTTAGATGCTGTGCATCCTTTCTTTCGTTTGCACAGTGCGTTGATTTTTGAGAGCAACATCATCTCTTCGGCATTCAACACACGAGGCTGGTTCCGGCTGCCATCTGAGTTGGTGTCATCATAAAGTATTTTCACTTCCAATGGAATGAACCATCCACGGGGCTGCTCTTCGTGAAGCTCCAACGCCTCTGCTTTGTGGTCTGCGTATCTCATAATCCAAAAAGAAACCGCCGTCCCTGGGAGGTCGAAATGGCGTAGGACGTGCCACTCCCAAAGACGGCGATCAAAGTCTTCATCCCTACTTGGCTTTCGACAGCCGCTTTCATTGCATTTCCATTATCTCCTACACCGCTTTATTTCCGCCCTCAGCCTGACCTAGGCAACGTTTTGACGCCGATTGCGCACGTATGCACGCTCCCGCCTGCTGTCCTAAACGCGTCCTAGAGCCCAGCAAGGCGGCGCAGCGCAGCAATCTCTTTTGGCTTTGCCTCACCTGGATCTTTGGCATCGAGGATTACGTTCTCAGTCCTGCCAGGAAACACAGCAAGCTCTCCTGCCAGCTTGCGCGCCTCACGCTGTGCCTCCTTTGAGGAGTCAAAGCACACAAAGCGAAACGGAATGCCAGACAACAAACGAACCTGCGCCGGCGTGTAGGACGTTCCAAAGACGCCTACCGAACCAGGCCCCACCTTCCACACGTCCAGCGGACCTTCACAAATTACCACTGACTGCGCGCAGTAGTCCAGTCCATACAGGATGCGCTTGTGGTTCACAGCCTCCTCCTCAGCGCCGGCTGAAATGTAACGCTGCGCAACATCTGATCCCACTGCGCGCGTAGTCCAACTCACACGCCTGTTTTGGTAGTAGATCGGAATGTAAATGCGCCATCCAAGTCTGCCTGCAATCCCGATGCCTTCGATCTCCCACATGCCTTGCACTTGCTCCGGCTTGTAACCACGTCCGCACAAGTATTCTTTGTGGATGCGTTTCAACGGCCCACGCCCTTTTGGTTCAATCAACTTTCCACGGACAGCTTCTCTGGGCGCCACGTGCTCGTGTTCCAGTCCCTTCCAGAACTGCCCAAGGATGGCTTTGGAAGCGCCGAGCCTTTGCAGCGTAACGTAGGCAGGATGGAACCCACAGCGCCAGCAATTCGTATATCTCGATCCCAACCGATAGCCGAGATGGTAATTTGTGGAAGAGCAGAACACACAGTCACGAAGCTGTATCCATCCAGGTCGGCAATGGGAACTGCCACTCTCCAAATACGCCACCTTCAACTCATCGAGTAAATCCCGAAACGTCATACGTGCTTCCAAGTGTGGTAGCTTACAATGGAGGTCACACCACTCCTGCGAAGTCCAAATCGTTTTGCGATACTTAAATGGATTTCTTGATTGGCGGCCCTGGCACGAATCTGCCGCACAAGACCGGCCGTGAGATTCGTTTTAGAATGAAACTCACCTCTTCGTTTGATATAACTTTCAGGGTTCGGTTTTTTCCAAACAGTGCCGTTTCGGATAGCATCTTCATGGTTTTCCACCATGGTTCCCCACCTCAAATTTTCTAGTTTGTTGTTGAGACCATCATCATCCCAATGACAACAACATTTTCTTTTCGGACGCAGACCTACAAATTCTTCAAGGACAAGACGGTGAACAAAAACCAGTCTGTGTTTCCCTGCGTTTCGATTGTGAAGACACACTCGATTGTAAAAGCGCCCGCTTTTTGTGACTGTAGTTTTGCCCTTCAGTCTTTTCCAGCGTTGCTGGTGTTTTCTATCAAAGCGAAAAGACCAGACACTACCATCGTCCCCGACTCGATAGTGTGGAAAACCGCGAATGATTTTATATCGGACTGTCACCGCAGCTTAGGGCGTTGTCCTTTGCTCTCGGCGTAAATTTTCATGAACTTGAAAATCATTTCTCTCATCGACTTGCCGTTCAACGCACAAGCTGCCTTGTAGGCTTTTTTCAGTTCGGGTGGAACGTTCTCGAGGAACATCGCGCCTCGATATTCGGAAGGATCCCGCATAAGCCCTTCGCCTTTAATTTTTGCTGGCATGAGTTATTCCTTTCAACAGTTCCTCAAAGATATCTAAGTCCGACACGTCTGCATCGCCGTCCAGAATCGCTCTTAGTATCTTACGCTTGCGTTTCAAGATACGCACCTGCCCTTCCTCGATGGTGCCTTTCGCGAACAAGTAGTAAACCATGACACGGCGCTTTTGCCCGATGCGATGCAGCCGATCCTCACCCTGCGCCAGCAATCCTGGAGTCCAGGGAAAGTCCAGAGACACCACGTAGGCAGCGGCTGTGAGCGTGATGCCGATCCCAGCTGCCTTCCAATTGCCAAACATCAAGTCCTTGCGCTTGTTAGATTGGAACTGGCGGACTGTCTCGTGCCGCATCTTTCCTTTCACCCGCCCGTCGATCACAAGCGCACGCGAGCCAAACTTTTCCTTGAGTCTGTCGATCACCTTTCGGTGCATGGTAAAGCACACCAGCTTCTCGCCTGGGTGCGTGACGAGGAAGTTCTCGATCCATGCAATCGTCTGTTCCAATTTCAGCTTGGCGCACAGGCGCAGGAGGTAGCCGACCTTGGCAAGTGACTCCATCTTCTTGGCACGGTTCGCACGCGCTGCGCTCTGCTCCTTCAGCCATTCCAGGAAGTGCTTCTCAGCGTAGGCATACTCCTGTTCTGCCTTCCGACTCAACTTGAGCGGAACAGCCTGGCGAATCTTGTCCGGCAGTTCCTTGAGCACGTCCTTCTTCAACCGACGGATCATGCATTCCTTTTGAAGGATTCCATGCAGCTCTGCCTTGTTGGTCGCACCGGTATATTTCCAACCCCAGTGCGTGTAGCGAGGCTGGCAGTAGCGCCAAGCAAACTCGGAGAAGGATGGGAACAGATCTGGACGGATCGCCTTCAGTGTGGGCCACAATTCCACAGGACGGTTGACAAGTGGCGTCCCGCTGAGCCCGACCACTGAATCGACGCCCTTCACCAACTTGAGGACAGCTCTCGTTCGATCGGTTGATCTGTTCTGAATGTAATGGACTTCATCAAGGACAACACAACGTGGCTTCCAACGCCTCAGGATTTTCAACCACGATGTAAGAATGTCGTAATTGAGGATGATGATGTCGCATGGTGGGCGCCTGTGCTTGCCCTTGGCGCGTCCTTCCAGGACTTCCGTCCGCATGTTGAAATGCAGCGCAGCTTCAGCCTGCCAGGTGTATTTAACGGAAGCAGGAACAACGATGACGACGGGCCGGCGTTTTGGAATGCGTCGAATCCAGTCCAAGGCTTGGATCGTTTTGCCAAGCCCTTGTTCATCAGCCAGCAGAGCCCTTCCTCGGAAATTGTAGATCGCCCTGACGCCTTCGATCTGGAAGGGCTTGAGTTCAGTCATTACGCCCACACCTCTTGAAAGCAGAGGCGGATTTCTGCGGTGGCTTGATTGAAATCCTCACGACGCTTCCCACGCGCAAGCAAGTAGTCTCGGACGCTTGCCAGCAACTGTTTGGGAGTCATGACCTCCTGCATCAGCTCTGCGGGCGTCTCCAGTAGCAGCGCAATGATTTCCTGCGCGTCGTCGGACAGACCTTCCACAGCTTCGAGGCAAGGACTGTGCATCGGCGGCGCTGGGATCCCAACCACCTCCTCGTTTAGTTCCATCATAGGGCGCGCCAGCGTCCTGTCGCGCACCAAGCTGCGCAAACGCCAGTGCGCGATGTTGTGGACTTGCGTGGAAAACTTGGTGCCCTTTGTGGGATCGAACCTCCAGTTCAACGTCTTCACGAATGCGTAATGACACTCGCTGAGGCACTCGTCGAAAGGAACGTGGTAGGTCTTGTGCGTATGCCACGCCAGTTTGTAAAGCAGTTTCACCGTTTCGGTGTATGCCTGCTCTGCATCAATTTTGAGTTCTCGTTTCACTTTGCGGATGGTTTTTGCTGCCATTGTCTTTGTTGTTTCCATTGTGTTACTTGAGCTGCGCAGCTTGTGCGCTGTTGCCCACTTGTCCAAGTTTAATTTTGGAGCCTTCCTTCTTGCCGTGTGCATACGCACCACCGTCGATCCCAACCTCACGGTGCTTCGCCTCTTTGACACCTTCCATCTCTTTAGCAATCAACGCAACCTTGGTCCGCACAACCAACGCAAAACACTGCGCCTCCTTCGGGTTAAGCTTTTCCTCCTCGCGTTTGTTTGCGGCTGCTATTCCTCGATGAAGTCCGGCGTAAATGCCACGCTTGCAAGCTGCGGTCATCTCCACGATCCCAGCCTTGCGTGCTTTGTAGTAGGTGGAGTAGAACACGTCCTCGAGCCAAGGAAACAGTTCCTTGCAAATGAGGACGTCGGTGGCGTCTCCAACAAAACAAAAGCGCGAGCGCCCGAAAAATATAACGCGCACGCCGAACACGTCCTGGAGCGTCCACCAAATGTATTTGTGATACAGCTGGAATTTCTGTGAACGAATCTTCACGTCCTCTTTCACAATCTCCACACCGTAGGTTTTCTTTTCGTTCGGGTCGGCAAGTGACACCATCGCAATGTCGATTTGGTGTTTCATTGCAAGCTCCTTGGCACGGGCCATCGCAGCCTCAGCCTCGTGCGGCGTCGCTGCGTTGTTGTTTGCAAGTCGGAGAATCTTTGCAAGTTTCTCGAGGATTTCTTCGTTCGGTAAGTTGTGCATGGTGTTGGTGCTGTTAAGTGTTTGTTGGATTACAGAAATTTAATTTGGACCGGTGTCGTTCCGTCGTTGACCTCGAACCACGCAACATTGTTGCGGAACTGAAATTCGTAGTCGTCGTCCTCCTCGTCCTCAAACACAATGACCACTGCCGGAGGATAGCTGAGGATTTCAATTACTGTGCCGAGGCGCACTGCGCCATCCTGCCACGTTACGTTTGCTTGCTGTCCTTCTACTACTTGTTTTGCTTTCATGCCAAGACGATACACGCACGCACTCTTGCTTGCAACCGTAATCCCTAAAAAGTTTCTTTTATTTATTTCGTCGGATTTGCCGCTTGCTGCGAGACATACTTGCTGCGTCCGCACAGGATTTGCAGCATTGCTGCGACGCGCACTGGGCGCATTTTGGATGCTTTTATCACCACCTGCTTCATGCCCTTGGTCAGGGTAATCGGCTCCGTCAGCACTAGCTCCACGCATCCATCTGATCCCAGCTTGCGCACCAACGTTGTAACTGGACGCATTCCGAGCGTGCGCTTAATGTCGAGGTCGATAAACTCCTCATAAAAACCAAGGATTTCAAACTCGCAGTTGTTAAGCTCCTGCGCCAGTTTGGCCGCCTCTTCCGCTGTGGCCGCTGTGTAAAGCACTGTTGGCGGTTTCCCTGGCGGGTAGTCCCACACTTTGAGTGCGCCGTCCTTGAGGTTGGGATCGTGAATAAATCGTTTTGTTGATGTCATAAGCTGTTTACAGGTTATTCCACGCTTCAATAAATGCTGGGATGTTGCCGGTGATCTCAATAGTGGTGGAGCAGTCCGTGCGCGTTACAGTGCAATCGGCCTCCTCCGCAACGCTCTCAATGTCCTCAAGCACTGCCGCATCCGGCACCTGCTTAAACGTTACCTTTTGCGTTGTCACTCTCGTTATCATATTCAAATCTTACGTCCAGTTGTCCTAAACTGCAATAGGAATCTCTACAAAGTCTCTTTTTGTTATTTACCCAACGCAGCTTTGAGCGCGCGGGCTGTAACGCGGAAGCGTTCGAGGTGCGCTGGGCACATACTGTGGCTGATTTTGAACCCTGCGAGGTCCGGAAAGTAACCTGTAATGGTGCTGCCCGGAAAGCACTCTCCGCATACGTGAACCACGCTTCCAATTACTTTGTAGGGCTCGTTTTCAATTAGGGTGTTCATTGGGTGTTACCGGTTGTTGAAGCTGTGGACGATCGTGTCAAGCTGCGCCTCGTGCTGCGCGTTGTGCGCTGTGCTTGCGCTGCGCACGCCGTCAAATGCACTGCAAAGCATTAGGCACAACACTGCGCTTCCTACTGCAATTAGTGTCAACATCGTCTTCATGCTGCCGTATTAGCAGGAGTGGTGCCCTCGAGACATTACGCAAAAACCGTGTGTTCATGCAGTAGCACGCGCAAACGGTGTCTTGTGTCTAGGACATTTCGAGACACTCTGTCTATTTTCTGCGCAGGCAAGATAATGCGGCTGTGAAACTGTTGTCGCTTGCGCTTGCAAACTTCCAAGCGCACGAGAAACTCAATATTGAGTTCGGTTCTGGCATCACAACCATTTGGGGCCCGACCGACGTGGGCAAGTCTGCCATACTGCGTGCGCTGCGCTGGGTGGCACTGAACGATCTTGGTGGGGATGATTTCATTCGGGAGGGAGGAAACAAAGCAATCGCGTTGCTCAAAGTGGATGTTGGAGAAAAAGGCCATCCAGTCCTTGTTCGGCACATACTGCGCACGCGCGGCCCAAGACGCACGAACCTGTATCAGCTTGATGATAAGGAGTTCTCTGCATTCGGGCAAGGCGTTCCATCGGACGTTACCGACCTGTTGAATCTGAACGAGATCAATTTTCAAGCGCAGCACGACTCTCCATTCTGGTTCAGTGAATCCGCGCCCGAAGTTTCTCGAAAGCTCAATGCAGTGGTTGACCTCAGCGTCATCGACAGTTCCTTGTCTTACATTTGGGCACAGGTGCGCCTCGCACAGGAACGCAAGACCGTGACGGCAGAGCGCCTCGCAGAATCGAAAAAGCAGCTTGAGGAAATTCTGCCGCAGCGGGCTCGGATTGCAGCATTCGAGGAGATAAAGTCTAAGCATGAAGAGCAGCAAAAACTGGCAGCAACTTGTGGTAGATTGGAAAAGCTCATCGACCGAGCGCGTGACACTCGAATCCGCGCAAAGGATTCCCTCGCCCAGCACACACAAGGCAGCGCGCTTCTTGAACTTGCCAGCAATGCTCGAAAGCTGCAAAAGCGCAGAGACAGTTTGGAAGCTCTTCTCAAGGGCGCACGGGATCAAAAGCTCAAAGCTAAATCTCCACCACCTTTCGCCCCAGTCGAACTTGCGTATTCAAAATTCAACAAAGCGACTCTGGACGCAAACAACCTAGAGAAGTTGGTTGAACGAATCGAGATGGCGTCCAGCAAAGTCGCGCGCACAGCAAGGCAGGCGAAAGAAAGCGAATCCGAATTACACTCCAAGACAAAAGGACAACGGTGCCCCTTATGCCAAAAGCCAATGTGATTGCTGTCCTCATCAGCGACCTCCACCTGTCGTTGCGCCAACCTTCCTGCCGTGCAGACAAAGACTGGATGGCTGTGCAGGCTAACTACCTCGAACAAGTCCGAGAAGAGGCTGGTCCTTACGATCGCATTCCAGTCCTCTGCGCAGGTGACATTTTTGACCGTTGGAATCCTCCGCCGGAGTTAATCAACTTCGCTCTCAAGCACCTTCCTCCAAAAATGCTCTGCGTTCCTGGACAGCACGACCTGCCCAACCACAACATCAGCGACATGCACCGCAGCGGGTATGGCGTCTTGAAACGGGCAGGCAAAATCACAGACCTAAGCCAATGCACCTCCGGAGGAAACCACCAATGCTATGTCCACAAAGACGGTGATTTTGTAGCACGTGGCTTCGGTTGGGATCAGGATATCGAGTCTCCAGTTTATGAGAGTTTGAAAATGCCGCAGACTCTTCACATCGCGCTCATCCACAAATACTGCTGGATGGAAGGGAAGTCCTACCCAGATGCTCCTGCGGATGCCAATGTGAATGCATTCCGAAAGCAGCTTAAAGGCTACGACGTGGCAGTGTTCGGTGACAACCACAAGCGATTCATGACTGAGGTAGGCAAATGCACTGTGGTGAATTGCGGCGGTTTCATCCGGCGCAAGTCCGACGAGATTGGACGTAAGCCCAGCATGGGACTCCTGCATTCCGATGGCACTGTGACTTGGAAAAGGCTGGACACGTCCCAAGACCTCTTCCACGAAGGAGAGGACAAGCGCGATGAGGTTGCTGTGGACATGAAGGACTTCATTGACGAGCTTTTCAAACTTGGGGAGCAGGGACTGGACTTTGTTGAAGCAGTGAAGAACCATCTGCGAGATGACGACATCAAACCCGAGGTGAAACAGATCATCCTCAAATCCCTGGAAGCTAATGGCACTTGACAAAGACACCTACCAAAGACTCAAGGACGAAGTTGAGTCCGCGAGCAGTGAGGCGCAGCGCGCAAGGGGCGCTCTCGAGGAACACATGAAACGTTTGCAAGACGAGTTCGAGTGTGAGACGTTAGACGAGGCGCGCGAGGAACTGAAGAGCTTGCAATCCAAAGCCTCGAAGGCTGAAAAGGAATTCGACAAAGCCCTCGCCCAGTATGAAAAGGACTGGAAGGGAGACAAAGATGGCGACGAATAAGTTCTGCCAGCTGACCCGATCCGATCGAGGAAAGGACAACTACTTCAAATGTGGCAAGCCTGCCAAGTTCATCCTACTCTATGATCCGTTGCACCCGAAGGGACTGCTTCTGTGTGGCAGATGTGCGCGCCACACTCGAAAGAAAGACAATTTAAGGAAGCTAATATGATCGACTTGGATGAAGAAGAGAAACACATCTCCGAACTACGCACCAAGTTGAGCACCCTCAAAGACGTGGTGAGACGCGAGGAAGAGGAAGTGGTGAAGGCTGATGCAAGGATCGCCCACACGCAGGACGCGCAAGAAATCCTTCAACGTCTGGCAGAGGCTGTCCAGCAGCAAGCGCACAAGCGTATCTCGGAAGTGGTGTCGTCCTGCCTGTCGGCTGTGTTCGATGATCCTTACGAGTTCAAGATTCAATTTGAACGCAAGCGCGGGCGCACTGAGGCGCATTTGGTATTCACCCGACGCACGCTCCAAGTCGATCCGCTGACAGCTTCCGGTGGTGGTGTCGTGGACGTGGCAGCGTTTGCATTGCGCATCGCGTGCCTTGTTTTACACCGTCCGAGACTCCAACACATTGTCGTCCTCGATGAACCATTCCACTTTGTCTCGGAACAGTATCAGGGCAACGTGCGCGAGATGCTGGAGCAACTCTCAAAGGACATGAAAATCCAGATCGTAATGATCACACACAACGAAAATTATGCGACGGGGAAAATCATCGAGCTCTAAAGACCAAGCCGAGATCGTCACGTGCCCACTATGCGAGCGCACCTACAGCACTTTCAAGGAGGCGGAAATCCTTGTCAGCGGAAGATGTAACGCCTGCATCATACTCAACGCGCTGCTCGAGGTCTGCAAAGTCCACGAGATGAGTTTGCAAAGCGCCGTGGTTGGTTACGTTCGTGGAGTGGCGAAGCTTGAGCACCTGAAAGCGAAGGAAGTTTGGGCACGCATCAACGAGCGGTAGCTGGATCAATGTTGATTGGACCAACCGGACGTGGCGTTTCCACTGCCTGCACCCAAACCCTTGTAGGTCTCTTCTTACGTATGGGCTTGGGCACCACGAGCTTTCCACCCTTGGGCGCTATTGCGGATAGGAAGTAGGGCCGCGTCCTGTAGAAGCCAGCGTCCTCCACAGTCTCATACCAAAGCACCACAGGCCCTTCTGTCGTGACCAAGGCGGCCCAGTTGGTAAGTGATGCGCTGCTTTCCACGTAATGCTTTCCCGGCGGCACCTGGAGCCCTAGGCGTTGAATTTGAGCACTACTCCATCGACTGTCTGCACTCCTGCCTTGCGCACGCACGCGCACGATCCAAGAGCCCTCGGTGGTCATGGGCAAATCCCAAATGATGATGGACGTGTTGGTGGTGAAGTTTGTCCCATAGTAGGTGGAGTGAACTTCGATCAGATAGTTGGTCGCCTCAGCAACCTCCGTCCACATTGCAAAGCCGTTTTGCAACTCAAGCACTGGCGCTGGCATGTGAGGAATTGCCCATGACACCTCGTCACTGAATTCGCTTTCTAGCTGCGCGCCGTTTTCGTCGATCTCATAGGCAGTGACACAAAAGAACAACACGTCACCCGAACGCTCCTTTGTAATTGGATAGTTGGTGCTCAGTCCAACGTCCACTGAGTTTGTGTAGGAACGAGAAGCGCCACCAATGTAGACTTTGTATCCAGCCACCTCCGGCTCTGTATTGGGATCCCATTCAAGCCACGCACCAAAGCAAGACGATGCGAGCAGAAACCAAAGCAGCATCTTCATATCGTGAGCCCTACTTCTGCACCGAACTTGGTTCGGAGGAAGGTTCGATCCGTTCCAGCGACCACTGTATTGTAGACGCGCAGCCGTCGAATCTGACCAGCGAACGGAATACCACTTGAACTCATTTCTATTCGATAGTTTCCGCTGACAGTAAGATTCGTTCCACCAGCAGCCGACCCGTTAGATACACCGTCCACATACATATCTTTATTACCACCACTGCGATGATATTCAATTACATGCCAGGCGTCATCCCACCCGCTCAATTGGCTGGCAGAAAGACGATTAGGCGTTTCAGGGAAATCTGCGTAGAACACATTCGTGTAGGTGGAATACCAAAGGTGGGTCGGAGTCCCTTGAAGACGAATGATTGTATTCATCGCCTGCGCCCCATACTGCTTCACAGCCGCAAAAATGGAGAAGCTGCTGGCCGACAACCAAGTAGAAAGTGGGATGGGAGAAACTGCCGGTCCTAGGAAATAGTTGGTGGCACCTCCTGTTGGTAGAGCGATGCAGGGTAATCCATTCGCTCCGGTTGCATCGTAGGTCATGTTATTTCCAACACCAGGCACCATGGTGATGGCGTTGGGACTGGCCTCGACGAAACTCGCCACTGCTCCACCATGCGTCAATCCAGTCAGCAGCGACGCGTTGAAATCAAACGTCATGCCAGTAGTGAAATCAGGTGTTCCTGATGGCGTCAGTCTTCCTACCAGTGCTGGTGAATTCAATCCTAGTCCGTGCATATTATGGTTCGGCGGCGTATGCCGCGATGATGTCCGTGTCAGCAGATCCGAAACAAGTAAGCGTCATAAGAGCCACCTTACTGGCAGCAAGCGAAGCCGGCGCCGCTGCACCT
>Ga0193706_1000076_pt1 | contig 75756 bp, 50 predicted proteins | sample U3c1metaG_FD_160130 | JGI IMG/M metagenome (GOLD analysis project Ga0193706, IMG submission 160130) | Soil microbial communities from a riparian zone of the East river system, Colorado, United States - U3c1 | ecosystem: Environmental > Terrestrial > Soil > Riparian zone | place: USA: East River...
GGTTCATTTAAGGCGTCTTATGTAGGGGAGGGGCTTGTCCCCTCCCTCGCCCGTAGGGCGAACTTTGAACAGCCCGGGGCTTCAGCCCCGGGTTGGCAGGCCGACAATTCTCCAAGCCCCGAAGGGCCGGCCGAAGTTTCAGCGGTCGGCCGGCCCTTCGGGGCTCGACGGATCGGGTTCGGCTATACCTGGGGTTGCCACCCCAGGCTGTTCAAAGGTCGCCCCTACGGGGCGAGGGAGGGGACAAGCCCCTTCCCTACATTCAGAATGCCTTAAATGAACAGCATTGGGGCAAAATTTGTGATCTGCCGGTCCCGGCGAGTCATCCGCCGGCTATTTTTCGTATCTCGCCGGCTCCGGTGAGTGATCCGCCGGCTCCGGCGAGTGGTCCGCCGGCTCCGGTGAGTGATCCGCCGGCTCCGGTGAGTGATCCGCCGGCTCCGGCGAGTGGTCCGCCGGCTCCGGCGAGTGGTCCGCCGGCTCCGGCGAGTGATCCGCCGGCTCCGGCGAGTGATCCGCCGGCTCCGGCGAGTGATCCGCCGGCTCCGGCGAGTGATCCGCCGGCTCCGGCGAGCTCCGAAAAATGGATTTCACGACACCCGCCGGCTGCGGCGAGCCATTCGCCGGGAACATTCCGAGTCGACGCGTGGGGTTTCTCCCCGTCTGACTCCCTGACACAATCCGGCCGATGACCACCGCGCCGCCTCTGACCCGCGAATCGCCGTTCGCCCGGCGGCTCTCCGCCTATCTCGCCGAGCGCTTCCCGCCACTCGGCCACGGAGTGCTGATCGCGGCCTATTACTCCTCGAACCAGTTCCTGGCGCGGACGCTCACCCATCCTGGCGAGCGGATGCACTACGACGTCAGCACCCTCCTCGGCGCACTGACCCTCTTCTGCTTCTTCTTCCACCTGCGGGTGTTCGACGAGCACAAGGACTACGCCGAGGATCTCGCCCACTACCCCGATCGGGTCCTCCAGAGCGGCCTCGTCACCCTGCAGGACCTGAAGGTCCTGGGCGGGATCGCCATCGGCGCCGAGATCGTCCTCGCCTCGCTGGGCGGCGCGGCCGCCTTCGCGGCCTGGCTGGCGGCGTTCCTGTTCTCCGTCCTGATGCTGAAGGAGTTCTTCGCCCGCGACTGGCTCAAGCGGCATTTCCTGGTCTACGCCACCAGCCATCTGCTGGTGATGCCGCTGCTCTCGCTGATGGTCTTCAGCTTCGCCACCGGCCGCTGGCCCTGGGAGGCGCTGTTCTGGTTCCTCGTCTATGCCTGGGTGGGCTTCTTCGTCACCTTCAACTGGGAGGTGTCACGCAAGATCCGCGCGCCCGAGGACGAGATCGAGGGGGTCGATACCTACACCCGCGTCTTCGGCACCTACGGCGCGGCCTGGGTGGTCCTCCTGATCCGGGTGATCGACACCGCCTTGGTGGCCCTCGTCGGCTGGCACCTGGGGCTGTCCCCCTGGTTCTATGGGGCATTGGTGGCCCTGTTCCTGGTCTGCCTAGTGGGATTTTTCGACTACCGGTTCCATACCAGCCGGAAAACGGCCAAGCGGATGGAGACCTACGCGGGGATGTACATCATCGCCTTCGACGTCATCCTGGCGATCGAGATCGCGCGGAAGTGGGGGCTCGGGCTTTGACGCCGTTACGAGCCGCGATCAGCTCTCCGGAGCACCCGGCAATTGCGCCAGGTATCGCAGTCCCTTGATGCTAGGCAGAAAGCAGTAGGCGCCGCCGCGCGTGGTGATCAGGCGCGAGAACCCGGTCAGCACCTGGTTGTCGCTACCGCTCGCCCCGCAAGCCGCGAGCGTAAAAGAGCTGGGATTCGAAGAAGTGGAATCCGGATCGTTCACGCCGAGGAAAACGTCCTCGCCGCTGATGTTGAAGACAGCGTTTCCCGTGCCCGAGCCACAGGGCGCTTTCGCTGATTTCACGAAGGTGGAGAGCAGGTTCCACTGGCCGGTCAGGAATTCGAACTGATTGAACAGGCTCGCATTGATGAAGTAGCCGATGAGTCCGCGGGCCGCCGGGGTGGGATGCGGATGCACCGGATCGAAGGGCGGCCCATACGGCATGGCGCGACGGACGATGCGGTGGTGCGTACTGTCGGTGCCCACGACCGCCCCGTTGCGCGGATTATTGCGCCGGATGTGCGAGCCGATGGGGCACTTGAGGCCCAGCGTGTCGTCCTGGTCGGGAGTCTCGGTGTTCACGTACGTGAAGTCGTTGAGCTGTGCCGTCGGCAGTACCGGGCCCGGAGCGTCAGGAGCGAGCATCAGAGGGTTGCCGTTGCGCCAGCGGCCGCAGACTTTCGCCGCGAGCATCTCGGCGTCGATCCCTGCCTTCGCCGCGTACTCGACGAGGAACGCCTCGAAGCCGGCGACGTCCTGCTCCAGAATGCGGAAGGCGGCGTAACTGCTGTTGGTCGAAAGCTCCGCCGGCTGCACGGAGTAGATTCCGTTGCTCGCGTTGGGGTAACCGAGAAGAAACTCGCCGGTGGCTACAGGGGGCTGATCGTCTGGAATGTCGTGCTTTCGGGGCGGCGCACCGATCACGGTGGGCTGCGCGATGCTGTCCCGATATCCGAAGTGAACCCGGTTGTCCGGGAGGGCTCGCGCGTCGTGCGCGGAAAGCTCCGCCATGCAGCCGGCGAACGCGGCGCGCAGCCGGGCCGCGATCGTTTCGAGCACCGCCGGATCGTCGTCCACCCAGAGGTTGAGAATGACGTGGACCTGAGCGCCGTTCGCCAATCCGCCGATCCAGTCGGCCGGCTGGCTCGTGCCCACGTCGCCTACGATGCCGGCCGTGGTGGGGCTGGTGGCGCCGCGCAGGAACGCCGGGTCGAAGGTGCCGAGCTGCGCCTGGGTCAGACCCAGCGCGGCCAAGCCCGTGGCGGTGAAGCTGATGTTCAGGAAGCACTCGGGCTTGACCGTCCAGCGGGCCGCCGTGGTGATGCGCGGCAGCCCGCCGGTGCCGTCCACCAGGGCACCGATCAGATTGCCCGCCGCCTTGGCGTCGGTGATGCTGAGGATGAAATGACGGGCCAGGTCCACGCGATAGCCGCTGAGGATGGTGCCCTGGATGTCCGCGTAATCGAGCGCTGGTGCCGTCATTCGCGTTCTCGGTCCTAGCAGGCCAGGATCTGTTGCACGGTGGTCGTCGGATAAGCCTGGTAAAAGGGGTTGTTGTTGGGCGCATGCTGTGAGGCATCGTTCAAGGCGATGAAGGCCCCGAACGCGGCCACATTGTTGGCCACCGGGATCACCGCTGCGCCGCCGACCACGAACTGCAGAAGGGCATCGAAGATCGTTCCCACCTGCGCTACGAAATCTCCGATGTACGCGTCGAAGCTGCCGTCGTATTCGGTGATGACGGCGATGACGTAGGAATCGCCAGGATTTCCGCCCGGCTGCAGATTGGGCGTGGCCCGGTCGAGGAACATAATCCGCGCGTAGTGCACGGTGCCGATCGACGTGAGCGCGGCGTCGAGCTGCGGCTGGACCTGCTGCAAGGTCGCGCCAAGAGTTTGCGGATTGGTTCCGGGAATCACCGGCAGGAGCAGCGTGAGCGGACTGGCCATGAAATCGCCTCCTCAAGAGAACCTGAGTTCATAGTGCTTTGCTTGGATAAGGAAAGGGTGCCACGTTTTGGATCTGGGCGCAAGGCGGGGATGAACGCGCGCGGGACTTCAGCCCCATGCTAAATTGCGGGCGTGCCGGCCATGATCTCCGAGAGCCCAGAAGGGGGGACCTGGTACCCTTCAGGCGGATCGAGCCTTTCCACGCGGATCGAACCCGGGCTGGGCGGCAAGGCCGCCAATCTCGCCCGGCTCGAAGCGCTGGGCCTGCCGGTCCCTCCCTGGTACGCGATCACGATCGGAACTTTCGAGAGCGCCCTGGGCGATCTGCGCGGTCGTATCGCCTCCCGCTTGGACGGAGAGGTGAATTTCAGCGCGGCTTCCGCCGAGATCCGCTCCTGGATCCTCGCTCTCGATCTTCCCTTGGGCCTCGAGGAGGCGATTGCCGTCGCCCATACCTCTCGGATCGGGGAGGACGCCTTCGTGGCCGTCCGCTCCTCGGCGGCGGGGGAGGATGCGGCGGGGGAGTCCTTCGCCGGACTGCACGACAGCTTCCTCTTCGTCCGCGGGCGGAGGGAGATCCTGGAATCGATCCGCAAGGTCTGGGCGTCCGCCTACAACGAGCGCGCCCTGGCGTACCGTCGGGCGAAGGGGATCTCGCTCGACGGCATTGCCGTCGCGGTGGTGGTTCAGCGCATGGTCGAGGCGCGGACGAGCGGCGTCCTGTTCACGGCCAACCCGAACACCGGGAGCGTCCACGAGGTGGTGATCAGCTCGCTCTGGGGCGCCGGCGAGGGCTTGGTGAGCGCGGGGCTCGACGCGGACACCTACGTCGTCGACAAGGAGACCCTGGAGGTCGCGGAGACGCTGGCGCCGAAGACGGAGCAGCTCGTCCTCGACCGCGAGGCCGGCGGCGGGCTGGTGCGCGTCCCCGTGCCGGGGGATCTCCAGGAGCGGAGCAGCCTCTCCCGCGAGGAGACCCTCTCCCTCGCCCGTCTGGGCATCGCCGTCGAGCGCCACTACCGCTGGCCGCAGGATATCGAGTTCGCCGTCGACGCGGAGGGGCGTTCGTTCCTGCTCCAGGCGCGGCCGGTGACGATGGTCGAGGAGATCGGCCCCGCCGCCGGCAACGGGCTGATCTGGGACAACTCGAACATCATCGAGAGCTACTCGGGCGTGACCTCGCCGATGACCTTCAGCTTCATCCGCCGGGCCTATTCGATCGTCTATCACTGCTTCGCGGAGGTGATGGGGATCGACGCACGGACCGTGCGAGCGAATCGCGAGGTCTTCGAGAACATGCTCGGCCTGTTCCGCGGGCAGGTCTATTACAACCTTTTCAACTGGTACCGGCTGGTGCGGCTCTTCCCCGGCTTCAACTACAACAAGAGCTTCATGGAGTCGATGATGGGCGTCCGCGAGCCCGCCCGTCCTGATGCCGAGCCGCCGGCGCGGACCTCGGGGCTCCAGCGCTACACGGTCGAGCTGCCGGCTCTGCTGCGCCTAGTGGGGCGCTCGGCGCGGAATTTCTTCCACATCCGCCGCATCGTAGGGGATTTTCAGGCGCACTTCCGCGAGCACTACGAGCGCTGGTCGGCGATGGACTTCCGCGCCATGCCGCCGCACGAGCTGGCGGCCCTCTATCGCGAGATGGAGGAGAAGCTCCTCTGGGAGTGGAAGGCGCCAATCATCAACGATTTTTTCGTGATGATCTTCTACGGCATGCTCAAGAAGCTCTGCGTTTCCTGGTGCGGGGACGAGTCCGGCTCGCTGCAGAACGACCTCATCTGCGGCGAGGGGGGCATCGAGAGCACCGAGCCCACGAAGATGCTCCTTGCCCTCGCCGCCCAGGCCCGGCAGGATCCCGAGTTGCGGCGGCTGCTCCTGGAAGGATCGCCCGAGGATCTCGCCCGCGAGGTGCCAGGCGATTCGCGGTTCGTGGATTTCGCGGCGGGCATCCGCCGCTATCTCGACCTCTATGGCTTCCGCTGCGTCAACGAGCTGAAGCTGGAGGAGCTCTCGCTCAAGGATCGCCCGGCCTTCCTCTATCAGATCCTCCGCAACTATCTGGCCGCCGAAGACCCGGCGGGGATGGACGCGGCGGCGATGGAGCAGCGGGAGGGGAACATCCGCCGCGAGGCGGAAAAGAAAGCTTTTCAGGCCATCCGGAGCGCGCCGCGGCGCTGGATCTTTCGCCGCGTGCTGCAAAACGCCCGGCTGGGGGTGAAGAATCGGGAGAACCTCCGTTTCGCCCGCACGCGCATCTACGGTCTGCTGCGCGAGCTGCTGCGGGCGGTGGGGGAGGACTTCGCGGAAGCCGGCCTCCTCGATCGCGCGGACGACGTCTTCTCTCTGACGCTCGACGAGGTCTGGGACTTCACCAAGGGGCGGGCGGTCACCACGAACCTCCGCGGCCTCGCCGCCCTGCGCCGCGAGGAGTTTGACGCCTACCGCCGCATGGACCCGCCGGCCGACCGCTTCGAGACCTTCGGGCTGCCGTACCACAGGAACCTCTTCAAAGGGCGCCCACAAGCGGCGCTCAACGCCGAGCCCGGAGTCCTCCGCGGCACCGGCTGCTGCCCGGGGATCGTGACCGGTCCTGTCAAAGTCCTCCGCACCCCGAACGAGGACGCCCGCCTCGACGGCGAGATCCTGGTCGCCGAGCGCACCGATCCCGGCTGGGTGCCGCTCTACCCGTCGGTCTCAGGATTGCTGATCGAGCGCGGCAGCATCCTCTCCCACTCCGCCATCGTGGCCCGGGAGATGGGGATTCCCACCATCGTGGGAATCGCGGGGCTGGTGGGAACGCTGAAGACCGGGCAGAGAGTTACTATGGATGGAGGGACCGGGACGGTGCGGGTGGAGAATTCAGCTCCGTCTGTCTGACGGAGCTTTGACTTCTTTCAGGTCCCTCACGACCCGAGGACGGTCCTCTTTCTCCCTGAGTTGCAGGCAGTCCATCAGCTTTTCGAGGTCCCCGTCGCACTCCTGGAGGAGCTTTTCCCGAATTTCATGGACCTCGTCGACGAAGGGATCGCTAAAGCGTGAGTTGGCCATAATCATCCTCCAAGTCATCATAACTCTTCAGGGGTCACGATGACAGGGGTCGATCGGCCGAGTTTCCGGTTCAGCTCAAGCAAGCGACGAATCACCTGCCCGTTCGCGATGTGTTTGCAGTTCCACGTAACCAGGTAGTCGACCTCGTAAGCCACCGCAATTGCGATATGGACCAGGTCGGCTCCTGCCTGAGGAGGCAATCCAAGCTGTCCGTGGTAGACACGGACCAGACTACGGACATCATCGCGGATACCGAGGACAGGCAGTCCTGAGACGATTTCTAGCCGCCGAGTCGCCATCTCCGGATCGCCGGCCCGGATTTCTTCGAGAACTGCTTCGGATATGTAGAGAGAGAAGCTCTCTTTTGCCCGGCTCCACCACTCCTGAGTGATCTGTTGATGCGCAGCAACGATCAAATCGCGGCTTGGGCGACCCGCGAGGTAGCTTGGAATTGTTGTTTCCAGGTAGACCGTCCACATTGCAGTTCGCCTCGGCTGGTCAGGTAAGATCAATAATTGACCTTCGGCGCCACTTCCCCCTTCACGACCTCCAGGGTCAGCTCTTCGCACTTCAGCTCCATCGGCTGAAAGCGATCCCGCGGGCGTGGCGGGTTGGTGCCGTCCTTGATCACGTCCTGCAGGTTGCCGACGACCTTCACCTTGTAGGTGCCGGGCTTGCTCATGTCGTAGGCCTGGGCGAGGTCGAGGCCGATGATCATCGATTCCCCGGCACGGATCTTCACGTACTCCTGGGCGGTGGGATCGCCCCGCTTTGTCATCGCGCCCTGATAGGGGAGATCCTGCCCCTCGAAGCTCACGTCGAAGATCGTTCCCCTCCAGCCGTCCCAGGGCGTGTTCCAGCGCAGCATCCAGAGCGGCTGCTCCGAGCGGTTCGTCAACTGAAAGCGCATCGCGATCGGCGCGCCGGCGATGCGCGGGCGCGCCGCCTCCACGCGGCACTCCAGGGGGTGATCAGCATCGAGAGGAGCGTGGGGTTTCATCCAGCAGGCAGCGGAGAGGAGAGCGAGGAGGGTCAGGGAGAAGAGGGCGGGCTTCCGCATCCGCGCAGTCTATCCCGAGCAGGGGGAAACGCGGGCGGAGAGCTCCGCCCGCGTCCAGTTGCCGGGCTCAGCGGGGCTCGGCGAAGTACTCGTGGCTGTCGGCGTTGTTGACGGCCCGGGTCGGGTTCGAGATCGCCAGGTTCCTGCAGGCGGTCTGGCCGTAGGCGTAGTCCTGGGTGCCGGCGACGACGGAGAAGTGGCTGGTCTCGTGGATCAGCGTGCCCGCCTTGGAGTCGGTGCCCGTCGCCGGGGCGTTCCAGAAGGCGCCGCACAGGTGCACCTTGTACGGCTGGTTGGCGTACACGTAGGCGTAGGAGCTGTCCGTGCAGTCGCAATAGAAGACGAACGCCTTGGTGGACATGGCGCTGTAGATGTTGACGTAGTCGCCCGTCACCTCCGCGTAGCGGCTCGAGGTGTAGGCGCCGAACCAGGTCTTGTAGTTGCTGTCGGTGCCGCGGGAGGCGGAGGGGACGGCGTTCAGATAGTCACGGGACCGCTGCGCGAGCCCCTGGGCGTTGTTGAGGGCCGTGACCAGCGAGCTCTGGCGCGTGCTGGAGCAGCTCACGTAGCTGGGTGTCAGGGCCTTCTCACCTTGGACGGCCTCGTTGATCTGGACCAGCGTCTCGACCGCGCCGACGGCGCGCTCGTTGCGCTCGACTCCGAGGAACACCACGTTCGACTCCAGATTGCGGAGCGCCGCGAATCCGGAGATTTTGGCGTTGTCCACCCGCAGGCCGTCCTGCACCAGCACCTGATAGCGGATCGCGTACTCGCCGGTGCGCGACAGGTCGTAGACGCTCGACAGCTCGACATTGGCGGAGACGGAGCCGCCGGCCGGGATGCGGACATAGTCCTCGGCCCGCGGGGTGGCGCGCTTATAGAGGCGGCCGGTGTAGGCGACCGGCTTGCCGTCGCGGCGCACGTCGAAGATGTTCTCGTCAAGGCCCTTGAGAGCGGTCTGCCAGCGGAGGAGGTAGATGTCCTCCCTGGAGCTGTTGGTGTAGGTGACCTTGAGGACCGCGTCGTCCGACACGCCGACGAAGCTCTGCTGCGACTCGATCGTCGTGGTGAGGCCACGCACCCCGGCCGACGCCGAGGACGCGAACGCCAGGAACGTGGCCACGGCTACAAACAGGAACATGATTCCGCTACGTCTTGTCATTGAACACTCCTCCAAACAATCACGGAACGCCGCAGCTATTTGCGGCTTCCGACCAAGCACCAGATAAGAAAGAAAGGGAGGGGGACGATGCCCTTGCTTAGAGTGGTGCTCTGGAGGGGGTGGAGCGAGCCGGGGAGATGGGGCTCAGTGTTCTTGCTTGAGTTGCTCCGGCATTGACGAGAACGAGTCGCAAGGACGGTCAGCCAAGCTCTTCGGCCAGCGTCGTGGCGCTGAAGGAGGGCTCTATGCCCCGGGCATAGGCACGGCGGGAAAGCTCCGATTGAGACACTCCAGCCCGCTCCGCGGCGGCTCCAAAGGAAAGACCGCCATGGATGTACAGGTCGAGCGCCCGATCGATCTTGACCTCTTGCAGACCTCTTTGAAGCAACTCGACGAGGAGATCCTGGTGGAGTGTCTCAATCTCTTTCACCAAGGCAATCGGGAGGGTGAGGGTCAGTGACTTACCAAGCATATGTTTGAAGTATAAGGGAATACGGGGGCTATCGTGGCGGCCGGGGTCGCTCATCCGGCCGTTTCCACGGCGATCTTGATCCGCACGTCGTCCGGCACCACGTCGGCGCGGCGGGCCCAGGTGGTCTCGGGATAGCGGGCGCGGAGGTCGTCCCAGCGGCTGACCACGCCGGCGAGGCCTTCGAGCCGGTAGGCGGCCCCGGCGGCCCAGAAGAGCGCCTCGGGAGCGGCGCTCGACTCGGGGTAGTCGTCCGCCGCGCTGTCGAACCAGCGCAGCGCCTCCTGGAAGTTGGCGTGGGTCATCTCGGAGAGCCCGATAACGAGCCGCAGCTCGGCCAGGAACTCGTCGGGTGGCAGGAACCCCACGTAGCGCCGCAGCTCGCTGCCGCGGCCATCGAGGAAGACGAGCAGCGGGGCCCACAGCACTTTGCCGCGGCCGAGCGCTTCCTTGAAGTCCGGATGGGGCTCCTTGACGTTGAACTTGAGGGCGACGAAGCGCTCCGAGACGAACTCAGCGACCTGCTCGTGTGGGTACGTCACGGCACCCATTTTTCGGCAGCCCAGTCACTCGGGGGTCCAGAAGTAGAGGAGGAGCGGTTTCCTGGCCTCGCGCCCTCCGCGAGAGAGGGTTGGAGCTGGTCGCGCCACTGGATCTCGGGCATGTTTGGTTCTCCGGAGGTCAAGACGAATCCTGAAATCCTATAGCAGATCGGCGCCTACCGGCCCGATCCCGGGTCCCACAGGGGGATCATCCCCAGCGCCTGCAAGCCCAGGATCGCGCCCGCCGCGGCGAAGCTCAGCAGGAAGCGCCAGGCGGTCCAGTCGCGGCTCCGGCTGGCCGCTGGATCGCGCAGCTCGATGGTGGCGTTCGCGAGGGTGGCGACCGCGGTGGTCGCCAGGATCGCCAGCAGCGGCTTCCACGGCGCCTGCCAGTGTCCGATGCAGGGTCCCACCACGGCGAGGGTGGTGCCGAAAAGGGCGACGCCGAGCGCGGCGAGCGGGCCGCTCCGGCGGCGTTCCAGGCGGAAGACGCCGGTATCGAGGCTGAAGGCGAGCACGGCGGCGCTGGCGGCCAGGTAGGGGGCGAAGAAGAATTCGTTCCGGGCCAGGCTGTTCGACAGCACGAGCATGGAGAACGGCGGCAGCAGGGCCCGCACTACGGTCCGCACCTTGAGACCCGAGCCATGGCCGGGCGGGGCGAAGCGGAGCCATGCCGCCAGGTAGCCGGCGAAGCCCAGGAACACCGGCAGCGACCACATCCACGAGCCGAGCGACCAAGTGCCGTAGGCGAAGAGGATAAAGGTGATCGCGCCGCCGACGTTGAAGGAGCGGAAGCGCCAGGCCGCGAGCCCCACCCCCAGGCAGATGGCAAGCAGCGAGAGATTCTGGAAAATCACCTCGGAGAGCGGCTTGGTGGTGATCTTGCCCAGGATCACCACCACGGCGAGGGGGATGAACAGGTTGTCCGCCCCTTCGAGCGAGATCGCCTCGAAGCCGGTCACCAGCGCCGCCACCAGCAGCGCCGCCAGCACGCAGACCGGGCGGGGAAGGTCGGTCAGCAGCAGGACCGGCAGGTGGATGGCGAGGAAGGCGATCACCAGGAAGACCAGCGACCCCTCGAGGCTCTTCCGCTCGTCCTCGACCTCGTAGCGGATCACCCCGTAGCGGCTGCCGATCAGGGCGGCGAAGGCGTCGCCCACGGCGAGCACCAGCACCGCCGCGAGGTAGAGCCAGGGGCGGCCCGGGGTCATCAGGAAGACCAGGAAAACCGAGAGCGGGTAGTACTCCGCCCCGCGGCTCCGGCGGCCGATGCCGTGCAGGCTCTTCAAGAACCCGAAGCGGCTGCCGGCCACGAACAGCGCGGTGAGCGGCAGCGACATCGCCAGCACCACCCAGGGGGAGCGGACGAGAAAGGGGAAGAACAGGCAGGCGATGCCGCCGCCGAGATGGACGAGCTTGCGCGTGTGCTCCGGTTTCGGGTTGCCGAGGCGCCGCCAGAGCTCGGCGATCACGAGCAGGAAGACGAAGGCGGCGGAGAGGATCGCCGCCCCGCGCAGGTCATCCGGCGAGATCAGACGGCTTCCTCCAGCACGAAGGCGCTGTAGAAGAAGGCGAGATCGCGGGCGAACAGCGCGCGCGCCTCGGCGTCGAGCGAGCGGACGCGTCCGGGGAAGGCGGCGGCGAGGCGCCGGGGCACGAGCATGTTCCAGTAGGCGAAGCGGGCGCCCGGACGGGCCGTCTCCAGCAATCGCCCGTAGATGGCGACGCTCGTGGGCTCGTCCATGTACTCGAAAATGTCCGAGAGGTTGAAGCCGTCGAATCCTTCCCCCCGGTGCGCGAGCGCGGCCTCCTCGATCGCCCCCTCGAACAGGGTGAGCCTGTCGAGGTTCCGCTTCAGCTCGGTGAAGACCTCGGGGCGGAGATACAGGGGGAGGGCCCGCCGGAAGTTGCCGGTGAGGATGTACTCCATATAAGGATTGGCGTAGCCGGGGAGCATGGTCAGGGCGTACTCCGTCCGCGCCAGGATACGCTCGGCGACCGACCCCTCGACGTAGCGGAAGAACTCGGGGTCGCGCCCCAGCCGGCCCATGGCGAAGCGGCTGAAGAAGACCCGGAAGAGGAGGCGCCAGCGCAGGTTGTTCCAGGTGCGGCGATAGAACGCCCTGCGCGCCTCCGCGTCCTTTTCGTCCAGCAGGGCGACCACCGTTTTCCTGCCGTGGATCAGGGGGAGGACGCGCTCGCGGAAGAGCCGGAAGTACCCCTCGAACTTGCCGTCATGGAGGACACCGCCGGCGATCGTGTCCAGCCGTTCGCGGAAGAAGTCCCGCGCGCTGGCCGGGAGGTCCCGTTCCAGCCGCTCGTAGACCGAGCGCCGGTCCTCCGCGCCGCGCTGAATTCCGAGGAACGCCAGCGCCTCCTCGTAGCCAAGACGGCGGATGGCGGCGCGCTTGAGCTCGACCAGGGCGAGCTGGGCGGGGGAGAGATCGGCGGCCACCACCTCGGCGCCGGCGGCGAGAAGGGCAAAGGCATTGTCCCCTGCCGAGGCGATCGAGAGCATGCGCCGCCCCGCGGCCGGAGCGAGCGCGGAGCAGAGCACCTCTGCGTCCTCCCACACGTTGGCATAGCGGACGAGGTCGAACCGGGCGCGCTCTTCGATGCGGTCGGGCACCGCCCTAAACCAGCCCCGGCGCCTTGAGCACCGCTCCCAGCAGCGCCTTGAGATTCACCGACGCGGCCTGGGCGGCGGCGAGGACGTCCTCGTGGGTCACCGGCACCTCGGAGAGGCCGGCTCCGGGGTTGCTCACCATCGAGACACAGAGGCAGCGCACCCCCATGTGGTGGGCGGCGATGATCTCCAGCACGGTCGACATGCCGGTGACGTCGCCGCCGAGGAACTGGAGCATCCGCACCTCGGCGGGGGTCTCGTAGCTGGGGCCGGCCATGCCGGCGTAGATCCCTTCGGTCAGCGGGATGCCGAGCTCGCCGGCGATTCTCAAAGTCAGCTCTCGCAGGCGCGGATCGTAGGCGGCTCCCATATCGGGGAAGCGGGGGCCCCACTCCGGCGGGAGCTGGCCGCGCAGGGGGTTCAGCCCGGTCAGGTTGATGTGGTCCTTGATCAGCACCAGGTCGCCGGGACGGTGGTGGGGCTGCAGGCCGCCCGTGGCATTGGTCATCACCAGCGCCTTGGCGCCGAGCAGGGCGGCGAGGCGGACGGGGAAGACCGTCTCATGCGCGCTGTACCCCTGGTAGGAGTGGAGACGCCCCTTGAAGTAGAGGACCGGGCGGCCGGGGAGCGGCTCGAACATCTCGACGGCGTGCGGATGTCCCTCGATGGCGTGGCTCTCGAAGGGGAGGAGGAACTCGAGCTGGATCGGCCCGTGGGTGCGCTCCCCGAGGTCTATCGCCAGGCCGGAGCCGGAGACCAGGGCCACCTCCGGACGCGGCCAGCCGAGCAGGTCGAAGCGCTCGACGGCGGACTTGTGCTGCTCGATCAGTGTCTCCAGGCCCGCGGAAGCCTCCTCCAGAGGCTCGTGGACCAGCCCTTCCATCTCGTCGGTCTCGTTCATGGGGGCGTATCGTAGCAGCGCGGACAGTTCGGTAAGATGTCATCCCCGCCGAGCCGCGGGATGGCCGCCGGTTCTGGCGGTCACGCTACAAGGAGATGACATCATGAAGAAGACCATCCTCAAGCTCGCCTGCGCCAGTGCCCTTCTCGCTGTAACAGCCCTGGTGCCGGCCCCGGCGGCGGCCGGCAAGTGCGCCACCTGCCCGGAGCTGCTGCAGTCCTGCAAGACGTTCTGCGGCAGCAACAACGTCGTCTTCAACTGCCAGAACCACAACCCCTGCGCCGGCACCTGCACCTGCGGTTGAGCCGCCGGCTTTCCGGGCGCCCGGGCCTCGGGGGCACGGGCGCCTTCAACCCTCTCGCCTTTCTCGGATAGGCTATCCGCTCTCAGGGAAGAGGAGAGGGGAGTCCATGTCCGAGCTCGATGAACAGATCCAGAACCGGCGCGACAAGCGCCAGCGGCTCGCGGAGGGGGGAATCAACCCTTATCCGCACCGCTTCGATTGGGACCTGGAGCCCAGCGGGGCCAAGCAGCAATACGGCGAGAAGACGGCCGAGGAGCTGGAGGCCGCGGGCCTCAAGCTGCGCGTGCCCGGGCGAATCCGCTCCATCCGCCGTCAGGGGAAGCTCATCTTCTCCGACATCCACGACGGCAAGGAGAAGCTGCAGCTCTTCATCCGGCTGGCCGACGTGCCGGAGGCTGCACGGCTGGTGCTGGAGAACCTCGATCTGGGGGACATCGTCGGGGCTTCCGGGACGCTGATGCGCACCCGCGCGGGGGAGCTGTCGCTCAAGGTGGACGACCTGACGCTGCTCTCCAAGGCGGTGCGGCCGATGCCGGAGAAGTGGCATGGCCTGGCCGACGTCGAGACCCGCTACCGCCAGCGCTACCTCGACCTCGCCACCAGCGAGGAGTCGCGGCAGGTCTTCGAGGCGCGGGCGGCGATCGTCCGCGGGATCCGCGAGTTCCTGGACGCCCGCGGCTTCCTCGAGGTCGAGACGCCGATGATGCAGGTGATCCCCGGCGGGGCCACGGCCCGGCCGTTCAAGACCCATCACAACGCGCTCGACCTCGAGCTCTACCTGCGCATCGCGCCGGAGCTCTACCTGAAGCGGCTGCTGGTCGGCGGCATCCCTCGGGTCTACGAGATCAACCGCAACTTCCGCAACGAGGGGATCTCGACCCGGCACAACCCCGAGTTCACCATGCTCGAGTTCTACTGGGCCTACGCCGACTACCGGCAGATGATGGACCTCACCGAGGAGCTGCTCTCCGGCTTGGCGGAGAGGGTGAGGAGCCTCCTCGGCCGTGAGCAGCTCACCTGGGAGGGACGGGCCATCGAGCTCGCCCGGCCCTGGCAGCGGCTGACCATGCGCGAGGCGATCACCCGGTACGCGGGCGTGCCGGCCGAACGGCTGGAGACCCTGGAGTCGGTGCGCGCCGTGCTGGTGGAGAAGGGGCTGCCGATCCCGGCGGGGGGCACCTACGGCCACCTGCTGATGGGCCTCTTCGAGCAGACGGTGGAGGAGCACCTGTTCGCGCCGGTCTTCATCACCGATCATCCGACCGACGTCTCGCCGCTCTCCAAGCAGCGGCCGGACGATCCCCGGTTCACCGAGCGCTTCGAGCTCTACCTGGCCGGCATGGAGATCGCGAACGCCTTCAGCGAGCTCAACGATCCGGACGTGCAGGCGGAGCGTTTCCGCCAGCAGGCGGCGGCGCGGGCCACGGGGGACGCCGAGGCCCATCTCTATGACGCCGACTACGTGCGGGCCCTGGAGCATGCCATGCCGCCCGCGGCCGGCATCGGCATCGGCATCGACCGTCTGACCATGCTGCTCACCGACCGGCAGTCGATCCGCGACGTGATCCTGTTCCCGCTGATGCGGCCCGAAGCGGCAGAGAGCGACCCGGCGACTTGAGCCGCCCCTCCCGCCTGCTCCTGCGCAAGCTGCCGTTCCCGGCGCTGATCGCGCTGCGCTATCTGCGCAGCACGCGGCGGGACGCCTTCGCGAGCTTTCTCTCGATCGTCGCCGCCGGCGGGCTGGCGCTGGGGGTGGCGGCGATGGTGCTGTCGCTGGCGGTGATCTCGGGGTTCCAGAGCGCGCTGCGCTCGGAGCTGCTCGGCCGCACGCCGCAGATCGAGGTCGAGCTCCCCCCCGGCGCCGACGCCGCGGCCGCCCGGCAGGCGGCGCTGCGGGTCTCCGGGGTGGCGTCGGCGCAGATCCAGGTGCGCGGGGGGGGCTGGCTGGTCGAGCGCGGCAAGGTGCAGCCGGTCGAGCTGGTGGGGTTCGACGGCCGGGTGCCGCGGACGTTTCCCGGCGCCGCGGGGCGGCCCGAGGGACTCTACGTGCCGGCGACGCTCGCCGCCCGGTGGGGGCTCAAGCCGGGGGAGAGCCTGGAGGTCGTCTCGCCGCGCCCGACCCTCACCCCGCTCGGGCCGCAGCCGCGCGTGCGCAGCATCGTTCTCGCCGGCACCTACGAGGGGGCGCGCACCCAGGAGGAGAAGGAGCCGGTGGCGCTGCCACGCGCGGTGGCCGAGACGCTGCTCGGGATCGCCGACCGCCGGCTGGACGTCGAGGCCGGGGGGCTCGACGCCGCTCTCGACGCGGCGGCCCGGCTGCCGGCCGCGCTGCCGCCGGGGAGCGCGGTGCGCACCTGGAAGGACCTCAACCGCCCGCTCCTCTTCGCGCTGCGGCTGGAGAAGCTGGTGATGTTCGTGGCCGTGTCGCTGATCGTCCTGGTGGCGTCGCTGGCCCTGGTGGCGGATCTGGCGCTGATCATCTCCAGCAAGCGGCCGGAGATCGGCATGCTGGGCACCCTTGGGGCGACCCCGGCGGCGCTACGCCAGGCGTTCGTGCTGCTGGGAGGGCTGGTCGCTGGCACCGGCGTGCTGGCGGGGACAACGCTCGGGGTAGGCGGCGCCTGGGTGATGAATCACTACCGGCTGCTGAAGGTGCCGGGGCGGGTCTACTTCCTCGACTACGTCCCCTTCCTGGTGCAGCCGGAGGATCTCGTCGTGGTGCTGTTGCTGACCTTTGCGCTCGCCCTCGCCTCTTCCCTCTACGCCGCGCAACGGGCCGCGGCGCTCGACCCGGTGGAGGCGTTGCGCCGATGAGCGTCGCGGTGCGCGCCGTCAATCTGACCAAGACCTACCAGGACGGCGTCCGGCGGGTCGAGGTGCTCCGAGGGATCTATCTCAGCGTCGAGCCGGGGGAGATCGTGGCGATCGTCGGTCCGTCGGGGTCGGGCAAGTCGACGCTGCTGCATCTGCTCGGCGCGCTTGACCGGCCGGACGCCGGGGCTGTCGAGGTGGGCGGCCGGTCGCTCGCCGGCCTTTCGGGGGCCCAGTTGGCGGCGTTCCGCAACAGCACGATCGGTTTCGTCTTCCAGTTCCACCAGCTCCTCCCCGACTTCACGGCGCTCGAGAACGTCATGCTCCCGGGACGGATCGCCGGCCGCGAGCCGCAGGGGGTGCTGGAGCGCGCCCGCGGGCTCCTGCTGGAGGTGGGCCTGAGCGAGCGGCTCGATCATTTTCCCAGCCAGCTCTCCGGCGGCGAGCGGCAGCGGGTCGCCCTCTGCCGGGCGCTGGCGCTGGAGCCGCCGCTGCTGCTCGCCGACGAGCCGACCGGCAACCTCGACCCGGCGAGCGGCGAGACGGTCTTCGAGCTCCTGCTCTCCATGCAGTCCCGCCACCACACCACCGGCGTGCTGGTCACCCACAATCCGGAGATCGCCCGGCGGTGCACGCGGACGCTGCGGCTGGATGGTGGAGTGCTACACCCGTATTGAAAAGCGGACACCGGGTGACCTATTCCCGGTGGGGGCGGCGGGAATTTTGCCCGCCTTCCGGGCGCTTCATCCGGTTAGGAATCGGACTGCCGGGCGCAGGCTCTTCGGAGCCCCGCGACCTTCGGGAGGATGGCGGCGTGCTAGAATCCGATTGCCTGTAACAAAGAAGCATCGCCGCTCTCCACGCCCTCAGAATCGAGGTGCGACGCAGCGCGCCGGTGTCAAAAGAGGTCGAACAAAAATGTTTGAGAAGTACAACGAGAAGGCCCGCCGAGCTCTCTTCTTCGCCCGCTACGAAGCCAGCAAGCTGGGCAGCCGCGTTATCGAATCCGAGCACATCCTTCTGGGGATCCTGCGGGAGGGGGAAGAGACGGTGAGCGAGATCTTCCGGCGCTTTCAGGTCAAGCCGGAGGACATCCGCAGGGAGATTGAAGGCGAGCGGGTCTTCGTCGAACGGATCTCTTCCACCGCCGAGCTTCCTCTTTCAGAGGAATCGAAAAAGATCCTGGCCTACGCTTCGCATGAGGCCGAGAGCATGCTTCACGCGACGGTCGGCTCCGAGCACCTGCTGATCGGCATCCTGAGGGTCGAGGGGTGCACGGCGATGCGCATCCTGGCCCAGCACGGATTCGACGTCTACACGGTGCGCGAGGAGGTGCTGGCGATCGCCAAGGAGCGCGAGGCCTCCCAGCAGAAGAAAGAGCTGCCGTTCCTCTCCGAGTACGGCCGCGACCTGACGGCGCTGGCCACCGAGCAGTCCTTCGATCCCCTGATCGGCCGCGAGGAGGAGGTGGACCGCATCATCCAGATCCTCTCTCGGCGGACCAAGAACAACCCCATCCTGCTCGGCGAGCCGGGCGTCGGCAAGACCGCCATCGTCGAGGGTCTCGCCCAGCGGATCATCGAGGGGCGGGTGCCGATCTTCCTGGCCAACAAGCGGATCATGGCGCTCGACCTGTCGCTGATCGTCGCCGGCACCAAGTACCGCGGCCAGTTCGAGGAGCGCCTGAAGGGGATTTTGAAGGAGCTCAAGGAGAGCAAGGAGCTGATCGTCTTCATCGACGAGATCCACTCGCTGATCGGCGCCGGCTCGGCCGAGGGGTCTCTCGACGCGGCCAATATTTTGAAGCCGGCGCTGTCGCGCGGCGAGATCTCCTGCATCGGCGCGACGACGCTCAAGGAATACCGCAAGTACATCGAGAAGGACCGCTCGCTGCTGCGCCGGTTCCAGGCGATTCAGGTCAATCCGCCGACGCCGGAGCAGACGCAGCAGATCCTCGAGGGGATCAAGGATCGCTACGAGTCGTTCCACAAGGTGCGCTACCGCCCCGACTCGCTGCGCACGGCGATCTACCAGTCGAGCCGGTACATCCCGGACCGCCATCTGCCGGACAAGGCGATCGACGTCCTCGACGAGGCCGGCGCGCGGGTCAAGCTGCGGCGGGTGCGCGACACCCAGAACCTGCGGCGGCTCGAGCAGGAGATCCGCCAGGTGGTCAAGGAGATGAAGGTCGCCATCTCCGACAAGGACTTCGAGCGGGCGGTCTACCTGCGCGAGCGGGAGATCGAGCTGCGCGAGGATCTTGAGAGAATGAGCGTCGCGACCGACGAGACCGGTATCCTCGAGGTGACCCGGCACGACATCGAGGAGGTCATCTCCTCCTGGACCGGCATCCCGGTGGCGGCGCTGCAGAGCGAGGAGGCCGAGCGGCTGCTCAAGATGGAGGAGATCCTGCGGCTGCGGGTGATCGGCCAGGACCGCTCGATCAACGCCATCAGCCGGGCGATCCGCCGTTCGCGGTTGGGGGTCTCGAACCCGCAGCGGCCGATGGGCTCGTTCATCTTCCTCGGCCCCTCGGGGGTCGGCAAGACCGAGGTCGCCCGCCAGCTCTCGGAGTTCCTGTTCGGCAACCAGCGGGCGATGATCCGGTTCGACATGAGCGAGTACATGGAGAAGCACGCGGTCTCCAAGCTGATCGGCTCGCCGCCGGGCTACGTCGGTCACGAGGAGGGGGGGCAGCTCACCGAGCGGGTGCGCCGCGCGCCCTACTCGCTGATCCTGTTCGACGAGATCGAGAAGGCGCATCCGGACGTCGCCAACCTGCTGCTCCAGATCCTGGAGGACGGCCAGTTGACCGACGCCTACGGCAACCTGGTCGACTTCCGCAACACGCTGGTGCTGATGACCTCCAACATCGGCAGCAAGCTGGTGCTGCGCGGCGGCCGGGTGGGCTTCGGCGAGGGGAGCGAGGAGGCCAGCTTCCAGAAGCTCGAGGAGGAGATCCTCGCCGAGCTGCGGCGCACCTTCAGCCCCGAGTTCATCAACCGCATCGACGAGGTGATCGTCTTCAACCCCTTGGGTGAGAAGGAGCTGCGGTCGATCGTGGACATTCTGGTCGAGGATGTGAACAATACGCTCGCTGAGCGGGGACTGCGCGTCGGGGTCTCGGACCGTGCCAAGGAGTGGATCCTGACCAAGGCGGGCGTCGAGCCCTCCACGGGAGCTCGACCGTTGCGCCGGGCCATTCAGCGCCACATCCAGGACGCGGTTTCAGAGATTCTCATCAACGCGCACGGCGAGACGATCGATAACATCGAAGTGGATCTGGAGGGCGGTGAGCTGACGTTCCATGCCGGCGCCCAGGAGATCGTCATCCCCAGGCGCTGATTCCCGCCGACCGGCGGTTCCCAGCAAGAGAGGGCAGTACCACCCCGGCGGCTTTGCGCCGCCGGGGTCATGAAAGGACGAGATGATGCCTGATGTCATCGTGGGCCGGCGCAGGCCGCGCCGGTGGAGGGCTGTGCGCCGCCTGATGGCGGCGTCGTTGCTTCCTCTGCTGCTTTCCGGCGGTGTGCGCGCGGCGCGAGCCCAGGCGCTCCCGCAGCCGTCGGCGAACGGCCGCACTATCGAGGGGATCGAATTCAAGGGTCTCAAGGGGCTCTCCGAGGAGACCCTGCGTTATTACCTCGGCCTCACTCAGGGCGAGCCGCTGAACGAGGAGACCCTCAACAAAAATATCAAGCAGCTCTGGGACCGCAACCTGGTCGACGACGTCCAGGTGGAGAGCGTGCCCACGCCGGCCGGCGTCCGCCTGGTGATCACCGTGGTGGAGCGCCCGGTCCTGCGCTCGATCGACTACGAGGGGCTGAAGCGGATCTCCAAGACCGACCTCCAGGACAAGCTGACCACCCAGCGGGTCCGCGTCCACGAGGGGGAGCCGCTGTCGCTCGGCGAGCTGCAGCGGGTCAAGGGGCTGATCGAGCAGATGTACGGCGAGAAGGGGTACCGCTTCGCGACCGCGCAGTACACGGTCGAGGACGTCGGTCCCAACGAGAAGAAGGTGGTCTTCAAGGTCGACGAGGGGGACCGCGTCCGCATCTCGGACATCGAGTTCGAGGGCAACACGGTGTTCAACGACCCCCGCCTGCGCTGGACGATGAAGAACACCAAGGAGAGCGCGTTCATCTCCCGGGTCAGCAAGAAAGACCTCTACGATCCGGCCAAGCTCCAGGAAGACCTCGACAAGGTCCGCGAGATCTACCGCGGCGCCGGCTACAAGAACGTGGTCATCGGCGATCCGAAGATCGACGTGCGGGCGGTCGACTCCAGGGTGGCCGACCAGAAGCGCCGGATGTTCATCACCATCCCGATCGAGGAGGGGGAGCGCTGGAAGTTCGGCATGGTGTCGATCGAGGGCAACAAGGTCTATCCGGAGAAGAACCTGCTCCGGGCCTTCGACCGCCGGGCGACCGGCTGGCTGCGCGCCAAGGTGATCGACGACGCCGTCAAGGAGATCACCGACGCCTACCACAACACCGGCTACATCTTCGCCCGTGTCGAGCCGGAGCTGGTCGAGCGCCCGGACCGCGTCGCCGACCTGGTCGTCCACATCAACGAGGGGGACCAGTTCCAGGTCGGCCGCATCGAGTTCCAGGGCAACGACCGCACCAAGGACAAGGTGCTGCGCCGCGAGCTGCGGGTCTACGAGGGTGGCCTGGTCAACGTGACGGCGATCCGTAACAGCGTCACCAAGGTCAACCAGCTCGGCTACTTCAAGCTCAACGAGGAGAACCCGGTCGACATCGACACCGACTCCGAGAAGAAGAAGGTCAACCTTCTCTTCAAGGGGGACGAGTCGGACCGCACCGAGCTGCAGTTCGGCGGCGGCTGGAGCCAGCTCGACGGCTTCTTCGGCCAGTTCTCCGTCAGCACCAAGAACTTCCTCGGCCGCGGCGAGCAGGTCGGCGTCTCGGTGCAGACCGGCAAGCTGCGCGACTACTTCGACCTCTCCTACTCGATCCCCTGGTTCCTCGACCGGCCGCAGAGCATCGGCGTCCGCGCCTACGACGAGAACTACGACTACAACCTGTACTCGAACCAGGACCGCTATACCCGCAACAGCAAGGGCGCGGTGTTCACCTACGGCCGCAACTTCCGGCTCTTCCAGTCGGCGAGCCTCAGCTACAACCTGTCGAAGTACAACGACGAGACCCAGATCCAGGTGCCGGCCCTGCTGCCCGGCGAGACGCCGCCGCCGCCCACCGAGCCGCAGCCGGGCAGCCTGATCCGGACGCAGTACCGGATCCACAACTCGTCGCTGCGTCCGGCCTACCTGTTCGACAGCCGGGACAACCCGTTCGAGCCGACCCGCGGCCAGAAGCTGTCGCTCGCCGTCGAGTACGCGGGCGGCCCGCTGGGCGGCGACAACGACTTCCTGCGGCCGGAGATCGGATACAGCATCTTCCGGCCGGTGAGCAACTATCCGACCAAGACGCTGATCGCCTTCAACGCCGAGGGGGGGCTGATCCATCCGTTCGGCGGCGAGGAGATCAACGTCCTCGAGCGCTTCTTCCTGGGCGGCGAGAACAGCATCCGCGGTCACCGGTACCGCTCGATCTTCCTGCGCGACAAGAACGGCGTGCCGCTGCGCGACAGGAACGCGGTCATCCTCGGCGGCGACAAGTACGTCCAGTTCAATTTGGAGTACCATTTCGTGCTGGGCGGGCCGTTCCGCGTGCTGCTGTTCGGCGACGCCGGCAACGTCTTCGGCGATGGTCAGTCGTTCGACCTCTCCAATCTGCGCAAGACCGCGGGCGTCGAGCTGCGGGTGTTTCTGCCGGTGTTCGGCGCGCCGCTGCGGTTCATCTACGCCAAGAACCTCGATCCTCAACCCCAGGACAGCTTTGAGAGCTTCCAGTTCAGTATTGGGACCAGCTTTTAGCGGTACCAGCTTCTAGAAACGAAGGAGAAGAGACCATGTCGCTTTCCAGCCATTTTCTGTCCCGAGCCGCCGCCGGTCTCCTTGGGCTCGCGCTCGCGACGGCTCCGGTCGCCGCGCAGGCGGCGCCCGCCGCCCCGGCGGCCTCCGGGCTCATCCGGGTCGCGGTGATCGACACCGAGAAGATCCTTCTGTCGTCGGTCGCCGGCAAGAAGGTGGTGGCCGATCTCAAGAGACTCCAGGAGCAGCGGGAGAAGGAGATCGGCGCGCGGGCGGCCGAGCTCAAGGACCTGCAGACCAAGATCAACGACGGCCGCCTGTCGCTCGCCCAGGACAAGCTCACCGACCTCTCCAAGCAGTACGAGGAGAAGGAGATCGCCATCCGCCGCGCCCAGGACGACGCCACCCGCGAGCTCAACAAGAAGCGCGACGAGATGCTGGCCCAGATCGACCAGCGCGTGATGCCGGTCATCAATCAGGTCGGCAAGGATCTCGGCTACACGCTGATTTTCCGCAAGTTCGAGAGCGGGCTGATCTACGCCGACGAGGCGATCGACATCACGAGCGTCGTGATCCAGCGGTTGGACACCGCCGCCCAGGGCAAGTAACGGCGTGGACTACCGGCTCGCCGATCTCGCCGCTCTGGTCGGCGGCCGGGTCGAAGGGGACCCGGAGCGCGCCGTCGAGGCGATCCGCTCCCTGGAATCCGCGGGTCCCCGCGACCTCTCGTTCCTGAAAGACCCCCGCTATCGCGGTCAGGCCGTGGCGAGCTCGGCCGGCGCCCTGCTGGTGGGGCCGTCGCTCGCCGACGCCGCCCTCAGCCGGGACCTGCTGATCGCCGACGATCCGTCCTACGCTCTGGCGCAGCTGCTCGCCGTCCTCCATCCCGGAGAGCGCCGCCCGGCGGGGATCCATTCCACGGCGATCCTGGAGCCCGGCTGCGCGGTCGATCCGGCGGCCCACGTCGGCCCGTACGCCGTGATCGGCGCCGGCAGCCGGATCGCCGCCGGGGCGGCCGTCCTCGCCTTTGTCGCCATCGGCCGTGGCTGCGTGGTGGGGGAGGGGGCGGTGCTCCATCCTCACGCCGTGCTCTACGACGGCACCGAGGTCGGAGCCGGGAGCATCGTCCATGCCGGCGTGGTGCTGGGGGCCGACGGCTTCGGCTACGCCACCCACGGCGGAGCCCACCACAAGGTGCCGCAGATCGGGCGGGTGGTCCTCGAGGGGGACGTCGAGGTGGGGGCCAACAGCACGATCGACCGCGCCACCCTGGGGGAGACCCGGATCGGGGCGGGCAGCAAGATCGACAACCTCGTCCAGGTCGGGCACAACGTCGAGGTCGGCCGGCACTGTATCCTTTGCGGCCAGGCCGGCATCGCCGGCAGCACCCGGCTGGGCGACTACGTCGTGCTGGCGGGGCAGTCGGGGGTTTCCGGGCACATCCAGCTCGGGGACGGTGTCCAGGTGGCCGCCAAGTCGGCAGCCCTCGCCTCGCTCGAGCCGGGGGCGGTGGTGGCCGGCATCCCCGCGATCGAGATGCGGAAATGGCGCCGCCAGGCCGTCCTGCTGTCGCGTCTGGAAGAGATGAGCCGGCGCGTGCGGGCTCTCGAAAAGAAGCTTGGAGAGGGAGAATGAGTTGAGCGAGCAGACCTCCGAACCGACGCCCGAACCGGCGGCAAAATGGGACATCGAGTGGATCCTCTCGGTGCTGCCCCACCGCTATCCGATCCTGCTGGTCGACCGCGTGCTGGAGATGGAGCCCGGCAAGCGGATCGTCGCGATCAAGAACGTCACCATCAACGAGCCGGTCTTCCTCGGCCACTTCCCCGGCCGGCCGGTGATGCCCGGGGTGCTGCTGATCGAGGGGATGGCGCAGGCCGGCGGCCTGCTGCTGCTGAGCGACATTCCCGACCGCCAGAACAAGCTGCTGCTCTTCGCCTCGATCGAGGCGGCGAAGTTCCGGCGGCCGGTGGTCCCCGGCGACCAGATCCGCTACGAGATCGAGGTGCTGCGGCTGCGGAGCAGCTACTGCAAGCTGGCGGGCAAGGTCCTGGTGGACGGCCAGCTCGCCGCCGAGGCGGTGCTCTCCTCGGCGATGGTGAACCGCTGATGGGGGTGGAGATTCATCCGCTCGCATCGGTCGACCCGCAAGCCCGGCTGGGCGACGGGGTCCGCGTCGGTCCGTTCGCGGTGATCGGCGCCGGCGTCGAGATCGGCGACGGCACCGAGATCGGCGCCGCGGCCCAGATCCAGGGCCCGACCCGGATCGGCCGGGAGAACCAGATCTACCCCAACGCCGCCATCGGCTTCGATCCCCAGGACCTCAAGTTCCAGGGCGAGGAGGTCTGGCTGGAGATCGGCGACCGCAACCAGTTCCGGGAGTTCTGCACCGTCCACCGCGGCACCGCCAAGGGGGGCGGCGTCACCCGGGTGGGGAACGACAGCCTGTTCATGGCCTATACCCACATCGCCCACGACTGCCAGGTGGGGAGCCGGATCGTGTTCGCCAACAACGCCACCCTGGCCGGGCACGTCGAGGTCCACGACGACGCCACCGTGAGCGCCTTCACCTCCGTGCACCAGTTCTGCCGAGTGGGGCGCCACGCCTATCTGGGCGGCTACACCGTGGCCACCATGGACGCTCTGCCGTTTGTCAAGACGGTGGGGCAGAAGCCGGCCTGCTACGGCCTGAACTCGATCGGCCTCAAGCGCAAAGGGATGGGGCCCGAGACCCTCCGCCGGCTGGAGGCCGCCTACCGCCTCCTGGTCCGCTCGCGCCTGCCGACCTCCAGGGCCGTGGAGCAGATCCGCGCCGAGCTCGCCGGCGATCCGGACGTCGACTATCTGATCGCCTTCGTCGAGAGCTCCCAGCGCGGGGTCATCAAGTCGCCACCCCGCGGTGGCGGCCGGGGGGGAGGCGAGCCTGAGTAATCCCCTTCGACCGTTGCGCGTCGGCGTCTTCGGCGCCGGCTCCATGGGGCGCAACCACGTCCGCCTGCTGTCGTCGCTCCCCGGCGCCGAGCTGGTCGGTGTCTATGATCCGCGTCCGGAGGCGGCCGAGGCGGCCGCCCGGGATCACGGCGCGCGGGTCTTCCCAGGGCTGGAGGAATTGGCCGGGGAGATCGAGGCGGCGGTGGTGGCGGCGCCCACGGTGGCGCACGCCGAGATGGGCTGCGCGCTGCTCGACCGCGGGCTCCACGTGCTGATCGAGAAGCCGCTGGCGGCCAGCCTGGAGGAGGCGGACCGGCTGCTCGCCCACGCCGGCGACCGGGTGCTCGCCGTCGGCCACATCGAATTCTTCAACCCGGCGGTCCAGGCGCTGCTCGCGGTCGGCTCGCCGCCGCGCTTCGTCGAGGTGCAGCGGCTGGGGGTCTTCTCCCCGCGCAGCCTCGACGTCGACGTCGTCCTCGATCTGATGATCCACGATCTCCAGATCCTGCACGCCCTCGACCCCAGCCCGGTGGCCGAGATCCGCGCCACCGGGATCGCCGTGCTCTCCTCCCGCATCGACATCGCCAACGTCCGCGTCGAGCTCGCCTCCGGCGCCGTCGCCAATCTGACCGCCTCGCGTGTCTCCTCCGAGCGGGCGCGCCGGCTGCGGGTCTTCCTGCCGAACCGCTACTACTCGCTCGACTACCAGGCGCAGGAGATCAAGGGGTACCGGCTGGAGGGGGAGGGGGAGCAGCGCCGCATCCTGCCAGACGATCTCCCTCTGGAGCGCGCCGAGCCACTGCGGCGGGAGCTCGAGGCCTTCCTCGCGGCCTGCCGCGGCGAGCCGGCGCCGCGGGTGAGCGGCGAGCAGGGCCGCCGCGCCCTGGAGACCGCCCTCGCGGTAGTGGAGGCGATCCGCTAGCCCTGCTAGACTCTGCCGGCTCCACGGCCGGCAGTTCTTGTGATTTCCTTTGAAGGAGAGTTTCTGATGAGCGATATCCGTATCGGTGTGATCGGCGGCAGCGGCCTCTACGGCATGGAGGGGATGACGGTCCGCGAGGAGCGCCGGATCCAGACGCCGTTCGGCGACCCCTCGGACGCCTATGTGATCGGCGAGCTGGACGGCCAGCTCGTGGCCTTCCTCCCCCGCCATGGCAAGGGGCACCGGCTGCTCCCCACCGAGCTCAACTACCGCGCCAATCTCTATGGCTTCAAGGTGCTGGGCGTCGAGGAGATCATCTCGGTCTCCGCCGTGGGCTCGCTGAAGATCGAGTACAAGCCGACCGACATCGTCGTCCCCGACCAGTTCCTCGACCGCACGCGGCACCGCCCGGACACCTTCTTCGGCAACGGCCTGGTGGCCCACGTCTCGATGGCCAAGCCGGTCTGCCCGCGGCTGATCGACATCGCGGTCGACGCCGCGCGCGCCGCCGGGGCCACCGTCCACCGCGGCGGCGCCTACGTTTGCATGGAGGGGCCGCAGTTCTCGACCCGCGCCGAGTCCGAGGCCTACCGCCAGTTGGGGATGGACATCATCGGCATGACCAACCTCCAGGAGGCGAAGCTCGCCCGCGAGGCGGAGATCTGCTACGTCTCCCTCTCCATGGTCACCGACTACGACTGCTGGCACGAGACGGAAGAGGCGGTCTCCGGCGAGGCGGTGATGGAAGTCGTCCGCCAGAACGTGAAGATGTCGCAGGAGGTGGTCCGCCACCTGCTCAAGAAGGTGGGCCAGCCGCACTCGCGCGACTGCATCTGCGCCGAGGCGCTCAAGTATTCGCTGATCACCGAGCGCTCGCTGATCCCGGCCGAGACCCTGCAAGCCCTCGCCCCGATCGTGGGCAAGTACATCAAGAGCTGATGACCCGTATCCTGGTCACCAACGACGACGGCATCTTCTCGCAGGGGATCCGGCTGCTCGCCTCCTCCCTGAGCGAGATCGCCGAGGTGTTCGTCGTCGCGCCCGACCGGGAGCAGAGCGCGACCGGCCATGCGCTCACCCTGTCGCGGCCGCTGCGCATGCAGAAGGTCGAGGAGCGCTGGTACGCCGTCGACGGCACGCCGACCGACTGCGTCAATCTGGGGGTGCTGTCGCTGCTCAAGGACCACCCGCCCGACCTCGTCTGCTCCGGGATCAACTTCGGCCTCAACCTGGGGGACGACGTGACCTACTCGGGCACGGTGAGCGCGACCTTCGAGGGGACGCTGCTCGGCATCCCCTCGGTCGCCTTCAGCCAGGAGGTGGGGGAGGGTTTCTCCTTCGACGCCGCGGCCGCTTTCGCCCGTCAGCTCGTCGAGATCCTGCTCGGTGAGGAGCTGCCGCGCGACCTGCTGCTCAACGTCAACGTGCCCGCGGGCGAGATCCAGGGGCTGAGCTACACCCGGCTGGGCCGGCGGGTCTACAAGCAGTCGGTGATCGAGAAGCTCGACCCGCGCGGGCGCAAGTACTACTGGATCGCCGGCACGCCGCAGTGGCAGAACGCGAGCGGCACCGACTACGAGGCCGTCTCCACGGGCCGGATCTCGGTGACCCCGCTGCATCTGGACCTCACCTACTATCCGGGGCTCGAGAGCGTCACCTCGCTGAAGGACAAGCTCTCGGCGCTCGCCTTCCCGGCCGCTCCCCCCGCTCCACGGGATTGATGAGCGACTACGCCGTCCAGCGCGAGCGGATGGTCCGCGACCTGATCGCCGCCCGGGGGGTGCGCGACGAGCGGGTGCTGGCGGCCTTGCGCAAGACCCCGCGCCACCTGTTCGTCAAGGACCACCTGCGCAGCCAGGCCTACGGCGATCACGCGCTGCCGATCGGCTCGGCGCAGACGATCTCCCAGCCGTACATCGTGGCGCGGATGAGCGAGCTGCTGGAGGTGGGACCCGAGCACTCGGTGCTGGAGATCGGCACCGGCTCGGGGTATCAGACCGCTGTTCTCGCTCTGCTCGCGCGCCGGGTCTACAGCCTCGAGCGGGTGCCGGAGCTCGCGCAGGCCGCCATCCCGCGCATGCGCCAGCTCGGTTTCGACAACGTCAAGATCCAGGTGTTCGACGGCACCGTGGGGTGGAGCGAATGGGCCCCCTACGACCGTATCCTGGTCACCGCCGGCGCGCCGAAAGTGCCCGAGCCGCTGCTGGGGCAGCTCGCGTTGGGCGGTACCCTGCTGATTCCGGAAGGGCAGCTCAACCTCCAGAAGCTGGTGCTCTACCGCAAGTCGGCGCGCGGTGAGATCCGGCGCAAGGAGGGGGAGGACGTCGCTTTCGTGCCGCTGCTCGGCCGGCACGGCTGGAAGCCGCAGAAGTGAGCGCGGTCCAGGCTTTCCGGCTGCGGCTGAGCGGCCGGGTGCAGGGGGTGGGCTTCCGCTGGTTCACCCGCCAGGCGGCGCGGGAGCTGGGCCTCACGGGGCGGGTGCGCAACCTGCCGGACGGCTGCGTGGAGATCGAGGTGGCCGGCGGGAGCGAGCCGCTCGCAGTGTTCCGCGAGCGGGTGCGGCAGGGGCCGCAAGGGGCGCGGGTGACCGGCCTCGAAGAGCAGGAGATATCCCCCGTCCCGACCTGGGACGGATTCGTCATCGATCGCCAGGAGAGACCATGGACGACCTGAAGTCGCACATCCGCCAGATCCCCGATTTCCCCAAGCCGGGGATCCTGTTCTACGACATCACGACCCTGCTGCAGAACTCGCTGACGCTGCGCATGACCGTCGACCGCTTCGTCTGGCTGTTCGCCGAGCGGCGCATCGACAAGGTGGTCGGCATCGAGTCGCGCGGGTTCATGTTCGCCCCGATCGTGGCCTATGACCTGAATGCCGGGTTCGTGCCGGTGCGCAAGCCCGGCAAGCTGCCGGCCGAGAAAGTCCGTGAGACCTACGACCTGGAGTACGGCACCGACACCCTGGAGATGCACAGCGACGCGATCCAGCCGGGGGAGCACGTCCTGATCGTCGACGACGTGGTCGCCACTGGCGGCACCGCCGCCGCGACCGCCCGGCTGGTCGAGTCGCTCGGCGGGGTGGTGGCCGGCTTCGGCTTCATCATCGAGCTCACCTTTCTCGACGGGCGCAAGAAGCTCAGCGGGCACGATGTGGCCTCGCTGATCCAGTACTGATCCTGGTATCGATTCCGATATGGAGCACCGAGAGCCGCTATAATCCTCTCGGCCTGCGGCTGTAGCTCAGGTGGAAAGAGCAGGAGTTTCCTAAACTCTTGGTCGGGGGTTCGAGTCCTCCCAGCCGCACCACTCTCTCTTCAACAACTTACAGGACCTCTCGCCAGGCTCTCCAGATCGGGTGCGGCATGCCCCGGCGGGGTCTGTCAGCCGCCATTTCTGTCCCGCATCCGGAAGCTCGGCGCACCAACTAGATGTGCCCGGAGCGGTTGGTTTGACGGTCATCCACTGAACATGTCTCTTCGCATCTGCCGAATCTCGGAAGTCGCGTGCGACGTGCCGCTCCACCCCTGACAGGCACCGGAGATCGACTTGGATTACAAAGCGCCCCAGACCGAAGCGGAGCTGACCCTCGCCGCGATCCTGCAGGAGGTCCTGAAGGTCGAGCGGGTCGGCGTGGACGACAACTTCTTCGACCTCGGCGGCACCTCCATGCTGCTGATCCAGGTCCACGAGCGGCTGCAGGAGCGGTTCGGCCGCGAGATCCTGCTGGTCGAAATCTTCAACAACCCGACGGTGCGGGCACTCGCCGCTCATCTGGAACAGGGAGCGGCGCCCGCCTCTCCGGCCGGACCGTCCGGCGATCGTTCCGCTCAACTACGCCAGGGGCGGGATCGCCTGCGGCGGCGCCTGCAGCAGCAGAAGGGATAGTGGACAGCGATGAGCAGTGACGAGACGTACAGGAGCGAAGCGGAGAGCCACGACGGCAACGGCCTGGAGGTCGCCATCGTCGGGATGGCCGGCCGTTTTCCCGGCGCCGAGAGCGTCGAGGAGTTCTGGCGCAATCTGCGGGATGGAGTGGAGTCGCGGACGGTGCTCAGCGACGAGGAGCTGGCGAGCGTCCCCCCCAAGATGCGCAAGTCGCCGACTTACGTCAAGGTCGCGCGCACGATCAAGGACGTCGCCCTCTTCGATGCCGCCTTCTTCGGCGTCAACCCGCGCGAAGCCGACGTCATGGACCCTCAGCACCGGCTCTTCCTGGAGTCCTCCTGGGCCGCCCTGGAGGACGCCGGCTACGACCCGGAACGCTACCCCGGGGGGATCGGCGTCTACGCCGGCTCCCGGATGAACTTCTACCTGATGAACGTCTACTCGGACCCGGCTCTGGTGCGTGCCGTGGGCGACCTGACGGCGCAGATCTCCAACGAGAAGGACTACCTGGCCACCCGGGTGTCCTACAAGCTCAACCTGGGAGGGCCCAGCGTCAACGTCCAGTCCGCCTGCTCGACGGCCCTGGTCGCCGTCCACATGGCCTGCCAGGGACTGCTGGGCGGCGAATGCGACATGGCGCTCGCGGGGGGCGTCTCGGTCCGCGTCCCGGAGGTCGGCTACCCCTACCTGGAAGGGGACATCAACTCGCCGGACGGGCACGTGCGGGCTTTCGACGCCAAGGCCCAGGGGACCATCTTCGGCACCGGCCTGGGTGTCGTGGTGCTCAAGCGGCTGGCCGACGCGCTGGCCGATGGCGACACCATCCACGCCGTGATCAAAGGGTCGGCGGTGTCGAACGACGGCTCCCAGAAGGTGGGTTTCACCGCTCCCGGCGTCGACGGCCAGTACCGGGTCATCCGGGCCGCGCTGACCGCCGCCGACATCGAGCCCGACACGCTGAGCTACGTCGAGGCCCACGGCACCGGGACTCCGGTGGGAGATCCCATCGAGGTGACGGCGCTGACCAAGGTCTTCCGCGAGAAAACCCAGGAGCGGCAGTTCTGCGCCCTGGGCTCGGTCAAGACCAACATCGGGCACCTCGGCGCCGCGGCCGGCGTGGCCAGCCTGATCAAGGCCGTGCTCGCCCTGAAGCATCGAATGATCCCCCCCTCTCTGCTGTTCGAAACGCCGAATCCGCAGATCGACTTCGAGAGCAGCCCGTTCTTCGTCAACACGCGCCTGCGCGAGTGGGAGGCGAACGGCACGCCGCGCCGGGCCGGTGTGAGCGCCTTCGGCATGGGCGGCACCAACGCCCACGTGATCCTCGAGGAGGCTCCGGAACCCGCGCCCGCCACGCCGTCCCGTCCCTGGCAGCTCCTGCTCCTCTCGGCCCGCACGGACACCGCCCTCGCCACCCTGGCCGGGAACCTCGCCTCTCACCTGGAAGAGCACCCGGAGAGCGAATTCGCCGACGTCGTCCACACGCTGCAGGTCGGGCGCAAGCTGCACGAGCACCGGCGGGCGGTGGTCTGCCGGGACGCCGGGCACGCCGTCCGGATCCTGGCCGGGGAGGACCCGGAGTGGTCCGTCGCGTCCTTCTCTCCCGGCCGCGAGCGCTCGGCCGCTTTCCTCTTCTCGGGGCAGGGGGCGCAGTACGCCGGGATGGGCCGCGGTCTCTATGAGTCGGAGCCGGCCTTCCGCGCTCAGGTCGACCTCTGTTGCGAGCGGCTGCGGCCGCACCTCGGGCTCGACCTGAGGGAGCTTCTGCTCGCGGCGGACGGCGACGCCGAGGCCGCGGAGCGGCTCGGCCAGACCCGCTTCACCCAGCCGGCGCTGTTCGTCGTCGAGTACGCGCTCGCCCGCCTGTGGATGGAGTGGGGCATCGTGCCCACGGCGATGATGGGGCACAGCATCGGCGAGTATGTCGCCGCCTGTCTCGCGGGTGTCTTCGAGCTTGACGACGCTCTCGCCCTGGTGGCGGAGCGCGGCCGGCTGATGCAGAGCCTCCCCTCGGGAGGGATGCTCGCGGTGCCGCTGAGCGAAGAGAAGGTCGCGCCGCTGCTGGGCGCGGGGCTCTCTCTCGCCGCCATCAACGCCCCGGACCGCTGTGTGGTCTCGGGTCCCGAGGCGGCGGTGGAGGCGCTGCGCGCCGAGCTCGAATCCCGCGGCGTGGGCGCGCGGCCGCTCCACACGTCTCACGCGTTCCATTCGGAGATGATGGAGCCGATCCTGGCGCCGTTCGTCGAGCGGTTCGCGGAGCTCCAGCTCCATCCGCCGAAGATCCCCTACGTCTCGAACGTGACCGGGACCTGGATCACCGACGCGGAGGCGACCGATCCGTCCTACTGGGCGCGACATCTGCGGCAGGCGGTGCGCTTCGCTGACGGCGTGCGCGAGCTGTGCAAGGACGCGCAACGGGTCCTGCTGGAGGTCGGGCCGGGGCAGACCCTGGCGACCCTCGTCCGGCAGCACCCCGACTGCGGCACCCGCCACGTCGTCCTCTCTTCGCTCCGCCATCCGAAGGAGCGGAAGGAGGATCTGCCGGTTCTGCTCAAGGCGCTGGGTCAGCTCTGGATGCACGGCGTCGAGCCGGACTGGAAAGGCTTCTACGCGCGCGAGCGCCGGCGGCGGGTCCCCCTGCCGACCTACCCGTTCGAGGGCCGGCGTTTCTGGGTCGAGCGGGTCCAGGGAGCTCTCCCCTTCGGTGGGGGGGCCACCGTGGATCACCACAAGAAGGAGAACATCGCCGACTGGTTCTACCTTCCTTACTGGAAGCCCTCGCTGCCGCCCGTGCCGTCGGCGGAGGAGGTGGAGAGAGCCGGCCGCTGGCTGGTCTTCCTCGACGAGGGGGAAGTCGGGGAGCGGGCGGTCGAGCGGCTGGCCGGCGAGGGGCGGCGCGTGACCGTGGTGCGGCCCGGCGAGAGTTTCCGCAAGGTCGGCGAGGGGAGCTACGAGGTCGCCCCGGGCCGGCGCGAGGACCATGACGCTCTGATCAAGGATCTCGCCGCCGCCGGTGGCCTTCCGGACTGCGTGCTCCACCTGTGGAATGTCGGGCCGGCCACCGCCGATCCGCAGGCCCTCGCGCGGGTGCCGGAGCGCAGCTTCTGGAGCCTGCTCTACCTCACCCAGGCGCTCGGCAAGAACGGCGTCACCCAGCGCATCCATCTGGTCGTCGTCTCCAGCCACATGCAGCGGGTCGCGGGCGAGGACCGGCTGCTGCCCGAGCGGGCCATGCTGTTGGGGCCGCTCAAGACCATGTCCCAGGAGTACGCGAACCTGCGTTGCGTCAGCGTGGATGTCGCCTGGCCGGCCGACGGCTCGCTGGCCGGGCGGCTGATCGCCGAAACGACCGCGGAGCCCGCGCGGCCGGTGGTCGCCTACCGGGGCGGCGGCCGCTGGGTGCAGGACTACGAGGCCGTGCATCTGGAGGCGCCGGCCCCCGCGGCGGTCCGGCTGCGCGAGCGGGGGGTCTACCTGATCACCGGCGGCCTTGGCGGCCTGGGCCTGACCTTCGCCGAGTTCCTCGCGCGGGAGTACCGGGCCCGGCTCGTGCTGCTCGGCGTCACGGCGCTGCCCGACCCGAGCACCTGGAACGAGTGGCTCGCCAATCACGGCGAGACGGACCGCATCAGTCAGCGGATCCGCAAGATCCGTGAGATCGAGGCCCTCGGTGCGGAGGTGCTGGTGGCCGGCGCCGACGTCACCGACCGGGAGCAGATGCGCGCCCTGGCCGGCCAGGCGATCGCCCGGTTCGGCGAGGTCCACGGCGTGATCCACGCCGCCGGCCTGGCCGGCGGCGGCTTGATCCAGCTCAAGACCGCGGAAGCGGCGAGCCGGGTGCTCGCGCCGAAGGTGGAGGGCACCCGTTCGCTGCTGGCCGCCTTCGCCGGCGTGCCCCTCGACTTCGTCGTCTTCTGCTCGTCGACCATCGCCGTGGCGGGCGGCCTGGGGCAGGTCGATTACGGCGCGGCCAACAACTTTCTCGACGCGCTCGCCCACGACGTGGCCCTGGCCGGCGGGCCACGGACGGTGTCGATCAACTGGGGAGCCTGGGAGGAGGTCGGCATGGCGGTGGCGGCGGGGATCACCCGCGGCGCCTCGACCGGCTCCTCGAAGCAGACGAAGGGCGAGGACATTCATCCACTGCTCGACCGCTGCGTCTTCGAGATGGCGGACCAGACCATCTACGAGACCGATCTCAGCGCCGCCCGGCACTGGGTGCTGGCAGAGCACAAGCTGATGGGGGTTCCCACCCTGCCCGGCACCACCTATCTCGAGCTGGGGCGGGCCGCCTTTCTGCACCACGGCGCCCTCTTCGAGGGGTACTCGCCGGACGGCGGGGTCGAGTTGCGGGACGTCTTCTTCCTCTCGCCCCTGCTGGTGTCCGAGGGGGAGCGGCGGATCCGTGTCCTCCTGGAGAAGGAGGGGGATGCCTTCAATTTCCGGGTGACCAGCCGCATCGATCCGCAGTCCGGCATCGGCGAGCCGACCTGGCAGCCGCATGCCCGTGGCAGGGTGCAGGCGCTGGGCGAGCCGGCTGCCCGGTCGCGCTACGACGTCGCCGAGATCCTCGCCCGCTGCAGCGAGCGTGAGATGGAGATCGCCGGACCGGTGATGAGCGAGGGGGAGGCGTTCGTCTCCTGGGGGCCTCACTGGCAGAGCCTCAAGAAGATCTACCTGGGCCGTGGCGAAGGGATCGCCCGCGTCGAGCTTCCCGAGGAGTTCGCTGAAGACGCCCTGCACTACGGCCTGCACCCGGCCCTCCTGGACGTCGCCACCGGCATCGCCGGCTTCTTCGAGGAGGACAGCTACCTGCCGCTCTCCTATCAGAGGGTGCGGGTTCACCGCCACCTGCCGCAGCGCTTCTACAGCTATCTGCGCCGCCATGGCGAGCCCGGCTCGCGGAATGAGACGACCTCGGTCGACGTGATGATCCTGGGCGAAGACGGCGAGGTGCTGATCGAGATCGACCACTTCATGCTGAAGCGGATCAACAGCCAGACGATCAAGACCGGCCGTGGGGCGGAGGCTCCGGCGCCCCAGGCCGAGGCCCAGATCGTGGCCGAGCCCGCTCGGCCGGCGGCGGTGGAGGTGGCGGCGGACGCGGCGGACGAGGCGGACGACGAGGAGAGCGACGGCATCCTCCCTCACGAGGGAGTGGAGGCACTGCGCCGGGCGCTGTCCCGGGACCTCGAGGCCGCGCAGATCGTGGTCACGGCCAAGGATCTCCACGCGCTGATCGCCCAGGTGAGCGCGATGAACCAGGCGTCGCTGTTCGCGGCGGCGGGAGGGGTCACGGCACCGTCGGCGGTGATCCACGAGCGGCCGAACATCCCGACCCCCTACGTCGCCCCCGCGCCCGGGATCGAGCGCCGGCTGGCCGACGTCTGGCAGGCGACGCTCGGCCTCGAGCAGGTCGGCGTCAACGACAACTTCTTCGATCTCGGCGGCGATTCGATCATCGGCATCCAGCTCATCGCCCGGGCGAGCGCCGCCGGGCTCCGGCTCGCTCCCGATCAGCTCTTCGAGCATCAGACCATCGCGGAGCTTGCCAAGCTTCTGGATACGGATGCCTCTCCGCAGGCGGAGACGGCGGCCGAACCGCTGCCGGTGACCTCCTTCCAGCGGGAGTTGCTCGCCGGCCCCGCGGCGGCCCCCTGCTGGTACACGACCTGGTCGCTGCCGCGGATAGCCGCCGGAGCGGAGCGCGAGGTCGTACGCCGGGCGCTCGCGCAGGTGGTGGCCCGGCACGACGCGTTGCGCACTCGTTTCGTGCCGGGGCCGGAAGGCTGGACGCAGGTCCCGGGGTCCGCGCCCGAGCTCACGGTGGGGGAGATGGCGCTCGCCGTCACCTCGCCGGCGGACCGCGAGGCGGACCTGGCGAGGCTGGCCCGAGAGCTGCGGACGAGCCTCGATCCGGAGCGGGGCGTCCTGCTGGCCGCCGCGGTGCTGAGCGAAGGGGAGGAGAACGCGGAGCGCGTCCTGGTGGTCGCCCATCCGGTGGCGGTGGACACCCACTCCTGGGATTTCCTGCGCGAGGAGCTGAGGAGCGCGTGTCAGCAGCTCGCGGCGGGAGGGGAGGCCGCCCCGCCGCCGGCCGCCGGGAGCTTCCACCCCTGGCTGGCGGAGCGGATCGAGCGGGTGAGGAGCCAGGGCCTGCGCCCGGAGTCGGGCGCCTGGCTGGTGGCCTGGGAGAGCTCCGGCGCCGTGCCGGCGATCGATCCGGCGCTCTGGGGCGGCGGCGAGAGCCGGGAGACCGTCTCGGTCCGGCTCGACGCCGAGGAGACCCGGGCCCTGCTCACCGAGATCCCAGATCTGCAGCGCGTGCGGCCTGAGGAGGCCGTGCTGGCCGCCCTGGCCAAGACGCTGTCCCGCGGTGCCGTCAGGCGTCCGGTCCTGCTGCGGGTCGAAGTGGACGCGCGCGACGCCGATCCGCTGAACGCCGATCTGCCACGGACGGCAGGGTGCTTCAGCGCTTCGCTCCCCATGGTGCTCGACGTCGGGGAATCGGAAGACCTGGTCCAGGAGCTGCGCCTGGTCAAGGAGCAGGTCCGCGGCGCGGTATCGAACGGCGTCGACCCCATCCTCCTGGGCGAGCTCACGGGGGACGAGGATGTCCGGCGCCGGCTGGCGGCCCTGCCGTTCCCTGAAGTGAGCTTCTCCTACCACGGAGAGGCCCAGACCACCGGGCTCCGCCCGGCGGGAGCCGCCCTGGCGGTGACCGGCCAGCTCGACGGCGAAGGGCTGCGCTTCGATTGGCGAAGCGGCGGGGAGGGGGCGCTCGGCGGCGCGGTCGCGGCGATCGCGGCAGGTTTCCTGACCGAGCTCCGCTCGTTGATCGAGGTCTGCCGCTCCGGAGTCCTGAGCGTATACACCCCTTCGGACTTCCCCGACGCGGAGCTCAGCCAGGAGGAGCTCGACAAGCTCTTTTCCTAGCCCTTGAAGGTTGAGAGGACCCGTTGTCTCGGTTTCGGACCGGGCCGGCACTCTAGCGATAGGAAGACTTGCGAGACAGAGACATTCATCTGTCAATGATGGAGGTTTAGCAAATGGAAAAGGAGATTGCCTTGAGAAGAACGATCAGAGCCTTCAGTGGCATTTCGCTGCTGCTGGCGGGCGTGGGCGCTGCCTACGCCGACGGTGGCGTCACGTTCACGAACATCGCGCATGATGGAGGTGCGGGGATTTCGTATCACCGCATCGCGACCCCGGATCGGAAAGCCGTGCACGATGCGGCCGCCGCCGCGTCGCCGATCCCGATCCCGCAGATCGCCGCGAAAGTCCGGGAATCCTCCCAGAAGTGGCACGGGGCTCCCGGTATCGCCGTCCTCGACTTCGATAACGACGGCGACCTCGACGTCTACACCACCAATGGTCCCGGGGCGGCCAACAGCCTCTACAAGAACATGCTGATCGAGACCGGCTCCACCACCTTCGTCGATGTCGCGACCCAGGCCGGCGTGGCGCTGGTCGATCACGACAGCTCGGGTGTCTGCTTCGGCGACCTCGACAACGACGGCAGCCAGGAGCTGTACGTCCTCGGTTCCGGTTATGCGAACCACCTGTACCACAACAACGGCAACGGCACCTTCGCGGACATCACCCCCACCGCCGGCGTGGGTGGCCAGCCCTCCTGGTTCTACGCGGGCTGCTCGATGGGCGACGTCAACAACGACGGCCTGCTCGACATCGTGGTGGGCACCACCTACCACCCGTGGACGCATCGCCGCCCGGTCTTCCAGGCGGGGTTCATCTCCGGAACCGAGCCCGACTATCTGTTCGTCAACAACGGCAATCTCACCTTCACGAACGCCAGCCAGAGCTCGGGCATCCGCAACCTGCTGGGCGCCAACGTACCGGCCGGCCGGAACGTCACCTGGGGCATCGCGCTGGTCGACATCGACCAGGACGGCGACCTCGACCTGATGGAAGCCGAGGATGCCGGTCCCGGCGACACCGAGCGCGGTTACATGCGTCTGCTCAAGAACGACGGCACCGGCCACTTCACCGATGAGACCTTCAATCTGGGTCTCAAGGTCGCCGGCGGCTTCATGGGCTACGCTTTCACCGACCTCAACTGCGACGGCACCATCGACTTCTTCGTCACCGACACCGGCAGCTACCTGACGCCGGGCCGGGCCTCCCGCTGGTACCTGCAGAACGCCAACGGCACCTTCAAGGATCCGGGTCTCGGCAGCCTCGGCGGAACCCCCTTCGGCTGGGGCGCGTCGCCGCTCGACTATGACAACGACGGCGACGTCGACATCTTCTACGACGGCAAGGTCGACATGCTGCGGCAGATCCAGCTCGACAACCCGGGCGTGCTGCTGCAGAACTCGGGCACTTGCTCGGCCAACATGCTGTATGACGGCGAGGCGATTCTGGAAGACCACCGGCCGCGCCTGGTCGAGGGTGTCGCCGTCGGCGACCTGAACAACGACGGTTTCGACGACATTCTCACCGTCTCCGAGATGGACATCACGCCGTTCAACTTCTTCCTCTTCGTGCCGACCGCCTCGCCGACGCCGCGCAGCCCGGTGTTCGACAAGATCGCGGCGTTCGAAACCGCCTTCTTCGCGTTCACGCCGGCCGGCTTCGAGTACGTGGATCCGGTGATCAACGACGGTACCCTCTCGATCGAGATCAACAGCGCCAACAACGGCAACGCGTTCGCCCAGCTCACGCTGCGGGGCACCAAGGGCCTGACGGCGGGCGGCAAGGTCAACCGTGACGGTATCGGCGCCGTGATCAGCTTCACGCCCGACGGCGGCAAGACCTCGATCCGCCCGGTCGTGGGTGGCGCGAGCTACGCCTCGCAGGACAGCCTGCGGACGACGTTCGGCCTCGGCAAGACGGCCCAGGGAACCGCCGAAATCTTCTGGCCGGGCGGCTTGCACAACCGCCTCTATGACGTGAAGGCCGGCGAGAAGCTGGTGGTGCCCGAGATCCCGTGCGACTACGCCAACTGGACGGACAACCTGGGGCCGCGCGCGTCGCGCAAGGCTCACCGCGAGCTCTACCGGCAGTGCGTCGACAAGTCGCTGCAGAGCCTGACCACCAAGAGCGTGATCAACAAGAAGTACTCGAAGCGGCTCCTGACGAGCGCGCTGCGCGCCTTCGACTCCGAGACGAATCCCTGAGGCCGTGTTCGGGACTCTGACCACGAGACCCTGAAACGTTCATAGCCGCAGGTCGCCGCCCGCCACGCGCTTGCGTGGCGGGCTTCGTTGTAAAAAGGCTCTGACCTCAAGGGCGCCAACCACCATGGAAATACTGCTGCGCGATCTTCGATTGGCCTTCCGCAGTCTTTTGAAGAACCGGGGATTCACCTTCGCGGCTCTCCTCTGCCTTGCCCTGGGCATCGGCGCGAGCAGTGCGATCTTCAGCGTCGTCAACACCGTTCTGCTCAAGCCGCTGCCCTTCGCCGAGCCGGACCGGGTGACGATGATCTGGAATCAGTTCCTCCTGCAGGACACTCCCAAGTCCCCCTTCTCCGGGCGGGAGTTCCTGGATCTGCAACGCCAGACCACGGTGTTCGACGGTGTCGGCGCGGTGGCTCCGCAGTTCGTCAGCCTCACGGGCAAGACCGAGCCGCTGGAGCTGCTGGCCAGCCGCGCCACGGCGAGCCTGTTCCCGACGCTGGGGATAAAACCGGCGATCGGGCGGGTCTTCACCGCCGACGAGGACGTGCTGGGCAAGAACAACGTCGCCATCCTCACCCACAAGCTCTGGCGCGAGCGCTTCGGTGGCGATCCCGGAGTCGTCGGGGGCAAGATCACGCTCGACGGCAAGCCGTACACCGTTGCCGGCGTCATGCCGGAGAGCTTCAGCTTCGGCAACTATGCGACCGATCTCTGGATTCCGATGGCGTTGAATCCAACCAAGCTGATGCCGCGGCAGGTCCGCACCGTGACGGTGGTCGGCAAGCTGAAGACCGGCGTCAGCCTGGCGCGGGCCCAGGAGGAGATGAACCTCATCGCGCAGCGGTTCGAGCGCGATTATCCCGAGAGCTACCCGCCGGCGAGCGGCCACGGGATCCACCTGGTGCCGGCGCGCGAGGACCTGGTGGGAGGGGTACGGACGACCCTGCTGGTCCTCTTCGGCGCCGTCGGTCTGGTGCTGGTGATCTCCTGTATCAATGTCGCCAACCTGCTGCTCGCGCGGGCGACCTCCCGCTCCAAGGAGGTGGCGATCCGGACCGCCCTCGGCTCGAGCCGTTCCATCCTGGTCCGGCAGTTCCTGACCGAGGGTCTCGTGCTGTCGTTTTTCGGCGCCCTGCTCGGGCTCCTGCTGGCGTTCTGGAGCACCCGGACGCTGGTGGCCTTCAATCCGGGTAGCATCCCCCGACTCGATCAGGTCCGTCTCGACGGCTCCGTCCTCCTCTTCACCCTCAGCCTGGTGGTGGTGACCGGTTGCATCTTCGGCCTGGTGCCGGTCTTCCACAGCCTGGGCAAGAGTCTGCGCGCGCCGCTCCAGGATGGCGGCAAGACCTCGGCCGGAACCACCTCCGGCCAGCGGACGCGGAGCGCGCTGGTGGTGGCCGAGATCGCGATCGCGCTCGTCGTGCTCGTCGGCACCGGACTGATGATCCAGAGCTTCCGGCGATTGCTGGACGTCAATCCCGGCTTCCGCACCCAGGGGCTCCTCACCGCCCGCTACACCCTGACGTCGGCGCGGTTCCCCGAGGAGGCGCAGGCGATGGCGCTGCACCGGCGGCTTCTGGAGCGGGTCGCGGCCCTGCCCGGGATCGAGAGCGCGGCGACCGCCTCCGAGCTCCCCATGGGCGCCGGGTTGAACCTCTCGGGCGACGTCACCATCGAGGGGCGGGTGCTCGGCCCGAACGAGGCTCCCCCGGTGACCGGCTGGCGGATGGTGAGCCCCGGCTACTTCAAGACCATGGAGATCCCGCTCCTCCAGGGGCGCCCGCTGGCGGCGGCGGACGACGAGAACGCGCCCGGCGCCGTGGTCCTGGACGAGGCGCTCGCGCGCCGCCTCTGGCCCGGCGAGAGCGCTCTCGGCAAGCGCCTGAAGCTCAACGCCCGCACGCCGGCGCAGAGCGTCTGGCGCACGGTGGTCGGCGTCGTGGGGCACGTCCGCCAGCAGGGGCTGGCCGAGGCCGGCGGCGATCAGCTCTATGTCCCGCTGGCGCAATACCCGGTGCGGCTGACCACCCTGGTGCTGCGCCCCGCCGGCGGCAGCCCGGAAAGCCTGGGCACGGGGCTGCGCGATGCCGTCCGGTCGATCGACCGGGATCTTCCGATCGACGTCAAGACGATCGACCAGGTGATCGACGACTCGTTGAGCCGGCAGCGCTTCAACACGCTGCTCTTCACCTTCTTCGGCTGCGTCGCGCTCGCCCTGACGGTGATCGGCGTCTACGGGGTGATGGCCTACTCGGTGGCCCAGCGCACGCGCGACGTGGGCATCCGCATGGCGCTCGGCGCCGGCAAGCAGGACGTGTTGCGCCTGATCGTCGGCCAGGGGGCGCGGCTCACCTCGGCAGGGCTCGTCCTCGGCCTCGCCGCAGCCTGGGGGCTGTCGCGGCTGATGCTGAGCCTGCTCTATGGCGTCGGGGCGAGCGACGCCGTCACCTTCGTGGGCGTCCCGCTCCTGCTCGGAGCGCTGGGGCTCGCGGCGAGCTATCTGCCCGCGCGCCGCGCGGCGAAGGTCGATCCCCTCGTGGCGCTCCGCTACGACTGATCCGGATGTGAATCTGGCGATGAAAAAAGAGAACATCGAGAATATCTACCGTCTGTCGCCCATCCAGCAGGGAATGCTGTTCCATACCCTCTACGCGCCGGGCGAGGGGGTCTATTTCGAGCAGTTCAACATGACGTTCGGCGCGGGTTTCGAACCCTCGCTCTTCGAGCGGACCTGGCGGGATCTGGTGGCACGGAATCCGATCCTGCGGACCTCGTTCATCTGGGAGAGCCTGGAGGAGCCGGTCCAGGTCGTCAACCGGCAGGTGGAGCTCCCCTTCGAGGTTCTGGACTGGCGCGGCCTTCCCGAGGCGGAGAGTGGGGCGAAGCTCCAGGAGCGCCTCGCCGAGGAGCGGCGGCGGGGGTTCGATCTGCTGCAGGCGCCGCTGATGCGCTTCTGCGTCATCCGGCTGCGCGACGACCTCTACCATGTGATCTGGAGCTACCACCACCTGATCCTCGACGGCTGGTCGGTGGGCCTGCTCCTGCAGGACGCGCACGCGCTCTACCGGGCCGTGGTCACCGGCGGATCGTTCCAGCCGCAGCCGCGGCGCCCGTTCCGGGATTACATCGCCTGGCTGCGGCAGCTCGACCTCTCCGCGATCGAGGGCTACTGGCGGCGGGTGCTCGGCGGCTTCACCACGCCGACGCCGCTCGGGGTCGACCGCCCCGCCGGACGGGGCCGGCCGGAGGAGAGCGGCCGCGCGATGGCGTCCGCCCTCGTCCCGGAGGGGGAGAGCGAGGCGCTGAAGGCGTGGGCGCGGGAGAACCGGCTCACCCTGAGCACAGTGCTGCAGGGGGCCTGGTCCCTGGTGCTGTCCCGCTACAGCGGAGAGGACGACCTGGTCTTCGGCGTGACGGTCTCCGGCCGCCCCACCTCCCTGCCCGGGGTGGATACGATGCTGGGCTGCTTCATCAACACGCTCCCGGTGCGCGTCCGCGTGCCGGGCGGCGCGCCGGTCCGCGCCTGGCTCCAGAGTATGCAGGCGGAACAGTTGGAGATGCGGCGCTATGAGCAGAGCCCCCTGGTCCAGGTGCTGGGCTGGTCCGACGTGCCGCGTCCGACCCCCCTGTTCGAGAGCATCTTCGTCTTCGAGGGGTTCACGGACACGGCCCGCGAGGGGGCGTTCCAGCGCACCGGCTATCCGCTCACCCTGGTGGCGGGCCCGGACCGCGAGATCGTGCTGCGGATCGACTACGAGCTCGAGCGTTTCGAGCCGGCGGTGATCGAGCGCCTCCTCGGGCACATGCGGAGCGTGCTCCCGGCCTTTCTGGCCAACCCCGAGCAGCGGCTGGATGCGATCGACATCCTCACCCCCGGCGAGCTCCGGCAGGTGCGGGAGTGGTCGGCGACCGCCGTCCGCTATGACGGCGCCGATCTCCTGCTGCACGAGATCATCGCGGCCCGGGTGGCGTCCCAGCCCGACGCGGTGGCGGTGGTCTTCGGCCAGGAGTCGCTGACCTACGGTGAGCTCGACGCCCGGGCCGGGCGGCTGGCCCGCCGGCTGCGGCGGATGGGGGTGGGCCCCGAGGTGCTGGTCGGCGTCTGCGCCGAGCGCTCGCTCGAGATGGTGGTGGCCCTGCTGGCGGTGCTCAAGGCCGGCGGCGGCTACGTCCCCCTCGACCCCTCCTATCCCGCGGACCGCCTCGCCTACATGCTGGAGGATTCGCGGGTCCCGGTGCTGCTCGCCCAGACGGCGGTGCTCGACCGGTTGCCGGCTCCCGAGGCCCGCGTCGTCCTGCTCGACGGCAAGGGGGCCGGCGAGGAGGACGGGGCTCCGGAAGAGCAGGAGCCGGCCGCCGCGGTCACCCCCGGCAACGTCGCCTACATGATCTACACCTCCGGCTCGACCGGGCGCCCCAAGGGGGCGATGAACACCCATCGCGCGATCGTCAACCGCCTGCTCTGGATGCAGGACGCCCTGGGGCTCGACGCCACTGACCGGGTGCTGCAGAAGACCCCGTTCAGCTTCGACGTCTCGGTCTGGGAGTTCTTCTGGCCCCTGATGATGGGCGCCTGCCTGGTGGTGGCGAAGCCGGGCGGCCATCAGGATCCCGACTACCTCGTCGAGGAGATCGCCCGCCAGCGGGTGACGACCCTCCACTTCGTCCCCTCCATGCTGCAGGTCTTCCTGGAGGCCCGCGGGCTCGAGCGCTGCGCGGCGTTGCGGCGGGTGGTCTGCAGCGGCGAGGCCCTGCCGGCCGAGCTGCAGCGGCGCTTCCACGAGATCTTCGCGGCGCCGCTGATCAACCTCTACGGACCGACCGAGGCGGCGGTGGACGTGAGCTGCTGGTGGTGCGCGCGCGGCGACGACCGCACTACCGTACCGATCGGGCGCCCGGTCGCCAACACCGAGCTCCACGTCCTGGATCGCGCGGGCCGGCGGCTGCCGATCGGAGTCGGGGGCGAGCTGTTCATCGGCGGCATCCAGGTCGGCCGCGGCTACCACCGGCGCCCCGAGCTGACGGCGGAGAAGTTCGTTCCCGATCCGTTCGGCAGCGTGGCCGGAGGCCGGGCCGGCGCCCGGCTCTACCGGACGGGCGACCTCGCCCGCCATCTGCCGGACGGCGCGATCGAGTTCCTGGGCCGCATCGACCATCAGGTGAAGATCCGCGGCCTGCGCATCGAGCTGGGGGAGATCGAGGCCGCTCTCACCGCTCATCCGTCGGTGCGCGAGGCGGTGGTGGTGGCGACGGCCGACCAGCGCCTGGTCGGCTACGTGGTCGCCGCCGCCGGTGTCGAGGTCTCGCCGGCCGAGCTGCGGGCGCATCTGGCCACCACGCTGCCGGAGTACATGGTCCCCGCGGTCTTCGTGCCCCTCGAGGCCCTGCCGCTGAGCCCCAACGGCAAGGTGGATCGCCGGGCCCTCCCCGCGCCGGGAACGGCGGCGAGCTCCGGCGCGGAAGCCTTCGCGAGCCCGCGCACCCCGCTCGAGGAGCTGATCGCGGGGGTCTGGTCGGAGGTCCTGAAGGTCGGCAAGGTCGGGCGCGACGACAACTTCTTCGAGCTGGGCGGGCACTCGCTGCTGGCCACGCGCGTCCTGTCGCGCCTGCGCGAGACCCTCGACATCGACGTGCCGCTGCGGGCGCTGTTCGAGGCGACGACGGTCGCCCGGCAGGCGGCGTTGATGGAGGAGATGCGCCTGACCGCCGGCAAGCTCGCGATGCCGCCGCTGCGGCGCGTCTCGCGGAAGGGGGAGATCCCGCTCTCCTTCGGTCAGGAACGGTTCTGGTTCATCGACCGTCTGCAGCCGGGCTCGGCGGCCTACAACATCCCGGGCCGGGTGCGGATCGCGGGCCGGCTCGACACGCCGGCCCTGCTGCGCGCCTTCGCCGAGGTGGTCCGCCGTCACGAGGCGCTGCGCACCGTCTTCCCCCTGCGCAAGGGGCAGGCCTCGCAGGTGATCCGGTCCGGGATCGGCACTCTCCCCCTGGTCGATCTGCGGGGGTTGCCGGATGCCGCCCGCGAGCGGGAGCGGCGCACCCTCGTCCAGCTCGTCAGCCAGCTCCCGTTCGATCTCGCCAAGGGGCCGCTCTACCGTTTCATGCTGCTGCGCCTCGAGGACGAGACCCATGTCCTCCTGCTCACCGTGCATCACATCGTCTCGGATGGCTGGTCGATGGGCATCCTGGTGCGCGAGATCGGAGCCCTCTACGAGGCCTTCTCGGCGGGCCGCCCCTCGCCCCTGCCGGAGCTCCCCTTCCAGTACGCCGACTTCGCGGCCTGGCAGCGCGAGTGGCTGCAAGGGGAGGTCCTGGAGGCCCAGATCGACTTCTGGCGGCAGCGGCTGGCCGGCGCTCCTCCGGTCACCAACTTCCCGCTGGACCACCCGCGGCCCGCCCTGCAGACCTACCGGGGGGATCGCCGCGCGCTGCTGCTGACGCCGGAGCTGACCGATGGCCTGAAGGCCCTTGGGCGGCGCCAGGGGGTGACCCTGTTCATGGTGCTGCTGGCGTTGCTCGACACCCTGCTGGTGCGTCACGGCGGGCAGGAGGACCTGGTGGTCGGGTCCCCGATCGCGGGGCGTGGCAAGGTGGAGATCGAGGGGCTGGTCGGCCTCTTCCTCAACATGCTGCTCCTGCGCACCGACGCCTCCGGCAATCCGAGCTTCGCGGCCCTGCTCCTCCGCGTCCGCGAGAGCGCGCTCTCCGCCTACGCCCATCAGGACCTCCCCTTCGAGAAGCTGGTCGACGAGCTGGCGCCCGAGCGCAACCTGAGCCAGACGGCTTTCTTTCAGATCCTGCTGGTGCTGCAGAACGCTCCCCTGGAGCCGCTGGTCCTGCCCGGGATCACCCTGTCGCCGGTGACCTCGGACGCCGAAGCCTCGAAGCTCGATTTCACTCTCGACGCCGTCGAGATGAGCGGCAAGCTGGTGATCGCTCTGCGCTTCAACCCCGACCTTTTCGAGGCCACCACGATCGAGCGCCTGGCGGGACATCTCCAGCGGCTGCTGGAGACCGTGGTAATCCATCCCGAGCGGCCGATTCACGAGATCTCCCTGCTCAGCGAAGGCGAGCTCCAGCAGCTCCGCGAGTGGTCGGCGACCGCCGTCCACTATCCCGGGGATCTCCTCCTGCACCGGCTCATCGAGGCGCAGGTGGACCGCGATCCCGAGGCGGTGGCGGTGGTCGCCGGCGAGGCGTCGCTGACCTATCGGGAGCTCGACCGGCGCGCCAACGGCCTGGCGCGCCGGCTGCGGGAGAGGGGCGTCGGGCCCGAGGTGCCGGTCGGCGTCTGCGCCGAGCGCTCGCTCGAGATGGTCGTCGCCCTGGTGGCGGTGCTCAAGGCGGGGGGAGGCTACGTTCCGCTCGACCCCTCGTATCCGGCGGACCGCCTGGCGTTCATGCTGGCGAGCGCCGGCACCCCGGTCCTCCTGGTCCAGCCGGCGCTGCTCGAACGGCTGCCGGAGCACGGCTCCGAGGTCCTCCTGCTCGTGGCGGGGGAGGAGGACGCCGAGGACCTCCGCCCCGCCGTCGAGATCGATCCCGACGGCCTCGCCTACGCCATCTTCACCTCGGGCTCGACGGGCCGGCCGAAGGGGGCGATGAACTCCCACCGCGGCATCGTCAACCGGCTGCTCTGGATGCAGGAGACCTTCGGGCTCGACGCCACCGACCGGGTGCTCCAGAAGACCCCCTTCAGCTTCGACGTCTCGGTCTGGGAGTTCTTCTGGCCGTTGATGACCGGCGCCCGGCTGGTGATGGCGAAGCCGGGCGGCCATCAGGACCCCGCCTACCTGGTCGAGGAGATCGTCGCCCAGGAGATCACCACCCTGCACTTCGTGCCCTCGATGCTGCAGGTCTTCCTGGAGGCGCGCGGGGTCGGCCGCTGCGGCTCGCTGCGCCGCGTCCTGTGCAGCGGCGAGGCGCTGCCCGCCGAGCTGGCGCGGCGTTTCTACGAGCTCCTGGACGCTCCGCTCCACAACCTCTACGGCCCGACCGAGGCCGCGGTCGACGTGAGCTGGTGGCCCTGCGAGCGCGGCAGCTCGCGCGCCGCCGTGCCGATCGGACGGCCGGTCGCCAACACCGGGCTGCGCATCCTCGGCCGCGAGGGGGAGCTGATGCCGGTCGGGGTCGCCGGCGAGCTCTGGATCGGCGGCGTGCAGGTCGGCCGGGGATATCTCGGCCGGCCCGAGCTGACAGCGGAGCGCTTCGTCCCCGACCCCTTCGGCCTGCCCGGGGCCCGGGCCTACCGCACGGGCGATCTCACCCGTTTCCTGCCGGACGGCGCGATCGAGTTCCTGGGGCGGATCGACTTCCAGGTGAAGATCCGCGGCTTCCGCATCGAGCTGGGGGAGATCGAGGCGGCGCTGACCGGCCAGGGGGCGGTGCGCGAGACGGTGGTGGTGGCCGACCGCTCGGCCGGGACGGCGGGGGCGGTGGGCGACTGGCGGCTGATCGCCTACGTCGTGGCCGCCGCGGGCGCGGAGGTCACCGTCGCCGACCTGCGCTCCCACCTCGGGGCGGTCCTGCCGGACTACATGATCCCCGCGGTGTTCGTGCTGCTCGACGCCCTGCCGCTCAACCCCAACGGCAAAGTGGACCGCAAGGCTCTGCCGGCCCCGGATTTCGAGGCCACCGGCGCCGCGGCGGAGTACGTGGCGCCGCGGACGGTCCTGGAGACCGGCCTGGCCCGGCTGTGGAGCGAGGTGCTGGGGGTCGAGGTCGAGCGCATCGGCCTGCGGGATCATTTCTTCGACCTCGGCGGCAACTCGATCACCGGCGCGATCTTCATCAACCAGCTCCAGGAGATGCTGGGGGAGATCATCCACGTCGTGGCGCTGTTCGACGCGCCGGTCCTGGAGCGTTTCGCGGCCTTCGTGGCGCGGGAGTATCCGGCCGGCGTGGCGCGGATCTGGGGCGAGGAGGTCGCCGAAGCGGGCGCCGCGGCGCCGGCGGCCGAGCCCACGGTCGATGAGGAGCGGCTGGCGCAGATCCGCTGGCATCTCCGCAAGCTGGCGCCCGCCATCCTCGACGGCATCGTCAATCCTCCCGCGCTGTTCGTGCTCTCGCCGCCGCGGTCGGGATCGACGCTGCTGCGCGTGATGCTGGGCGGCAACCCGCAGCTCTTCGCGCCGCCGGAGCTCGAGCTGCTCAACTTCAACACCTTGCGCGAGCGGCGGGAGGCCTTTCCGGGCCGCGACAGCTTCCGGCTGGAGGGCCTGCTGCGGGCGGTCGTCGAGGTCCAGGGCATCACCCCGGAGGAGGCGGGCACGCTGGTCGAGCAGCTCGAATGGAACGGCACGACGACGCAGGAGGCCTACCGCATCCTCCAGGAGCGCATCGCGCCGCGCCTGCTGGTCGACAAGACGCCGACCTACGCCTGGGATCCGGCGACGCTGCGGCGCGCCGAGGAAGTGTTCGGCGGCGCCCGCTATCTGCATCTGGTTCGCCACCCCTACGGCATGATCCACTCCTTCGAGGAGGCCCGGATCGACCAGATCTTCTTTGCCGAGAATCACTCGTTCGACCGCCGGGAGCTGGCCGAGGCGCTGTGGGGGATCGCGCATCAGAACATCCTCGACTTCCTCGCCGAAGTCCCGCCGGAGCGCCAGCAGACCCTCCACTTCGAGGAGCTCCTGAAGGACCCCGAGGGGGTTCTGCGCGGGGTGTGCGCGTCGCTCGGGATCGACTATCACCCCGACATGGCCGTGCCGTACGTCAAGCGGCGGGCGCGGATGACGGACGGCCTCTACGCCGAGTCGCGGATGCTCGGGGACGTCAAGTTTCACGAGCATAGCGGGGTCGACGCGGAGGTGGCCGAACGCTGGCGCGAAGCCTATGACCACGACTTCCTCGGCGAGGCGACGTGGCGGCTGGCGGCCCGGCTGGGCTACGACGTCGAGCGCGAGCGCGTGGGCGTCATCGCCGGGCTGGAGGGGGAGGCAGCGGTCCTCGAAGCCGGGGATTGGCGGGAAGGGGAGGCGCTGCCGCTCTCCTTCTCGCAGGAGCGGCTCTGGTTCCTCGACCAGCTCGATCCGGGGACGCGGACCTACAACGTCTCGATGAGCGTGCGTCTGCTCGGTCGCCTCGACGTGCCGGTGCTCGGCCGCAGCCTGGAAGAGATCGCGCGCCGCCATGCCGCGCTGCGCACCACGTTCGCGGCGGCGCAGGGGAACCCGGTCCAGATCATCGGCCCGGAGCCGCGGCTGGAGCCGCGGGTGGTCGATCTGTCGGCGCTGCCCGCCGCGGCGGGCGATCTCGCGGCCCGCGATGCCGTCGCGGCCTACGGCGGCGAGCCGTTCGACCTCGCCGCCGGCCCGCTGATCCGGGCCCTGCTGGTGCGGCTGGGCGCCGAGGATCACGTCGCCTCGTTCACCGCCCATCACATCGTCTGCGACGGCTGGTCGATCGGCGTGCTGGTGCGCGAGGTCGCGGCTCTCTACGCCGCCTTCGTGGCAGGGGAGCCGTCGCCGCTGCCGGCGCTGCCGGTGCAGTACGTCGACTTCGCCCGCTGGCAGCGGCGGTGGCTGGAAGGGGCGGCCATCGAGCGGCAGCTCGCCTACTGGCGCGAGCGGCTCGCCGGCGTGCCGGTCCTGCAGCTCCCGGGCGACCGGCCGCGCCCGAGCGTCCAGAGCTTCCGCGGCTCGACGCACGGCTTCGTGCTCTCGGGCGAGCTCTCGGCGGCCCTGCGGATGCTGAGCCGCGAGCGCGGAGCGACCAGCTTCATGACCGTGATGGCCGCGTTCCAGGCCTTCCTCGGCCGCTACTCCGGGCAGGAGGACTTCGCCGTCGGCTCGCCCGTAGCCGGCCGCAACCGCAAGGAGCTGGAGCCGCTGATCGGGTTCTTCGTCAATACGCTGGTGCTGCGCGCCGACCTCGCCGGGGCGCCCGGCTTCGCGACGCTGCTGGAGCGGGTTCGCCGGGCGTCCCTGGAGGGCTACGCTCACCAGGACGTGCCGTTCGAGAAGGTGGTGCAGGAGATCGCTCCCGAGCGCAACCTGAGCTACCCGCCGCTGTTCCAGGTGATGCTCGCCTTCCAGAACGCCCCGGCGGCGCGCTTCGAGCTGCCCGGCCTCACCCTCGCCCCGGTGGCCGAGGACTTCGCGGTCTCGAAGTTCGACCTCTCCCTGACCGTGTTCGACAACGGCCCGCAGATCTTCGGGCAGTGGGTCTACAGCACCGCCCTCTTCGAGGCGGAGACGATCGCCCGCTGGGCCGGGCACTTCCAGACCCTGCTCGCGGAGCTGACGGCCGATCCCGCCCGCCGTCTCACCGAATTGCCGCTGCTCACCGCCCCCGAGCGGGAGCAGCTCCTGGTGGAGTGGAACCGGCCGCCGGCCGACTACCCCGACGAGGGTTTCGTCCACCGGCTCGTCGAGGAGCAGGCCGCGAGGACTCCGCAGGCCGCCGCCGTCGTCTTCGAGGCGGAGAGCCTCAGCTATGGCGAGCTGAACGCGCGCGCCAACCGGCTCGCCCGGCATCTCCGGGATCTCGGAGTGGGACCGGAGTCGGTGGTGGGCATCAGCGCCGAGCGCTCGTTCGAGATGGTGGTGGGGCTGCTCGCCATTCTCAAGGCGGGCGGCGCCTATCTGCCGCTCGATCCCGCGCTGCCGGCCGAGCGGCTGGCCTTCATGATGGAGGACGCCGGCATCGGGCTGCTCCTGGCCCAGGAGCGGCTGGTGCCGGATCTCCCGGCGCGCGATGGCCTCCGGATCGTCCCGCTCGACTCGCTCGACGGCCCCGCCGTCGGGAGCGAGCGAGATCTGGGCGTCCCGGTGCTCCCGGACCATCCCGCCTACGTCATCTACACCTCGGGCTCGACCGGGCAGCCGAAGGGGGTGGTGGTCTCCCACCGCGCACTCGGCAACCGCCTGCAATACGCCCGCACGGGGGACGTGACCGCGGCCGACGCCTTCCTCCAGAAGACGACGATCAGCTTCGACGTCTCGCTGCTCGAGATCTTCGCTCCGCTCGCCGCCGGCGGCCGGACCGTGCTCGCCCGTCCCGGCGGCCAGCAGGACGCGGCCTATCTGGTGGATCTCATCCGCGAGCAGGGGATCACCTACGCCTCCTTCCCCCCGGCGCTGCTCTCCGTATTGTTCGAGCAGCCGGGGTTCGACGGCTGCGCCAGCCTGCGCACCGTCATCACCGGCGGCGAGACGGTCCCCGCCCCGCTGCCGGGGCAGTTCTACGCGGTCCTGCCGGGCGCCGATCTGCTCAACCGCTACGGCCCGACCGAGGCGACGATCTCGGTCACCTCCTGGCTCTGCGAGCGGGGAGCGCCGCCGCGCACGCTGCCGATCGGCCGGCCGACGGCGAAGGCGCGCGTCTATCTGCTCGACCGCGAGCTGCAGCCGGTGCCGGTGGGCATGCCGGGGGAGATCTTCCTCGGCGGCCTCTGCGTGGCGCGCGGCTACCTGCGCCAGCCGGCGCTGACGGCCGAGAAGTTCGTTCCCGATCCGTTCTCGGGCGATGCCGGCGGGCGCCTCTATCGCACCGGCGACCTCGCCCGCTACCGGACGGACGGCGCCATCGAGTTCGCCGGGCGGGTCGACCAGCAGGTCAAGATCCGCGGCTTCCGGGTCGAGCTGGGGGAGATCGAGGCCGTCCTCGCCCGCCATCCGGCGGTGCGCGAGGTGGCGGTGGTCGACCGCGAGGACGGGCCCACCCGCAGCCTCGCCGCCTACCTGGTCTTCCAGCCGGGCGAGGCGCCGGAGGAGGGGGAGCTGCGGCGGTTCCTGCTCGCCGCCCTGCCGGCCTACATGGTGCCCGCGGACTTCGTGGTGATGGCGGCCCTGCCGCTGGCGCCGACCGGCAAGGTCGACCGCCGCGCCCTGCCGGCGCCGGAGCGCCGGAGCGCCGCCGCCGGCTTCGCGGCGCCGCGCAATCCGGCCGAGGAGCGGCTGGCGGCGATCTGGGCGGCGCTGCTGTCGCGCGAGACGGTCGGCATCCACGACAGCTTCTTCGACCTCGGCGGCCATTCGCTGCTCGCGACGCAGGTGATCTCCCGGGTGCGCGAGAGCTTCGGCGTCGAGCTGCCGCTGCGCCTGCTGTTCGAGCGGCCGACGGTCGCCGCGCTGGCCGAGGCGGTGGAAGCCGCCCTCGGCGCCGGTTCCGGACTGACCGCGCCGCCGCTGGTGCCGGTGCCACGCGGCGGCGACCTGCCGCTCTCCTTCGCCCAGCAGCGGCTCTGGTTCCTGGAGCAGCTCCAGCCGGGCACGGCCACCTACAACATGCCCACCGCCGTCCGCTTCCGCGGCGTGCTGGACGTGGCCGCCCTGCGCGGCAGCCTGCGGGAGGTGGTGCGCCGCCACGAGGCCCTGCGCACGACCTTCGCCGTGCGCGGCGGAACCCCGGTGCAGGTGGTGGCGGAGCCGGCGCTGGAGATGCCGCTGATCGACCTGCGACGGCTACCGGAAGAGGAGCGCGAGGCGGCCGTCCGCCGGCTCGCCGGTGTCGAGGCGCGGCGGCCGTTCGATCTCGGCGCCGGCCCGCTGATCCGCGCCACGCTCCTGCGCTCCGGCGAGGACGAGCACGTCGCCTTGCTGACGACGCATCACATCGTTTCGGATGGCTGGTCGATGGGGGTCCTGATCGGCGAGCTCGCGGCCCTCTACCCGGCCCTGCTCGCCGGTGAGCCGTCGCCGCTGCCCGAGCTCGCCGTCCAGTACGGCGACTTCGCCGTCTGGCAGCGGCAGTGGCTGCGCGGCGAGGTTCTGGAGTCGCAGCTCGCCTACTGGCGGCGGGTGCTCGCCGGGCACGCCGTCCTGCAGCTCCCCACCGACCGCCCGCGGCCGGCCGTCCAGCAGTTCCGCGGCGCCGACGAGCCGCTCGCCTTCGGCCGCGAGGCGAGCCGGGCGTTCCTCGACCTCGGCCGGCGGCAGGGGGCGACCTCCTACATGACGCTGCTGGCGGGCTTCCAGGCGCTGCTCTACCGCTACTCGGGGCAGGACGACGTGATCGTCGGCGCCACCGTCGCCGGGCGGGACCGCCGCGAGCTCGAGCCGCTGATCGGCTTCTTCGTCAACACCCTGCCGATGCGCACCGGCCTGTCGGGCCGGCCGGCCTTCCGCGAGCTGCTCGACCGCGTGCGCGAGGTCGCCCTCGGCGCCCTCAGCCATCAGGACCTGCCGTTCGAGAAGCTGGTCGAGGAGCTGCAGCCGGAGCGCGACCTGTCGCGCTCGCCGCTGTTCCAGGTGGTCTTCCAGTTCCAGCAGGCGGCCGCCGCCGCCGCCCTCGAGCTGCCCGGCCTCACCTTGAGCCCGGTCGAGGGGAGCAGCCAGAGCGCCAAGTTCGACATCGTGCTCAACCTGCGGGAGGGCGCCGGCGGCCTCCTCGGCGTCTGGAAGTTCAACACCGACCTCTTCGACCGCGCCACCCTCGCGCGCATGTCCCGGCACTTCGAGATGCTGATCGCCGGCGCCGCCGCCGATCCCGACCGGAGCTTGGCGGAGCTGCCGATCCTCACCGCGGCGGAACGCCGGCAGCTCGGTCTCGAGGAGCGCCGGTCGGAAGCGCTCGGCGGCTCCTGCCTGCACGAGATCTTCGCGGCCCAGGCGGCGCGCGCGCCGGAGGCGATCGCGGTGAGCTGCGAAGGCGAGGGGCTGAGCTACGGCGAGCTCGACCAGAGAGCGAACCGGCTGGCGCATCACCTGATCGCTTCAGGGGTCGCGCCTGGGGATCTCGTGGGCCTCTGCCTCGAGCGGTCCGTCGGGATGGTGGTGGCGATGCTCGCCGTGCTCAAGGCCGGCGGCGCCTACGTGCCCCTCGATCCGGCGTATCCGCGGGAGCGGCTGGCCTTCATGCTGGAGGACAGCCAGGTGCCGGTGCTGATCGCCCAGGAGTCGCTGGCCGCCGTCCTGCCGGAGCCCGGCCCCGGCACCCGGGTGATCCTGCTCGATCGCGACCGCGAGCGGATCCTCGGCGAGAGCGCCGGCGATCCGCGGGTCGCGGTCGCGGCGGACTACCCGGCCTACGTCATCTACACCTCGGGCTCGACGGGCCAGCCCAAGGGGGTGGTGGTGCGGCACGGCAACGCCGTGCGGCTGTTCACCGCCACCGAGCCCTGGTTCGGCTTCGGCGCCGAGGACGTCTGGACGCTGTTCCACTCCTACGCCTTCGACTTCTCGGTCTGGGAGCTGTGGGGCGCCCTGCTTCATGGCGGCCGGCTGGTGGTCGTGCCGTACTGGGTGAGCCGCTCGCCCGAGGCGTTCTACGACCTGCTGGCGACCGAGCGGGTGACGGTGCTCAACCAGACGCCGTCGGCGTTCCGGCAGCTCATCTGGGCCGAGGAGTCGGCGCTCGGCGGAGCGGCGCCGGACCTCGCCCTGCGCTACGTGGTCTTCGGCGGCGAGGCGCTGGAGCCGGCGAGCCTCGCGCCCTGGTTCGAGCGCCATGGCGATCAGACGCCGCGGCTGATCAACATGTACGGCATCACCGAGACGACGGTGCACGTCACCTATCGCCCGGTCGGATGGACGGAGGTGGCCGGCGCCGGCAGCGTCATCGGCCGGCCGATCCCCGACCTCGGGCTCTACGTGCTCGACGCCGCCGCCCAGCCGCTGCCGGCGGGAGTGCCGGGAGAGATCCACGTCGGCGGCGCCGGCCTCGCCCTGGGCTACCTCGGCCGGCCGGAGCTGACGGCGGAGCGCTTCGTGCCCGATCCCTACGGCGAGCCGGGCTCGCGGCTCTACCGCAGCGGCGACTTGGCGCGCTTCCTGGCCGACGGCGACCTCGAGTACCTGGGGCGGATCGACCACCAGGTGAAGATCCGCGGTTTCCGCATCGAGCTGGGGGAGATCGAGTCGGCGCTCGCCGCTCATCCGGCGGTGCGCGAGGCAGTGGTGCTGGCCCGCGAGGACGGGGCGGAGCGGCGTCTGGTGGCCTACGTGGTGCCGGCCGGCGCCGCCGCGCCCGGCCTGGCCGAGCTGCGGGAGGCGCTCGCCGCCACTCTCCCCGAGTACATGCTGCCGTCGTCCCTGGTGGCGCTCGACCGCATGCCGCTGACCGCCAACGGCAAGGTGGACCGCCGCGCCCTGCCGGCGCCCGGAGCGGCGGGATCGGTGCTCGAGGCCTCCTATGTCGCCCCGGCGAACGATCTCGAGCGGTTCCTGGCCATCCTCTGGCAGGAGGTCCTGAAGGTCTCCCAGGTCGGGGTGCACGACGACTTCTTCGCGGTGGGGGGGAGCTCGATCACCGGCGCGGTGCTGGTCAGCCGGCTGCAGGAGAAGCTGCGGGAGATCGTCCACGTGGTGGTGATCTTCGACCATCCCACGATCGCCGAGATGTCCGCCTATCTGATCGACCAGCATCCGGAGGGGGTGGCGAGGCTGTTCGGCCGGGGTGCCCTGGGCAGCTCGGGCGGGCGGGCGGCGGCGGTGGCGGCCGCCGGCGACGCCGAGCTGGCGGAGCTGCGGAGTCTGATCCGGCCGCTCGCCCCGCTGGCGCAGGCCCCGGCCAGGAACCCCAAAGCGGTTTTCGTGCTCTCGCCGCCGCGCTCGGGCTCCACCCTGATGCGGGTGATGCTCGGCGGCCATCCGCGGCTCTTCTCGCCGCCGGAGCTGGAGCTGCTCTCCTTCAACACGCTCCAGGAGCGCCGGGCGGCGTTCAGCGGCCGCGACGCCTTCTGGCTCGAGGGGGTGATCCGCGCCGTCATGGAGATCCGCGGCTGCGGCGCCGAGGAGGCCGAGGCGCTGGTCGCCGGCTGCGAGCGGGAGGGGCTGACGGCGCTCGAATTCTACGGCCGGCTGCAGGAGTGGCTCGGCGACCGCATCCTGGTCGACAAGACCCCGTCCTACGCGCTCGATCCGGCGGTGCTGCGGCGGGCCGAGGAGGGGTTCGAGGAGCCGCGCTACATCCACCTCATCCGCCATCCGCTGGGCATGATCCACTCCTTCGAGGAAGCCAAGCTCGACCAGCTCTTCTTCCGCTACGAGCACCCGTTCTCCCGGCGCCAGCTCGCCGAGCTGATCTGGCGGGAGAGCCACGAGAACATCGTGGAGTTCCTGGGCGGCGTGCCGGCCGGCCGCCAGCACTGGGTCCGCTTCGAGGACCTGCTGCGCGAGCCGGAGGCGATCCTGCGCGGGATCTGCGAGTTCCTGGGGCTCGAGTACCACCCCGACATGGCGGAGCCCTACAAGCGGAAGTCGGCCCGCATGACCGACGGCGTCCACGCCGAGTCGCGCATGCTGGGCGACGTCAAGTTCCACCAGTACCAGGGGGTCGAGGCGCGGGTGGCGGAGAGGTGGCGGGAGAGCCACGCCCTGGAGTCCCTCGACGGCGGGACGCGGGACCTCGCGGCCCGGCTCGGCTACGACGTCAAGCCGGAGGAGCCCGGGGAGCGCTGGTCGCCGATCCCCTCCGTGCTGGTCGGCCTGCAGCCGGGGGGCTCGGAGCCGCCGCTCTTCCTCGTCCACCCGCTCTCCGGCGAGCTGTTCCTCTACCGCCAGGTGGTGGCGGCGCTCGGGCCGGAGCAGCCGGTCTACGGCCTCCAGGCGGTGGGCTTCGCCGCCGACGAGGAGCCGCTGACGACCGTCGAGGAGATGGCGGCCGTCTACGTCAACGCGCTGCTCTCGTTCCAGCCCCAGGGCCCCTACCTCCTGGCCGGCAGCTCGCTGGGCGGGCTGATCGCCTTCGAGATGGCCCGCAAGCTGCGCTCCCTGCAGCGGGAGGTGGCGTTCCTGGCGCTGCTCGACGCGCCCGACCCGGCCCGCTTCGCGCGCCAGCAGGGGGACGCGGAAGGGGATGCCGAGCTCTCGATCCTGCAGCACGTCGCCCAGGGGGCTCCGGGCGTTTCGCTCGGCGATCTCCGCGCGCTCGCGCCGGAGGAGCGCCTGCGGCTCATCCTCGACCATGGACGGCGGGCGGGCACCCTCGCCGGGTCGTTCGGCCTGCCCGAGCTGCGGCGGCTGGTGCGGGTGGTGCACGCCAACCGGCAGGCGGTGCGCGCCTACGAGCCGCAGCCGTTCGACACCAGCCTGTTCTATATCCGCGCCGAGGAGGGGCTGGGGGACGACGCCGTCTGGGCCGGGCTGGCGCTCGGCGGCGCCGAGGTCCACGAGGCTCCCGGCAACCATCTCTCGATGCACTTCCCGCCGCATGCCGAGACGCTCGCGGCACGGCTGCGGAGCTGCATCGAGCACGCCCTGCGGGCGCGGGTGGCGGAGACCGGCGACGAGGGACTGGGGCGGGCGGTCGAGACGTAAGCCCGACTGTGGTAGCCTTTTGCGCTCGCTACGCCTAGTCGCCGTCATCCCTGAACAGGTTGGGAGAGTTTTTCGATGAACGAACGTCTGACCCGCAAAGATATCAAACGTGACGAATTCACCGCCGCCATGGGCCGCGGCGTCGAGTACGCCGGCAGCCACGTCCGGAACATCGCCTACGCGATCGGCGGCATCCTCCTGCTCGTGGCGCTCGGGATCGCGATCCACTTCTATCGCGTCCACCGCCTGGAGGAGGCCAACCACGCGCTGTCCGCGGCGATGAAGGTCTATCAGGCCCCCGTCGCGGCGACCGGCGCCAAGCCCGCCGACGCCGACGAGCCGAGCTTCCCGACCGACTCCGCCCGCCGGACGCGCGCCAAGGAGCTGCTGAAGAAGGTCCACGACGACTACGGCTCGACCGCCGCCGGCGCCGTGGCCAGCCTCTACCTCGCCCAGATCGCCGCCGACGAGGGGCGCCTGGACGAGGCCCGCAAGCTCTGGAACGACTACGCCGACGACCACGAGGGGACCATGCTCGGCACCGAGGCGCGGCTCAACCTGCTCGCCCTCGACCGCAAGCAGGGCAAGGGGGAGCAGGTGGCCCAGCAACTGCGCGGGATGCTCGAGAAGGGGGACACGCCGCTCCCGCAGGACATGATCCTGCACGAGCTGGGGACCACCCTGGAGGATCTCCACCGCCCGCAGGAGGCGATCCAGTCCTACCAGCGGATCCTCGACGAGTTCCCGCAGTCCCCCTACCGCACGGAAGCCCAGCAGAAGGTGGCCGCCCTCGATCCGACGCGCGCCCCGGCGGGCGGTGGCGGTGCCATTCCGGGCGGCATGCCGGCCGGCTTCCCCGGCTGATCCGGCCGATTCGCTGATTCTCTGATGCTCCTTCCCTACCGCATCCTGGAGCGCAAGCGCGCCGGGATGCGGCTCGACGCCGAGGAGATCCGGTCGGTCGCCCGTGGCGCCACCGACGGCTCCTGGAGCGAGGGGCAGCTCGCGGCGTTCCTGATGGCGGCCGCCATCCGCGGGCTGGACGGCGAGGAGACCCGCGCCCTGACGCTCGCGATGCGCGACTCGGGCGAGCTCTGGGACCTCGGGGCGGAGGTCCCGCGCCTCTGCGACAAGCACTCGACGGGGGGCGTCGGCGACAAGGTGTCGCTGGTGATCGCGCCGCTGCTGGCGAGCTGCGGGCTCCCCGTCTTCATGCTCGCCGGCCGCGGCCTCGGCCACACCGGCGGCACCATCGACAAGCTGGAGAGCATCCCGGGGATGGACCTGCGGCTCGACCGCGGCCGCTGCCTCGACCTCCTCGCCCGCTGCGGCATGGCGATCGGCGCCGCCACCGCCGGGCTCGCTCCCGCCGACCGCCGCCTGTACTCCCTGCGCGACGTCACCGCCACCGTCGACTCGATCCCGCTGATCACCGCCAGCATCCTCTCGAAGAAGCTGGCGACCGCCGCCGCCGCGGTGGTCTTCGACGTCAAGACCGGCAACGGCGCCTTCCTCCCCGAGCTCGACCGCTCGCTGGAGCTGGCGCGCGGCCTGGTCGAGACCTCGCGCGCCCTCGGCACGCCGGCCGCCTGCCTGGTCACCGACATGAGCCAGCCGCTCGGCCGCTGGGCCGGCCACGCCGCCGAGGTCCGCGAGTCGCTCGACGCCCTGGCGGGGGAGGGGCCGGAGGACCTCATGAAGGTCACCTTCGCTCTCGCGGAGGAGGTCGCGCGGCTCGCCGGCCAGCCCCTCGAGCGGCGGGAGATGGCGGCGGCGATCGCCTCCGGCCGCGCCCGCGAGGCGTTCGAGCGCTGGGCCGCGCTCCAGGGCGCCGACCCCGCATGGCTGCGCGCCCCCCGCTTCGACCTCGCTCCGGTCGAGCGCCCCCTCCTCGCCCGGCGCTCCGGCCGGCTCGCCGCCGTGGACGTGCGCCAGCTCGGGCTCCTCCTGGTCGAGGCCGGCGGCGGCCGCGCCCACCCCGGCGACGCCATCGATTTCGGGATCTCCCTCGACACCCGGGTCCGCCTCGGCGCCGCGGTGGAGGCAGGGGAGGAGCTGGCCCGGGTCTATCTGAGGAGCGAGAACGAGCGCTTGGCGGAAGCCTTCGGGGCTTGCTTCACGGTGGGGGATGGTGGCGAGGCGCCACCGCTGATCGCGGGCCGGGTGGGGTAGATCCCAACCCCTGCGATATCATCCCGCCCCATGAAGGCCGCCATTCTCGCCGTCGGCTCGGAGTTGCTGGGCACCGACCGGCTGGACACCAATTCGCTGAAGCTGACGGCCCTTCTGGAGCGCCATGGCGCCGAGCTGCGGCGCAAGGCCGTGATCGGCGATTCGGAAACCGAGATCGCCGCCGAGCTGCGCAACCTCCTCCCCAGCGTCGATCTCATCCTGATCACCGGCGGCCTCGGCCCCACGGCCGACGACGTCACCCGCGAGGCGGTCGCCGCCGCCCTCGGCCGCGGGCTCCACCTCGACGGCGAGGTCCTCGCCGCCCTCGAGCGCCGGTTCCAGTCGCTCGGCTGGCAGATGCCCGAGGTCAACCGCCGGCAGGCCTGGGTGGTGGAGGGGGCGGCCGTCCTCGCCAACGAGCGGGGGACGGCGCCGGGGTTGCGCGTCGAGAGCGGCGGCTGCACCCTGTTCCTCTTCCCCGGCGTGCCCACCGAGCTGGAAGGGCTGATGGCCTCCGCCCTGGAGCCCTGGCTTGCCCGACGCTCCGGCGGCGTCGCCCGCGAGACGGCGGTGCTCAAGATCGCCGGCCTCCCCGAGTCGGTGGTGGAGGAGCGGATCGCGCCGGCCTACGGCGAGTTCGGCCGCGAGGCGATCACCATCCTGGCCAACGCCGGCGAGATCCAACTGCGGGCGACCGCCGCCGGCCCCGAGCCCGAGCGCCGCGCCCGCCTCCAGGCGATGGTGGAGCGCCTCGCCACGCTCGCCGGCGACGCCGTCTTCACCACCCGTGAGGAGGACACGCTGGAGAGCGTCGTCGGCGATCTGCTGCGCGCCGCCGGATCGACCCTCACCGCCGCCGAGTCCTGCACCGGCGGCCTCTTCTCGCAGCGGATCACCGCCGTGCCCGGCAGCAGCGACTACTTCCTGGGCGCCGCTATCACCTACAGCAACGGGCTGAAAACCCAACTGGTGGGCGTGCCGGCCGAAATGATCGCCGAGCACGGCGCGGTCTCCGAGCCGGTGGCCCGGGCGATGGCCGAGGGGGCGCGGCGCGTCCTGGGGAGCGACTGGGCGGTGGGCATCACCGGCGTCGCCGGCCCCGGCGGCGGCAGCGAGGCCAAGCCGGTGGGCACCGTCCACCTCGCCGTGGCGGGCCCGAGCGACGGCGAGGTCGAGCACCGCCAGCTCCGCCTGCCGGGCGACCGCGACCGGGTGCGCCGGTTCTCCACCCAGATCGTGCTCGAGATGCTCAGGCGGCGCCTGCTGGCCGTAGCGGCGGAGCGTCCATGAGGCTGTTCGTCGCCGTCGAGGTCCCCGAGCCGCCGCGCCGCGAGCTGCGCCGCCGCGTCGACGCCGTCCGCGACCGGCTGCCGCGGGCCCGCTGGGTCGATTTCGACAACGTCCACCTCACCCTGCTCTTCCTCGGCGAGACCGCCGAGGCGGACGTCCCGGTGCTCGCCGCCGGGTTGCGCGAGGCGTTCGCGCGCTGCCCGCCGCTCGGCCTGCGCCTCGACGGCGGCGGCACCTTTCCGCCCGGCCGCCCCGCCCGCGTCGCCTGGATCGGCGTCGAGGCTCCGGACGCCCTGGAGACCCTGCAGGCGGAGATCACCCGCGCCGCCGTCGAGACCCTCGGCTTCGAGCCCGAGGAGCGGGGCTACCATCCGCACGTCACCCTGGCGCGCTGCCCGGCCCCCTGGCGGCGGGAGGCGATCGACAAGTTCAGGAACGCCTTCACCGGACCCGTCGGGCCGCCGTTCGTGGCCGACCAGGGCGTCCTCTTCGAGAGCAAGCTGTCGCCGAAGGGAGCGCGCTATCGCGAGGTCGAGGTCTTCCCCATGGAGGCTGAAGAATGAGTCTCGGCACGGTGGTCGCGCTGGTCGCCGGTGCCTACCTGCTCGGCTCGGTCTCGTTCAGCGTCGTGCTGGTCAAGCTCGTGCAGGGCCTGGACGTCCGCACCGTCGGCAGCGGCAACGCCGGGGCCACCAACGTCATGCGCGCCGCCGGCAAGAAGGTAGGGGCGGCGGTCCTGATCCTCGACGTGATCAAGGGGATGACCGCGGTCGCCGTTCCCCGGGCGCTCGACGCGCCGCCGGCGGTGATCGGCAGCGCGGCGGTGGCCGTGGTGCTCGGCCACGTCTTCCCCGTCTTCTTCGGCTTCCGCGGCGGCAAGGGGGTCGCCACCTCGGCCGGCGCCCTGGGCATGCTGGCGCCGGCCGCGATGGCGCTCGGCCTGGCCGTCTTCGCCGCCGTGGTGCTCTGGAAGCGCTACGTCTCGCTGGGATCGATCGTCACCGCGGCGCTCTTCCCGTTCCTGGCCGGCCTCGGCGTCCGGCTGGGCTGGACGCCGTCCGGCGGCCCCTGGCTGGTCCTTTCCGCGGCGGGGATCGGGCTGCTCATCGTCTTCAAGCATCAGAGAAACCTTCAGCGCCTGTGGCGCGGGACCGAGCCCCGGCTGGGAGAGCGGCGCCGGAAGCCTGCCGGGGAGATGGGATGACCACCAACTGCACTCCGAGACGGATCGGGATCCTGGGCGCGGGCTCCTTCGGGACCGCGCTCGCCGTCCACTTCGCCGGCGCCGGCGGGCACGAGGTGCGGCTCTGGGCCCGCAACCCCGAGCTGGTCGAGCGGATGGGGAGCGAGCGGGCGAACCCCAACTATCTGCCCGGCGTCGCGCTGCCGCCCCGCCTCGAGCCGACCGCCGACCTCGCGGCGCTCGCCGGCAGCGAATTCGTCCTCATCGCCGTGCCCTCCCACGGCTTCCGCGAGATCCTCCGGCAATTCCTGCGGCTCGCCTCGGATGGCCAGCCGCTGCCGCTGATCTCGGCCACCAAGGGGATCGAGCCCGGGACCCTGGCGCGGATGAGCCAGGTCGCCCGCGAGGAGGGGGAGGCCGCCGGCCGCGAGATCCGCTTCGCGGTGCTCTCCGGCCCCACCTTCGCCGCCGAGCTCGCCCGCAATGTGCCGAGCGCCGCCGTCATCGCCTCCGAGGAGGCCCTGCTCGCCACCGAGGTCCGCGAGTGTCTGGCGACCCCCCTGCTGCGGCTCTACTCCTCGGCCGACGTGGTCGGGGTCGAGCTCGGCGCGGCGACCAAGAACGTCATCGCCATCGCCGCCGGCACCCTCTCCGGGCTCGGCCTGGGGCAGAACACCCTGGCGGCGCTGATCACCCGCGGCCTGCACGAGATCACCCGGCTGGGGATCGCCTACGGCGGCGAGCCGCGCACCTTCGCCGGCCTCGCCGGCCTCGGCGACCTGGTGCTCACCTGCACCGGCGGCCTGTCGCGCAACCGCCAGATCGGCCTCGACCTCGCCGCTGGGCGCAGCACCGCCGAGATCCTGGAGCAGACCCACATGGTGGCCGAGGGGGTCCGCAACTCCGTCGCCATCGCCAGCCTGGCGGCCCAGCGGAGCGTCGAGATGCCGATCACCCAGCAGATGGTGGCCGTGCTGCACCACGGCAAGGACCCGCGCCGTGGCCTCGAAGAGCTGATGACCCGCGAGCTGAAATCGGAAACCGAGCTGTAGGGTGCGCTGTGCGCACCGTTGGCGGCAAAAGGTGCGCACAGCGCACCCTACGGAGGAGAAGTCTGAGACATGCCCACTGAACCGAGCCCCGAAACGCAGCACCAGACCGTCCTTATCCTCGACTTCGGCAGCCAGTTCACCCAGCTCATCGCCCGCCGGGTGCGCGAGAACCGGGTCTACTGCGAGGTCCACCCCTTCGATCTCTCCCTGGACGAGATCCGCCGCCGCCGGCCGGCCGGCCTGATTCTCTCCGGCGGCCCGCAGAGCGTCTACGAGGAGGGCGCGCCCAGCGCCTCCCCCGAGCTGTTCGGGCTCGGGGTGCCGGTGCTGGGGATCTGCTATGGCATGCAGGTGATGGCGCACGAGCTCGGCGGCGGCGTCGAGGGGTCGAGCCACCGCGAGTACGGCCGCGCCGAGATCGCGATCACCGCGCCCGGCCGGCTGTTCGAGGGGCTCTCCTCCCGCGAGACCGTCTGGATGAGCCACGGCGACCGCGTGCGCGAGCTGCCGCCCGGCTTCCAGGCGACCGCCACCACCACCAACGCCCCGGTGGTCGCCTTCGAGAACCCGGAGCGCGGGCTCTACGGCATCCAGTTCCACCCCGAGGTGTCGCACACCGTCTCCGGCGGCGACATCCTGCGCAACTTCCTCTACGGCATCTGCGGCGCCGGCGGCGACTGGCGGATGGCGAACTATCTCGAGGAGGCGGTCTCGACCATCCGCGAGCGGGTGGGGGCGGGGCGGGTGATCTGCGCGCTCTCCGGCGGCGTCGACTCCTCCGTGGTCGCCGCCCTGCTCGAGCGCGCCGTGGGCGAGCGCTCGACGGCGATCTTCGTCGACAACGGCGTGCTGCGCAAAGACGAGGCGGTGCAGGTGATGCACAGCCTGCGCGATGGACTGGGGATCCCGATCCTGGCGATCGACGCCCGCCAGCGCTTCCTCTCCGAGCTCGCCGGCGTCGAGGAGCCCGAGACCAAGCGGAAAGTGATCGGCCGCGTGTTCATCGACGTCTTCAAGGACGAGGCGAAGCGGATCGAGGAGGTCGGCTTCCTCGCCCAGGGGACGCTCTATCCGGACGTCATCGAGTCGGTCTCGGTCAAGGGCCCCTCGGCGGTGATCAAGACCCACCACAACGTCGGCGGCCTGCCGGCGGAGCTGGGCTTCGAGCTGATCGAGCCGCTCCGCTTCCTGTTCAAGGACGAGGTGCGCCAGCTCGGCCGCGAGCTCGGCCTCCCCGAGCAGATCCTCACCCGCCACCCCTTCCCCGGCCCTGGCCTCGCCGTGCGCATCCTCGGCGAGATCACGGCCGAGCGGGTGGCCCTGCTCCAGGAAGCCGACGCCATCTTCCTCCAGGAGCTGCGCGAGAGCGGCTGGTACGAGAAGGTCAGCCAGGCCTTCGCCGTGCTCCTGCCGGTCAAGAGCGTGGGCGTGATGGGCGACTACCGCACCTACGAGAGCGTGATCGCCCTGCGCTCCGTCGACACCCACGACTTCATGACCGCCGACTGGAGCCACCTCCCCTACGACCTCCTCGGCCGGGTGGCCAACCGCATCGTCAACGAGGTGAAGGGGGTCAACCGGGTGGTCTACGACGTCACCAGCAAGCCGCCGGCGACGATCGAGTGGGAATGATCGCGGCACGATTTTCAACGGGATTTCACGCGACTGTCTCGCCTGGGGCACCTGCCGCCACTCAAGAAGAGAAGCAAAGACATGCGCGGGTGCTTCGGCGCTCGAACCGCGGCCGGAGCGGAGAGGAGGGTCCATGGTCTGTCCTGAATGTGGTCTTGATCACGAGGGGGGCTCGGCGCACTGTATGGATGGGGATGGCAATGGGGAAGGGGAGGCCGTCCGGGCGGTAGAGTTCATTCCCCTGGCCGAAGTGGCCGACGAAGCCGACTTCCAGGCGCTCGCTCACCGGCTCGAGGAGGAGGGGGTTCCCTGGTACGTCCAGAGCGAGCCTTCGATCGAGCCGGGAGGGCAGGTGGCGATGATCTACGTCGCCGAGAACAGCTTCCGGCGCGCCCGGCGCGCGCTGGAGGCCCTGCGGCCTGTCGGCGTCGATCAGAAACCTTGATCCATCCATGACGTAGCACCCTTCCGGGGAATGACCGCGCGCCTGCCGCGGGTTGGGGAGCTGTGCGGGCTTTCGGTAGGGGATCTGCGATGCGATGGTGCCGGTGTCTTTTGGCGGTGACCGCTCTGGCGGTCGCCTGCGCTGCCCGTGCGGCCACGCCGCCGGCCGCGCCGGCGGTTGAGACCGCCTGGGAATCTTACGACGACGAGGGCGGGTGCATCGGCGGCAGCCGTTGCGGCGATCAGGGGGACGCCCTACGCATTCCGCTCGAGGACGCCGCCGTCTGGGGCGTCCGGTTCCACGCCGGCGACGACGTCGGCGAGAGCCGTGGCGGGCGCCTGCGCGTCCGCATCGACAACACCCCGATCGCCCCCGAGATCGACGTCGCGGACGCGGGCGAGCTCTACGAGCTGCCGGTCGCAGGCCGGCGCGGCCGCTTCCTGATCATCGAGACCCGCGCCGACGAGGAGGTCGTGGTCGAGGACATCGCGATCCGCTACGCCGGCCTGCGGGCGCCCCGCGCGCACCGCCAGTGGAAGGCCTATCCCGAGGAGTCGGGCTGCATCGGCGGCGAGCGCTGTCAGACCCAGGGGCGCCTGCTCCGCGTGCCGCTCGCGTCCGCCCCGATCTGGGGCATCCGCTTCCGCGCGAATGACGACGTCGGGCCGCGCACCCGCGCCCATCTGCGGGTCCGCATCGACCATCACACCTTAGCCCGCGACCTCGACGTGGCGAAGGTGGGACAGAACTACGACCTGATGGTCGCGGGACTCCGCGGCCGCTACCTTATCTTCGAGGCGATCGCCAACGACGAGGTCGTGGTGGAGGAGATCGAGGTGCAGTACTCCGGGCTGCGGGACCCGCTGGAGAAGGGGAAGAAGTAGTTCAAGCGTCCGTTGCTCAGCCAGTTTGGAATCGGCATCCGTGGCCGTCGCCGCCGCAAGGCCCGGAAAGCTTCCGCGCCTGCCGCTAGACTCTCCGCGGCCAGCCTTGAACCCGTCGAGCCCGCCCTGAAACCGTTCGCGGAGATCCCGGCCGGTCTCCAAGCCCCCGCCGCAGGCGCGTAGCACGCGCTGGAGCCGCTCCGGGATGTCGTGAAACCCGGCCGGCCTTGCACGAAACGTTTTTTGCGATGCGGGCCCGAAAGGGGGGAGAGCCGTCGGAATAGGGTAGCCGCCGGAGCGAATGGGGGAAACGTCCGGAAACTTGGGGGAACCGACTTTCGGAATTGGGGAACCGCCACCGCGAGTTGGGGAAGCGGCCTCGCCAATAGGGGAGGCGCCCAGAGTCTCGGGGGAAAGGAGCGCCCGAATTGGGGAGGCGTCTCCGCGTCGCGGGGAACCGTCGCGCGACTCCGGGGAGACAGCGAAACGAAAAGGGCGACCGTCTCCGAGCTGAGGGGAACCGTTCCAGAAAACCAGGAGAACAGCTCCCAGAGGCCCTGACCTGTCCTTGAGACCGCCCCGGTGAAAAGGTTCCGCGGCCCTGAACGGACAAGCTACACGAGAACGACGAAAATAGCATCTCCCCCAGTTAGACTCGGTCATGGACATTCAAGCCTACCTCGACCGGATCGGCTACCGTGGTCCGCTGACCGTCACGGCCGAGACCCTGCGGGCGCTACAGATAGCCCACCTCCAGAGGGTCCCCTTCGAGAACCTCAGCATCCACGCCCGGCAGCCGATCGTCCTCGATGATGACTCCCTGTTCGACAAGGTGGTGGCACGGCGGCGCGGCGGCTTCTGCTACGAGCTCAATGGGCTGTTCGCGGCCCTGCTGCGCGCCTTGGGATTTCAGGTCGCCATGCTCTCGGCTGGCGTGGCGAGGGCGGACGGCACCTTCGGCCCGGAGTTCGATCACATGTTGCTCCTGGTCACTCTCGAGGACCGCTGGCTCGCCGACGTCGGCTTCGGGGATTCGTTCCGCGATCCGCTACGGCTGGACGAAAGGGGAGAGCAGCCGGAGGGCGTGCGAGCGTTCCGGATCGACGAGGGCGGTGACCTTCTCCTCCTTTTGATGCGGGACGGCGCCGAAGAGCCCTGGCAGCCACAGTACCGATTCACCCTGCAACCCTACGAGTATGCGGACTACGCCGGGATGTGCCACTACCACCAGACCTCGCCGGAGTCGCACTTTACCCAGCGGACGCTCTGCTCCCTGGCCACGCCGGAAGGGCGCGTCACCTTGAGCGGAATGAGACTGATCACCACCCGCGGCAACGAGCGGCACGAGAGGACCCTGGAGAGCGAAGAGGAGCGCGCGGCCCTTCTCCGCGAGTCGTTCGGCGTTGTGGCATGATCGTCACCGGCACCTCTTCCCCTCTCCGGGCGCCTTGACAGGGCCCGTCAGCGGCGATATTTTGTGAGCATGCGTGCCGTGGCGTTAAAAGAGCTCGAGGTACGGGTCAGTGAGTACGTCCACCTTGCCGAGGGAGGCGAGACGGTCCTGGTGACGGACAGCGACCGTGTTCTGGCGGAGCTCGTTCCTCCGCGGCGGAGCGTGGTTTCCCTGACGTCTCAGGCTCCTTTGGCGGACGCTGTGCAGAAGGGTTGGATCCAGCCGGCGGCTTCCGCGGTCGGCATACCCCCAAGAGGCCCGGTCACCTCTCTCGGCGATCTGCTGCAGGAACTGCAGCGGGATCGTAGCGACCGTTGATCTATCTCGATACCTCAGTCGCTCTCGCGCATCTGCTCACAGAGGACCGTTGTCCCCTGCCTCCCTCTGGGAGGAGCAGCTCATCTCCAGCCGGCTTCTTCAGTACGAGGTCTGGGCTCGGATTCACGCCTACAAGTTGACCGAGTCGCATTCGGAGGCAGTGACGGCACTTCTCCAGCGCGTGGCTCTCGTCGAGATGGTGCTTGCCGTCCTGGCGCGGGCACTCGAGCCTTTTCCTCGGCCTGTGCGGACGTTCGATGCACTGCACTTGGCGTCGGCGGACTTCATTCGGTCACAGGGAGAGGCGGTGTCGATCGCCAGCTATGATGATCGGTTGTTGGGCGCGGCGCGGGAGTTGGGGTTCGTAATCGCGAAAGTTTAGGCCTATCACAACTCCGAGGATTCAAGGCGTGGGAGCACGCGAGAGCGGTGGTGTTTGTGCTCGAGGCGCGGCACCCCGAGTGCGATGACCCCCCTTGACCGAGCGTAAACAAGGCGCTATCTTATTAGCATGGCAACTTCATCGACGATAGAGTGGACCGAATCAACTTGGAATCCTCTGGTTGGGTGCACCAAGGTCAGCCCAGGTTGTAAGCACTGCTATGCCGAACGAATGTCCGCTCGCTTACGCGCGATGGCCCTTCAGGCACAGGAGCAAGGAGAGAGCGCCGGGAGAAAAAATTACTACCGCTCTGTGGTTAAGGCGAATGGAAGGTGGTCGAATACTATTGAGATAATAGAAGAGGCGCTAACGGATCCTTTACGCTGGCGTAATCCGAGAACCATATTTGTAAATTCCATGAGCGATCTCTTTCATCAAGGGACGCCAGTTGACTTCATTCAGCGCGTGTTTGAAGTGATGGAAACTGCTTCTTGGCACATTTTTCAGATTCTGACAAAACGACCGGAGAGGGCCAGGGAACTCGCGGACTTGCTACCATGGCCGTCAAACGTATGGATAGGCACAAGCGTGGAAAACGAAAATTTATTGAGTCGTATTAAGCCATTGTTAGAAATTCCAGCCAGCATTCGTTTTCTTTCACTTGAGCCCCTGCTCGGGCCTCTTAATTCTTTAGACTTGGCAGGTATCAATTGGGCGATCGTCGGCGGCGAATCTGGGCCACAGGCTCGCCCCATGAAGCCGGAGTGGGTAAGGGAGATAAGAGATAAGGCCGTTTCTTCCAATGTACCATTCTTCTTCAAGCAGTGGGGCGGGAAAAACAAGAAAGCAACCGGGCGAACTCTCGACGGCAGAACATGGGACGAAATGCCCAACCTCTCACACCTTACCCATGGCTGAAGACACCCTCCCTACCATTTGGGACGCTGATGCTCATACGTTTGCCAAATTAGCAATTCTAAGAGCGTACCTTCAAGCTTGGATGCCAATTCTGGCGCGCCAATCTTCTTCCCGGGGCAGAAGTCGCGAAGTTGTATATGTCGACGCTTTTTCTGGCCCAGGCGAATACAGCAGAGGAGAGCCAGGAAGTCCTTTGGTTGCGGTGCAAACTGCCCTCGAGCATGTCAGTGAGTTTCCAAACCCCATCCGGATGTTTTTCATCGAACGGCGGCAGGACCGATGGCAGCATCTTGATCACCTCTTGAGCCCACATCTGAAAGCTCCCCAGAGAAATCTAATTGTAATGCCCCCGATCCTTGGTTCTGCTGACGACGAAGTACGCCGACTGCTAGAAAGAAAGGAGTTCCAGCAGTACTGTCCTATGCTGGTCTTCCTGGATCAATTCGGCTATTCCGCGATCCCCATGGAATTAATTGGGCGGATAATGTCGGGCACCTCAAGAGAGGTGTTTTCTTTCATGAACTGGAGGGATCTAAACCGCTATTTGGCAGATGAAACAAAGTGGTCCGGAATCGATCGTGCTTTTGGCGGCCCTGAGTGGCGCGAAATTTTAAACATTAAGAGCAGCATGCGCAGTCAGCGCTTTCTCCAGCTTTACGATGAAGCTCTAAGAGTGAGAGGAAAGGTTTCCTTCTCGTATAGCTTCTCAATGCATGATCAGAGGGATCAGTTATTGTACTGGTTAGTCTTTTGTAGTAATAGCGATCGCGGGTTGGAGGAAATGAAAAAAGCAATGTGGTCGGTTGATGACAGAGGACATTTCCGGTTTTCTGACAAGCACTCGGGCCAATTTAACTTATTGCCCGGCTTTGATCAAGGCTGGCTGGCTGGCACACTCCGCTCATCGTTGGCCGGTCGCCAGATGAGCGTTAGGGAGATTCGCCATTATATACTCGCTGAGACGCCGTGCTATATATATGCCGAGGCACTTGCCCAGTTGGAGCGAACTGGAGAGATCGAGATCGTGTCATCGCCGCCTGGAAGGCGAAAAGGTTCATTTGTCAAGTATGCTGAAAACGATGATCTTGTAGTGCGATTTGTCAACGAACGTAGGAGTGAGCAACTTAGCCTCTTAGGCTAGTGCCTGTCTGCTGAGTGCTGCCCAATGGGCCCCGAGGCTCTACTCCCATCCAAGAGCAACTTCGCGCCCGTGAATCTGTGGGCAGCCTGGCTCGGCTATCCTCCCACGAACGGAAGCGCTGGCGGGAAACACCCGGCGGGGAAGGCTGCGCTACGATCTCCGGCTTTCATCTTTTCCGCGGCTTGCCGACCATAAAGGTTCCAGGCGATTCGAGGGAGAGCGTCAATTCTTCCGACGAAGTGAGCCCAGAGCTGGGAGTTGAGGCGAGGTTTGAGCGTCCGGATACCTGTTTCTGCGATGAATGGTCCCAAAAACCAAGCAGAGCTGGCTTCTGCGAGCTGAAATCCCCGGAACAGTTCGACGTCTGGATACACGAACTCTGAGGAAGAAGAACTCCGCGCCTACGTGAGTCTGTGGGCAGCCTGTCTCGGCGGGAGTCTACCCTCCCACGAAAGGAAGCGCTGGCGGAAAGCACCCGGCGGGGAAGGCCGCGTTGCGATCTCCCGCTTTCAGTTTTTCGGCGGCTTGCCGGAAGGCGGCGACAAACCAGGCGTAGCCTTCGTAGAGCCCTTGACGCACGCTCTGGCGGATGGCATGAAACAGGGGTGCGGGAGATTTCTTCAGGCGCGCGGGGCGGTGGTGCGGATGCTTGCCCAGGATCGCCGCTACACCCAGAGGCTGGCTGCCGGTCCTGGCTCTCCGGGCGGCGGCTTCCGTTTCGATCTGAGTGATCACATTGAGAGTTCGGTTCTTCCAGACGTCCGCGGGGAGGTGCTTCCAACAGGGGAGGGGAGAGAGGACTACGGTTTCGGGAGTCGCATACTGGAGGCGATCGAACTGTTCCCCCCGCTGCCGGGCGGCGTACTCCTGAGTCCGGCTGAACCAGTACCCCTGAAACGGTTCGCCGTCCACGAGGGCTCGTGCGACATGAACACCTGGCCAGTCCCGGGGCCGCTCGGTCAATCCCTCCTTGACGCCGTGTCCGAGAATATATTTCAGGCGGGCGACCTGGGCTTCCTCTTCGGAACTGACGACGATCGCCTGATAGCGTCGTGACCAGGTCCCGTCGCTCCAGTCGGCGAGCCGGCCTGCCTCCCGCGCGAGGTTGGAGTTGAAATAACGCATGAAGCTCGAGAGTTGGCGGGCGTCCCGGACGTCGAGCAGCAGGTGGTAGTGGGACGAGAGAAATACGAAAGCGCAGATCGGGACGTCATACAGCCGCTGGGCTCGCCCCAGGACTCCAACGATGATCTCGTTGAGCTGCGAGCTGGGACGGAGGAGATGGCGGCCCTGGACGGTGCGGCAGGTGACCTCAACGAGGGCCCCGCATTCGGGGATGAATCGGAGTCTTCGGCTCATGCACAGATAAGACGTAAAAACGGTCTCCAATCTTCTTCGCCCCAGAGTGGCTTGAGTTTGCGAGGGGGGTCTGAGGCATATTTCTCCGATGTCTGAAATACGGAGGCTGCCTGGGAACTCGCCGCAGGCTGCGCTCTCCAGAATCGTCTGCCCCCTCATTCTGGTTCTTCCAGGCGTCTGCGGAGAGGTGCTCCAGCAGGGGAGGGGAGAGAGGGTTACAGTCTCGGGAGTCGCATACTGGAGGCGATCGAACTTTTTCCCCCCGCTGCTGGGCGGCGTACTCCTGAGTCCGGCCAGCACGGCCGATTGGCCGCTTCTCGGTGGCTCCTACCGGGTGCGGGCCTACACCGAGCAGTACGAGGTCGGCGAGAGCGCGATGATCTCAGTGGGCGACGGCGAGCACCGCGACGTCGGCGACGTCCGCCTGCGATCGTTCCCGGTCCGGATCAATCTGGGGCAGGGCTGCGGCGCGGTCTCGTCGACCGGCGGCACCTGCCGCTTTACCGCGCGCGTCACCAACGGCATGCCGGGCCGGTTCAGCGGCGAGGTCTGGACCCTGGTCCAGGCCACGAAGCCGGGCTTCCCGGTTCAGCTCACCGCTTTCCAGACGGCGCCGCCGCGGGGTGTGAGCCTGGCCTCCGGCGAGTCCACGCTCCTGCCGTTCTCCTTCAACATGCCCGCCGCGGTGGCCGACGGCACCCAGGTCTGCGTCGAGACCCTGGCCGCCCGTCGCGAGAGCGCCTTCGACACGCTCGGCTCGCACTACCTCTTCTGCCTCGTCAAGGGCCCCTACGGCTTCACCGCGGCCGGACGCGGCCCGCGCCGCCCGTAATCTCTCGAAACCAAAGCCTCCAGAAGGTGACGCATCCCAGGATGCATCACCCTCCGGAGGCCGCCCCTAAGGATCCCCGGCGATTCGAACCAGCGATAACCGCCTGCGTGCCGAAAAGAGGGCCGGGCGCGATGTGCCCGGCCCAGACATACATCAGAAGTTCTGGCACTCCGTGAAGGTGATTCCTTCGGGGCAGACCTTGATACCTGAGGTGTAGTTGTTGAATCCGTAGGTGTTCAGATCGTTGATCGTATTGCCCCCTGCGATCGCGAGGGTGCTGCAACTGCTCGACGTAACGAAGTCGTAGCACTTATAGAGGATTGTCCAGGACCCGGCCCCCTCGACGTACGAGATCACATCATTCCAGGCGTCGGAGAGACGGCCGTTCTTCTGGCCGCCGCAGTAAAACACCAGCCAGTCGATTCCCGTGCCGTAGGCCACCTTGTTGAACCGGGCATCCGTGCACGTCTTTTCCCTGATCGCGGTGGATGGCTTGTCGTGTTTCGCAACGAACTGCTCTCGCCCTTCCAGGGAGGTGAAACCGTAGACCACGTGATTCGCGATCGAGTTCCGGTCCAGCAGGTAGTGCAGGGCCTCGCTCGAAGGAGCATTCGCGGCGCCGTCCGGATTGATGACCAGGGTGAACGAGGACTGCGTTAGCCGGCCGAGACGGCCGTCCGGCTCCTTCGGCTGGTGACGAGGATTGTCTACCGCGTAAGCGGCGGTCGAGGCGAGGGCGAGGGCGAGGACGGTGAACGACAGGGATTTCTTCATACTCACTCCTTTTTTCCAACAGGTCGAGGAGAGAAGACCGGTCGAACCAGCAGGTGGCCAAGCACACCAACTCCTTCGACGGATGAGACACCGGTCCTCGTGAACTCGACACTTCCTCATGCTGCGGCAGGAGGTTCAGTTGATGATGATGATTAAATCATAGTTATAGAATATTGTCAAGTTCAATATTCAGGCCCCAGCCAGCCATAAAGGTTCCAGGCGATTCGAGGGCGGTGCGGTAGACCGGGCTTTCTGTACCTTGATAGGTAGGGCGGTGTCAGGGGTGAGGAGCGGTCCCCCTCACCCGGTGCGGTGACCGGCAGCGACTCAGTCGCTCTGGATGCCCGGCGGGAGATAGGTGTTGTCGGCGACGCTCCCCTCCGGACCGTAGACGCGGAGCATGGCGTTGAACCGCCCGGACGGAATCGGAAGCCAGTTCGCCATGGGAACGCCCGCGGGGAGCTCGGTAGCCATGTAGATCGAGATCGAGCCGTCCGGAGCGGTCTGCAGGCCCGGCTCGTAGCTGCCTACATGGTACTTGTTCGCGGAGTTTTCGATCAGCTCGATCGAATCCGGGGTGTACGCGGTCACCGACCAGAAGCGCTTCGCCTGCGGGATCTGCCCGGCAGGAAACGTGAGGACATAGCCCGCGCTGTTGTCGCCGTCGAGCGCGACGCCGGTCGCATCCTCGAACGCGTGGTAGTACGCCGCCGTGCTGTGCCCGTTCCCGTATTGGATGAACTCCGTGATCCCCGCCCGTTCGACGACGTTGTCACCCCATGCGCCGATATTGTCGAACGTGATCCAGTGGGTCGGACCCGTGTGCGTGAGGTACCGGTCCAGGATCAACTCGTGGGCTGCTCGAGCGCCGGCGCTGAATTCGGACTGGTTCGAGCTGCCGTCGCCAAAGAGGCTGTTGAAGTGGTCCGACAGCTCCTGGACGGCTGGCGACATCTGTGGAGTGTTGGACGACGCGACCGCCGTCTTGAGCTCCTTTAGAAATGTGACCGGAGCTTTCGTGATCAAGTTGTCGGCGATCCTCTTGTAAGGTATCGCGAAAACGACTTCCGGGAGGATCCAGGGGGCGCCTCCGGAGGGATCATCCATATAGTCGGAGAGCGTTTGAATCCGCAGCGACGCACGGAACTGTTCGGCTTCCGAAATCTGGTCCTGGCCGCTGGCGGAGAACTTGTCTGCCCGGAAGATCAAGTTGGAGAAGTTGAGCGGCATCGCGATGGGATTCATCGTGGAGGGAAGCGTACCCGTGAATCCGGGCCCGGTGAAGACGTAGGTTCCCGGTGTCGACGGCGGAATACCCGACTCGAAAATACCGCCATAGGCGTCGAGCGAGAGGATTGAGTACGTGACTGTCGTCGCAGGGATCGTCAGGACCACCGGCTGGGCGGCCAGCTCGAGGAAGGTGGTCACATAGAGCGTGTCGACGTTGATCGCGACCACGATGTGGTAAAGGGGGCTGACCCGGTCCGGGCCGACGAAGCGGTTATGGGTGGCAAACCGCGCTTGATTGTACGTGAACCATAGAGGGTAGAATTCAGCGACGTACGCCACCGTCGTCGAGTACGCCCCCATCCGCGAGATGTCCTGCTTTCCGTTCATTAGGAAGTCCCCTTTCGTCCGTTCTTGTGATGAGCGGTGGAACCGCGTGATTGGACGGTGCCAGTCCGCTCGCCCCGACTCTCGCTGGGATGCATCACCCCCTGGGCCTCCCGCCAGGGCGGCTCTCGACAAAGGGCGCGATGCTTCCCATCGGCCTGCTGTTTCAGACACTTGTTGCTTGTTGCGGAAAGGGTAGTATCCGCTCGGACGCCGTGTCAACCAGGCGAGGGGCTACGCTCGTTGGCTCACGAGCCGGCGAAAGCCAGCCCGGCGAGCCTGATCAGCGGGTCGTCCTGGAGCTGCCAGAGGGCGACCGCGTCGTTGGCCTGGCGGTACTGGCCGCCGAAGTGCAGGCCGATCACCTGGTGGGTCTCCAGGTCGACGACGCAGGAGCCGCTGTTGCCGCCGAGGGTCGAGCAGTCGTGGGTGAGCTTGCGCTCGCCGGCATCGTGGCGCATCACGGTGCCGGGCTGCAGGCGCTTGACGTTGTAGATGTTCCCGAAGAGGCGCTGCATCGGCTCGGGGTCGTTGTGCCGGCCATCCCAGGCGGGATAGCCCACGACGTAGACGGTCCGCCCGGTGACCGGTCCGAGGCTCTCCGGGGTGGCGGCCAGCGGCAGCGGCGCGGGACCGTCCAGGGAGCCGCCGGCGCCCCCCTGGCGCGCGACCCGGAAGAGGGCCATGTCATAGCGGCCGTGCATGCCGATCAGCCTTTCGATGGCGAACTCGGCCGACCGGGCGGCGCCCAGATCCTCCTTGTAGTCCACCCGCGCCTTCATGCCGCGCGCGATCCCCCAGCGGCCGTTGCTCC
>Ga0193706_1000077_pt1 | contig 74039 bp, 65 predicted proteins | sample U3c1metaG_FD_160130 | JGI IMG/M metagenome (GOLD analysis project Ga0193706, IMG submission 160130) | Soil microbial communities from a riparian zone of the East river system, Colorado, United States - U3c1 | ecosystem: Environmental > Terrestrial > Soil > Riparian zone | place: USA: East River...
AGACCGCCCGTTTCTTTGATGGCGATGGCCTCCTGCAGTTTGGAAGCCGCCAACGGCCAATCCTTGACGTCTTCAGCCATTCTCGCCTCGGCAAAGAGAGCGCGCGCCAGAACGATTTCGGTAGGAATAGCGTCGGCGGCGAGCGGCGATGTCCCCAGCAGCAACGCTAAAAGCCACGCCAGCGACCCTTTCTTCATAGAGCGATCGAGTTAGACGAACTCGCCCTCACTTGCCAGCGCCATTTTGGCCGCGCACGCGAACGCGCGCCGTCCGCGCTCCGACTTGCGACCCAGCGGCACCGTGTGGCGCTAAAATGCAGGCGTGCGAATGATGTCGATGGCCGGTGGAGGGCCTTTCGGTTGTGGTGAAGCGCTGCTCCCTGGCGCGCTGTCGGTTGAGGCCTGCTCATCGGCAGGAGCATCGTCGCTGAGCTCGTTTCCTGCGCGAACGCCCGGTGCAGGGGCCAGCCCGGTGCGGGTGCTTTGGGGGATCGCATCCGGTGGGAAGAGCGTATCGGATCGCGTGCCGCGAACCGAAGTCATCCCGCTGCCGTTCGGGTCGCCCGCACCGACGCGCTGGCTGGCGCGATAGAGCCCAGCCAGCGTAATCGAAAGAAGGCCGAGGACCAGCGCGGTGAGCCCGACCAGCGACCGTTGCCGACGAACCGCGCCCCGGCGTTTCGCGGAGGGAACCTCCGGATCCGTGGGGGCGACTTGAGGCCCCGTTCCGCTGCCCTGCGCCCAACGGATCAGGCCGTGTCTGCTCCGTTGCGCGGCTCCTTCGCGCGACCCGTCGCTGCCGAGACCGTTGGATGACGGCGCGTGGCGAGGAGGAGATGGATCGTCGTTGTCCGTCATGGTCATAGACTCGACGAGGTCACAACCGTATCACAAAGGTTGGACAGCGGGTCGCAAAGTCAGTAGAGGGGCACCTCGCCGAGCGACGATTTCAAAGCGAAGATCCAATGCGCGGGCTCTATGCAATCGTCGACGTGACCACCCTCACGCGTCTCGATTTGTCGGTAGTGGATGTGGCCACCGCCTTGGTCGAGGCCCACCCCGCTGCGCTGCAGCTGCGTGCCAAGGATCTCGCCCCGCGCGAGACGTTGCAGCTATTGCGTGTGCTTCACCCCATATGCCGCACGGCGGGTGTGCCTCTCTTTGCCAATGATCGCGCCGATCTCGCGGCGCTGGCTGGATGCGAGGGGGTTCACGTGGGTCAGGAGGACATGCCCGTGGCGACCATTCGACGCTTGGTGCCCGCGTTGCGTATCGGCGTCTCGACCCACACCCTCGAGCAAGCGAGGCTCGCGCTCGCCGACCGACCGGACTACATCGCCTTCGGCCCCGTTTTCGAAACGCGTTCGAAGTCCCGGCCCGAAGCGGTGGTCGGCGTAGAGACGTTGCGCATGGTGGCAGCGGGATGCCCGGTGCCCGTCGTTGCCATCGGTGGAATCGACCTCGAGCGCGCCTACGCCGTCGGTCGCGCCACCCATCTCGGCGCCGTCATCGCCGCCCTGCTCCCCGACGGTCCCGGCAACTGCGATCTCGCCGCCATTACCGAACGCGCGCGCGCATTGCACGCTGCGCTCGGCAGCAACTGACGTCGCGGGCGTCTGACGCAGCCATGCGGCGAGGGGACGATCGGTTGCGCGCGGTGGCCCCTCCCGGACTCGAACCGGGAAGTCTCTTGCGAGACGGAGGATTTTAAATCCCCTGCGTTTGCCATTTCGCCAAGGGGCCCTGCCACTTCATATCCCGAACGTTCGGCGCATCAGCGACGCGGCCTCCTCGCAGCGACGTAAGCTGTCCCGCGCTCCGCCGATCTCGCGGTCGGCACGATCGAGCTCGCTGGCCAGCTCCGCCATCTTGTCTGTCCCGGCCTCGGGCTGTTTCTCGATGCGGTCGAGTTCACTCTTGACTCGCAATGCGGCGTCGGTGCCGCGCGCGAGGTGCTGGTAAGCCTCGGCGCAGTTGTCGCGAGCGCCGCACACGATGGGCGACGAGCACGGCGTGGTGGCGAGCTCCTCGGCGGGCCGCCGCTTGTTTTCGTTGGGCGCGGCGCGCACCACCTCGAGCGCGCGCAAGACGCGTCCTGCCTCGACCCGATCGCGATCGTCTTTGCCGCAGCCGGTAAGCGCCATGGCCACACCCAGGACAGCGGCGAGAAAGGGAGGGACGTTATTCAAGTGCGGACCCCGCGTCGACCGGTGCTTCCGCGGCCGGAGGAAACAGGACCGGGGGAAATCGACGCTGCATCTCGCGCAGCCAGCGCGGCTCTTCTTCGTGAAAGACGTCCCCCGCGAGGACGGAGGTGACGAGCTTGCGCATCATGTCCCGCTTCTTGGTCTCGAAGAGAAGCTCGACCAAGCTCCCTTGGTAGAAAGCCTGCACGACCCCGACGTAGGTGTCACATGCCTTTTTGACCATTTGCTCGTAAAGAGCCCAGCGCGATGGGGAGAAGTCGCCGCAGGCGAAAGCGCTCTCGATGGAAGCAGCTGCGAGCGCGCCCCCCCGCACGGCCAGGTGAAAGCCGGTGGAAAAGAGGGGATCGATGAAGCCGGCGGCGTCGCCCACGCAAAGCCAACCATTTCCGCTCGCCTCCGCCACGCGGTAGCTGAAGTCAGCCGCGGCTCGTGCGGGGAAAACCTGCTTGGCGCCGCGCATGATGTCCCTCATGACGGGATAGGCTGCAATGACCTCGGCGAGAAGCGGATCGAGCCCGATGGCTGCAGCGCGCGCGACCGATCCCGGCTCGAGAACCACCCCCACGCTGGTCCGGTCCCCGCGGAAAGGGATGACCCAGAACCACCCTTCCTTGACGATGACGATGCGGATATCCCCTTCGTCGGTGCCCGCCAGGCGCTGACAACCGTCGTAGTGAGAAAAGACGGCCAACGTTCGCTCGAGCCGCGGGATCTTGATCTTCATGCCCGGCCGCCGCGCGGCGAGAGCGTCGCGACCGCTGGCATCGACCACCATCCGCGCCGACATGCGCTCTTCGACGCCGTCGGGGCGGCGCACCACGACCGCGTTACCCGGTCGGCCGTCGTCGGAGAAGCCGCGCACGAGCCAGCCCTGGCGCACGTCGGCACCGAGCTCGGCGGCATGCTCCAGAAGAACGTGGTCGATCTCGGCCCGCGGGCCGTGAAAGGCGTAGGGGCGTCCCTCGCGAACGGCGTTGGCGAACTTGAAGCTGACCTCTTCGCCGCCCGCGCCCTCCAGAAAACGTGCGCCGTGCTTGCGGATGAAGCGTGCTTCGAACTTCGGCGTCACCCCGAGGTCATCGAGCACCTCCAGCGACATGGGGAGCAGTGACTCGCCCAGATGAAAGCGCGGGAAGAGCTCTTTCTCCAGGACCACGACGCAGAGGCCCGCACGCGCCAGCGTACCGGCAACGACAGAGCCAGCCGGCCCTCCGCCGACTACGATGACGTCGTGGCGTCCGCCCTGCACAAGCTCGACTCAGTCGGCCGGCTTCGGCGGCGGTCCGAGCTGGATCCTCTCACCGAGGTAAGAGCCAATCAAAGTGAAGAGAACGCCGATCGTCGCCATGATTACATACATGAATGTCGGCATCGTGCGCACCGTTTGGCTACGCACGAGATAGAAGATGGTGGGAATCGCGGCGAAGAAGGAGGCCACCACCGGCTCGATGAAAGTGCGCCCGGGGGAGATGAGGCCAACCAAAAGGCCCCCCAAGAACCAAACCGGTATCGTGATCAGCATGCCGTTGCCGCCCTCGAAATCGAAGAGCGGCACCACGATGGGCAATCCGATGACGAGCGCGGCGGTGAGAACCCCTTGCACGATGAGCGAGATGAGCATCCAAGTCAGGTTGAAGCCCTCTTGCTGGTAGCGGCGCTCGATTTCCTCTTCGCGCGACCGGTGGCCCCGGCCGAGCGCTTCCATCTTGGCGCCGCAGGAGCCGCAGCGGTGGTTGGGCGGGGGCGGGGTGTTCCGGAAGCCACACGACGGGCAGACGATGGTCTTTTGATTTGCCATAGACACGCTCTCTCGAGGGTTCGCTCCGCGTCATCCTATCATCCTCCTTCACCCGGAAGGCAATTGAATCGATGCTTTACGTCCGCTCGGCCGCGAGCTGGTCCGAGGAGATGGGCGCGCACGAGGCGAGGATGTAAGGAATTGGCCGCTGACGGGTGAGACGCGAGAAAGGAACGATGGCGCCTCCCGGTTGTCAGTAACGGTATCATCGCGTCGGCATTCATTGCTTCCCATGGGTAAAAACGGCGAATCCTCCGAGCTCCTGGCGAGTGCCGAACCGCTCGTCGATCCCGAGCTCGTCGCGCTCCCCGGGCCGCCGCGCCAAGAACGGACCATTTCGCTCCTCCTGATGGCGCTGACGGCCTTGCTGGCCGCGCTGATGACCGCCGCGCTCGCGAGCGACGTGATCTATGCGTTCGCCGGGAGCGCGCCGGAGGCGGTCGGCGATCTGTCGCGGCTCGTGCCCCAATCTGCGCTCAGCAACAAGTTCGTGCGAGCGGACGGGATTTTGAGCGCAGAGCGCGCGATTCGATACCATCGGCCGCTCGAGAGTGACACGTTCCAGCTCGTTCCGGTGACGGGCACCGACCGTATCTGGGTCGAGCTGCGAGTGCCCTCCGGCGCGCCCAGCGCGACGGCTGCCCCCCCCGTGACCTTCGTGGGACGCTTGCTTCCGATGCGAAGCATCGCTTTCGGATTTGGCGGGCTGCGGCGTTCCCTCACGACGACCGCCGCGGCGCCGATGGCGGCCGATGCATGGGTGCTCGTCGATGGAGCGACTCCAGTTTCCTCCCAGTGGACGGTGGCCCTCGCGGCGCTCCTCGCACTGTTCGCCGCCTACAACCTGGTCACCATCACGCGCATCCTGCGGCCAGCGCGGTAGAGCATTCTCCCCATCGTGGTCGCGGGACGTCCGTGCCGGGGGAACGGCGAGCGGGAGCGGGTCAGATCCGATCGACAAGACCCTTGGCCGATATGCTGTCGTGACGCTGACCTTTGGGCGCGACTGCCCATCGCTCCGACGCTCTAGCGATCTCAGGCCATCGGAGGTAAAGGTGCCCGAGCGTCATGCCCAAAGTCCTCTTCATCAACGAGCACCGGATCGTCGAGGTTCCACAGGGGAAGAACCTCAAGTCGTTGGCCCTCGAGCTCGGCATCAATCCGCACCGAGAGTTCTTTCGCGGAATCAATTGCGGACACCTGGGGCTTTGTGGGACCTGCCAGGTTTGGGTCAAGGAAAACGCCCCAGGGTCGACGAATTCGCTGAATTTCCGTGAAAAAATGGCGGGAATGAGGGGCCTGCGGCGGCTTGCTTGTCAGGTGAAGGTCCTCGGTGACGTCGAAATCACGACGCTGGCCGGGGGCGATGGCAGGCTCCGCGCACCGCGTCCGATTGCGCCGCCGCCGCGGCCGACCGTCGACCCAACCGCCAAGCGAAAACCGATCGATGCGTCGGGCACTGCCGAATTCGTCCTTGGCCATCCCTCCGCCGTGGGTACCGGGACGCGTGTTCCCACCAAGCGGCAAGCGGCCGAAAGCGACGAAGAGACGGCCGAAGACGAGTCGACGAGCGAAGGGGGTTAGTCGCGATGCCGGACGGTGGGGACGTCGTCATCGTCGGGGCGGGCGTCATGGGGTGCGCGAGCGCCCTCGAGCTCGCCAAGGCGGGGGCCAAGGTCGTCGTGCTGGAGCGGAGCGTGCCTGGCGCAGAAGCATCGAGCGCGGCCGCTGGCATCATCGGCGCGCAAGTGGAGACGGCCGAGGCGGACGCCGGTTTCGAGCTCGCCCGGCAGAGTCGTTTGCGCTATCCGGCGTGGACCGAGCAGCTGAGGAAGGCGACGGGGATCGACGTCGGCTATCGCCAATGCGGAATCTTGCGCGTGGTGTTCGACGATGCATCGAAGACGGTCATGCTCGGTGAAGTGGGTTGGCAGTCAAAAGCGGGGCTCGCCCTCGAGACCGTCGAGCGCGACAAGCTTCACGCGTTGGAGCCGAAGCTGAGCCCCCAGACGACGTTCGCGCTTCATTTTCCCGACGACGGTCAGGTCGATCCCCCGCGGCTGCTGCGCGCGCTCTACATCGCCGCCGCACAAGCGGGCGCTACCTTTCGGTCGGGCGCCTACGTGCGCGCGGTCGCGGCCGAAGCGGGCGTCGTGCGCGGCGTCGTCCTCGAGGATGGAACGCGCGTGTCGTCCGACCACGTGGTGCTCGCGGCGGGCAGTTGGTCGACGCTGGTGGAGGGGATTCCACTCGAGCCTTCCGCGGTGCGGCCCGTGCGCGGGCAGATGGTCGAGCTCGAGACGCGCGAGCCTGCGCTGAAGCACGTCGTCTTCGGTCCCCGTTGTTACCTCGTCCCGCGGGAAGACGGGCGTATTCTCGTGGGTTCGACCCTCGAGTTCGTCGGCTATCGACGGGAAGTGACGGCGGGGGCCATTCGCGATTTGCTCGGTGCCGCCATCGAGCTGGTCCCATCGCTCTCCGATGCCGTGCTCGGCCGCACGTGGTCGAACTTCCGCCCCTATAGCGACCACGGTCGACCGCTCATCGGAGCTTCGGAGGTGCGCGGTCTCATCCTCGCCACTGGCCACTACCGCAACGGCATCCTGCTCGCGCCGGTCACGGCGGAAATCGTGCGCGCGCTCGTGCTCGGCGAAAAGCTGCCTCTCGAAGTCGGAACGTACGCCACTTCCTCACATATGAAAAAAGCGAGCAAAGTCAATTAGACGCTTTCACGTGGAGCATCCGGGTGATGCTGCTAACGCCGGACGGCCGCATAAAAGGCGGCTTCACGGCGGCGGACGCGCAGGAGCATGTGCCCGTCTTGGCTGGCTTGCATCACCTGGCTCGCGTTCGGCTCGATCAAGGTGTCGGCTTCGATGATCACGTCGCCATTACGAAGGCCCGCGCGGTCGCCGTCGGAGCCCGCCGCTACCTGCACCACGGCAGCGAAAGGGCGCGGCGGCATACCGAGCTGGACGGCTTGTTCGGGAGTGAGATCGCGGATGCTGAGACCGAGCCCCGGCGACGCCGATGGTGCCGGCGGCGTAATGACCGGCTGTGATGCGGCCTCGGGACGCGCGACGAGCTCCACCTTGGCGCCGTAATGCTTGCCGGCGCGAATGACCTCCAAGAGGACCGTGGCACCGACGTCGTGCGCGAGCAGCTCGCGAATGAAGTCCTGCGCGTCGCGGACCTTTTTCCCGTCGACCGCCGCCACGATGTCGGCGGGTCTCAGCTGGGCGCGCGCGCCCGGACCGTCGTTCGCGACGCTGTTGACGAGCGCTCCTGCGCCCGCAGGAACGCCGAGCTCGGGCGCGATCTCGGGAGTGACGTCTTGAATGCCGACGCCGATCCATGCCCGCTGCACGCGGCCTGTTTTGACGAGCTGATCGGCGGTGCGCCGCGCGAGGTTCGACGGCACGGCAAAACCGATGCCCTGGCCGCGGCCCACGATCATGGTGTTGATGCCAAGCACCTGCCCGTCGAGGTTGACGAGCGGACCGCCCGAGTTACCGGGGTTGATGCTGGCATCGGTCTGCAAATAGTCTTCGACCGAGTTGACGCCGACGCCGCCGCGCCCTTTGGCGCTGACGACGCCCGTCGTTACCGTGTACCCGAGCCCGAAGGGCGACCCGATCGCGACGACCCATTCGCCAACGCGCACCGCGTCGCTGTCCGCAAACCGCGCCGGCACCAGGTTCTTCGCGTCCACGCGGATGAGCGCGAGATCGGTGGCCGGATCGCGCCCGATGAGCCGCGCCGGCAACAGACGTCCATCGCGCAGACGTACGGTGATCGTGAGCGCATCCTCGACGACGTGGTTGTTGGTGAGGATGGCGCCGTCGGCGTTGAAGATGACGCCCGAGCCCATACCCCGCTGGATCGGCGTTTCCCCGGTACCGGACGGGCTCTTGTACCACCGGATCCCCTGCCCCGTGGGCTCGCGCACGTTGACTTCGATCTGCACGACGCTCGGGCTGACCTTCTCGGCGACGGCGACGAAACCTTCCGATAGCCGCCGCGCCTCGATGGGTGCGGCGGGCGGATCCGCGCGGGCAGCGGGAACGAACGCGATCAGCAGCGGGAGCGCGGCCGAAGAAACGAGGCGCAGCCTCATGGGAGATCAGGGTACGGCCAGGGGCTTTCGAGAGCCAGTGTGTGATCGATGCTTTCCAGATAGAGCCCGTGGGCGGGGGCCGTCATGCCGAGATCCCCCCGCATGCCGCCGCCGAGCGCCTTGGCGATGGCGCCGGGCGCGAGCCTCCCGCGCGCCACGTCGAGGAGCGAGCCCACGATGATGCGCACCATGTTGTGCATGAACCCGGTTCCGACGACGTCGACGGCGAGGACGCGCGAATCGCCGTCCAGGTGCTCGACCCGCACCTCTTCGATGGTGCGAACGGTGTTGACACGCTCGTCCGAGCTCGAGCGAAACGCGGCGAAGTCGTGAGTCCCGACGAGGAAGGCGGCCTCGGCGCGCATCTGATGGATGTCGAGCTGGTGCGAGAAGCGCAAGGCCCGACCTTCCCAGAAAGGGTCGCGCAGCGGATCGCGCAAGACGAGGTAGCGATAGCGCTTGCGCGTTGCGGAAAAGCGGGGCTCGGCACCGGGGGGAGCGAGCGCGGCTTGGCGAATGGTGATCTCGCTCGGCAGATGCGCAGAGAGGCCGAGGGCCCAGCCTTTGGGGGCGATGGTGCGCGTGGGATCGAAGGCGGCGAGCTGTCCGCGCGCGTGCACGCCGGCATCGGTGCGGCTCGCGCCGCGCACGTCGGTCACGCGCGGGTCCATGGCGCGGATGGCACCGAGCAGCTCGCCGGCGACGGTGCGTGTTCCTTCCTGCGGGGCCCAGCCAGAAAACGGCCGCCCGTCATAAGCCACCGTGAGAAGGATCGAATGACCGAGCAATTCTTCCTCTGTCGACACGAAAGCCGAACGCGGGCCGAGTCGGCGATCCGCCCGCAAGTCAATCCGCGCCGTCGAGCATGTCGAGGCGAACATCGAGGAGCGAGCCGGTGTCGAGCACGAAGCCCCTGTCGGCACGCCCATCTCGCGCAGCGTCGCTCGATGCGTCGGCGGTCCCGCCGTCGCTCGCAGTTCCTCCCGCGCCTGCGCCCGCACCGGCGCTTCCACTCGCGCCAGCGGCGCCGCCCGTCGCTGCGGATCCGCCCGCGCCTGCCGTGCCACCCTTCCCCGTGGTGCCGCCCGTGCCCGCGGCGCCGCCCGTCGCGCCGCCGGTTCCCATCGAACCCGCGCCGCCGCCGCTGCCGCTCGTGGCCCCGCCCGCTCCGCCCGTGCCCCCGCCCGTCGTACCGGTGGCACCCGCGGCAGCGCCCGTGCCCCCGCTGGTGCTACCTGGATCGAACGTGCCTGGCGGCGTGAAACACTCTCCCGCGTCCGAGCAGGTCGGTGTGACTCCCTCGATGTCACAAGCGGCGAGGAGGGCGGAAGTGGCGACGAACAGCGAAACGACGTTCGCCGGCGAAGCCGCTCGCCCCGCGCGGCTCATTTCCCTTCTCGTGGCGTGAAGTTGAGCGGAATGTTGACGTCCATGCACCCTCCTGTGGGAGGAGGAAACTTCGCCGATCGAAACATGCCCGTGACACAGTTCGAAACTTCCGGTGAGTGGACGGCGTCCTGCGTGATCGATGCGCTACACACGTTGCCCTGCGGATCGACGCGAACGCTGACGGTCAGCTTGCCCTGCAGCGATGCGTTGACCCTGAGTGCACGTTCGTAACAAGGTCGCGCCGATCCTGCGCGGGCGGAGACTGCGGAGGACAAGGCCACGTTGATGGAGCCGCCGCACCTCGCGACCTGACAGGGACCGTAGTTGGTGGTCGCCACCCGGGTCGGCCCGGCATCGACGGCAGCGGTGGGCTCTTCGATCGGTGGAGGAGGTGGCGGAGGCTCGGCCAGCGGATTCGTCGTTACGACCGGTGCGGTCGGCATCGCCGTGGCGGGCGCGTCGCTCCCCTTCAGTTTCCAATAAACGAGCCCGACGATGGCCACGAGCAACACGACGGCGACCACGACGTAAATGAGCCCGCCCGATGTAGGGGGGGGCCGGGAAGAGGGAGCAATCGACTCGGGCATAGGCGTTACCTTGGGTTCTCGGGTGATCCAACTGCTGAACTTCGAAACGGATCCTTTGCGGCGTTCAGCAGGGAAGATCCTCCGGGAAAGGGACGAAGCGAAGGAGCCCCCGAGTATACAGAAACGAATTCTAGCGTAGGTAAAAACTGAGTGCGGTGTCGCCATACACGCGCGTCTCTTCGAGCGTGATGCCCGATACTGGCGGTGCATTTTCCGCCGACGCGTGTTCGAGAATCACGCGCCCGCCTGGTCGCAACGACGACGTGAGCCCACGCTCAACCGCTTTGGTGAGTGACGCCGTGAAGCGCCCACCTCGAATGACGACGTAGGGGGGATCGAGGAAGACGAGATCGAAGGTTTCGCGCCAGGGTGGCGTTCTCAGCGCACGCTCGACGGCGATGGGCAACACTGTAGTTACCTCGCCGAGCTCGAGCGAGTGGATGTTTTGCCTCAGCACTTGCAGCGCCGCGCGCGCGTTCTCGACGAACGTGGCGCTCGCCGCGCCGCGCGACAGCGCCTCGATGCCGAGCGCGCCGGTACCCGCGTAGAGATCGAGCACCGTGGTTCCTTCGATGTCAGCCAAGACTGAAAAGAGCGCCTCGCGAACACGGTCCGCCGTCGGTCGCGTCGCGGCGCCGCCGGGGGCAACCAAAGTTCGCCCGCCCAAGCGACCTGCAATGACACGCACCGTGCATCCTTACCACCACTGTCGGCGCCGGGTCCGTCAAGGCGATGGTGTCGGCGCGAGGTGCGTCAGAACGATGGCGGCCGAGCCGACCGTGTCACGCTAGAAACGAAACCCGAACTCGACCCGTCCTGCCGATCGGCCGAACGGAGGTGTGACGGAAAAATAGGAGCCGGAGCGCGCCGCCGACGCGCTGTTGTCGGTGGCAAGGAAGTAGATGCCCGCGCCCGCCGAGAGCGCGCCCAGCCCGAAGAAAACGAACTTGAGCGCCTGAAAGGTACCGGCCGTGCTGCAAAAGTCCTTCATCTCGGCCGGCGTGGCCGCGCCCGCGATCTTCGAGCTGATGCCCGCCTCTGCTTGGTCGCAGGAGTCGACTTCCGGGCGGAAGGCCTGACGATAGCGGTCGACCTTCTCTTCGCCCTCGATGGCGTTCACGCGAAAGACGGAAAAGACGCCGGCCGCGATGAACGCGGCCCCGACGCCGACCCCCGTCCACCCGAGCGTGCTGTTCAAGCTCCCGCCCGATGATTCGGCGCCGCTGCCGGCCGAGACATCAGCGGGCGCATCGGGCGTCCCTGCCGCCGGTGTGCCCGTTGACGCGGGGGAGGCTGGCCGCGGGGCAGGGGGCCGGGCCGCGCTCGCCGCCGCGCCCGCGATCGGGGCCTTCTGCCGTTCGAGCAAGACGTTGAGCGCCTCGTCGACGAGCCTGCGCAAGCCATCGTCGCCGGGCGCCGTCAGGTTGTCGCTGAAGGTGAACTCGGTTTTCGTGGAAGCGCGTCCGCGCGTCCACAGGTGCAACTCGGCGACGACTTGCTTGGCGCTCTTCGATCGCTTGACGCTGCCCCACACGAAGCGATCGGCGTGGATCTGATTGCCGATCTTGATCTGGCACGACTCGTCCGGCACCTCGCCGCACTTGAGACCCAGCGTCAACACTTCGAGCGCGTAATCGCCGTCGCCGAGCGAGAACCCGCGCAGCGCGCGCACGCGGTTGCGCAAGGCGGCGGTCAGCGCGTCGGCTTGATCTTCGGCGTCATCGGAGCGAATGGCGATGACTTGAATGGGCGGTGCATTCGCCGCAGGAGCATCGGCGCGAGCCAAGTTCGTCGAAAGCACGAGCGAACCGGCGACGACGGCGCATCGCGTCGCGCGCCGAAGCGCTCTTTCGGTCGACTCGAACGGACGCAGCGCCCCTTCGATGTTCGATTGGGCAGCCAGACATCGACGAAGTCGTGCGAGGGGTGATCTTCTCAAGAGGCCGCTATTTTAAAGCCCCTCGGGGTGGGTGTCACTGGTGACGCGGTGCCGGCATGCTCGGGCGACCCGCCGTCGCGCGGCGGCGGACCGCGAGCCGCCCGTCGGCGCCGCGCTACCCGAGCTCGACTTTGCTCCACATCGAGCGGCGAATTCGCTCTTTTTGCCCGTCGGTACGGGTGATCACGCGCACGGCGCTCCACGCGGCGAGCAGCTCCCCCTCCTGGCCCAGGGCTGGTAACACGCTGCTCCCCACCAGCATGGCGCGACCGATGGGGCCTCGTACAGGCTCACCGGCAAGAGAAAGGTAGGACGGACCGTCGACCCACCACTGCGCGGCCATGGGCTCGGCCGAAGCGGAGGCGCCGTACAAGCGAATGCGCTCGATCTTCTTGGTGGGACTTCCGGCGCCGTCATTCTCGTAGAGCCAAAGCGGACGACCGTCGTGCGGCGAATCGACGACCACGAGATGGCGATCCAAAAAGGGGAGCGCGCGTCCGAGCTGCTCGAGGATTCGTTCGCGCCCCGCCCCGTCGAGCGGCTCGCTGGCGCGCGCGGGGATGAGCGCCTCGACGACGAGGAGACTCTCGCCGCGCGCTTCGCGGGTCGCATCGATTTCCGCCGCCGGATCCAGCCGAACGATGTGCAGTGGCGGGTCGCGGTCGTCCTTGGGCACCACCACGATTTCCCGGCCCAGCGGATCGGGCAGCCCCTCCGACCGTACGACGACGGACACCACGAAGCGGGCGTGGGAAGGCGAAATACGAGGCCATTCGCGCTCGGCGCGCTTGAGGATGCCGAGACCGCCGGCGAGTTCGGCCAGCTCCTCCCCCGTGCAATCGGCCACCACGAAACCGGCGCCGGTGGGAGACGCTTCACCGTCGATGAGCACGCTGGAGACCCCGCGGCGGTCGACGTGAACACGCGAGGCGCGATCGGAGAGCCGGTACGCTCCCCCGTGCGCTTCGATGCGTTCCAGGAGAAACTCCGAAAGCTCGTCTTCGCCGCGGGCCAGGGCGTGAATCCCGCGCGACCACGATCCATGCAGCCTGGCCACGGCGAAGGGAGGCAAACGCGGGTGCGCCAGGTGCGAGGCGAACTTGGCGAGGTGTGCCGTCAGCGCGCGGTAGGGGTGGGCGCGCGGCAAGTTGCCGAGCAGGTCGAAGGCGGGCTCGGCGCGCGCAAAAGGCAAGCTTGAAACGAGCCGCGTCGTTTCACGCCGCTCCCAGAACGTACCGGGGTGCCACACCGCATCGTGCTCGAATACCGCGTCGGCCGCGGAATTGACGCGGGTGAGCTCGGCATAAAGATCGTCGATCACGCGCCGTACTTCGGGAAACTCGCGGTCGATCTCGCGCTCGAAGAGCTTGATGTCGGGCGGAAAATCAATGCGCCGATCGTGCAAGAAGAGCTGCACCATCGGATCGAGCGGGACGGCGCGGCGGCGAAAAGTCTGCGTCTGTGCCAGCTCGACCAGCACGCGTTTCCACGCCGGCGAGGATGCGAAGAGCATGGTGAACGCGCTGCGACGCAGCACATGCCGCCCCCACCGGTAGGAAGGCGGGCGCTGGCCTTGTCCCAGCACGAGCACCCGGAAATCGCGCCGCGCCAGCAGCGCCGCGGCGACGAGCGCGCCGAGCGATCGACCGAGCACGATGACGTCGTAGTGCTTGTCGGTCAAAGGCGTGCCTCCCCGAACCTGCGCTGGGCGCGCTCGTTCACCTGCACACGCGCGCGCGAACCGTCCGCACCCGGGACGACGGTCACGTCGCCATCGGCGATCGCGGCGAGCACCGCGACGAGCAACCGATGTTCCTCGGCGAGGATGCGGGTGCTCAAGCTCTCTTCGGTATCTCCTTCCAAGACGGGCACGACGGCCTGAGCGATGATCGGCCCGGTGTCCGTCCCGCCGTCGACGAAATGCACCGTGCAGCCGGCTACCTTGACGCCGTAGGCCAGCGCCTGACGCTGCGCGTGGATACCGGGAAACGCCGGCAAGAGGGCAGGGTGAATGTTGACGACCCGCCACGGGAACGCGTCGAGCAGGACCGCCGTGAGCACCCGCATGAAACCGGCTAGCACGACGTGGGTCGCTCCGGCGCGGCGAAGCGCTTCCACCAGCTCGGCATCGAACAGGTTTCGATCGGCGAAATCGCGATGGGAGATGACGCGCGTCGGCACGCCTGCTTCCTTGGCCCGATCGAGCGCGCGCACCCCGGGCTGATTGGAAATGACGAGGCTCACCTCGGCGTCGAGCGCGCCCGCCCTCGTGGCGTCGAGGATGGCTTGCAGGTTGGTACCACTTCCGGAAACGAGAATGCCGAGCTTCACTTTTGCCATGCATCCTCGTTAGAAAGGGGACCCGCGCCCGTGGGCCATGGTGGAGTGCGATAGCTCCTTAGCACTACATGCGGCAGTTTCTCGTTAGCTCCATCAAAATCAGCCATGCCTGCATCCGACGCTTCGCCCCCCGTTCTCCCCGATGCGCGCCCACCCGAGGTGCTCACGCTCCTCGTCGCGGCTGCCGTCGTCTTCGAAGAGGGCCGCGTCCTTTTGACCCAGCGCAAAGCGGGCACGCACCTCGCCGGGGCCTGGGAATTTCCTGGCGGCAAAGTGCGAGAGGGGGAAGATCCGCGCCACGCCCTCGTCCGCGAGCTCGAGGAAGAGCTCGGGATCGAAACCGTGATCGGCGAGGTGATGGAAGTCACGTTCCACCGTTATCCCGATCGATCGGTGCTCCTGCTTTTCTACGAAGCCAAGCGCACGTCGCGCTCCGGCGAGCCTCGCGCGCTCGATGTCGCCGCCTTTCGCTGGGCGCGCGCGCACGAGCTCGACGAAGCCTCGTTTCCTCCGGCCGATCTGGCCATCCTGCGCAAGGTACGCGCGCGCCTCGCTGCCGAGGGTTGAGCTCGCCAAGACCGCGGCTTCTCCGCCTGCCGCGCGAAATTTTTCGCCGAAAGGCCGCCCGCGCTCCTTGCCAACACAAGAACTCTCACCAAGACTGGCCGGCTCGGACCCCTGCGATCGGGTCGTAGGTCGGGTTGCAAGGTGTCGGAATTTCGTCACAGTTCGCCGGCGGCACACGACGCGCCGGTGACGAAGAGGACGAAGCAGTTGACAACGCTGGGTAAAAGCACGTAGCGTGCGTGCCGATTTGCTTTGGCATTGAGATTGCTTCGGGATCTCGATCGACAACTTGAAACAATTCGCGACTCTTGAGCGGGAGCACATCGCATGGCCTGGAAAAATCGTCTTGTAGCGCGGGGAAAAAAGCTGGCGATGACTCCGCGAGTCCTCAAGGTGTTGAGCGACGACCGCGTGATGCGCGCCGCGGAAGGGGTGATGGATGCGAGAAGTCGCGTTCGCGCCGCCGCCGAGAAAGCGAACGAAGCGTGGCAGCTCTTGACGTACGGTCATGCGCTTCCCGCCATCGATCCGGCCATCGTCGACGACATCGATCTCCAGGTGCGAACGACGCCGGCCCCAGCCAAGACCAACGGCGACACACCTTACGCGCCTTTCGAGAAGGCCAACGGGAACGCGACCCAGACCAATGGCAATGGGCACGGGGCTCACGCCCACACCCATTCTGCGGCCGGCAAAGAGCTCGCCGCCTCGATGGCGTCGCGCACGTCGCTGTCGGCCATCGGCGGACGCGACGTCTTCGAGAAGGCCTTTCAGTTTCGCGCCGCCGACAATGCCCGCAAGATGGGCGTTTATCCATTCTTCCGCCCGCTCGATCTGAACGACGGCCCGGAGGCGGTGCTCGAAGGGCGCCGCGTCGTCATGTTCGGCTCCAACAACTACCTCGGCTTGACGACCCATCCGCGGGTGCGCGAAGCGGCCTGCGAGGCGATCAACAAATTCGGCACCAGCATGACCGGCTCGCGTCTCGTCAACGGCTCGATGAAGCTGCACAACGAGCTCGAGGAGAAGCTGGCGGCGTTCTTCGGCAAGGAATCGGCGCTGGTATTTACCACCGGCTATCAAGTAAACCTCGCCGTCATTTCCGCGCTCCTTTCCAACAAGAAGTGCGTCGCGGTCATCGATCGCAACGATCATGCGTCCATCTACGACGGCGTGCGTCTCGGCCAAGCGGTCGGCGCGCGCATGGTCCGCTACAAGCACAACGATGCCGAGTCGCTCGACCGCACGCTCTCCGAGCTTGCGCCCGACGAAGGCGCCTTCGTCATTACCGACGGCGTTTTCAGCGCTGAAGGAGAAATCGCGCGGCTCCCGGAGATTGCCAGCGTCGCCAAGAAGCACAAGGCGCGCATTTTCGTGGACGACGCGCACGCGCTCGGCGTCATCGGTCCGAGTGGCCGCGGCACCGCTGCGCATTTCGGCGTCAGCGACCAAATCGACCTCATCGGCGGCACTTTCTCCAAATCGCTCGCCTCCATCGGTGGCTGGCTCGTCGGCGAGCGCAAGGTGCTCGACTACGTGCAGCACTTCGCGAGCTCGTTCATGTTCGCGGCCAGCGCGTCCCCCCCCTCGGTCGCCGCGGCGATGGCCGCGCTCGAGGTCATGCAAGAGGAAACCTGGCGCATCGAACAGCTTCGTAAAAATTACACGTACATGCGCGAAGAGCTCAAGAAGATGGGCTTCGACGTGGGGCAAAGCCAGACGGCCGTCATCCCCGTCTACGTGCGGCAGGATCTGCGCACCATCATGATGTGGAAAGAGCTGCTCGACGTGCACGGTGTCTATACGAATCCGTTCATTTCGCCCGGCGTGCCCCCCAAGCAGGCCATGCTCCGCACGAGCTACATGGCCACGCACACGAAGGAACATCTCGACCGCGGTCTCGAAGCGTTTCACGCGACGGGCAAGAAGTTCGGCGTGATCTAACTGGCGTTGCTCCCGATCGACGGCCGCGGTACAGGGTCCACGCTATGGCTCTCGACATTCGTACCATTCCGCTGGGGGGCGATCTCCGCCCTTTCCTCGATCTCGTCGATTACATCTATCGCGACGATCCGTCGTTCGTACGCCCGCTCGATCTCGAGCTGAAAGATCGGCTGAGCAAGAAGAACCCCTTCTTCGCCCACGCCGAGGGCACGTGCTTCACCGCTTTCCGCAATGGCAAGCCGGTCGGCCGCGTCACTGCGCAGATCGACCACGCCCACCTCGACCGTCATCGTGACGGGGCAGGCTTTTTCGGGTTTCTCGATACCGTCGACGACGCCGATGTCAGCAATGCGCTCCTCGCCCGCGCCGGCGATTGGCTCAAAGACCGCGGGATGGAGCGCATGCGGGGGCCGATTTCTCTCAACATCAACGAAGAGCTGGGATGCCTGGTGGAGGGCTTCGACACCCCGCCCATGGTGCTCATGCCGCACCACCGCGCTTACCAAGGGGGACTCATCGAAAAGGCCGGCCTCAGCAAGCTCAAGGATTTCTACGCCTGGCGTTACTCGGTGGGCGACGTGCCGAGGCGGGCCACCAAGGCACATGACGAGATCGCCGCCTTGCCCGAGCTCAAGGCGCGCCCCGTGGACATGAAGAACCTCGAGAATGAAGTCCGCATCGTCATGGACATTTTCAATGACGCGTGGATGGACAATTGGGGCTTCGTTCCGCTGAGCGAAGCGGAGCTGCGCAAGCTGGCCGCCGATATGAAGCTCTTTCTCGTTCCTGAGCTCACCCGTTTGGTCTCGATCGACGGCGAGCCGGCCGCGTTTGCCATCGTCCTCCCCAATCTCAACGAGGCGATGCGCGATTTGGGGGGAAAGCTCTTTCCGTTCGGTCTTCCCAAGCTCCTTTGGCGCCTCAAGGTAGAAAAACCCAAGACGGCGCGTCTGGCGCTCCTCGGGATACGCCGCAAATACCGCCATGTCCGCAAGTACGCCGGGCTCTCGACGTATCTCTACGTCGAGATGAACCGCGCCGGGCAGCGCACGGGCATCCAATGGGGCGAGCTCTCCTGGACGGTGGAAGACAACGGACCCGTGAACGTCGGTATCAAGTTCATGGGCGGCAAGATCTACAAGAAGTACCGAGTCTACGAGCGCATGCTATGAGCCTTGCACCATGAAGATCGACGAGAGCAAATTGAAGGTGCTCGTCACCGGCGCCTCGGGCTTTCTCGGGTCGCACGTGGCCGAGCAACTCGCCGAGGCCGGGCACGAAGTGCTGGCGCTGGTTCGGAAAAGCTCCAATCGGAAGTTTCTGGCGACGTTGCCCAACGTCACCTTCGTCTACGGCTCGGTGGAAGACGCGAGCGCCGTGGAGGATGCGACGCGAGGCGTCGATGCCATCGTGCATGCAGCCGGTCTCGTGAAGGCACGGGACGCCCGCGAATTCGAAAAGATCAACGTCGATGGAACGAAGAACTTGCTCGCCGCCGCCAAGAAGAACGCGCCGGGGCTCAAGCGGTTCGTGTTCGTATCGAGCTTGGCGGCGGTCGGTCCTTCGCTCGACGGCGTGCCCGTCATGCACGACTGCGAGCCGCAGCCGGTCACGCACTACGGCCGCTCCAAGCTTCGCGCCGAGCAGGCGGCGCTGGCCGCCAAGGACGAGCTTCCGGTAACGGTCATTCGCCCCCCGCTGATCTACGGGCCGCGCGACAACGAGACATTCGCCTTCTTTCAGACGGTATCGCGGCGCGTTTTGCCCTATCTCGGCGACGGGAAGAACACCCTCAGCATCGTGTACGTCGCCGACGCCGCCAGCGCTTGCGTGCGCGCCATCTTCGCCGACGTTCCGAGCGGGAGTCTCTACTTCGTCGAAGACGGCAAGGTGTACGTGTGGCGCGACATGCTGGCCGAGCTGGAGAAGGTGCTCGAACGGCGCGCGCTTCTGCGCTTTCCCATCCCTTTCTTCGTCCTGCGCGGCGCGGCCATGGCCAGCGAGGGTTACGGCAGGATCCGCGGCCGAGCCGTCATGCTGACGCGCGACAAGCTGAACGAGCTATCCGCGCCGCATTGGGTCTGCGACAGCCAAAGGACGCGCACCGAGCTCGGTTGGACACCGCAAGTCGAATGGACCGAGGGGGCGCGGCGCGCCGCGGATTGGTACCGGCAAGAGGGCTGGCTGTAACAGCGCTCCTCTGCTTTCGGTCATTTACTTTCCCCGCGCGGCCCTGATCGCGGCGAGTGCGGCACGCGCCTTGTTGCGCGTCTCTTTGGCCTCCAGGGCGGGGACGCTGCCTTCCACGATCCCTGCGGCGGCCGTTATCTCGAACTGGCCCCGCTGACAGAGAATGGTGCGAATGGCGATGGCCAGGTCGAGATCGCGGCCAGGGCCGATGTGTCCGACGGCGCCGCCGTAGACACCGCGCGCGCGCGGCTCGAGCTCGCGAATGATCTGCATGGCCCGCACCTTGGGCGTGCCGGTCAGCGTTCCCGCGGGAAACGCCGAGCGAACGACGTCCCAAGGTCCCGCCTCGGGACGGACGCGGCCCGAGACTTCACTGACGATGTGCATGACGTGCGAGAAACGTTCGACCTGCATCCGCAGCGGCACCTTGACGCTGCCGGTGACGGCGATCTTGCCGACGTCGTTGCGGGCGAGGTCGATCAGCATCACGTGCTCGGCGAGCTCTTTGGGATCGGCGAGCAACTCCTCGCAGAGGGCGACGTCTTCGGCCGCGGTTCGCCCGCGGCGCCGCGTGCCGGCGAGCGGCCGCACGGTGACGGTCTCGTCCTCCACCCGAACCAATGTCTCCGGCGATGCGCCCGCGATCTGAAGGGCAGGCGTCGTGCCCTGTTCGGGGAAATCGACGAAGTACATGTACGGCGAGGGGGACAAGATGCGAAGCGCCCGATAGACATCGAACGGGTCGGTGTTGCCGGCGCCCGTGATCATCGTGCGACCGAGTTGAATCTGGAAGGCGTCTCCCGCGGCGATGTACTCCTTGGCGCGCCGGGCGCTCGCTTCGTACGTCGCGTCATCGGTGAGCACGTCGATATCGGAAGGGACCGCGGTGGGGTCGGGCACGGCCAAGGCAAAGAGGGGTGCCGCTTTCTCGAGGTCGGCGCGCGCGCGCTCCACGTCGGCCCGATCGTCGGCCGCGATGGTAACGGTCTGCCGCAGGTTGTCGAAAACGATGACGGTGGCGTCGCTGACGAACCGTGCCAGAGGTTGGTGCTCGGGCCAGCGATCGACCTTGGTCGTGAAATGCACGAGATCGTAAGCGAGGTACCCCACGTGGGCCCGCGCGAACCGCGCTGCCATGTCGGGCTCGGGCTCGGCCCCCACGGCAATCTGCTTGGCGAGCTCGGAAAACGGGTCCCCCGCGGCAAGGGTCCGGCCCTCGGCCGGAGCGCGCAGAATGACCTCGCGTCGGGGTCGGTAGCCGAGGATCGAGTAGCGGCCCCACCTTTCGCCGGCCACGACGCTTTCCAAGAGAAAGGAGGGGCCCGGGTCGGCCCGTCGGAGCGCTGCATAGGCGGCGACCGGAGTCAGGCGGTCGGCCACGAGGGTCTCGGTGCAAATCGGTTTCACGGCGTCCCGCCCACCCTAGCGTCAGGCGCCACGACGCGCCAAGTCCGTCCCGTCTGCCCTCGAAATAGTTGGTAGCGCGTCCGACGCTGTCGAGAGTCGGACGGAGGAGTGCTAAGCTCGCGGCGCTCTTTGCAAAGGTGTGCCCGAGCTCGAGACCAAGCGTGCCCTCCCAGCCTCCTCCCGTGACTGCGCATCCGATGCACCCTGCACTCGTGCTGGGTGTGTACGCCGAAGATCTCGCTCACGGTGCCCGCACCGCCATCTTCGGCAGTGCCACGCTGGGTCTCGCAGAAGAGCTGGCCCTGCGGGGGGCTCGCCTCGTCCATGTCTACGATGTCGATGCCGGTCGCGTAGCCGAAGCGACGGCGCGCTCGCACGATCGGTCGATCTTCTTCGCGCTGCTTCCGGATGGGGGCGACGTGGGGGTGCGCGACGGCGCTTTCGATTTCGTGCTGGTGCCGGACCTCTCCCTTTTCGCCGACCCCGCCAGCATCGTCGCCTTGGTGCGGCGCGTGGTGTCGCCGCTCGGCGCAGCGCTCATCGCGTCACCCAACGCCGACGCCAAGGCGCCGCTGCTCCCCGTCGCCGACCCGCGTCAAGCGCTCGGGTACTACGAGCTCTACGAGACCATTGCCGCGCACTTCGAGTCGGTGCGGATGATCGGGCAAGCCCCCTTCGTCGGCTACGCCGTGGCCGAGCTATCGGTCGAGGATCCCGAGCCCACCATCGACTCTTCGCTGGCCGAATCGGAAGGCAAGGAGCCCGATTGGTTTTTGGCATTGGCCAGCGATCGCAACCTCCGGCTCGACCCGTTCGCGCTCATCGAGCTCCCGGTCCAGCTCTTTTCATCCGCGTCGCTCGCCGCGGCGCACGAGGATGTCGCGGTGTCGCTCGCGTCCGAAACCGTGCCGAGCGGGCCGGGCACCGTCCTCATCAACGTCTTGGAGGCCGAGCGGGAGGCCGCGCTCGCGTCGCTGCACCAGCAAGAGCAAACGTTGCACGCCGAACGTTTCCGCGCCGATCGCGCGGTGCAGGAGCTCGTCGCGGCGCGCGAGGAGCTCGACCTGCTGCGCGAGCGTTGCCGCGCGCTCGATGAGCGTGTCGGTGAAGGAGAGGCCCGCTCCACCGCCCTCGAGAGCCGCCTCGAGAAAACGCAGCATGACCCCGAGCTCGCCACCCTGCGCGAACGCCTGCGTTCGTCCGAAGAGCGCGTTCGCGCGCTGGAAGGTTCGACCCGCGCGTCCGAAGAGCGCGTTCGCGCACTGGAAGGTTCGGCGCGCGCGTCCGAAGAGCGCGCTCGCGCCGTGGAAGGTTCGGCGCGCGCGTCCGAAGAGCGCGCTCGCGCGCTGGAAGGTTCGGCGCGCGCGTCCGAAGAGCGCGCTCGCGTGCTGGAAGGTTCGGCGCGCGCGTCCGAAGAGCGCGCTCGCGCGCTGGAAGGTGCCGCCCGTGGCGTGCTCGCCGAGCACGAAGCGGAGATTGCCCAGCTCGAGTCGCAGCTGCGCGAACGTGGCCGCGAAATTCAGGAGCTCCGCGCCGAAGTCGATCGCCGCGACAAGCTGGTGCGGGAGCTCGTCATGACGAACTTCCCCGCCAGTGCCAGCGCGCCGTTGCATGCGGTCGCGCCCGCCGGAGAGAACGGCTCGCGCGACCCAGCGCTCGTCGCCGACCTCTCCGCCCGACTGGATCACTTGGCGAGCGACGCGGCACGACGCGAAGCCGATCTCGTCGGCGCGAGATGGAGGATTGCCCAGCTCGAACGGGAGCTGACGCAGCAGCGTTGACAGCGCAAAACCTCGCCTTACCTTCGCATCCGGTCTATTTCCGCTCGGGCCTCCGGCTGCCAGGCCACCCGCGAAAGCGGTGATCTAAAGAGACTCATGAGTGAAAAGCGCTGCTACTACGAGGTTCTTGGCATAGCCAAGTCGGCTTCTGAAGACGAAATTCGCAAGAACTACCGGCAGTGCGCATTAAAATTCCATCCAGATCGCAACCCCAACGACCCCTCCGCTGCCAATAAGTTCAAGGAGGCGACGGAAGCGTTCAGTATCCTGTCCGACGGACAAAAGCGGGCCCGGTACGACCAGTTCGGTCACGCCGGGCTGGAGGCCGGTGGATTCGATTTCAGCGGAGCCGGGATTGGCGACATCTTCTCCCAGTTCCAGGACCTCTTTTCGGAGTTCTTCGTAGGAGGGGCCCCGCGGGGGCGCCGGCAAGGCCCCCGGCGCGGCAGCGACCTCCGTATCCAGGAGCGGCTCACGCTCAAGGACGCGGTGCTCGGCTGCAAGAAGGAGGTGGTCGTCCGCGCTCCCACAACGTGCGAGTCGTGCGGCGGTTCGGGTGCCGCGCCCGGAACGCAACGACACACCTGCGGCACGTGCCGCGGCGCGGGACAGGTGTCCAGTTCGCGCGGCTTCGTGATGTTCACCTCGACCTGTCCCACTTGCCAGGGCGAGGGTTCCGTCCTGAGGGATCCGTGCACCAAGTGTGGAGGCGCCGGCCAGGTCGAAAAGACGCGCAAGGTGCTGGTGACTTTTCCGGCGGGCATCGATGCAAACCAGCGGCTCAGGGTGCCCGGGCAAGGATTGCCGGGTCCTCTCGGGGGCGAGACGGGTGATCTCTACGTCGACGTCGAGCTCGAGCCCGACGATAAATTCGAGCGCGACGGCATGGACCTCGTGACGCGCGTCAACATCTCCTTCTCCGACGCCGCCATCGGGACGACGATCGCCTTGCGCTGGATCGACGATTCCGTATTGGAGCTCGAGATCCCCGCCGGTACCCAGCCCGGCGAAGTCATCACCATGAAGGGAAAAGGGGCACCCCGCGTCGATGGGCGCGGTCGCGGTGCGCTGCACGTGCAGGTGCAAGTCGATGTGCCGCGCCAGGTATCGGCGCGCGCCAAGGCGCTGCTCGTGGAACTCGAAGGGGAGCTCAACCCGAAGTCGAAACGCGTCAACAGCGCGTAGCCAGCGGCGTGCTCGGCGCGCCTCGGCGGCGCGGCTTCCGTGGGCTCATTGGAGCGCGACGCGGCAGGGCGCGGGACTCGAGGCGGCAGGGTAAGGCGTACCGTGCCGCGTGCGCACGACGATGGCGCCGTTCGGTCCTGGCCATGCGGCGAGCGCACCATGCATGATCGGACGCCCTTCCCCGACGTTCTCCACGACGAGAACGATATCCGTGCCTTCGCGCTCGACGGCGGAGATCGACGCGCGCAGCGGCGGTGTGCCCGAGGGGCAGGCGACGCCGTCGGCGGCGATGGCGATGGCGATGGTGTCGGCGGCACCCGCCGGCGTTTCGGCTTGCCAGGTGAACTTGGCATCGCTCGGCGTGCCGTGGGCAACCGCGAGACAGCGACACACGGCAGCACGCGGCGCGGCCGATGACAGGGAAAGATCGTGCACCACCCCGAGGAACCGGTTGCCGCCGGCAGGCGCGGAAACGGCGGCGACTGCCGAAGCGACCCGGGGCGCGGGCCTCGTGGCTTGCATCGGGGGCGCCTCTCGAGACCCGCTCGATGGCTCGGCGATTTCCCATTTGCGATCGTCCTCGACCTCCGAGGCGTTGACGTTGGCCTTGGCGTTCACCTGTCCGTGGCAGGCGAAGGCCCCCAGAGCCATCAAGCAGGTCGCGAAGAGCGGGCGCGTCCCCCCCGAATCACGCATGGATTTCTGCACCTCCTCCAAGCTTACCACCACTTCGACAGACGCTCGCTGCCAGGTCGATCGTCGAAGGGCCCCCCCGCCGATGGGCCGGACTTTCTCGCCACCAGCCGAGGCGGGCGGCCGGCCGTCAGTTTGCTAGCATCGCCGGGCTCGATGGACGTGGAGAAGGTGAAAGCGAGACTCTCTGCAACGGCGACCGTGCTCGCCGTGGGAAAGGTGCGCGCCGTCGTCGGACTTTCGCTGCGCGCGTCGCTTCCCGGGGCTCGGATCGGCGACGTGGTCCATATCCGACGCAAGGGAGAACCGCTGCTCGGCGAGATCGTCGGCTTCGAAGGGGACGAGACGATCATCCTGCCGCTCGGCGACGTGGCCGGCGTGGGACCGGACGACGCCGTGGAATCGACGGGATCGCCGCTGGAGGTCCGCGCATCGGAGGCGTTGCTGGGACGGGTGGTGGACGGGCTTGGCCGGCCTCTCGACGGGCAAGCCGCGATCACCGGCGCATTGGTACCGGTCGATCGAACGCCGCCCGCGGCGCTCGGGCGTCGACCCGTCGCCGAGCCGCTGGCGACGGGCATCCGCGTGATCGACGGACTGCTGACGCTCGGGCAAGGGCAGAGGATCGGCCTTTTCGCGGGTTCGGGCGTCGGCAAATCGACGCTGCTCGGCGCCATCGCGCGCGGTACGGCCGCCGACGTGGTGGTGGTCGCACTGGTCGGCGAGCGCGGTCGCGAAGTGGGCGAATTCCTCGAGCGGAGCTTGGGCCTGGAGGGGCGCAAAAAGAGCGTCGTCGTCGTCGCGACCAGCGACGCGCCGGCGCTCGAGCGTTTGCGCGCCGCGCAGGTGGCGACGGCCTATGCCGAGTACTTTCGCGATCGCGGGCGCTCGGTGATGCTGCTGGTCGATTCGGTGACGCGTTTCGCGCGCGCCCAGCGCGAGGTCGGGCTCTCCGCCGGCGAGCCTCCGGCGCGCCGCGGCTATCCGCCGAGCGTGTTTGCGCTGCTCCCGCGTTTGCTCGAGCGCAGCGGACAGGGCGAGCGCGGATCCATCACCGCCATTTACACCGTGCTCGTCGAGGGTGGCGACATGGACGAGCCGATCGCCGACGAGGTGCGCGGGATCGTGGACGGGCACGTCGTTCTCGATCGCGCGATTGCCGCCCGCGGTCGCTACCCTGCCGTCGACGTCACCGCTTCCCTTTCGCGCGTGATGAACGCCATCGTGGGCGCTCACCACCTCGAAGCAGCGCGGGCGATCCGCGACATGGTCGCGCTCTTCGAATCGAAGCGCGACCTCGTCCTGCTCGGCGCCTACGCCAAGGGGACCGATCGCGAGCTCGACCGAGCCATCGAACGGATGCCGCGCATCGAGGCATTTCTCCGGCAAAATGCAGAGGAGATCGCGCCCTTCGCGGAAAGCGTGCAGAAGATGGGCGCGGCGCTAAAGTAGCGCCCTTTTCTCATGACGGTCCTGCAGGTTTCCGATCTCGGTTTCGGGTACGACGCGCGTAAGCTCTTCGGTGGCGTGACGTTCTCGCTGGCGCTCGGAGAGCGCGTGGCCCTCGTGGCTCCCAACGGCGCCGGCAAATCGACGCTGCTTCGGCTGGTGGCCGGCGAGCTCGTGCCCGACGAAGGCTCGGTCGTTGTGCGCAAAGGCGTGAGCGTCGGATATTATCGCCAGTCGCACGAGCTCACCGCCGAGGGAACGGTGCTCGACGCGTTGCTCTCCGGTTTTCAAGACGTGCTCGCGCTGCGCCACGCGCTCGATCAAGCGCAGGCCAAAGCGGCGAGCGGCAGCAAGGAAGATCTCGATCGGTTGGCGCGGGCGACCGACGAATATCACCTTTCGCGCGGCGACGAGCTCGAGCGAAAAGTCGAGATGATCGCCGAGAAGCTCGGGTTTCCCGCGGAGCACATGCCGCGTCGGGTGGCGAGCTTGTCCGGCGGCGAGCGCGGGCGGCTCCATCTCGGCGTCGTCCTCGCCCAGGAGCCGGACCTGCTCTTGCTCGACGAGCCGACCAACCACCTCGATCTCGACACCATTGCCTGGCTCGAGCAGCACCTGGTGGGCTACCGCGGTGGGATCATCGTCGTTTCGCACGATAGAGCGTTTCTCGACGGCGTGACGCCCGTCACCATGGAGCTCGGTCGCACCAGCTTTCGCACGTATCCCTTGCGCTATTCCGACTATGCCGTGGCGCGCGAAGCCGATCTGGCGCGGGAACGGGAGCTCGCCGAACGACAGCAAGCCTTCGTCGAAAAGACGGAAGACTTCATCCGCAAGAACATCGCCGGCCAGAAGACGAAACAGGCCCAGAGCCGGCGCAAGATGCTGGAAAAGCTCGATCGCACGAGCATGCCGGAAGACGTGTGGGCGGTCGCGGAGAAGGTGCGCTTTCGCTTTGCCCCCGCGCCGCGTACGGGGGACATCGTGCTCGACGCCAAGGGGCTTTTTGCATCGCGCGGCGGACGCCAGTTGTTCGAAGGGATCGAGCTCCTGGTGAGGCGCGGCGATCGCATCGGGATCGTCGGACCGAACGGCGCGGGCAAGACCACGCTGCTCAAGCTGCTCGCGGGACAGGGCGCGGCCGAGGACGGCGGGGCGATCCGCCGCGGCACGAACCTCGCGGAGGGGTACTTCGATCAGCACCTCGGCGCCCTCGATCCCAAGCGAACGGCGGTCGAAGAAGTGCGCAGCATCCGCGGGGATCTCAACGTCGACGGCGCGCGCCAGTATTTGGCGCGGTTCCGCTTTTACGGGGACGATCCGCTCCGCCGAGTCTCGGGCTACTCGGGGGGAGAACGCTCACGGCTCTGCCTCGCCAAGTTGCTGCTCGAGCCGCACAACCTGCTCTTCCTCGACGAGCCGACGAACCATCTCGACATTCCCGCCGCCGAGATCCTGGAAGAGGCGCTGACGGGATTCGAGGGGACCGTCTTCTTGGTGTCCCACGATCGCCGTTTCCTGGAGAACGTCACCACCCGCACCGTCGCCATCCGCGCAGGCACTTGCGACATTTACCCGGGAGGCTTTCGCGACTTCGTCGAGGCCGAGATGCGCCAGGCAGCAAAGAGTGCCGCGGTGGACACGCGCCGCACCGACAAAAGTGACGGGAGCAAGCCGGAGACGCGCGACGGTCAGGAAGATCGCGCCACGCGGCGAGCCGCGTTCGCGCAGGAGAAGGCGGAAGCGCGTCTCGCCGAGCGCAAGGTCAAACGGGTGGCCGACCTGGAAGATCTGATCGTGGCGGCCGAAGCGAAAGTCCTGGCGTTGCGCGAGAAGCTGAAGGAAGACCCTGGCGGAGACTGGGAGAAGATTGCGAATCTCGCTCGTGAGGAGCAAGCTTTGAGCAGGCGAGTCGAGACGATGATGTCGGAGTGGACGATCTTGAGCGAGGAGCTTGCCCGTAACCGGGCAAGCTCGAGCGTTGCCGCTATCGGCAACGACGAGAAGCGATCGAAGGGGGGAGAGCCTTGAGCGCTCGTCGCGCAGCTCTCGCGCCCAAGCGAACGGCTCGTTCACCCATCGGTGCCGCGCGGGCGATGGCATGGCTGTGGGTTCTTTTGGCGTGTATCGCGGTCGCAATGCCCGGTTGCAAACGAAGGCCCGCAGGGGATGAGCTCTTGGACCCGGCCGAGCCCGTCCACAAGACGCTGCCCGCCCTGCAGCTCACCGAGGACACCACCGATCTCATGCTCACTTGGGTCGACGCCAAGGGCGATGCGCACGCCGTGAGCAAGCCGGGCGACGTGCCCACCGAAGGGCGCGACCGGGTGCGGGTGGTCGTGACGACGCGCGAAGAGGGCACGCACGATTTGTTCTATGTCACGAACCTGACGGTGAAGGGCGGTGACGGAACGTACCCCGTTTCGACGATGACGCGCCGCGAATGGGACACCCTCATCACCGAACGACGACAGGCGCTCGCGGCGCCGATCGCGTCGGCGGGCGCCGACAATCCCCAGGATCCTTCCGCCGGCACCACCGATCCCGCCGCCAAGGCTCATCCGGCGGGGTTCACGGTCATCGTCTACGGCGCTTCGTGGTGCGGCGCATGCCATCAAGCCGTCGCGTATCTGAAACGGCGCAAGGTCCCCGTCGTCGAAAAGGACATCGAGCAGGACCCCGCGGCCGAAAGCGAGATGCGCGCCAAGATGGCCCGCGCCGGCGTGCACGGTGGATCGATCCCCGTCATCGATGTCAAAGGGAAGATCCTCATCGGCTTCGAGCCGCATGCCCTCGAAGCCGCGGTGATAGGCGCCAGCGCGGTTGCCCTTTGAATCGGTGAACTGGCGTCAACCGCCCGCGGCTGCTTTTTGGTAAGCGGCCCGCCCTTTGAGCCTCTGGAGCCAGGCCTTGGTGACGGGGTAGCCGTCGAGCGAGAAACCGACGGCCGGCGCGATGTTCACCACGGATGCGGCGTTGATGTCGGCGACGCTGAAGGTGTCGCTCACCAGGTATTGCTTTTGATCGAGCGAAGTCTCGAGCGTTTGCAGATAGCGCGGCAAGCTCGCCCGCGCTCGGTCGACGACGCGCGCGTCCCGCTCGGGTTCGGGCAAGACGGCCGAGTGGTACATGATGTCGAGCACGACCGGTTGGAGCGTAGCCACCGCCCAGAGGGACCACTGGTAAATGAGCGCACGCTCGGGCAGGGCCGTCGTCCACAGCGAACCGCCGTACTTTTCGGCGAGGTAGAAGTTGATCGCCACCGATTCGAACAGCTTGATGTCGCCGTCCTGGAGAAACGGAAGATTGCCCGAGGGATTCATCGCCAAAAATTCGGGGGTTCGCGTCTGGCCTTCGCGCCTGTTCACGCGCCGATATTCGTAGGGCACCTGCAGCTCTTCGAGCAGCCAGTGGGTCCGCCCCGAGCTCGAAGCGGGGCTTCCAAAGAAACGAATCATCGCGTCGCCTCCTTCAATCGTCTGCCGTCGATCCTGTCGTGAGCACCGTCACCAGCGGGTCCGCGGCGGGGGCGATGTTTCTAGCACGCAATTCGTCCCCTCACGATGGCGGGAGACCGCCAGGACGCCAGCGTCGTCACCACCGCCGCCAAGGAGATTGGGGGTGGCACTAGAACCGGTTGGCGCGTCGCGTTGGGAACAGCTCTTGCCACATTTCCTCGGCCGGGATGCCGAGTTCGCGGCCGAGCCGCTCGAAGACGGCGGCGTTTACCCGTCGCGCGGGGGGGCGCGCCACGGCGTGAACGAAGGCATCGTCGATGGAGAGGGAGGAGTGTCGCGCCGCGTCCTCTGCGATCTGACGGGCGAGCTCGTCCGGTAGAGCCAGTCCTGGCGCTCGGTCGCCCTGGCGATCGCGAGAGCGCGCGAGACGGCCTTTGATGAAGAGCGCGGCGCGCATCGTGGCGTGGTACGCGATCATCCACGTCATCCAAGGCGCGGGAGGGTCGCCGAGCAGCGTGGCGCGGAGCGACGCGCGCCGCCGCTCGATCTCCGCGCGCGACAACGTGTCGAGCTCGCGCAGCGCCCCGGGGAACTCGCGTGCCAGCGCCATGAGCTCGCCGCGCTCGGCCACGCCGCCCCCTTTCTCGCGTCGCTCGCGGAGGTCGTCGAGCGCGTCGTACTTGCGCGCCAGGTCGCGGAGCTCCATCCCGCTCACCGCCAGGTCGCGGAGCTCCATCCCGCTCACACCTCGAACTCGGCTTTTTCGAGAACCTCCCGCACGCGATAGAGAAAGGAGTTTCCGAGCACGCCGTCGATGATGCGATGATCGTAGGAGAGGGCCACGTACATGACCGGGTGCACGACCATGGTGTCCTGGCCATCGACCTCGACCACCACGACGCGCTTTTTGATCTCCCCCATGCGCAGGATGGCGGCGTTCGGCTGGGCGATGATGGCGCCACCGAAGAGGTTGCCTTTGATGCCGGGGTTGGAAACGGAGAACGAGCAGCCAGCGAGATCGTCGGCAGTGATTTTGCCGGCGCGCGCTCGGCCGGCGACATCGTCGATCGCTTTGGCCAGCCCGCGCAGAGAGAGCTCGTCGGCGCGTTTGATGTTGGGCACGACGAGCCCGTCGGGCGCATCCACCGCGATGCCGAGGTTCACGTCTTTGAGGAGCACGTAGGAATCGTCGAGCACGCGCGCGTTGATGGCCGGAAATTCACGCAGGGCGCGCACGATGGCCGTGCACACGAACGACAACATCGTGAGCGGCACACCTTCCTTCTTGTAGCGATCCTTGTTCTCCTCGCGCAGCTTCGACGTCTTGTAGAGGTCGACCTCCGCCACCGTCACGACGTGCGGCGCCGTCAGCTTGGAATAGACCATATGGTCGGCGGTGAGGCGGCGCCGACGCGTGAAGGGCACCACCTGATCGCCGTCCTTGGGGCGGTAGGGTGGCACCTTGTAGGAGCCGTAGCCGACGTTCGGCGCGGGAAATTTCACGCCGGTGCTGAGCAACGCAGCCAGATCCGGGTCGGTGACGCCGTGCACGGTCGCCTCGGTGACTGCGCGCGAGGGGGCAGGTGCAGCGTGCGACTCGACCGCTCGCATCACGTCCTCGCGGGTGACCCGCCCTCGCGCCCCGGAACCTTCGACCTGGTCGAGGTTGACGCCGTGTTCGAGTGCCAGCTTGCGAACGACGGGCGAGGATCGGCCGGTGCCGTTGTCGCCAGTGGCGGTGGAGACGGCTTCCTCTCGCGCCGGCGCGGGACGTGCGCTTCGATCCGGCACGGCGGGCTTGGAGGCGGGGGGCGGTTCGGACGGGGCCGACATCCCTTCGGGGGGCGGCGCAGGGACGGTCGCACTGGAGGGCCGATTCGGTGGCAGGGAGGCGCCGCTCTCGTCGATTTCACAGAGCGCATCGCCGACCTTCACGGTCGCTCCTTCGGGCACCACGATCTTGACGATGCGGCCGGCCTGGGGCGCGGGTACGTCGCTGTCAGCCTTGTCAGTCGCCACCGAAACGACGGGCTGCTCGCGCTTGACTACGTCCCCTTCATGCACGAGCCATTTGGTGATCGTCCCCTCGATGACGCTTTCCCCCAAGCTTGGCATCACCAGTTTGATGGACATTCGGTCCTCTTCCGCTTTCGATAGGGTGCCGAGTGTGTATACGCCCGCCCGCCCGGCCTCGCTAGTCTCCCATGGGCGCAGTGCGAAGCGGTCTTCGCGGGTTTGCTCACGCCGTGACGAGCGCGTTTCCGGCTTCTTTGCCCGTCTCGCGGGCCTGCGCGGGACTCAGCGGCCATGCCATCGTCCGTGCCACGCGGCGGGGGGGAGCGCCGGGGGGGCCCGCGAGGATGGCGTGCAAGCGCAGCGAGCCCCCCTCGCGAAATGCGTAGGCGCCGAACGGCAACGTACAGCTTCCACCGACCGCCTGCATCACGCCGCGCTCGCACGCGACGGCGATCTCGGTGTCGGGGTCGGACAGCGGGGCGAGCGCGGCTCGCGTCGCCTCGTCACCGGCGCGGCACTCGATGGCGAGCGCGCCTTGCCCCGGGGCGGGGACGACGAGCGTCGGGTCGAGCGCCTCGGTGGCGCGCGCGGAGAGACCGAGTCGTGCAAGGCCCGCGCTCGCCAGAACGATGGCGTCGAGCTCGCCAGTGTCGAGCTTGCGCAGGCGCGTGTCCACGTTTCCGCGCAGGGGGACGACCGCGAGATCCGGTCGCGCCAGTGCGAGCTGCATGGCGCGACGCAGGCTCGACGTACCGATCCGCGCACCGGCGGACAGCGCTTGAAGCCCCGCGCCCGATCGCGTCACCAGCACGTCACGTGGATCGGCGCGCCGCGGGACGCAGGCGATCGCGAACTTCGGCGACACCTCCGCCGGCACGTCCTTGAACGAATGTACCGCGAAATGCGCATCGCCTCGGTCGAGCGCTTCTTCGATTTCTTTGGTGAAAAGACCCTTTCCACCGATCTCGGCGAGCGGCACGGTCGTCACCTTGTCCCCCGTGGTCACGACGTGCAGCTCCTCGATGGCGAGGCCTGGCCAATGAGCGACGAGGTCGCGCGCGAAGGCGCGTGCCTGTGCGAGCGCGAGCGCGGAACGGCGGGTGGCGAGCGTAAGGCGGGTGGGCGTCATCGACCGAGCGTCTCGCGTCCGCCGGGCAAAGCCAGCGTCACTCCTTCGCTGCCCGCCGCCACCGGTGTCGAGCCTTGCCCGCGCCGCGCGGGCTCTTCGGGATCGGCCGGGTTCTCTCCTTCATTGGCGGGAGAGTCGGGCTTCTGCGCGGCGTCGATATCGCGAACCGCGTCGGCAAGATCGAAGAGGTGATGCACGGCTTTCACGAGATCGTCCCCCCGGGGGTCGGCGGCCAGCGCTTTGATGCGACTGGTGGGCGTGTGCAAGAGCTTGTTGACGGCGGCATCGATCATCGTCTCGAGCGCCTTGCGGTCGGCGTCCGTCAGATGCTTGAGGCGACCGGTCAGCGTTCGATCGACCTCCGCTGCGAGCGCGGCGCGCACCTTGGCGCGCAGCGCGACGATGGTGGCCGTGACGCCGAGCGTCTCGGTCCAGGTCTCGAAGACCCGGACTTCGTGCTGCACCAGTGCTTCCGCGCGCTCCGCTTCGGCGCGCCTTCCTTGCATGGATTCGGCGACGAGATTGGAGAGGTTGTCGATGTCGTAGAGGTACACGTTGTCGATATCGTTGACAGCGGGGTCGACGTCGCGCGGAACGGCGATGTCGATGAAGAACAAGCTGCGCCCGCGGCGAGCTTTCATGGCCTTTGCGACCATGGCCCGCGTTACCACGAACACCTTGGCGGAGGTGCTGGCAATCACGACGTCCGCTTGCACCAGCGCCGCCGCCAGCTCTTCCCAGGGGCGAGCGCCGCCGCCGAACTCGAGCGCCAGCTGGCGAGCGCGCTCCAGGCTGCGGTTGACGACGAGCAGCTTGGCCCCGGCCTTGACGAGCAGCTTGGCAGCGCCCTCCGCCATTTCACCGGCCCCGATCAAAAGCGCTGTGCGCCCCGTGAGCTCGCCGAAGATCTGGCGCGCGAGATCGACGGCGACGCTCGCCACCGACACTTGCCCTTCCCCGATAGCGGTCTCGCTGCGCACCCGCTTGGCGACGTGCAGGGCCCGGTTGGTGGCGCGGTCGAGGTACTTGCCGATGCTTCCCGCGGCCTTGGCCATCTCCAGGGCGTCGCGCACCTGACCCAAGATCTGAGGCTCGCCGACGACGAGCGAATCGAGCGACGAGGCGACGCGGAAAAGGTGCAGCACGGCATCTCGCCGGACGTGGGTGCGGAGGTAGGGGCCGACGCCCTGGGCGGCGCCTTGGTTGCCCGCCAGCTCGATGAGTGCGTGCCGAACGGCTTCGGCTGCGGCCAGGGTGTGCTCGTCCGAGTCTTGCTGGCCGACGGCATAGACTTCGATTCGGTTGCAGGTCGAGACACAGAGCGCTTCGCGGATCGCCGGACGCTGCAACAACGCGCGCAAGAGCTCGGCGATACCCTCGCCGTCGATGGCGAGGCGCTCGCGGACGTCGAGGGGCGCCTCGCGGTGCGAAAGGCCAACGACGACGATCACGTCGCGCCTCCGGCACCCCCGAGAGGACCGCGCACCAAGTAAACGACGAGGACGGCGACGGCGAAGAGGAAGCCGGCAATGGTGCCATAAGCCGCTCGGCGTCCCCTCCAGCCGAGCAGCGCGCGCAGCACGAGCACAGCGGCGAAGAGGACCCACGTGGCGAAGGCGAAGAGTGCGCGCGCCAGCTCGGCGGGGGAACCGGTTTCGATGCGGTGGGCCCACGCCGTGCCGGTGATGATGCCCAGCGTGAGGAGGGGAAAACCGGTCAAGAGCAGCAGGTGCTCGGCGCGATCGAGGGCATCGAGAGGCGGCAGTTTGCCGAAGACGCTGGACGCGCGCTTCTGCTTGAGGCGCCGCTCTTCCACCAAGTAGAGAACCGCCGTGCCGCTCGCCAACAGAAACAGCGCGTCGCCGAGCACGTTGGCGGTGACGTGGAGCGCCAGGAACCCCCCGCCGATGCCGGGGTCGGCCGCGCCCACGAACCGCGATCCGAGGACGAAGGTCAGGGCCACGGGCGCGACGAAGGCGCCCAGGGCGTCGATGTTCCAGCGGCGCCGCACGCCCAAGTAAAAACCGGTCGCCAGGAGGGCGGCGATGGACGCGCCGAAGTGAATCGACCTGATGGGACAGACGTTGGCGATGATGCTGGCCATGCACACGTAGGCGGCGTGGAGCACTGCGGCGAGGGCGAGGACACGGGGGGCCGTTTTTCCGGCGCGCGCCGCGACCGCCGGCTTCGCCAGGTAGCGAAAAAAGAGCACCGCGGCGGCTGCGTACGCAACGACCGTCGCATAGAAAATGATTTCGACGCCCATCGTCAGAGGTTTCCGAGAAGGAATTGAGCGAGGAGATCCTCGTCACTGATCGGGGGAACGGTGCTTCGTGGGAGCGCGCTCGGCGATCCCACGTTGGCCTCGGCTCGGGCCGGGCCCCCTGCCAGGTGCTCTTCGAAGGTGCCCACCGGTGCCCCCAGGAAACCGGTGATCACGTCGTACGCGTTGTCGCCGAGGACCATGGAATTTTCCAGGAGCTCAGCGCCGAGTCCGCTCAGATGCTGCCGCGTTTTGACCTTGCCGACCAGCTCGTTCGCGTCCGCAAGACCCGTGACTTCACGAAGGATGCGCGCCGCTTCGAGGATGCGGTAGCGACGGGCTTCGGGTTGAATGGTGAGTTCGTCGCCGGCGAGGTCGACCTTGCCGTCGCTGATCCACTGGTCGAGCGCCGCCTGCGGGAAGAAAACGCGGTTATTTCCCATCCGACCGGACCAGTGTACCACGGTGTCGGTGGCCGCGTGACCCCAGCCCTCTCCGCCGTTTACGATGAACTTCTGGCCCGTGCAGCGGCTCCCGGGTTGCGCGATCGTGCGACCGCGCTGCGCACTTCGTTTCTCAAGCGGATCTCGTCGTCGACGCCGGGCGCGGGCGCCGAGTCGGAAGATCGCGAGCGCGCGGCCTGGGACGACGCATTGACAGCGGGGGGGCTCGCGGGCGAGCTTGCCGACGGTCTCGACGACCCGAGCGAGCGTGCGCTCGCGCGCGTTCTCTCGCGGGCGCATCGCGCGGTCTTTCGCATGACCCTTCTCGGTTCCCACCGCGCCGCGCACGACGTTCTATCGGGCGCGTCGTTTCTCGTTCTCCCGCGCGACGACATCGGCCGCGAAGTGCTGGCCTCGGAAGGCGAAGACGAGGCGCTCTTCGAAGCGCGAATCGTCGCCGCCAGCGACGGCTGCGCGATGCTCCCCGGCATCGTCTTTCATCCTCCCGATGCCACGCCGCTCATCTACGAAATCCTCACCGCTGGCAAACAGCGCGGCATGTCGCGCGAAGAGCTCTGCGATGCGCTCCTGCGGATGCAGCACACCTTTCGTCACCTCTCGCGCGTCAAGATCGGGTACGCATACAAGGTCGAAGCACTTTCGGTTTCTTCTGCGGAAGACGTCGCCAACCCGCAGACCTCCGGTCGCGCGCGCTAGCCCGCTCGACCGAACCCATCGTCGCCCTGGGATGATGCGTTTCCGGGGCTTGCGGCGCGACGCTGCCGCGTCCATCGTTGCAGTGTCCGCCATGGTCCCCGAAACGTTCGAAATCGAACTCGCTTCCAGCTCGATGCTCGCTCCGAGCGTGAGGCGGCTCGTCTTCGGGCGGACCGACGGACGGCCCCTCGCATTTCAGCCCGGTCAGTGGCTGAACCTCGTGCTCCCGCTACCAGGGGGCGAAATCCGCCGCGCCTATTCCATCGCGTCCCCGCCGAATGGGACGCCGCAATTCGAACTCGCGGTGACGGAGGTAACGGCCGGGCCGGGCTCGAATTACCTGGCGACGCTGGGGCCCGGCGCGAAGCTTCGCGCCATCGGCCCGCAAGGCTTTTTTACGCGAGCGCCGCTCGACCCAGCACCGGCGCTGATGGTGGCCACTGGCACGGGCGTGACCCCCATTTATTCGATGATGCAGACCGCGGCGGCCGCGGGGTCGGCGACGCCGATATGGCTGCTCCTCGGCGTGCGCCGGATGGCCGATCTGCTCTACCGCCCCGAGCTCGAAGCCCTAGCCGCGGCAAGCCCCACGATACGGGTGCACTTCACGCTGTCGCAAGGAGAGCCGGAATGGGCCGGGCGGCGCGGCTATGTGCAAACGCACGTTCCCGAGCTGTGGGAAGGCCTTCGCTGTCTGGAGCGCGGCGAGCCGCACATCTATGTTTGCGGCCTCGAGCGGATGGTGTCCGCCGTGCGAAACCTCGTGCGCAAGGAGATGGGCATCCCCCGCGAGCGCGTGCATTCCGAGCGGTACGACTAGAATCCTCGCCGCGCGACCACGACCTGACCGGGCTCGATCTCGCGGGTGGAATTGATGACCAGGCATGCCGCGGAGTGATCGCGTACCGAGAGAACGCGGAGCTCGCCGGTAACCTCTTCGGGGAACTTGGTCTGGTCCCCCTTGCCGAGCGCGCCACCTTTCTCGATCGTGGCGGGCTTCTCGCTGTCGTAGTGAACCTCGGCGCTGGCAAAATCACTGGCGCCGACGAGGGTCCTTCGATAGCCGTCCCCGCGGGTGACCACGAACAGGCGATTGCCCGACACCAGCCCGTCTTGCTGCCCTCGATCGATGAAGACGACCTGGTTCTGCCCATAAAGAACGTGCGGATACACCGACGCGGCGACGTGGGCCCAAACCTCGGCTTCGTTCTGGACAGGAGCCACCATCTCGAAACGCCGCGTCATCGGACCAATCAGCGAGCCCCGTCCGATCACGTCGAGCGACTCGATGAGCCTGGCGCGCGCCACCCGCGTTTCCGGGTTCCACTTCTCGATCCGGGCGGTCCCGAGGATCGAAACCAGGGTCCCCTTGACGTCGCCTCGCATCTCGCCGTGCACCGGGCGGAAGACGGTCAGGTCTTGGCCGACGCGGACCTCGTGCCCGGGCTTGATCTCGAGGTAGGCATTGTCGCCATCGCTGAGAAGCAGCTGATCCTCCGGGCTTCCGCTCACCTCGCCCCAGACGCCCTTCACGTCGTCGTCGATGTACCCCTGGTCGCGCAAAAAGACAGTGTTCGGCTTGATGCGACTGAGTCGCCCCGTAAAACGGATGCCGGTTCCGAGCTGGCGCGATGGGCCCGCTGGGCCTGCCTGGACCTCCGTCGCGGACTGCATGCGGATCTGGTCGCCGGGATAGATCCAATGCGGATTCTGCAGCTCGGGATTGTAGCTCCAGATGCGTGGCCAATCCCACGGGTTGTGAAAGTAGCGGTCACACAGCTCCCACAGGGTGTCTCCGCGCTTCACCGTGTAGATCGCCGTGAGCGGCTCCGCCGTTTCGATGTGCCCCGGGGTGGAGAACGGCGCGTTGGCGCCGCCGCGCAGCACGCCCCCTTCTCCTTTGCCCGGAGCGAAGTCGAAATAGTCGGACGAGCGACTGGTATCGCTGGTCGGTTGAGAGCTCGACGAAAGGTGAGCGTTGTTGTTCACCGGCGGTCCGATCGGCATACCGTAAGGAGGTACGTAGACGATCGCTGGCGCAGCCGGCGGTGGTACCGCTCCACCCCCAGTTCCTCCGGCAGGCGGTGGAACGCCCGCAGGGGTGGCTCCCGTGGCTCCCGTGGCGCCGCCGCTCGTGCCTGCTGGAGCGGCGCCGCCGGGGGCAGCCTGCGAAAAGGCCCGGCGGCCGAGGCAAAGGGGGATCGCCAGCGTCAGGACGGCGGGCAGAAACTTGGTCTTCATACATTCCTCATGGGTGCGGACCCTGCCGCGCGGCGTCGCTCTTCGGATACCGATCCTTGAGCTCGGCGAACGTCTTCTGGGCCTGATCTTTGGCGCCCACTTTTTCCTGCGCCAGCCCGAGTTTGAGGAGCGCGTCGGCGGCTTTGTTGCCGTAAGGGAAACGCGCGATCAGCCCTTCGAACTGGTCGACCGCGCGCGCGAAGGCTCCGGTCGCGTAGAAGCACTCGCCACGCCAGTACATGGCGTTCTCGACCAAGGGGTGGTCGGGAAATCGCACCAGAAAGCCCGTGAGGGCCTGCAGCGCCTTGTCGTATTGCTTGCCTCGCGCGAGCGCGAGCGCCGTATCGTAGTCGCGCTTGGCTTCGGGCGAGAAGGCGACTGTGTCATCGAGATCGGGGGCTTCGTCGTGCGCCGGCGGAAGCGAGCTGGCGCGCGCCTCCGTCTCCCCGACGCGCACCACCGGCAGAGGGCGCGCCGGCGCGATCGATGGGGGTGCCGGCGATGCGAGCGCTTCGCGACGATGTTCCGCCGCCTCGAGGGCTACGACCCGCTGGTCGAGCCGGTCGCGTTCCGCTTCGATCTTGGAGATATCGGCGCGAAGCTTCTCGACGCTCCGGTCGGCCGGGTCTTGATGCATACAACCGACCGCCACGAGCAGATTCATGCCGAGCAGCCAGGAGATGAGCGCGAGCGACGACTTCGGCATTGGCTCGATCGTACGCTCCGCCTTTCGAATGGGCCAAAAAGCGGTGTGAAGCACGCTCCGATCCGCTCCCAATCGATAAATCGCGCAGGTTGCTGAAAAAGGCCCCGGTCTCGCCACCGGATGCGTGCCTCGTCGGCTCGTCGCGTACCGCATGGCGAATTCTGACGCCCTCGCCGTAACTTGCGTTGGGTTGCCTCGGCAGCGGGTGATCGTGATCCGCTAAAGCCAAAGACTGCGGCAGTCGTGCTACAGCGCCAAAAGGCGGGCGCGGAGAGTCCGATCCCTGGACGGATGGGGATCGCCAGGGTAGCGTCGAAGATCCGCCAGGTTCGATGATTGACAAGGGCCCGACCTTCAGCAAGACCGTCCCGCCGAGACCCCGGCGGCGGCGGCGGCTCGAGCTCGGCAAGACGTTGTTCCTTTTGCCGAACCTCATCACGATTTCGAGCATTTTTTGCGGCTTCGACGCGATTCGCCTCGCTGCTCGCGGGGGCGAGGACGACGTTTACCGGGCTGCCGTGCTCCTCATCTTCGCGATGATCTTCGACATGCTCGACGGTCGCGTGGCGCGGATGACCAAGACGCAGAGTGCCTTCGGCGTCCAGATCGACTCGCTCGCCGACGTCATCTCGTTCGGCATTGCCCCGTCGATGCTCGTCTACCAATGGACGTCGCCCCACCATCCGAATGCGGCTCTCTTCGGGTCGTTTCTTTTTACGGCCTGCGGCGCGGTCCGCCTGGCTCGCTTCAACGTGCTCTCCACCAGCGACAGCGGCGCCCCTACCAAGCCAGGGAAGTACATCGTCGGGCTCCCCATCCCCGGCGCTGCGGGGATTCTCATCTCACTCGTCGTGGCCAACCACGCCATCGACGGGCGCCTCAGCACCGAGGTCTGGTCGTGGCCGATCCTCGGCGTTAACCTGCTTTTGTCGATGCTGATGGTGTCGACGGTTCATTTCCGTTCGTTCAAGGACCTGAAGCTCAATGCCCGCACCATCGGTGTCGTCGCTTTCGCGGTAGGGTCGAGCGGCTTGATTTATGCGCGGCTCAAGCCGGCCTTCGTGTTGGTCTGGCTCTTGAGCTTCTACGTGATCCTGGGGCTCTGTGAGGCGCTCTGGCAGCTGTCGCGAGGAAAGCGTCCCTCGCGCGATTCGGCGCCTCCTCCCGGCATCTGAACCGCCGTGCTCGAAGTGGGGGCGACGATCCGCATCCGGCGTGAATGGGGAACGACGTAGCGATGTTGATCGCGCTGGCGCTCGTTCCGGTCGGGCTCTATCTGACGCTCGTCCTCTCCGCCTGGAAAGCTTCCCCTTGGCGTCGGAGTCGAGCGAGCGACCCCACCGCCGCACTGCGGCAGGCACGCGCGGCCGGGCTGGCCATCGTCCTCGGTTTCGCGGTGGCGCTGCCGATCGAATGGGTCGTCCGCGCCGCCGGCGCGTCGCTCGGCGTCGATCCCAAGGTGCAGATCACGGGGGCTTGGGCTTCCATTTTGACGACGCTCTTCATTTTCGCGCCGCTACAGGAAGCGGCAAAGCTGGGCGTCGTTCTTCCGGCCCGCGCGCGCGCTTTCAAAGGTGCGTGGGAGGGCGTTCTGGTGGGCGCTGGGGTGGCCGCGGGATACGCGTGTCTCGAGGTGGCGTGGTTCACACGCGATGCTGCGCATCACGCCGAGGCGAGCGTTTTTCTCGTGGCGCGCACGGTGCAGGCCACCATCGCGCGCCTCTTTGCAGGGGCCATTTGGGGCTATGCCCTCGGTCGCGCGCGATCGCGCGGGCGCCGCTTCGACGGCACGTCGGCGCTGGCGTGGACCGTCGCCACGCTGCTGCGCGGCCTCTACGACCACCTCATCTTCGCGCGCGGCCTGGCGGCGCTGCTCGGATCGATCCCGCTCTTCGTCGGCATCGTCGTGGTTTCGTACTTGGCGGCGCGCGAGCTGGGACCGCGGGCGCCGCGAGCGCGCAGCCTGTCGGGCCGCCAATTGCCCAGCACGCCCCCGCCGTCGCTGCGCACGGTCCGCGATGCATTGCGTCGAGCGGAGCGGCCCGTGATGCTGCGCTGGATCGTGCTCGGAGCGGTGGTCACGGTGGGGGTCATCGTGGCGTCGGTGACGGGCGCGGTCGTGCTCGGCCTGCGGCTGGGTGTCGATTTCGGTGCCGTCGACGAAGGCGAGGTGGCAGGCGCCGTTCCGCTGGCCCTCATCGGCCTCGGCGTTCTGCTCGCGTTTCCGGCTTCCGGCTACCTCGTGGCGCGAGCCAGCGGGGCTGACAGCGTGCTCGAGGCGGCGCTTTCGACAGGCCTCGCCATCGCCAGCATGCTGGTCCTGCTGGGGCTCGCCGCGCCAGTGGCGGTCGTGTTCGCGCTCGCGTTCGCGCCCATCGCGTTTGCCTTGGCCTGCGCGGGGGCGTGGATCGGCATCGGGGCGCGCGGCTGAGTCGCGCGCGTCGCCCCCCGCTGATCAGAAGCCCGAGTCCGCGCTGCTCGCGACGATCTCGTTCTCCGTGTGCGGATCGTATCCCGACGAAAGGAGCCGTCCCACGTCGAAACGCACGAAACGACCCCGGAGGTGCGGCCCTTCGCTGACCCAGATGACCCGCGCCGTGGTGTCCATCACCACGCCGTGGGTGGCGATGAAAGCATCGATCGCGCGGCGATCGCCCGGGGGGAGCGCGACGTCGCCCGGGCCCCGCTTGTCGCGCAGGATGGCGATGGCGTCTTCCACTCCCGCGCCCGGCCGCAACCGAGCAAGGAGCTCGTCGAGGCGCGCGCGCCGGTCGAGTGTGCTCGTGGTTTGCTCGACTTGCCGATTGGCGGGGTCGTCCGCGAGCGGCCCTTGGAAATGATTGGTGAGTGCCAACTTGCCTTCTTCGCGGCGGATGAAGGGCGCCTCGCCCGGCGCCCGCTCCACGACGGCCGTGTCGCCGCTGCGGTCGGCCAGCATGACGATGTGGCTGACCATCGGCTCGCGGCCGCGCAGGATGAGAAGCGCCTCGTCGGTGGTGCGGGCCTCGGCGAGAACCTCGCGCATGGTGTGGACCAGCGGCTGGCCCGAGCTCGCCGCTTCGCGCGCGCGTCCGCCGTGCACGACGAGGGCGACGCCGGCGTCGTTCATGCCCGTCACCACGCCCACCAATCCGGGCCAAGCGACCGACGCGTACGGGATTTTCCCGCTTTCCCGAACCAAGAACACAGCCTTGTGCTCGTCGAACAAGCGGCCGGCCTCGAAATCGAACGCGCGCGCCAAAAAGGTGTGCCCCTTCTCGACCGCGCTGCCGTTCAAGGCAAACGACGTACAGCCGAGCAGCGGGGAATGCTCGAAAGACAAGCTGACGTCGTAGAGGGAATGCAGATAGACCATCCGTTGGTACGACGGAATACGCGCTCTCCATGGGTCGGGAACGAAGGTCGACGCCGCGGCGGCGATCTCGCGCCGGCGTGGCTCGCTCATGAGCTGGTCGATGTGACGAAAGCGGATGCGCGCCAGGTCGAAGATGAGCGTCCGCGCCCACGCCGAGGGGACGAGTACCTCCAGCTGGGTCCAGAGCTCCGCCTCGTTGGCGAGCATCTCCGTGCGCAAGAGGGACACCTGATGAGATCCGATCTGTTCCGGTGATCCGGAGAGCGCCACTTCCCAGATCTTGCCGCGGTGCCGGGCGTAGTCAGTCCCTACCCACGAAAGGTCGGCATCGCCGGGATCGACCGTCGCGGCGTCGGCAGGCACGGTCACCTCGGGTGGAAGCATACGGGTCGTAAACACGATGGCCGGATGCGCCGAAAGGGCGAGCGCCGTTGCGGCGGCGAGCCCGGCAATGAGCCACCGCACAGGGAAAAAGACGGTCACCGTGATGCGAAGGACGATGTGCACGGTGTCCCGAAACCCGCGGTAGTGCGTCCGATGACGATGGCGCGGCGGATAGAGAACGCGCACCGGCGCCTCGTGGATGGGAACGCCGGCCCGCAGGGCGGCGAAGATCACCTCGGCCTCGAAGCCGAACCTCTGATCGTGCGTGCAGAGGCCGAGCGTCGCGTCGACAGGGTAGCGACGCAGGCCACACTGGGTGTCGCGGAACCGACGGTAAGCACAGAGCGACACGAAGAAATTCGATGCGCGATTGCCGATGACATTGCCCAGCGGGGCGCCAGAGTTTGCCAGATCGCGTGTTCCGAGCACCATGGCATTCTCGTCCGCGCTGGCTTCGAGGAGCCGCGCAGCTTGATCGGGAGGGTGCTGCCCGTCGGCGTCGACGGTGACCGCCACGTTGCACCCGGCGTCGCGCGCCGCGGCGAGCCCGGTGCGGATCGCGGCGCCCTTGCCACGGTTCTTGTGGTGGCGAAGGACGGTGGCGCCGGCCTTTTCTGCGACCTCGGAGGTGCCGTCCGAAGATCCGTCGTCGACCACGAAGATCGGGACACGGTCCCCGACCTCGCGGCGAAGCCCCGATACCACGCTCGCGATCGTATCCACCGCGTCGAACGCGGGCACGAGGATCGCCGGGTGCATCGTCATGGCTCTATCACCAATGCGTCAGATTCTCGGGGCTACAGTGACACATGCCCGCCGCGCCGTAACGACAAAGAGCGGCCTTTCGCGCCGCGCGAGCGCGCGGCCCGCCCCGCGGCGCGCCCGCCATTGCCGGCCCGGCGTGACCTTCCGTGCTCGAAGGAGGCGGCGTGCAGTGCTACACGAAAACTCGTGGTTTTCGATCCTCCGACGGAGTCCTTCTTACGCCGCCAAGCCAAGGCGGAGCTGCGCAAGCGCCGCCGGGCCATGCGAAACTCGATACCGGAGAGCGCCCGCGCGGAGCGCGCCGCGCGCATCGTCGAGCGGGTCACGGGCGATCCGGTCTTCGAGGCCGCGGGCCGCGTGGCCCTGTTTTGGCCCATGCTCGATCGCAAGGAAGTGGACGTCCGGCCCATCGATCGCGCGGCGCGCGACCAAGGTAAGGTCGTTGCCTACCCCTTCTTGAAGGACAACGCGGACATCTTGCTGCTGGTGGCCGATCCGTCGGAGCTCGACGAACGTGGTCACGGCTTCGCCGAACCGCCGGAGGGCGCTCCTCCGGTCGACATCGGCGACGAGCTTTTGGTCATCGTTCCGGCATTGGCGGTCGATCCCAGTGGGCAACGTATCGGCTACGGGAGAGGGTACTACGACCGTCTTCTCACGCGGATTGCCCCACCCGCATTCGCATTGGCCGTAGCGTACGATTTCGAAGTCGTGGCCGAAGTGCCGGTAACCGAGGGAGACTACCCAGTCGACATGGTCGTTACGGACGTGCGCACTTTTCGCATCGAGCGCTCACCGCGCTGATGCGAGCGGCCCCAAGCGGGGCTGCTTGCCTACATTCCACGAGATTGGTGTCGCGCACGTCGCGCGGTCAAGGAGAACTACAGCCATCATGGATACTGAACGACCAGCCAGATATTTGCCTTGCACACTCGGCCGCTATCCGTTGCTCTGATAGATTCGTAAGGCGCGAATGGTCCCGGCCCCGGATGATCCTACGGAGCTCGACTCGGCCGATCTGGTCGAGGACACATCGGACCCCAAGACGGTCAAGCGCGAGGCGAAGTCGAAGACGTCGCGGCCGCGCGTTTCCGTTCCCGTGCGCGCGTCGGCGCCTCCTCCGCTTGCCTCCCAGCGTCCGCCTCCGTCGCGCCGTCCCCCGCCGCTGCCCGTTCCCGTCTTTCCCGATGCCGACGTGCTCGTCGCGGAGGCTCGCAAGCGCGCCGAGATCACGAGCCAGTTGAACGACCGGGTGGCGCTGGCGCGGGCCCGCAACGAGCTCGCCGTGCTGCTCGAAATCTTGAAGCGGGATGTCGTGGCGGCGGTGGCCGAATACCGCGCTGCGCATGCCATCGCCCCTTCCTCGCTGGCGCCGATTTCAGCGGCGCGCCGTCTGACGCCCTTTCGTCCGATCGCGCCGGCGCTGGCCCTGCTCGACACCGAGCTTCGTACCACGGCGGACCCGCGGGCGCGGGCGACGCGGTTTCTCGAGCTGGGGCGACTCCTTCTCGCGGGTGGGGCGACGCCGGAAAAAGCCGTGCAAGCCTTCCGCGACCTCCTCGCCACGACCCCCCAGCATGCCGGCGGACTGCGCGGGCTCGAGCGCGCCCTGCGGGCCATGCCGCGCGCCCTCGAGACCACGACGACGCTCGATGCGCTGGCGACTCATCTGGAGACGATGGCGCTGGCGTGGCGAGCCGACCGGCAGTTTTCGGCGTGGCTCGAGGTCGAGCGCTCGGTCATCCTCGAGCGCCTGCATCGACCGGAGGCGGCTCGCGCGGCGCTCGAAGAAGCAATGGAGCTCGACGGCGGGATCGGCCCCGTTCGAACTTCCTACACGCGTCACCTCATCATCAACCAAGACGTGGGTTTGCTCGTGAACGCTTGGGCAGCGGAAGCAAACCTCGAAGGCGATACGCCGCGCGCCGGGCGTCTGCTCTATGCCGCCGCGCGGCTCTCCGCCGAGCGACTCGAGCAGACTCCCCTCGCCATCGAGCTTTATCGGCGCTCCACTGCCCTCCAGGCAACGGCGATCGAAACGCGCCGCGCCTCGCTGCGCGAGCTCTTGCGCCTCTACGAAGCGCGCAGCGACGTGGAGAGCGCGATCGAAGCGGAAGAGCAGCTCTTGCTCTGGGTCGACGGCGCCGAGCGCGGCTATCGGCACCGGCGTCTGGCCCAGGCCTTCGAGCGCATCGAACGGTGGGAGGCGGTGGCCAACCACTCGCGGCAGTCGCTGGTCGCGGTTGCCGACGACGAGGAGACGCGCGAACGGCTCGATCGTGCCCTTGCCGCGCTCGGTCAGCACGAGCAGCGCATCACCATGTGGATTGCGGAGGCTTCGCGGGTGACGACCTCCGCCGCGCGGGTGGACGCTTTCCGTCGTGCCGCTCGGATCGCCGAGAAGGACCAAGGCCGCCAAGACCTGGCGCTGATCGAGCTGCGCGCCGCTTGGGCGGTCGATCCCGACGATGCGGAGACGGTCGACGACATTGCCCGTCTGCTCACCACCGCCGCGCCGCCGAGTCCAACCGAGCCAGGGGACCCGGCGCGGGCGCGAGCTCGTATCGATTTCTTCACGGAAGCGGCCGAGAAAGCCAACGAACCGGGGCGCAAGATCGCCATGCTCGAAAAGCTCGCCCAGATCTGGGAGGACGAGGTGCGCGTCCCGGGCAAGGCGCTCGAGGCCTATCGCGAGATCCTTTCCATCGAGCCGGAAAGGCGCAGCGCGGTGCTCGGATTGCAACGCAGTGCGGCTCGCGCCGGGGACGCGAAAGAGCTCTTCCGCGCGCTCGTCCTCGAGGCGGACGGCTGCCAGAACCCGGCCCTCGAGCGCGCGCTGCTCCTGCGCGCGGCCGAGATCGCGGGCGAACGACTGAACGATGCCGACAGCGCCATCGATCTGGTAGAGCGCGTACTCGCCAAGAATGCAGGCGACATGCTGGCGCTCCGCACCGCTGTCCGCATTCACCAGCGAACCGGGCGCTTCGAGGAAGCGGTCGTCCAGCTGCGGCTCATGCTCACCCATGCCCGCAAGGGTCCAGCGGCCTTTGCCATCGCCGTCGAGATCGCGTCTCTGCTCGATCGCCGCGCGCGCAAGCGCGATGAAGCCATCGCCGCTTACCGCGAGGCGTTCCGCATCGATCCCACCCATCCCCTGCCGCCGGCGGAGATTCGCCGCATCTTGCTCGCCAACGACGATCATCGCGCGCTCGCCGACGAGCTCACCTCCATGGCCGCCGGCACGGCCGAACGCGAGACGCGAGCCCGGATGATCCTCGAAGCCGCCGAGATCTTCGGCGATCGCTTGGACGACAGCGAGCGCGCGGTCACCTTGCTGGCGCAGGCGCACGCCCTTTCTCCGCACGATCAAGAGATCACCGAGAGACTGGTCTGGGCCTACATCCGTCTGAATCGTCTAGCGGAGGTGGTGACGCTCTACGAGAGCAAGCCCGAGCTGACGCCGGCGGAGAAGTTCGGCATGGCGCTCATTCTCGCGCAGGACCGCGATCTCCCGCGCGCAGTGACGGTGCTGTCGGAAGTCCTCGCCGCCGACTCGCGGCACGTCCCCGCGCTGCGGACGCTCGAGCACACGCTGGTCAGGACCGAACAATATCCCGAGCTCGCGGCCATTTTGCGCGCCCAGGCGACAACCTTCACCACCGAAGAGGCGCGTCTCGGATCGATTCACGAGCTGGTCGCATTGGAAGAGCACCGCGGCGTCGCCCCCCCCGCCAGTGGGTCCACGGGCAACGATCTTCTGCGCAGTATCGTGCCCGACGACATTCTCCTGCACGAGTCGATACTCCGGCGTGGCCTTGTCGCCGATACGAGCGACGATGCGATCCGTCTCACCCACTCCATCAACGTCCTCGCCACCGGCGCCACCGACCCCCATTATGCGGCCATGCTCCATCTCATCGCGGCGCTCCTCATCGAGCGTTCGTCGATGGAGCATGCCCAGCACCTTCACCGCGACGCACTACGGCGCTACCGGCTCGCCCTCGACGGTTGGCCGGAATGCCTCACTGCCGCGCGCGGCATGAAGCGACTCGCCGAGCGCATCTCCGATGGAGAGGCATTCGTGGAGGCCGCAGCGGCCCTCGGTCACCTCGAGACCGAGCCCGACCGGCGGGCCCAGATGCTGACCGAAGCGGCGGAGGGGCTCGTGGCTCGTCGCGCGGATTCGCCACGCGCGCTCTCGCTCTTTGCCCGCGCGCTCGGCGAGGATCCCGACTCGGTGCGCGCGACCGTGGGAGTGCTCACCCTGGCACTCGATGGAGGCGACGCGGGGCAGGCGGCCGATGCACTGCGGCGAGCGCTCGAGCGCACCCGTACCACGGAGCAGGCGCTCCGCCTCGGAAGCGGCTTGGCCAAGCTCGCCTTCGAGCGTCTGTCCGACCCCACCGTCGCCCTCGAGGCCCTGCGACGCGTGCGCAAGAAGGTGCCTGGCCACGTCGGCAACCTTCTCGCGCTGGCTGACGCCAGCTTGGCCCTCCAGTTGTGGCCCGACGCCGCGGAAATCGCGTCGAGCGCCCTCGGCATCACCCGCGATCCGGGGGAGCGGTTTCGCGCGGCGGTGGTGCTGGCCGAGGCGCACTATCGAATCCCGGAAACCAAGGGCATCGCGCGCCGCGAAGCGGAGGAGGCGGAAAAGCTGGTCGATGCCGCTCCGGTCGGCGTTCGCGCGGAGCTTCTGGCGCGTCTCGGGCTCGTCTACCTCGCGCTCGACGAGCCCAAAGCGAGCGAGCGTGTGCTCATCCGCGCCGTGCTCTACGGCGGCAAATCGACCAAGCCGCTCGAGCTCTTGGCTCGAGCTTTCTCGGTTTCGACCTTCGACGGCGCGGAAGCTTACTACCGCGCGCTCGGCGAGATCATCAAGCAGGCCACGGAGCTCAAGATCCCCATCGAGCCCGGCTGGGTCGCGACCATGGGCAAGCTCGAAGCGACGCTCCTTTTTTCCAAGCCGCGCGATGGCCTGGGCAAGCTGAAGGACGCCATCCTGCTCGATCCGGCCCGCATCGAAAGTTACGAAGCGCTGGCAGAGGTGTATGGAACGCTCGGGGCGCGCGAAGAAGCGGTGCGCGAGCTCCTCAACATCCTGCCCGAGGTCGCCGCCCGCGGCGTGCCCCTCGACCGACTCATCCGCGTCTTTTCGCTGATCGGCCGCGAATGCAAGCTGGCGCGAGCGACCGCACAGGCCGCCGCCGCCGACGCAGTGGTCGCCTACCTCCAGCGCGACACGTTACGGCCTCCGAGTCCTATCCCGTTCGCCGCGCCCGTACCGATGTCGCTCGTTCCATCGGCGCTGGCGTCGACGGTGGTGCCCCCCGAGCCGGCGCGACCGTGGGCCGAGGTGTCGGGCTACTTGCTCGACCTCATGCCCAAGCTGCTGCGGGTCGACCCCATCGCCCTCGGCGTTTCGCCCCGCGACCGGCTGCCGGTGCGAACGTCGCATCCGCTTCGCGCGCTGTGCGACCGGTTCGCGCGGGCCTTCGGGGAGATGCGCTTCGACCTCTTCGTCGATGCGGCGGGCGTCGGTGTTCCGCGCGTCATCCCCTCCGACCCGCCGGCCATCGTCCTTCCACGCGGATACGGCGATCTCAGCGAAAATGAACAGGCGGTCGGCGTGTGCCGGCTGCTCGTCTACATCGCGCTCAGCCTTCCGTGGCTCGAGGAGCTGAGCAACGCCGATCTCGACGGTCTGCTCTTCGGCGCGCTCCGCGTGGGCGACGAGAGCTGGAACGTGGGTCAGCTTTCTGCCGCATCGGAGGCCAACGCCGAGGTGTGGCGGCCCCGCGTCGCCAAGGTCGCCGGTCGCCGGCACAAGCGCGGCTTCGAGGAAATCGCGGAGCGCTCGAATCGGTATTCCGATCCCCAGACGTTCCGGCAGACGATTCGTCTGGCATCGATGCGGGTGGCTTACCTTCTCACCGGCGATCTGGCGAGCTCGCTCAACCATCTGATCCGCATCGACCGCGAGCTCTCCCAGGCTTCGCGCGACAACGTCGTGCAAAAGCTGATGCTGCACCCGGTCGGTCGGGACCTCATCTTTTTCTCGCTGGCGCCAAAGACGGTTGGGCTGCGCCAGAGCGTCGGGACGGCGTGACGTCGACCTTGACCATCCGCGCGGCGACCGCGGCCGACGTCGACGAGATCCTCGCTCTCATTCGCGAGCTCGCGGAGTACGAACGCGCACCAGAGGAAGTGACCGCGACGCCGGCCGATCTCTTGCGCGATGGCTTCGGCGACCATCCGCGCTTTCGCGTCTTGCTGGCATGCGAGGGGGCCAAAGTGGCCGGCTTCGCCTTCTACTTCTTTGCCTATTCGACCTGGCGCGCTCAGCCGACACTCTATCTCGAAGATCTCTTCGTGCGGCCCGCCTACCGGCGTCTCGGCCTCGGGCTCCTGCTCATGCGCCGCTTGGCCGACGAGGCCGTCAAGACCGGTTGTGGTCGTTTTCAGTGGCAGGTCCTCGACTGGAACGAGCCCGCGATTCGCTTTTACGAGACGCTCGGCGCCAAGATCCTGCGCGAGTGGTGGACGGTGCGCGTCGAGGGGGAAGCCATCGCCAGGCTCGCCGCTTCGCCCGGTTGATGTGTGCGGCGGAGCACCGCGCAAGGCAGGCCGCGTCCGACCGTCAGTTGCGCGTTTTGGGGGCCCGGGCCAAACAGTCGGCGCAAAGGCCGTAGAGCTCGTGCTTGTGCGTACGTAGCTCGAACCCGTAGGTACGGGCCACCTCGTCCTGCAGCGACTCGATGCGCGGCTCTTCGAACTCCGTGATCCCGTGGCACTCGATGCAAATGAGATGATCGTGGTGGGTATCGCCGTCGGCGAGCTCGTAGCGGGTGACGCCGTCGCCGAAATGTCGCTCGTTGGCGACGCCGCTCTCGGCCAGAAGCTTGAGGGTCCGGTACACGGTCGCGTAGCCGACGCGAGGGTCGGCCGAGCGCACCTGACCGAGCAGCTCCTCGATGGTGATGTGCGAGTGCGAATGGAAGAACGTCTCCACGATGAGGCGCCGCTGCTCCGTCGAGCGCAGCCCCTTACGCGCCATGTAGGCCGCCAGAAGGTCGCGGAGATGTTCGATATTGCCGTTGGTGCTTGTCGAGCCCATTGGATCGCGCGAGATGCGCGGGGGTAGTCTACCCGTGGGCGGCCAATTCGGCCGCTCGAAAATCATCGGCACCCCTCACCGAGCGCGAAGCCCCCGCGCGGGCCAGATCGGTCGCCCTGGCGTGCAGCGCCGAGGCAGCCGCGCCGAAAAGGCCGGCGAGCGGCGCATAAGCGGCGGGCAAGACACCAAAAGCGACCGCCAAGGCGAACGCGACGCCGGGGGCGAGTGCCAGGACGAGCCCGGTGCGCGCCTCGTACTTCGTGCGTCGCGCGAGGGATATGGCCAGCGCGCCGTGGCGTACATCGTCCGATGCCAAGCTGACCCCCCACTCCCCGGGGCCTCCGCCGGGCGACGGCATGGCCACGGCGACGTCGGAAGCAGACAGAGCCGCTTCGTCGGTGCGCGGATGACCGATCACGGCGACGGTCACCCCGCCCTGCGACAGCCGCTCGATCTCGAGCGCACGGTCGGCGGGCAAGATTTCGGGCCGAACGTGCTCGATATCGAGCGCTCGGCCGATCGCCTCGCACGTCTCGCGACTATCGCCCGAAAGGAGTACCGGTTCGACCTGAGCATCGAGGAGGTGCTGGACAGCGGCGCGGCTCCCAGGCCGCAGCCCATCCTGCATGCCGATCACCCCCACCAGTCTGCCGCCGAGAGCCACCAGCAAGACTTCGCGCCCGCGCCCTTCGATTTCGGCAATCTTTTGCTCGGCGATGGCGACCGAGATCTTCTCGCGCAACATGAGCGCTCGGCTCCCCACCGTCAGAGCCTCACCGGTCGATGCCACGGCCGTCACGCCGAGGCCGGGCTGCGCCACGGGGCTGCGCACGGCATCGGGCTCCACGTGGCGCACGACGGCCGCCCGCTGGACGGCCATGGCCACCGGATGGTTGCTGGTGCTCTCGGCGCCCGCAGCGAACCGCAGGACCTGCGCTTCGTTCCACCGACCGAGCGGCTCGAGGTCGGCCAGCTCTGGTTCGCCGATCAGGAGCGTTCCGCGCGCGCAGAAGGCCGCAATCGAGACGTCGCCGGCGCGGTCCCAGTCGGACGCGGTGCGGTAGGCGATCCCCTGAGCGAGCCCCGAAAGGACGCCGCGGGCAACGTGTACGGCGGCCATCGAGGCCACGGTGGTGGTCGTGATCGACGCGTAGGCCGCGATGGCGGAAAGAACGATCTGCGCGGTGGGCTCGCCGTTGATGAGGGCAGCGAAGCCGGCCAGGGACATAGCCAGTAGCCCTCCGCGTTCGGCGATGGTGCGCGACAGGAGCGCCACGCGCGCATGCACGTCGGCTCGGCGGCGCGGGTCGAGGGTCAACCTTGCCCACGACCGATCGAGCCCTACGTAGGTCGCCCGGACGCGCAGCCTACCGGCGACGATGCGCGCCCCGGCCACCATCGCATCGCCTTCGCGGCGGCGCACCGGATCGGTGGCTCCGATCCAAGGGATGACCGTGCCTTCGCCGGCGATGACATTGCCGTCCACGCCGAGAACGCTCCCCGCTTCGACCGACACTTCCTCGCCGGGGCGGACCGGATCGCGCGCGGGCGCGCCCTCCAGCGCGCCGGCTGGCCGCTTGACGCCGGAGTCGAGGATCTCGTCGATCTGCGAGCGCTCGTCGTTGACCGCTCGCCGCGCCCGGCCGACCAGCGCGATGGCCGCGGCGATGCCGGTGATGACGACGCCGGCAAACGTGGCCGCCTCTTCGGCGGCGGGGTCCCGACCGACGAATGTCCAGACGGCGAGAAAGCAAGCCGCCGCACCGGGTGCGAGCAGAAGCAGCGGATGCACGTCGGTGGGTTCGCGCGGTGTGCGCACGGCATGGACGACGATGCTGATCAGTCCGAGACCAGAGAGGGCATAGCGCAGCACCATCACCGTCGAAGAGACTCCCGCCAGAACGAGCGCGATGGACAGAACGCCCGCCGCGATGGCACATCCCTGCAAGACCACGTTGACGCGCGCGCTCGCGTCGCTCTTCTGCTCGTCGCGAAATCCAAGGCGTGACGGCGGGGAAACACCGTCCGCCATCGGCGACGCGGCATGCGCGCTGGCAGAAGACGGCAGCGCGCCCTGGTCGGCGACCTCCGTCGCTCCGCTCGACGAAGGCTCGGCCGCTCGCCGTTCCACGGCCGGCAACGATGGAGCTCGCCCTCCCGCTGTGCGGGCCGTCGACCGACGGCCGGCCGGTGTCGGCGTAGGCGTCATCTGTCGCGCTGCTTCGCCCACCGGCGGAGCGCCGCCGAGGGGAGCGACACGCTCGCGACATGCGATGTCGCAGAAATAGAAGAAGCGATCGTCGAAAATGGCGACGTGTCCGGCGCGAAGCGGATCGATGGGGGTCGCGCACGCCGGACAGCTGGCGCTCATGTTCGCCCGAGCACCCACGCGAACACCGCCTTGCCGGTGTGCAGGCGCGCTTCGGCTTGATTCCAGACGAAGGAGCGGGGGCCCTCGATGACGTCGTCGTCGATCTCTTCCCCCCGATGCGCCGGTAGGCAATGAAGCACGACCACATCGGGTGCCGCGGTGGCCACCAGCTCTGCGGAGACCCGAAAGTCCTTGAAGGCCCGCGCGCGGCGCTCCTGCTCGTCCTCCTGTCCCATGCTGGCCCAGACGTCGGTGCTGATGACATCGGCACGCTGACATGCTTGACGTGGATCGCGCACGACGGTCACTTTGGCGCCCGCGCGACACGCGAGATCGATCTCGTCCTCGGGCGGCTCGAAGCCCACGGGGCAAGCGAGCACGAGATCGAGCCCGAGGAGGCGAGCGGCCTCGATCCACGAGCGCGCCATGTTGTTGCCATCACCAATCCACACGTAACGCAGCCCCGAAAGCCGGCCCCGCACCGCTCGCACCGTGTAGAGATCGGCCAGCAGCTGGAGGGGGTGAGCGTCGTCAGTGAGCGCGTTGATCACTGGCACCTTGGCGACCTTGGCCAGCTCGAGCAATCGCTCGTGGCCGAAGGTGCGAAAGGTGATGACATCGACCATGCGGTCGAGGACGCGCGCCGTGTCGGCGAGCGGCTCGCCCCGTGCGAGCTGCGAGCCCTGCGAGGTCATCACGATGGGACTGCCTCCGAGCTCGCAAACGGCCAGCTCGAGCGAGACGCGCGTGCGCGTGGAAGCCTTCTCGAAGAGCAGCGCCGCCGATCGGCCGGCGAGGAGCCGCGGGTGATCGGGCTTGCGTCGCGATTGCGCGAGCTCCTTGGCCAGGTCGAGGAGCGGCTCGATGCCTCCCGGGCCCAAATCGGACAGCGCCAGAAAGTCGCGTTTCATGGCGCGGCTCGCGCGGGCTCCGCGACCTTCGAGCGTCGCATCGCCGTGAGGGCATCGTCGAGCGCGCGCACGCCTTCATCGAGCTGTGCTTCGCTCACCGTGAGGGGCGGGCAAAAGCGAATGGCCGAATCGCCCGCCGTGATCAAGAGCACTCCTCGCTCGCGCACCAACGTCAGCAACGCGCGCGGCTCGGTCCCGGGCTTGAGCGGCACGGCGCGCAGAAGTCCGGCGCCCCGTTCCGGCCCGACCATGTCGGTGTGCCGCGCGCACAGAGCGGCCAGCGCTTGCGCGAGGTGGTCGCCTTTCTTCTTGGCCCCGTCGATGAGCTTCTCGTCGTCGAGCACGGCGAGCACCGTCAAAGCCGCGGCGGCGGCGAGCGCGTTGCCCCCGAAGGTCGAGCCGTGCGAGCCTGGCGGCAGCGCGCCGGCCAGCTCTTCGCGACAGAGCATGGCCCCGATGGGGAACCCGCCGCCGAGCCCTTTGGCGAGCGCAATCGCGTCCGGCACGACGCCGTGCTGTTCGCAGGCGAGGAACGTCCCCGTGCGCCCGATGCCGGTCTGCACTTCGTCGAGCAGAAGGAGGGCGCCGGTCGACTCGGTGATACGGCGCAAGCCAGCGAGAAAGCCGGGCGGCGCCGGAAGCACGCCGCCCTCACCCTGCACCGGCTCCACGATGATGCCGGCCAGATCGGCGCCCATCGCCCGCTCGACGGCAGCCAGGTCTCCATAGGGCAGATGCGTGACGCCGCCGGCGTAGGGGCCGAAACCTTCTCGATATTTGGCGCGACCCGTCATGGCCAGCGCGCCGAGGGTGCGACCATGGAATGCCTCTTCGAAAGCGATGACGCGATAACGATCCTTCTGCCCCTTCAAATAGAAGTGGTGTCGACAGAGCTTGAGCAGCGTTTCGTTGGCTTCCGCGCCGGAACTGCAGAAGAAGGCGCGGCTCATCCGCGTGCGGCGGCAGAGCTCCGCTGCCAAGAGGATGTTGGTCTCGTTGTAGAAGTGATTGGACATGTGAACGAGGCGTCCCACCTGCTCGGAGATGGCCGCCACGTAACGCGGATGCGCATGTCCGAGCGAGGACACCGCCACGCCCGCTGCCAGATCGAGGTAGCGCTTGCCGCTCTTGTCCCAGACCTCGCAGCCGTTGCCGCGTACGAAGACACACGCCGGCTGGCGGTAGTTGGGATAAAGGTGCTGCGCAGCCAGTCCGAGGAGGGCTTTCTCGTCCGAATTCGTCATGCGCCGGATCTAGCACGCCGTCGCCGACACCCCAATCCTCCGGCACCGGATTTGGCAGGGAGAATCGGCCCAGCCGTCCTCCTGGTCCATCTGCATCAACGCCTCTGGGCCAAGAGGGCGTCGGCAATCTCCGCAAAACCCGCACCGCGCATAGCCCAGGACAGGTACCGAGGCGGCACCGAGAGCCGAGGCAGGCTGGCGGAGAGATTGGCTACTCCGAAACTCGTGGTGAATGCAAAGAAACAAGGCGCGTCATTGGCGCTGTCGCCGATGTACGCATAGCGGTGGCGCGCCGAGGTGGGGTCCTCCTGAAAGCGGTGGCGCAAGAATGCGATCGTGCCCGTCGCCTTGTCGTAGGGGTCGAGCGTGAGGTGCAGGTGCACGCTGGAGACGAAAGTGCGAAAGCCGAGCGCTCGCGCGGCGGCTTCGATGCGCGCCACTTCGTCAGCGGGGATGTGCTGCGCCTCGCCGATGTCGACGGCGAGATCGCTCTCGCGCGCGTGCGAGTCGTCGGACGCGCGGACCGCCTCGAATTGTTTCTGCAGCGCGGCAAGGCCGCCGGAAAGGCGATCGCGCCGCGACTTTCGTGTGGCCGGGTCGGCTGTTTGCCAGCGCACGATCGCTTTCCCTTCACGGTAGAGCGCGATGGCGCCGTTCTCGGTCACCACCGCGTCCACGGGCCATTGGCGCGCCATCACCTCGCCGTATCCAGCGGGCCGTCCGGTGACGGCAACGAGGCGAAATCCCGCCCGTGAAAGGCGAAAGAGCGCCGCATAGGCCCCTCCGTCAGCGCTCCCTCGTCGAGGAAAGTGTCGTCGAGGTCGAACAGAATGCCGACGAGACCCTTGGCCTCGGCGCGTTCGAGCGATGCCAGCGGCTTCACACTGGCTCCACCACCGCGAGCACGCTCTTCAAATAGAGCCCCTCCGGAAAGGCCGCCAAGACGGGATGATCGAATCCTTGAAAAAAGCGCTCCAGCACGGTGGCGCGCACGTTGACCTCGCGTGCACCGATGGCGAGCGCGCGCGTCAGCGCATCGAGTCCGACCGCCGCCGAGCATGACGACAAGAGGAGCAATCCGCCCGGTCTGGTCGCGCGGCACGCCGCCTGCGCCAGCTTCTGGTATGCGCCCAGGGCGCCGGCGCGCGCGCCCCGGGTGGGAGCAAACTTGGGCGGATCGCAGAGCACGAGGTCGAATCCACCTTCGCGGCCGGCCAGGTTCATGCGCTCCCGGGCGTCGCCGCGCACGTAGCGGATGCGCTCGATGAGCCCGTTGCTGCGAGCGCATTCGGCGCCGATCTCGAGCGCGAGCGCGCTCTCGTCGACCGCCAGAACCTCGGTCGCTCCCCCGCGCGCGGCTGCCATCGCAAAGGCCCCGATGTAACTGTAAGCGTCGAGCACGCGCCGGCCGTGCGCAAGCTGTTCGATCCGCCCGCGCATGGGCCGTTGATCCAGATAGAAGCCCGTCTTCTGCGCCAGCGTCAGCGGGAGCTCGAAGCGGAGGCCTCGTTCGACGAACGAGAGTGACGACAAGCCTGTATCTCCCCGCACCACGCCCTGCCCCGGGGTGAACTTTTCTGTGCGCGCCGTCTGTGCCGACGTACGATCGACGATGGCGCGCGGAGCCAGCACCTCTTCGATGGCATCGAAGATGACGAGCTCGCGTCGCTTCATGCCCACGGTGCCGATTTGGACGACGACCACCTCTCCGAAGGCGTCGACGACCAGGCCCGGCAAGTCGTCTCCCTCGGAATTGACGATGCGCGTCGCGCTCGTCTCTGCCGATGGCAATCCGAAGAGCCGCCGGCGTTGGACGGCGCGCTGCAGCCGGGAGCGGAAGAAGGCAACGTCGGTCGCGGTCTCGCGGTCGCGCAGCAGAATGCGCACGGGAATGGCGGAGCCCGGCGAATAGAACCCGCGCCCGATGTAGTTGCCGCGGGGGTCGGCCACGACGACCTCGTCACCGGCGACGGCGCCCCCTTCGATGCGTTGCACCGCCTGCGCGTAAACCCACGGATGTCCGGCCCAAACCGGTTGAATGTGTCCAGCCTTGAGAACGACGGTCGCCATGCCTGTAGCCGGGCCTACCCTGCACCATTGTGACCGCGCGTGCACAGGATCCGTCGCGCCGCCCCGTCCGATTGTCCCCCTGGTTGCGACCCAGCGCAGCGATAGCGGTGGGCCAGGAAAAGCCTGGTGGCACCGGGGTTGCTATAACTCGGAGCACGGTCGATGTTCTCCTCCGAGAGCAAACACCGCGAAATCGGAGCGGTTCGATGCGTACCTCGGTGCTCGGCTCAATCTCGATCGTTGGCTTGGCTTTTTCTTTTTCTACGAGCGCGTGGGGCGCGCCGGCCGACGTTGAGGGCGCTCCGCCGCCGACAACCCCGGCGGCCCACGGGACGCCGCCCCCGGTGACGTCCTCTGCTGCTCCCGGCGCGACGCCGCCTGCCGTGACGCCCGCCCCGACGCCCACTGCTCCGGCGGATACGTCGCCCGATGCGGCGCCATCCCCCAAGCAACTCACAGGCCCGCTGCAGGGGCCCTTGCCTCCCGAGGCGACCGCACTGCCTCCGCTGCCGCCTTCCGCGCCGGCGAGCCGCGATGCGCCTCCGCCTCCACCGCCATCGAAGGCGCCCCGCCGTTCGGAGTGGGGCGTGCAGTTCCGTCTCGAAGGCGCTGCGCTCGGGAGCACGGCGGCGCCCGATGCAGGCATGGGCGGCGTCGGGTTCAGTCTGCGCCCGCGGCCGAGCCCCTACTTCGCCGTCGACTTCGGGCTCGATTTCATCGGCGGCAGGGACTTCAATGGCGATAGGCGCAGCGAGTCGGCTTTCACCGTGAACCCGATGCTCTTCCTCAATCCGCGTAACAAGGTGCAGATCTACGTCTTCGCCGGCCTCGGGATCGGCAGCGCTCGCATCGAACGGTCCAGCGGGGTCGAACGAAGCTACCGCTACGTCGGAGCGGACGCGGGTGCTGGTCTCGAGTTCCGCTTCTGGCGACACTTCGCCGTGAGCGGCGACTTTTTGGCCTTCGTCCGCGATCGCACCGACGTGGGAGCCAGTGGCCCCGAGTTCCTAGATCCAGCCACCAGGCGCTATACCGATAGCTCCGCAGGCGCGCTGTTCCGGCTCGGAGGAACGTACTACTGGTAATTGTCGACGGCCGCCGTCGTCACTGCACCAGGTCTTTTAGCGCTTTCAGCGCGGAGGCGCGGATCTTCTTCGAGGCAGGTTTGCCGCGAATGGTGATCGACTCCTTCGTGAAGGGATTGATGCCGGGGCGATCTTTGGTCGCCGGCTTCTTCACTGCCCGCAGCTTGAGCAACCCGGGAATCACGAACTCACCCGGCCCCCGCGATCCGAGCTGTTTCTTGATGATGTCGGTGAGTCCGTCGAACACGCGATGGATGCTCTTTTTGTCGAGCTCCGTCGCCTCTGCAAGCTCGGAAATGACTTGAGACTTGGTCAATCTTTTGCCGGCCATCTGCGCTTCCTCCTTCGGCCCGTCGCTACGAAAACGTGCGGCGAACGGACCGATAACAAGCTGCTCTTCTGCTCGCAAGCGAAAACGTGGGCAAATGAAGCGCATTTGGGGTGCTTTTTCGTCAACGTCGCTCGCCGCCGCGCGGCGCCGCCTCGAGAGGGGACGTTGAACTTTTCTGAAAAGCGCGGGAATTCTCGGCTTTTGGGGCCTCGAGGTGCGCATGTCGCAGTTCCGTCTTATGGCCTCAATTGAAGATTCCACGGCCTGGTGTGCTGGGGTTCATTGCCAACAGCATCCTGCTCGCGCGACCGCGCGCGGCGCAGCACGCGTTGCCGATCGCACCGTCGATGGGCAAGAATCAGCCGTATGAGCATGTCGCGCGTGAGGCCGATGCCCGTGTGGGTCGGTGGTTCCAGATCTGCCCGGTCAAAACCCGAGGTCTGTAACTTTCTCGCGCGATCCGAATGTCCGCGCTCGTTAGCGAGCAGCTTTCCGCGACGCCGGACGAGTCGATGTCGCGGTCGCGGCGCGGCACAGCCGGCGCGTCGCGGCGGTCATCACGGCGGCATCACGCTCGGACTTGTGGTCGTAGCCGACGAGGTGCAAGAGCCCGTGGGCGAGCAGCATGCACACCTCGGCTTCGAGGGTACGACGGTGCCGCCCCGCCTGCCGCCGCGCGGTTTCCACGCTGATCACGACATCGCCCAGGATCTCCTGGGAATGGGGCAGTGGTTCCCCTTCGCGCATCGCGAACGCGAGCACGTCGGTCGCGCGATTTCGGTGGCGGAACACCCTGTTCAGCTCCCGAATTTCGCTATCGTCGGTCAGCGCGATCGATAGCTCGACCTTGGTCAGGTCGAGGCACCGCAGCATCCGTCCACCCCAACGGCGCACGAGCGTTCGAGAGACGTCGCGAAATGGCCCGTTGCGAACGGAAACGAGGGCGGGCAACGCTCGGCTGGACCTGGCCTTTCGATCAGAGGGGCTCGTCAGCCGAGCGGGATCTTCTTGCCGTCTTCGAGGAACTTCTTGAGACCGATGTCGGTGAGGGGGTGGTAAGCGAGCTGCTCGATGACTTTGAACGGGAGGGTGCAGATATCGGCGCCGAGCTGGGCTGCCTGCAGCACGTGGGTCGGGCTGCGCACGCTCGCCACCAGCACTTCCGTCTGGAAGGCGTAGTTCTGGTAAATGGTGATGATCTGCTCGATGAGATGCATCCCTTCGTGGGAAGTATCGTCGATGCGCCCGATGAAAGGCGAGATGAAGTTCGCGCCCGCCTTGGCGGCGAGAAGCGCCTGATTGGCCGAAAAACAGAGGGTCACGTTGGTGCGAATCCCCTCGCCGTGGAACGTTTTGACGGCGCGTAGCCCTTCCGGGATGAGCGGTACCTTGACCACCATGTTCTTGTGGATCTTGGCGATCTCGCGCCCTTCCCGCAGGATCGCTTCATAGTCGACCGCGAGGACCTCGCCGGAGATGGGCCCGTCGACGATCTCACAGATCTCGGCCAGCGCCTTTTTCATGGTCTTGCCGCTCTTGGCGAGGAGCGACGGGTTCGTCGTCACGCCGTCGAGAAGCCCCATGGCGGCAGCCTTTTTGATCTCGTCGAGGTCGCCCGAATCGATGAAAAACTTCATGGCGCTTCCTAACACTCATACCCGCAGCTTGCCAGCCCCTCGGAGCACCCGAAGGCTCGCCTTCCCCTTCCGGCGCAACTGGTCCGGGGAGGCCGAGACGAAGGCTGTCCGACAGCCCTCCTTGGCCGACTCGCAAGCGTAGTGCTGGTGGCCGCGTTCAACGCGACCGGCCACGAGACCGCCGGCTCCCGGGTCCGCGATGAACGGCGCGATCGATTGGCGCCACGGAGTCGGCGGCGACCGTCACCATGGCGTCCATCCCCGTCCGTCAGTCGACGGGGTCATACGCCGCTACGGTCAGGCGGTACGAGATTCTTTGCGCATGCGCCCTCGGTGCTGAACGCGGGCGGGCGGCGAGGTCAAACATCAACGTTTACCAAAGGGGACCGCCATTCGGTAAAAGCCTCCGATTGACCACGATTTGCGTTGACTTGATACGGAGCGATGCGGCAATCATGCAAAGGCATCGAGTCGCTGTACGCCAATCGACACTATCGTCATTGGAACTGACAAGCGAAATGGCAAGAGCCAATGCCGCCCTCCTCGCGCGATCGCTCCATGTCATTCGTTCGCCGTACTCCCATCGCTGCCGTTTTCGCCGCCCTTGCCGTCGCTGCCTGCGCGGGACCGGGGAACACCGGCCGCAGCACACCCGACCCCGCGCTCGTGCGAGCGGTGCCTTGGACCAACGGTGTGCTGCCGGCGCTGGATATCGGCAACGAGCTGGTCATCCCGCCGACGCCCGTCTATCCGCCCATTGCTTCGGGCCTGGCCGATCCAGGATCGCAGCACATCGATTGCAGCGGTCTCGGCGGCACCGATTTTTCCCGCGGGTGGTTCGACACCTTCGAGCCGGACGTACCCAGCGATCCCGATCAGGTGGGCGTGGCTCCGGGATGGTCGTCCTACGACGACCTCACCCAATACGCCTTTCACGCTCCCGGCGATGGGACGTGGTATCCGGGCCTCAGGGGAATCTTCAACGCGGCTTGGGGCATGCCTTCGGACAAGATCGCGGGACCATCCTGCGATGGCCAGCCGAACCGCTGGGCACTCCATTATCGCGGCGGGCTGTTTCGAAAATGGGGAGGTGGCGTCAGTCACGCTCTCACCGACCCGGCGGGCTGTCCCCCCGGTGCCGACTTTTGCCCGCCGGTCCCACCACCGGGTGCCGTTACGGACAGCGCCGGCCTGCCGCTCAAGGCAGCATCGGGCGACGACTACAAGCAGCCTCACGACTTTCTGGACGTGTCCGGCTACGAGGGCGTCGCCTTCTGGGCCCGTCGCGGCCCCGAAGGTCAAGATCACGCGCTCGTGATTCTCACCGACAAGTTCACGAGCAGCCGCCTGGCCCGCGAAAACCAAACGTTCTGCCGGCGTCTCCGCGAATGTCGAACGCGATGTCTCAACGAGGCGCCGTGCTCGCCCGACAATCCCAGTGCAGCGAACCCGGTCTACCGCTGCTTTGACCCGAAGACGAGTGCCCTGCCGGTCGTCGCGGTCGACTCGCTGCTCGATCTCGTCTACCCGCGCTGCGGCCCCAGCGCGTGCACCAGCCCCGCTACGTACCTCGACCTCGATTTCGACGGCAAGGCGTGCCGGCCGTACGTGTTCCCCGGCGCGGACGTGAGCGGCGAGTATTGCTGGAACGAAAGCGATCCCCCTCCTCCGAGCCGCGACGAGAGCTGCCAGGATGGATGGCAGACCAGCGTCCAGCTCACGATGGACTGGAAATTTCACGCGGTGCCCTTCTCCGAGCTCGGCCAGGTCGGGTTCGGAAAACGGGCGCCCTATCTCGATCTCCGATCCATCGACACGCTCGCGTTCGGTTCCACCATGGGCTTTGCCGACGTCTATATTGACAATGTCACGTTCTATCGTCGCAAGAAATAGAGCGCGCCGCCGGTTTGCGGCGTGCTGCGTGGCGCTCGTGACGGCGGCCCTGCCACTCTGCTCGTTTGCGGAAGGCGCGGACACCAAAAAAACCGAGTCCGCGGCGGGCAACGGCGCGAATGCGGAGAAGCCCGACCTCGAGAAGGCAGCCGAAGCGAATGCCAATACCCCGAAGCCACTCGACACGAGCACGGAGGGCAAAAAGCCAGTCGACAACGCGGCGCCCGGGTACCTGCCGGGGCATCGCCGCGCCATGGGCCTCGGTCTCTCGCCGTACGCGCCGCTGACGCCGGGCCTGCCCGGGGGGTTCACCGTGCCCTTCAGCGCACCGGCGCCGAGCGACGAATGGAACTTCAACTTTTGGGGCTACATGAGCGCGGCGCTTCGCGTGAGCCGAGGGTCGCGCGAAAATCCGACGGCCGATCAGTACGCGACGACGTTCCACAGTTACCCGAAGATCGTCGACGCTTATGGAATGTTCAGCGGCACCAACACGCCGCAAGGCAGCTGGGTCGATCTGACGTTCGAGTATGGCAATCGCATCGTCACCTCCCATGTGAAGATCTCCACCTGGCGACCCACGGTGGGGGCCGATTGGACGCCGCTCGGTAGTCAAAACTTTTTCCAGGAAGCGTACCTTTCCTACAAGGTTCCCCTCGGCAAGCTCAATCTCAAGGCGACCGCGGGTGCATTCAGCAACACCTACGGCGGTCTCGGCCAGTACGACGTCGGTCGCTACAACGCTGCCATCATCGGCAGCCCCTTCGGTCTGGGCGAGACGTTGACCGCTCAATACGACCTCGACGGCACCTACACCCTCTTTTTGGAGGACGGGATCATGGGTCGCCTCGGCAAGCCGCCCCCCGGCGCGCCTCCCATCGTCAGCATCGACGGCGCGTTCAATTCCTCGATTCCGTCGAGCTGGGTCCATCACGTGCACGCCGGCATCGCGCGACAAACCAGCGTGCCGCTCGTTCTCGGCCTTCACTACCTCACCAATTGGGCACAGGACGAGCGCGATCAGCAAGACGATCCGCGCACGCCCTTCCTCGACGAGGCGCGCCGGCCCGACGCGCGGCTCGACGTGTACGGCGCCGATTTTCGCATGCTCGACAACCACCTCGGCAACTTCGCCGTCGCCGCGTCCTATGCCGACGCTCACTACGCCACGCTGCTCACGGGGTTCAACTTTTTCGGCTCCTACGGCGGTGAGCAGATGACCAAGCGCTTTTTCGGACCGCGCGCGGGAGGCACCGCCAAGATGCTCGTCACCGGTATCGAATACAACTTGGCGTGGGCCAAGTTGCTGCGCCACCCCACCGAGTTCGGCGGTGATGGCCCCGAGCTCGTCACCAGCATCTTTGCCAACTATGCGTCGATCGACAGTCAGGATCCCGACTTCGACGGCCGCAAGTTGCTCAAGTTCGGAGCGGAGATGACCTATCGGTTTTTCTCCTGGCTGGCGCTCTCGGGACGCGTCGACCGCGTGGCGCCGAACTCGAAAGATGCAGACGAGACCTTCAGCGTCGTCAGTCCCAAGCTCATTTTCAAGAGCGACTGGCTGAGCCACGAGCAGGTGACGCTGGCCTATACCCACTGGTTCTACGGGGCGCACACGCACGCGGAGTTCCCCAACAACTTCACCCGCGGACAGCTCGACAACGAGATGTACGCACTGACCTTCGGGATGTGGTGGTAGCCGCCATGGGCTCCGCCCTCGGGAATCGATCGTGAAAAAGATGGCAGCGCGTAGAGAAAGCAGGTTCCGAATGAGAGGCGGCCTTTCATGGTCGGGCCTTGCCGCATCGCTCCTGTACGCGGCGCCCGTACTCGCGCAGGAAGGCAATCCGCCCTCCGAGCAAGATCCGAGGCAAACCATCTCCCTGGGGCTCGCCCCCGGCACACCGCAAGTGGGCGCGCTTCCCGGCGGGCTTACCCCCGCCTATGGGCAACGGGCAGCCGACGAGAAGGAATGGCGCTTCGACTTCCATGGCTTTTTCACGATGCCGCTGCGGGCAGGCTTCAACACCCGCGCCGGAGCCGCCACCACCGAGCAGCACACCGGCGTCCTTCACGCTCCGCCGGTGGTACCGGACTATCGCGACTCGTTCACGTACACCACGGTCGTGCCGCAGCCGTACGTGCAGCTCAATTTCTCTTATGGCAATTCGGTGGTGACCGGCAACGTCAACATCTTGTCGCGCACCGCCACCACGGCGGCGAGCTTCTACAGTCCTCCCGAGCAATCGGGAATCAGCGACGCGTTTCTCAACTTCCGCCTGCCGAACCTCGCCAAAAATGCCCACGTCGAAGTGAACGTCGGCGCGTTCACCAATCGCTACGGCATCATGGGCGAGTACGACGAGGGCAAGTACGGCACACCGGTCATTGCCCGCACGAACGGCATTGGAGAAAACATCATTGCCAAGTTCGGGTTCGGCAATACCGTTCTCCAGGTCGAACAGGGTATCCAGGGACAGCTCGACAAGATGCCCAACGACGTGCTGCCCGCGGGGTGGAACGGGTTCGCCGATCCCAACGCCGGCACTGGTTTCGTCCACCACCTTCACGCTGGCGCAGCCTACTTGAGTACCGCCACCCTCGGTCTGCACTACATGTCCGCGTGGACGCAGGACGACCGCGCCTCGCAGTCCATCCAGCCCGACGGCAAGCTCGGCATTCTGGCGGCGGACGTGCGCCTGACGACCGGCAACCTCGGGCACCTCTACCTGGCCGCGTCACACACCAAGGCGGACCATGTTCGCTCCGTGGGACGCATCGCCGAGGTGCTCAATACCGGCAGCGGCAATGGCTTGATTGCGAACTACCTCGGCCCGAACAGCGGGGGGACGGGCTCCCTCATGACGTTCGCCGCGCAGTACGATCTGAGCGTGATGAGCGTCCTTCGCTATCCGTCAGTGTTCGCCGGCGACAGCTCCGACGTGGTGCTCAGCGTGTTTGCCATGCAGACGCACGTCACGAGTCTCGATGCCGCCTTCGACGGCGTGACCAAGCGCAAGTTCGGCGCCGAAGGCGCCTGCTCCATTTTACCGTGGCTCGCGGCGTCGCTGCGCTTGGACGGCGTGCTGCCCAACGATGCGGACGGCAAGCAATCGTTTTCAATCGTCTCGCCGCGCGTCATTTTCCGCAGCAAATGGCAAGCGCACGATCAGGTCGTCCTGCAGTACTCGCACTGGTTCAACGGTTCGGGTGTGGTCGTGCGAAATGGCTACCCGGCCGCTCCCGCTCCGAACCTCCATCCCGATCAAGACGTCGTGTCCATATCGGCAACCATGTGGTGGTGAGGCACGCCACTACCAAGCAGTCGTGGCCCCGCAGTAAACACTGATTTTTGACCACGATTTGCTTTGACTTGAAGTTCTCGAGCGTCCCATAGTTCTCGGGCGCCATCGATGTCTTTTGAGTAACCGTGCGCCACTAACGACTGCATCGACTCTCGCTGACAAAGTGGACGGAGTCCCCATGAGATATTCCAGCTTGCAGAACGGTCTCCTGATTTCGTTGTTGGTATTGGGCGCTGCGGCGGCGGCGGGATGCTCGTCGGGTTCGGACTCGCCGACGCCTTCGGCCGGAGGCTCGGGCGGCACGACCAGCAGCGGCGGCGCGGGCGGAGCAACGGGCGGCACGACCAGCAGCGGAGGAACAGGCGGATCGACCGGAGGCACGGACAGCGGAGGGACGGGGGGCACGACGGGCAGCGGAGGCGCAGGAGGCACGGGCGGTTCGAGCGGAAGCGCAGGCTCGGCAGGCACTGGAGGCGCCGGGGGAACCGACGGCGGCACCGAGCCCCCCAGCGTGTGCGATGGTAGCGGTACGCGTCCGCTCGCACTCGGCGACGCCAAAGTCGATAATTTCGAGGGCGCCGCGATCTCGCCCGGATGGTCCTCGTTCAACGACGTCATGCCGATGAATGCATTCAAGATCGCGCAAGTCGCAGGCGGTGCCGTCGGTACGGCGAATTCCGGTCGCTACACGGGGACGGGCGCCAAGACGACGGCCAAGGGCGGCTTCGGGGTAGGGACCATCTACAACAACGCCATCGACGTGACTGCCGGCACCTATTGCGTCGACATCACCGCCTTCGACGGGGTGACATTCTGGGCCAAGCCAGGAACCGCGGGGAGCAAGGTCAACGTCAACTTCGTGCTACCGAACACCAACGCGAAAGCAACCGACCCCACCCTCGGTGGCGGTGACTGCACGGCAGGCTGCTACAACCATCCTTACAAGACGGTTGCACTCGATTCCGCCGATTGGAAACAGTACTCCGTCACCTTCGCCGAGGCCGGCGGCGGCAGCGCCAAGGTGAAGAACGTCATCCAGGAACTCGGTTGGCTCAGCCCCGATGCAGACTGGGATTTCTCGCTCGACGAAATCCAGTTCTACAAAGGCACGCCTCCTACCGGACCGACTGGCGCTCGAGCCGACAAGTAGAATCCGCGGTCACGCGCACGAGGACGTGCACGAGTAGGAGGACGTGCACGAGGATGAGTACGAGCACGAGCGGGGCGTGCCCCGAGGGTTCATCGAGGTAGCGACGAAGCTGAAAAACGGTCATTGGAAGTTAGCTCGTCGGAGCACTGGGCGGCGCGGGTTCTGCCGATGAAGGTCGTCGGGGGCAGCCAGCCACCCTCCGCATAGTAGTCGTAGTTGCGCTCGATCCCGGTCCCCTCACCGAGATCGTTCCACGTCGCCACCACGGCGATGTTGGCGTCCTCGGACGAGGCCAGCATTTGCTCGAGCAGGGCGGGCCCCTTGAGGATGCGATCGGTGCTCGTCGCAACGGCGCCGGGGGAATCTCGCCCGAGCGAATCCCATTTGACCATGAAGTGATCGAGCGTGACCCCCTTCATCGTCGTGCGGCTCTTCCTTCCGCCGCGCAGCGTGTCCCAGGTGAAGCGCGCGTCGGCGGCGTCGTTCATGGCCGCGTCTTGAAAATAGGCGCTATCGGCGGCGACGAAGGGAAGCACGCCGAAGTCCTGTTGGAAGAGCTGCTTCATGCGACTGACGACAGCCGCCGACACGTTGAGCGGCGAAAGCGTCCCCGCATTGTAAAAATAGATGAAGGGGCGATCCTGGACCAGATACCAGGCATCTCTTGCCACCCGTGTATAAAAAGGTTTCCATTTCGCTTGGTAGAGCGTCAGCGCGGCGCCTTCCGCGTCACTCAGATTCGGCGCTGTCCGCCAGGGTGCCGGGCTCGACGCCTTGCCCCAGGCCCAGGGGTCGTCGAAGAGTGCGATCTTGACGTCCGAGCCCGCTTGGCCCAGCGCCTCCCCCAGCATGGCGAGCGGATCGGGCGTCCTGGCGAGGTCGGGTCCATAGACGTTGAGGAGCAAGAACTGCAGGCCGGCCCAGCGCGCGTCGAGAAGCTGGCGGTACCAGAATCCCGCGTTCTTCGGATTGTAATAGTCCGCCGAGCTGGTGCCGAATGCGAAGCGCGGGTGCGGCGAGGCCATCCCGAGAGAATGCGTGTTCGCCCAGTCCATTTCGCAATTGACCCGGCCTGGACAGTCACTAAAAAACATGAAAACGGCGCCGAGATCGCGGCTCGCCTTCTTCTGGCAGCGCGCGATGAGCTCGGCTTCGGTTGCCCACGGATTCGAGTAGACGAGCGCGCAGCTTCGCGCCGCCTCCCTGCAGAACGTGCGGACGACGTCGATGCGCCGGACGTAGGTCACGGTGCGCAGCTGGGCCGCCCACGTCTCGACGAGGGCGGCCGGAGGTTCGGTCCCGTTCACTTGACAATGCGCAGCGCGCACGAATGCCTCCGGCGCGTTCCCCAGGTTGACGTCGATGGCGCCGGCCGCTCGCACACAAGGTCCGGTGAAGTCGGGGGGCGGCGTGGAGCTCCCGTCCACTGCATGCGATCCATCCCCGGTTCCGGAATCGGTGGCTCCCTGAGGCGTCGCGCTGCCGAGCGGTCCGCATCCCGCGACGATGCACGCCGCGAGCAACGAAAACCGCGCGCACCGTCGATGCCAGATGGCGATTGCCCGCGCGCACCGCTGATACAAGCTGGCTATTGGGTGAACTTCAAATCGTCGACCGTGAAGTCCCATGGGATGGCACCTTTGGACGTGAAGTTCAGCCCCACGATACTTTTCGGATCGAAGACCGGTTTGGGCGAGCCCCATCCGGCGGGTTTCAACTGCGCCCATGCAAACGTATAGACCTTCGGCGTCTCGGTGAGATCGACGACGTCGGCGGCGAAGTGATCGTAGCACTTCTTGCATTGATTGAATTCGGGCATGGTCGCTTTGGTCGCGAGCCCGATGTGCATCGGGCTGCTGCCCCACGCCTTGAAGGAGATCCCCGTGTAGTCGGAGGCGTCGATCGGCGTGAGTGCTTCGGCCCCTTGGAAGTTGAAGCCGATGCCGCCTCCCCAGTCGGTGAAACCTTTGCCCGCGGTGTGAATGGCGCCCTGCGCGAGTGCCGCCGCGAAGTCGCCGGTGCTGGCCGGAGTCATGACGCCGGCCGCCGTGTGATCGTTGAAAACGAACCAGCCTCCCCCCGGGTGCAGATTCATGATGGTGGGCACGGTGCCGTCCGAGATGAGGACGCCGGTCGGCTTCGAGGGAGCCGGCACGTCACCGATGTTTTTCGTCGGCTGCCCATCGGTCGCCGATCCGTTGGCGCGCGCGCTTTGAACGACCGAGGCAGGCGGCATCAGACATCCTGGTAGAATGGTCGCCAGGATCGAAAAGAAGCCGCGCAAGGTCACACTTTGATTTTTCTTGTTTCGCATACGCAACTCTTCACGACACATCCCACCACTGACGACCAACGGCAAGGAAAGTCGTAGTCAAGAATCGAAGTTTACCGCGGCGCCCATAGGCTCCAGTAAGATTTCACGCTTGACCAAGATTCGCTTTGACTAAAGTCGCTGCGAGAGGCGATCATGACTTGGACGAAGTATTCAAGACATCCAGAGAAGTCATCAATGGATCACACCTTTCGGCTGGCGGGGAGATCGTGCGTCGGGAACGCCAAATGAAGACCAAACGAGCCGCACTCGGCTTCTCCTTGCTCGCCGGAGTCACGAGCTGCATTCGCATGCCCACCCTCGACGCCCCCGCAGCGGGCGGTCTCAAAGAAGGCCCCTCCTACGGTCCGTTCAAACTGAAGCCGGATTTTGCCGGCAGCTGTGCGCGCACCGACGTCGTCGACGTCAACCTCGGGCACACGCCGGAGTCGTTCGTGCAGGCGGCCCACTGCCAAATCACCGGCGGGCCTGCCCCGGCCCCGGTGGTCAATCGCTGGGCCCAGCGAATGCGCGAGGAGTACTACGTCCGGCGCATCGACGTCGTTCGTTCGCTCTGCGCGGAACACAAGCGCGAGTGCAAGCTCGCCTACTCCGACCCGTGGACGGAGCAGGTCGAGCTGACCGGCGCCCCCGAGCGGAGCACCAAGCGCGACGTCGGCGCCGTGTTCATGTTCTTTTTCGATTGTCCCGGAGGCAACAACTGCAGCATGGACTGGGCGAACACCCACGCCCCGGGCATGGACGGTCCCACCCCGCTTCTCGGCGTGAAGGCCGGGGAGAGCGCTGTCTACCACCCTTCCCAAGCGGGATTCTGGCGCCGCGAGCTGCTCGACGCCAAGTACGCCGGTCTGCAGTTTCTGATGCTGAACACGTACGGCCCCGACATCGCCGACGGCAAGCTCAAGCCGCTGGTGCAAGCGCTGAAGAGCATCGACTCACCGGTCAAGATCGCCCTCTTCGACGACACCTGGACCTGGGGAACGCCGTATTTCGGGGACTTCTGGAAGCAGAAACCCAACCTCGCCGATCCGGAACTTTCTGCCAAGACCATCTACGAAGCCAAGTGGAAGCCCTTCTTTTCTCAGATCGACAAGAGCCACTGGTATCGGTTCGGCGGGCGCCCCTTCATTTACTTCTACAACTCCGGCACGCTCGAGCCGCGCAGCAAGTCGGCGGCGCTGGTCGCCAAGCTGAAGTCTCTCTTCAAAGCCGACTTCGGGGAGGAGCCTTTCGTCGACGTCGATATCGCCTATTTCGACGATCCTGCCATGCCGCAGGTTGCCGACGCGAAGTTCAAGTGGATGACGTTCGACATCCCTCAGCGTCGCCATCGCTCGACGCTGAACGGACATGTCATCGATCACGCGATGGTGAAATGGGACGCCGTCAACCGCGATCGGCCAGGCAAAACCGCCAACGAGCACGACCGCTGCGTCAAGGGCGGCCAACTCTTGCAGCGCGTATTGAAAGAATCACTCGACGCCGAGCTGTTGATCCTCGCCACCTGGAACGACCTCGGCGAAGGGACGGGCATCCATCGCAATTACGACTACTTCGCTGACGGGCAATGGCTCGCGCCACACCATTTCATGCAGCTCATCCGGGCTTCACAGAGCGGAGGAAAATGATGCTGGCCCGCTTTCTCGGGTTCGGCTTCCTCCTGTCCGTCGCCTGCGCGATGGCCGAGGAAATCGACTTGTCGCGAAGGGACGCTGGAAGAACGGGTGGGGCCGGCGGTGCAGGCCAGGTGGGCGGGAGTTCCTCGGGCAGCGGAGGGGCCGGTGCGAGTGGCGGCACCGGCGGAAGCACCACGGGCAGCGGTGGCAGCGCAACGGGGGGCAGCGGCGGCAGCGCAACGGGAGGCAGCGGTGGCAGCACGACGGGAGGCAGCGGCGGAACGGGTGGCACCGGCACGACGGGCAGCGGTGGCGGCGGAGCCTCGGGCAGCGGTGGCAGCGGCGGAGGCACTTCCAAGGACGCCGGGGCTGGCGGCGCGGGTCGGGGCGGATCCGGCGGGAGCGGCGGTGCATCGGGCGCGGGCGGTTCGGGGGGCGCGCCTCCGGACGCCGGACCGACCGGACTTTCGGTGCACTACGTCGTGCTGAAGACGCAAGCCTCGAGTCCTTATGTGCAATGCGAGCTCCACGTCAAGAACACGGGAACGTCGTCGGCCCAGGTTTCCGAGCTCAAGCTTCGCTATTACTTCACCGACGAGGTCAAGAAGACGCCCAAGGTCAGTTTGAACTGGTCTTACATCTGCATTCCGGGAAATTGCGGCAACAGCATGACCGTAAACTCCAACGTCTCACCGAACGTGCCCCCTGCCGCCGGCGCCGACACGTACATCGAATTCGGTTTTTCGAGCGGGCATCCCTCGATCGGGCCCGGTGAGTCGGCCGATTTCGCTTTTCAAATGGAGGGACCCAATCCCGCCACCGACGTCTACACGCAGACCAACGACTACTCCTTCGACAGCTCCAAAACGTCCCCATCGCTCTGGCCGAATGTCGTGTTGCTCCAGAATGGCAACACCGCCTGGGGCACGCCGCCTTAGCACGACGCGCCCCGCCCGCTCCCTGTCCGATCGATCCCGGCGCGCTCAGTGGATGATCGGCGGGACGGTCTTGCAGCCGATCAAGACGTTCATGCTGCTGCCGGCGGTCGTGGTCAAGGGACCGCAGGTGGTGGGACACAACGTGATCCGCGTGGGGGCCGTGGGATTGTCGTAGTACCAGCCGCCCGACGGCCCGCAGGCGGCCGGGTCGGCCACCGGAGGAATCGTCATGGGCGCGCCGTTCGAGCCGACGCGCGTCTCGACGTTCACCTTTCCATAGTCGAGCTTGCCGCCCTCGATCGTCGGAATGGAGTAGTCGCACGTGAGGGTGCTCTTGCGGATCTCGTCCAATGCCTTGATGAGATCGGCGGCCCCTCCCGATTCGACCAGGTAGGCCTGCGCAGTGCCTCCCGCCGCAGCAATCTGATTCAGATTGAAGAGGCTCGGGCCGACGCCGAGCACATAAGTCTTGACGGGGGGATTGGCCATGAGGGCCGCCGCGGCCACCGCCGATGCGGCCTGTATCGTGTTGTTGTTGCAGTTGGTCGGATCGCCGTCGGTGGCGAAGAGCAGGGCCAAGGCGCGCCCGGGATGCATGGCGGCATAGCCGGTCGCGTACTGAAGGGCGCCGGTGATGGCAGGGGTGGTCGGCGTGCCGCCGAGAGGCGTCGTCGCCGTGAGGGCCATGCTGATGGGCGCGGCTCCAGCGGGCAAGAGCGTGATCGGAACGGCGGGCGTGCTGTAGTCGGCGACGTTGCAGGAACCGTCGCTGGTCCCCGGGTTGACCAGCGGAAAGAAGGCGATGCCCACACCGATGCCGGCATTCTCCGGCCGATTGACGAAGGTGGTCAATGCCTCGCTGATGGCCCTCCATCGCGTCATGCCGTTGAGCGGCGGTATCCCGAGGCAGATCGGATTGTTTCCCACCTCGCAATTCATCGACCCTGATTTGTCGACCATGAAATAGAGATCGACCGGTTTCTGCTCGCCGACGCGAGGCTCAGCGACGCACGCGGCATCCGCATTCACCGAGGAGCCGCCCGCTCCGCTGCCGCCGCCTGCGCCGCCCCCGATGATGCCGCCGCCGCCGGTGGTCGTGCCGGAGGAACCACCTCCGGAACCGGTGCTGGTCGGGTCGATGCCGCCGGTCGTGCCGGTGGTGGTGCCCGTCGTGCCGGTGCCGGGTTTGTGAGCGGGACCTTCGTCGCCGCTGCAGGCACCGAGGACAACCGAACCGCAAGCGTAACTCAGAAGTCCAATCGTGCAGGCGCGCCTCAGCCTCATGATTTATCTCCTAGCGACCGACGCCCCTCGAATCGGAGGTGCGTCGAAACGTGGTATCGCTTGCGCCTCGATGGATCGATCATGCGTGATCACGTGCAAGCGCTGTTCAAGGTACCTTGCGGAAACATTTGAACAAGCGAAAAGCGCAGTCACTTCGTTGTCTTTACCAACAGTTTTGTTGGCAAGATTCGCATGGTTGTGCGCGCCGTCTGACGCGCTGCGGTGATATCGACCCCGGCCCGGCTATCGGTATATATCAAGATAAGAGCGTATGACGCATGGGGTCGATCCGAGCCAGAGACGACGCACCGGAGCGCTCGCGTTGAGCAGCGGCGGAGCGCGCTATCGCGATGAAAGAGTGCTCCAGGCGCGCTTGTTCACGTCGATCCTCGGCGCAGCATTGGCGCTCGGATGTTCCATTTACGACGACGTGCCGATGACGCCGGAAGGCGGCCCGACGACGGGAGGACGTGGAGGTTCGACTGCGGGCAACGGCGGGTTAGGAGGTCAAAGTGGGACACGCGCAGAGGCAGGAGCCACCGATGTAACCGGGAGCGGCGCCGGCGGTACGCAGAGCGAGGGGGGCACCGGTGGACAGGGGGGATCGGGCGGCAGCGGGATCAGCGACGGCGCTGCGGGTGCCGGCGGCGGCAGCTCGGGCGCAAGCGGTTCGGGCGGTTTCGGAGGATCGGGCGGTACGCAAGACGAAGGAGGGTTTTCCGACGGAAGGGGCGGAGGATCCTCGGGAGGCACGGACGCGGGATCCTCGGACGGGAGCAGTGGAGGATCGTCGGGAGGGACAGATGGGGGATCCTCCGGCGGCATGGATGGCGGATCGGCGGGAGGCAACGTCGATGCAGCCGACGCGCCGTGGGATGGCTTGCGCCAGGATGCCGCCGACAGTGATGCCGACGCTTGTACGCCGGAAACTGACGTCGCTTTCTGCATGCGCGTCGCGAAAAACTGCGGCACCGTGAACGGCACCAACAATTGCGGCGCCGCGGTCAGCGTCGGCTGCGGCTCCTGCGTGGCGCCGCAAACGTGCGGAGGCGCCGGTCAGCCCAATCTCTGTGGCTCGCCGACGGATGTGGCGACCGGCGGCACCGTCAGCTCGAGCAGCCCAGGGGTCTCACCCGAAGACATGACAAAGGCCTTCGACCAGAACAACTCGACCAAGTGGTTCGCCGGGGACGCCGTGAGCAAGGGGTGGATCGGCTATCAGTTTGCGAGCGGCATCACCCGCACGGTGACGTCTTACTCCCTCACGTCAGCCAACGACATGCCCACCCGCGATCCTGCCGATTGGCAATTACTGGGCTCGCACGACGGCGTGACCTGGCTGACGGTCGACACGAGGGCGGGCGAGACTTTCGCCAGCCGATTCCAGACGAAGAGCTATTCCTGCGCGATGCCGATGGCCTACGAGCGATACCGATTGAACGTTACGGCCAATTCCGGCGCGCCTGCCCTTCAATTGGCGGAACTTCGACTGCTCGGCTATTGATGCAAAGAGGTTGCTGCAAAGGGCCTTCGTTAGGGCGCGCGCATGAAAAAGCGAAGTCGATAGCACCGCAGGCAGTGCCGAAAATGAATGAGGGTTTGAGAAAAATCAACCGCCAAGACGCCAAGAGCGCCAAGGTTTTCATGGGGTATGGATGATGCGCTTGATGCCGCGCTGAAGTACTGCGA
>Ga0193706_1000078_pt1 | contig 72387 bp, 69 predicted proteins | sample U3c1metaG_FD_160130 | JGI IMG/M metagenome (GOLD analysis project Ga0193706, IMG submission 160130) | Soil microbial communities from a riparian zone of the East river system, Colorado, United States - U3c1 | ecosystem: Environmental > Terrestrial > Soil > Riparian zone | place: USA: East River...
CACGCTGGCTTCATCTCGTGTGTCTCTCTTCGGGGGCGCGGCCCCCGCCCCGCCGAGGCAAGCTCGGAACAGGGCCCCACCCCCGCCGTGCCTCCGGCACGGTGCGCTCTAGTTGCCGCACCCGATGCGATTCACGTCGAGAGCCACCTCGTCGATCCACGCCACGAATCCTGGTGGGGCGGTCTGATAATTGTTCCACCCCACGCGCACGTCGGTGAAGGCCAGCGGAATATCCGAGCCCGTATACTTGCCGGCGCCATTGTTGATGGCGATCGAAGTCACTTCGGCCCCGTCGTAGTAAAAGGCGTAGCTCTGCGTCGGCGAGTCGATGTGCCACTCGGCGCAATGCCAGTTGCCGTCGAAAGTCCAGTTGTACGGGCTGCCCGTCGCGAACTCGGCGCCGCTCGGTTGCACGTTGTAGAGAAACTGGTGCTTTTGGTTGGCGTCTTTGACGGTATCGACGACGCGCACTTCTTCGTTGCCGCTCACCGGTCCCATGCCGTTGAACGCAACCATCGTGGAATGGACGAACACCGTGGGCACTGGAATTTGCACCCGGTAGAAGATGCGCCCCCAGTGGCCGCTGCCGAGCTTGGCGCCGTCGGTGTAGATACGCCGCTCGCCGTTGTCGGCGGCGGCGATCTTGAGCGAGTGGGAACCGCGCGCCGCTTGGTCGGCGGCGACGCTCGCGTTGCCGTGCTTGGTCCAGCCGGCAGGAATGGCCCCCTCCGCCGTCGCTTCGAAGTTTTCGCAGATGAGATAGCGGCCCGGCGTACAGAGCGAAGGGCCACCGATCCCGCCGTCACCCGCGCCCGTCGACCCCGCGTCGCGATTGTCTGGCGCCGCGTCGCGCGCGTCGGCCGGGCCGCCGCCCCCCGCATCTTGCGACGCGCCGCCGCCTCCGCTCCCCGCGCCGCCCGATGCACCTGCGCCGCCCGCGCCGCCCGCGCCGCCCGCACCGCTCGATCCGCCTGCGCCGCTCGCGCCGCTCGCGCCGCTCGATCCCCCTCCGCTCCCGCCCGACGCGCCGCCCGCGTCGATGAAAGCGCCTGCGGTGCCGCTCGCGCCGCCCGTGCCCGCGCCGCTCGAGCCCCCTCTCCCGGCCGATGGCGTCCCTGGTTCAGACTCCGAGCAGTTGGCGAGCGCCGCCAAAAGCACAACTACCGCGCCGGCGTGAATGCTGTTCATGGTCGAAGCTCGAATCGGTTGTCTCCCCCTAGCGATACGCCGTGTCGTGGTGTCAGCTCAATAGCCAGGATGTCCCCGCGCCGATGTTTGCCTTGACTACCCGCCCGTACACGCGCTGGTGCTCGAAGCGCTTTCCGAAAGCGGAAACGGCGACCGAAGTGGCTACGCTCGACCCATGGTGCGAAAGTAGCTCGCGACGATGATCGTCGAATGCCCCGGTTGCCGCATGCGCTACGACCTCAGCGGGCGGCGCGTTGGATCGCGGGTGCGATGCCGCTGTGGCACCGGGTTCGCGGTGCCGCGCCCCGCGCTCGAAGCGGGCGTTTTGCAATGTGCAGCATGCGGCGCGCCCTGTGCTCCGGACGACAGCGCCTGTTCCTACTGCCTGGCGGTGCTGGCCGTCGTCGCGTGCCCGCAATGTTTCGGACGCGTTTTCCCCGGCGCCGAGCATTGCGCGCATTGCGGCGCCGAGCTCCTCGCCGGTGCCCGCCCGGACCCCGCGCTCATCCCCGTGCGCCCGTGCCCCCGCTGCGCGGTGCGCGCCGAGCTTGCGCCTCGCTTGATCGCCGACACGCTACTCGACGAATGCCATCGCTGCGGCGGCGTTTGGGTAGAGTGCAAAGTGTTCGAATCGCTCGTCAAGAACCGCGATCAGCAGGCGCGTCTCGAAGCGGCCGCAGCGCCGGAGATCACGCTCGAGGAGCGACAGCCACCCTCGTCGGCGAGGGCGCCCGCGTCGCCATCGCCACGAGCGTACATTCCCTGCCCAGATTGCCGGCAGCTCATGAACCGCAAGAATTTCGGCAACATTTCCGGCGTGCTCGTCGACGTCTGCAAGCCGCACGGCGTTTGGTTCGACAGCGGCGAGCTCGGTCGCATCATTCGCTTCGTCATGCGCGGCGGCCTGCTCGAAGCGCGGCACCGGGAAGTGGAAGAGTTGGAGCGCGGCGCCCGCGAAAAGCGCGTCAACGAGTTCGTGCTCTCGGCCCAGGGTGACCTGATGGAGCCCGCGGTTCACTCGGGTTGGGTTGCCGAGCTCTTGCAGGTGCTCTTTCGGTTCTTGCGCTAGACGGGCAGGCCTCCTCCGTTCGACCGGGAGCGCTCGTCGGAGCCGTGGTAAATCGACGAGGATGGAACCATCGGGCTCCGGCGTGTCGACGCTGCGATCGCTGAGCCGTGCGCTTCGCCACCGGAATTACCGTCTTTTCTTCGCGGGCCAAAGCATTTCGCTCATCGGCACGTGGCTCACGCGCGTCGCCACGAGCTGGCTCGTTTATCGCCTCACCGGATCGGCCATGATCCTCGGGATCGTGGGTTTCGTCGGTCAGATCCCCACCTTCATTTTCGCTCCGCTCGCTGGCGTTTGGGTCGACCGCGTCGACCGGCACCGAGCGCTCGTCGTCACCCAGGTTCTGGCGATGCTGCAAACCACCTTGCTCGCCGTCTTTACGCTGACGCATTCGATTTCGGTGGGTCTCGTGCTCGGGCTCCAGCTGTTCCAGGGCCTCATCAATGCCGTCGACATGCCCGCGCGCCAGGCCTTCGTGGTCGACATGATCGAGGACCGTCGCGATCTGCCCAATGCCATTGCCCTCAACTCCTCGATGGTGAACGCGGCGCGCTTGCTCGGTCCGTCCATCGCCGGCGTGCTCATCGCCGGCGTCGGTGAAGGCGCCTGCTTTGCCCTCGACGCGCTGAGCTATGTCGCAGTGATCCTGTCGCTTGTCGTCATGAAGGTGGCGCCGCGTGCGAACGCGCGGCGTTCGAGCCGTGTCCTCACCGATCTCGTCGACGGGTTCCGCTATGCCGCGGGCTCGGTCCCTATTCGTTCGGTGCTTCTTCTGCTCGCGCTGGTGAGCCTCATGGGAATGCCTTACAGCGTGCTCATGCCGGCCGTGGCGCGCGAGGTGCTACACGGGGGCCCAGGCACGCTGGGAGCGCTCATGGCAGCGTCGGGACTCGGAGCGCTGATGGGTGCTCTCTACCTAGCGTCACGGCAGACGGTGCTCGGCCTCGGCCGCATCATCGCACTCTCTGCGGGCGGGTTTGGCGCAGGTCTCATTGCCTTCTCGCGCTCGCACCATTTCTGGTTGTCGCTCTTTCTCATGGTTCCCACGGGAATGGCGATGATGGTGCAGATGGCCGCCAGCAACACCATATTGCAGACCATCGTCGACGAGGACAAGCGCGGGCGCGTCATGAGCTTTTATGCCATGGCGTTCTTCGGCGCGGCCCCGATTGGAAGCCTCTTTGCCGGCGTCGTTGCCAGCCGGTTCGGCGCCGCTGCCGCAATTTTCGTGGGAGGAATCGCGTGCGTCGCCGGCGCGGTCGCCTTTTTTCGGGCTTTGCCGGCGGTTCGGGCGGCGACGCGTCCCATTTACGTGAAGCTCGGTATTTTGCCAGACACGGCGGGGAGCATTCCCGCAGAGCTCACCGCGCCCCCCGACGGCTGAGAGGAATCGTGACGAGACCGTTACGCGCCGGCATCCTCGTTTTCGCGCTAGCTACCAGCGCGCGAGGCGAATCCGAACCTCCCCCGCAGAGGACGGAGCTCGGTGCGGTTCCGCTCGTGGGCGGGGACAGCGATGTTGGCTTTGGCGGCGGCGCGCTCGGTTCGCTCACGCACTTCGAACCGCGCCATCGACCTTACTTCTGGCGTCTCGAGCTCTACGGCGTGGCGACCTTCAAACGCACGCCCGACGAAGGTTGGAGAGTCCCCTATCAAGACTACTATTTGGTGTGGACCGACCCTCACGTCATTCGCAACGTGTTGCGCTTGGATCTGCGCCCCTCTTATACGAACGAGACGACCCAGCTTTACTATGGGATCGGCAACGCCACGGCGGCGCCCGCGCGAGGTCCGGCGGGCGAATCTGCGACGAACTATTTTCAATACGGCCGCATGCATCCCACGCTTTTGGCGCGCCTACGCGTCACCATGGGATCCGGATTTTATGCGCTCACCGGCGCGGCACTCACGTTCAATCGCATCGATGTGCATCCCGGCAGTCAGCTGGAGCGCGACGCTCGCGCCGGCGGTACGCGAATGGCCAACTCGTTCCGCGCGCTCGACGAACACGCCGTGGCGATTTTCGAGTACGCGGTCATCTACGACACCCGTGACGACGAGACGGCACCCCATGGGGGGGCTTACCACCAACTGAAGCTTCGTCTCAGTCCGGGAGGTTCGGCGCCATTCCCGTACCGCTATGGTCAATTGAATGCGACGACCCGCGTGTACTTCACTCCCATTCCGCGCCGGCTCACGATCGCGGCCCGGCTCGTGGGCGACGTCCAGTTCGGCGATCCTCCTTTTTACGAGCTCGCGCGTCACGAAGACACCTTCGCCATCGGCGGTGTCCGCGGCGTTCGCGGCGTGCCGGCGCAGCGCTACTACGGCAAGCTCAAGGCGTTTGGCAACCTCGAGATGCGCTCTTCCCTATTGTCGCTGCGCATCGGGACCAAAGACTACGCGCTCGGGGTGGCGGCCTTCTTCGACGCCGGGAGAATGTGGGCAGACTGGCGCTACGATCCCGCGCGCGACGGGGTGGGGCTCGGGCTGAAGTGGGGTGTGGGCGGAGGATTGCGCTTTCAGCAAGGCAGCGCATTCGTCGTCCGCGCGGATGTCGCTTGGTCGCCCGACGCGACGCCCATCGCGGCGTACTTCACGGCCGGCCAGATTTTTTGACGCCGAGGCATGGGCCCCGGTTCGTCGCGCGCGCTCTTCAGAGCCGTCGAATCGCCGAAAATAGCGCCTTGGGGTAGGGATCGAGCTGCCCCTGGTACACGGTCGGTCGAATCTCCACCACGTCGAATCGGGCCCTGTCGCCGAAGAGCTTTTGGATATCGTCGGGCGAGAACCGATGCGGCCCCTCCGTGCCCGGCTGCAGGTGGCTGAACGTCTTGAGAAAGAGCCAGCCCGACGGGGCGAGGAGCCGGTGCATGGAGTCGACGTAGGCCGCGCGCTTCTCGGGAGGAATCACGTGAAAGCACCCTCGATCGAAAATCAGGTCGAAGGTTTGGGCGAGGCGCGTGGCGAGAACGTCGTCTTCGACGAACGTCACCGCGGCGCCGCCTGCTTTCGCCCGCCGTCCCGCGTAGGCCAGCGCGGCGGGCGAAATGTCCGTCGCGGTTACGGCGAAACCGCGTGCGGCGAGGGCGATGGCCTGGGTGCCCGGTCCGGTCCCCTGGTCGAGCGCGCGGCCGCCGGAGATGCCGTGGCGCTGAAGCGCCGTTTCGAGATCGGGATCGATGGACGGCCAATACCAGGGGAGCGACTCGACGGTGTCGCTCCGGTAGAGCTCTTCCCAGTTGGGAAACCCGAGCGGTCGCATGGTGCCCGCGAGATTAGCGCGAAATGCAAGCGTCGCGTGGCGCGATTCATTGGGCCCAGGGCGGGGTGAACGGCGCGTCGCTGCCCGTCACCGCCTTGCCTCCCACGGGAAACGCGACCATGGCTTCGAACGGCTCGTCGCCGCGGTTGGCCAGGGAAAACTCGGTATCGGCGGGCACCACCAGCGTATCTCCCGCGGCGATGGTTTGCTCGTTCTGACCCACGCTGGCCACAGCGCTGCCGCGGAGCGCGACGAAGATCTCCTCGCGGGTCACGCGGTGAGGCACGCCGGGCGTGCCGGGTTCGAGCGCCAGGCGCCAGACGCAGGTTTCGGCGGCGCCGCGACGGGGAGAAGCGAGGCCGACGACTTCCAGGCCGGGCAGGCGAAAAACGGGAGCATCTGACTTGCGAACGATGGGCATGGTCCAGTATCCTTTCCCTAGGTACTTTACCATGGTAAATCAAATTCATCGTTCGAGCAAGCCGGCGCCGCCAGCGCGCGATTTCGGAATCCTGCTCGCCCTCGCCTACGGGGCCTTCGTCGACGATTTGCGAGAAGCCTTGGCCGAGGCTGGGTATCCAGATCTGCATCGCTCTTTTGGGTACATGGCGCGCATGCTGGCCGACGGTCCGCTGACCCTGCGCCAGGTTGCCGATCGCCTGGAGGTGACGAGCCCCGCTGCCCTCAAGGTGGTCGCGAACATGGTGCAGGGCGGCTATCTCGAGCGCCTCGATGACCCCGAGGATGGTCGCGCCCGCAAGGTGCGTCTGACGAAGAAAGGTTGCGCTGCTCTCGCACGAGCACGCGCATTTCACCGCGATTTCGAGCGTGCGTTGGCGCGCGATGTCGGCAGAGAGGCCGTACGAAAGATGCGCGATGCGCTGGAGACGGTGGTGGCGCGGCGCGAAGGGGGGGGGCAGTCCGTCATGCTGCGACCGGTCTAAGGTGCCCCCGGCGACGCCGAACCCGGCTCTCGAGCTTTCAGCGGCGGATGATGAGAAACGACGCGGTCGCGCCTTCGAACCCGTCGTCGAGCGGGCCCGCGCTGCGAGCGACGACCTTGTCGGGGTGAGGAGCCGTCAGTGCAACGAGACCGATATCCGGATCGCGGGCCAATCGAGCCAAGGTCGCTGGATCGCCGAGGTCGGCGAACCACGGTTCGAGCGGGACATTGAGGGCGCGGCTCGTGCGCTCGAGCTCGGCGAGAAGCGGCGCCTTTCGTTCGTCGGAATCCGCCCACATGACGACGAGGAACTTGCTCACCGGCCGAAGAAGGACGGCGCTAGCAGCGCCGGCCAGCTGACCGACCGATTCGACCTCGCTTTCGAGGGTGACGATGGCCGCTGCGTCGCCGGTGCTCGTGCCGAGCACGAGCACCGAACAGGGCGACGTCGAAAGATCACGCGCCACTTCACCGACGCCCGGGCGGTCGGCGGTCACGATCACCAGATCGGCGCGATGGTTCGTGGCCTGCGCGCAAATGATGTCGGGCGCTTCGCCGGTGTCGACGACGACATCGAACGTCGTGAATCCCGTGACATCGACGACCTGCTGCGTCACGGCATCGACGACGCGCTGATCGATCCCCATCGACGCCGCGATGGACGCTCCGGTCTCGTGTGGAAAGAGCGGATTGACGGGCAGCGTTTTGGCCGTCGCGTGGCAGACGATCAAGCGTCCGCCCGAGGCGCGCACGAGCTCGACGCCGCGGACGATCGCCGACCGGCTGCGATCGGTGAGATCAGTGCCAACGAGAATGGTGGGCATGGATTAGGCTCATGGGTTCGGTGGGGGAGCTCTTCAGGGTTCGAATGCCGCGCGTGTCGAGATAGCGCGTCAGGTTGTCGGGACGGGCGGCGGAATCGGCGAGCGCGATGTAGCCATCGGGTCGCACCAGGTAGGCGGCGTCCTCTAAGAGGCCCGCTTGGCGCGCCTCTTTGCTCCACGCGAACGCATGGAGATCGAGCCCGACGGCGGCGCACGTCTTTGCCAGCGCGCGCGGCGCATTGCCGTAGACGTGCACTTGCCAATCGATCGACTCGAGCGGCGTGAAGTTGTCGCTCCGCGATCCGTTCTCCACCGGGACCCAGGGTAGACGATCGCCGGCCGACACGGATCCGATCTTTCCTTGGCTGAGAGCGCTATGACGATAATTCAGCATCGTCTGCGACACGGTGCGAAACATCAGGCGGCGGAAGGCGGGGAGCCGCAAGAGCGCCGGCACGACGCGAGGAACCACCTCGAGCCGCACGCGGCGCGCGAGAAAGCCATCGCGGGTGACGAACGTGAACGCCCGATCGGTCGTCGCCACGAGGCGCTCGGCGAACGCCGAGCGCTCGGGCTCGAAAGTATCCAGCAATGTCTCGTCGGCGCTCCGCCGGATCACGGCGCCGAGCTTCCACGCGAGGTTCACGGCGTCTCCAATGCCCGTGTTCATGCCCTGACCGCCGACCGGACTGTGGATGTGCGCGGCGTCGCCCACCAAAAACGCGCGGCCCCGGCGAAAATGCTGGGCCACGCGATGGTGAACTTTGTAAGTCGAGAACCAGTTGACCCGGCCGACCGTCATCTGCATGCGTTCGAGCATGCCCGGGCTCACGTCGTTCCATCCGAGCTTCTCCGCGTGGGCTACGGATTGGGGGCGCACCGTGCCGATGAGCCGCGCGACGTTCTCGCCCTGCAATGGGAATACGGCGAGGAAATCGGCATCATCGAGCGCGACGTGCAGCTCGTGGTTGGCGACCTTGCCGTGCAGCTCGACGTCGGCGACGTAGAACAGCCGCTCGTACGTGCCGCCGGGATATCCGATGTTCAGCACCTCGCGAACGCGCGAATGCGCGCCGTCGCATCCGGCGATGTAGAGGGCCTTGCATGTCATGGGCGTGCCGCCTTCTCGCTGTACGCGCGCCGTGACGAGCGACCCTCGCTCCTCGAAATCGAGGAGCGTCGTGCTGCGCTCGACCTCGACCCCCGCGCGACGTAGGTGCTGAATCAAGAGTTTCTCGTGCTGATCTTGCGGGTAAATCACCATAAAGGGGAACGGGCTCAAGCCCCGCCCGATATCGCCGAGCGTCGCGCGTCCCGCGAGCGTTCCGCGCACCCACAAATTTACCGCCGCGAACGCGAGCCCTCGCTCGACGACTTCATGGGCCAGACCGATCTGCCGGTAGAACTCGAGCGTGCGCGCGTGGACGACGAGAGCGCGCGAGGTCGTCCCGGGCTCGGCCGCGCGGTCGATGATCCTGACATCGACGCCGAGACGTTTGAGCCAGAGCGCGAGCACGAGACCGGTGGGACCGGCGCCAACGACGAGAACCTCGACTGGGCGATCATCCCCCGAGGTCATTGCTGTACGCTCGGCCTTCCCGCGCTCCTCATCACCTTCGATCCATCGCATATCGCTCGGTGAAGCGCGTCGCGTCTACGCCTTTAGTCCGCCTCGCGCGACGATCGGACGTTTTGCGGAGCTGCAAACGTCAGATGGTCGGCGCGAGCTCGCGATCTAGGCTGGGATGACGAGCTCCCCCAGCGCAAGTGCGGTGCTCGAGCGGGTGGGCTCTGGAGGCGCCAATGAAGGCACGTCAACAAGATGCGACAACCAGGAGACCGTTCATGGCACGCCTTGGCAGCTGGCTACGCGGCGTGGTCCGCAAGGAGCAGCTCGCCGATCCTCAATGGGACGAGGAAGCGCGGCGCGAGCAAACCGGCAAAATAGGCGAGGACCTCCGCACCCGGGAGGAGTTCCACCTTCCCGAACGATGATGATCGCATCATTGCCGTCGTCAGGAGGCAATGGAGCGCGGCTGTTCGGCGACCCGTGGTGAATGGTTCCGACCCTGCGACGCGTCGCGAGGCATTTTGAACGTAACGGCCGTTCGCTCCGCGACGGACGTGACTTCGACCGTGCCGCCGTGCGCCTTGGCGATCTCGGAAACGATGTAGAGCCCGAGCCCGAGTCCCGTGCGGCGGCTACCTTGGCCGCGGAAATACGGCTCGAACAGGTGCCGGAGCTTGTCCTCGGGGATAGAGGGACCATCGTTGGTGACCTCGAGCGTGAACGTCTGCTCGTCTTCGTCGATCGAGACGGTAATCGGTGTTCGGGCGGCGCCATGCTCGACGGCATTCGCCAAGAGATTGGAGAGAAGTTGCTCGATGCGCTTGGCATCGCAACGTAGAGCGTGGGAAGCCTTGAAATCGAACTGGATGGTGCGATTGGGATGAGCAGCCTGCACTTCCGCAACGACGTGCCGAAGCCGCTCACCGAGATCGTCCGCCTCGGCGAGCTCGAGAACAATGCCGCCGCCCAGCCGGCCGCGGGCGAGATCGAGAAGATCATCGACGAGGGCGGTGATCCGCCGCGAGCTCGAACGAACGCGCTCGAGCACACGGCGATCGTCGACATCTTTCGTCCGGCGCAAAACCAACTCTGTCCCCGTCACGATCGACGAGAGCGGATTTCGGACGTCATGACCGAGGACGGCGATGAATTGCTCACGGAGCTTGGAAGCCTCGCGCTGCGCGGTCAGCTCGGCGCGGCTGTGTTCGTGCTTTTCCTCCGCTTCGAGTTGAACGGAGATGAGCTCGCTGAAGAGCTCGAGGACCGCCAAGGTCTTACCGTCCCTCAATGGCCGGGGCAGGGGATCGAGCCCACAGATGTTCCCGAAATATTCGCCATTGCGCCGAAAAATGGGCACCGCGACGTAGCTCTCGAAGGCGTACATCAGCGGCGTGCGGTGCGTGCAGTAGAGGGGGTCGGCGCTGGCGTGATCGATAATGATGGGTCGTAGTGAATCACGAACCTCGGCGCAGAGCGTCGTCGCTATGTCGAGCTCTCCGCCAGCTTTCAAGCCGAAGTCGATCTCGTCGTGAACGGCGCAAGCGACCCAACGGTCCGGCGTCACCCGCGAGATCAGCGTAAAGCGCAGGTCGGTCAGCGCCCGCATGGTGCGGAGGATGGTCGGAACCGCCGAGATCCGGGAAATCGCCGCCACATCGTGCTCGAGCGCTTTATTCATGCCCCGCGTTCGTAGGACCGTATCGGACACCGTCAAGGGGGCGCGCTCGCTCCATCGAGCCGGCTCATCGGGTGCGCTCTGGTTTCATGACGGCGCGAATCGCCGCGGCCGTCAGCACCTGCTTCTTGGTCGACGCATCTTTCCAAGGATCCGTCGTGAGCTCCGCCATTCGCTTCATCACGTTGCGGATGTTGAAATGGTCGGCGCCGAGCTGGGGCGAAAGCTCCTCCCACGCCAAGGGCATGGCCACCGGTGCGCCGTCGCGGGCGCGCGTGGAATACGGCGCGATGAATGTCGCGCCCCGGCCATTGCGAAAGAAGTCGATGAAGATTTTTCCGCTTCGCTGCGCCTTGGACATCGTGGCCACGTAGGCATTGGGATTCAATCGAACGAGCAGCTCGGTGAGTGCGCGGCAAAATTCCTTGGCCTCGTCCCACGACACGCGGCGGGCGATCGGCACACAGACGTGCAGCCCTTTGCCTCCCGTCGTCTTCACGTAGCTTTCCAAACTGAGCTGAGCGAGCGCATCGCGGAGCAATCGCGCGCACGCGATCACTGCGGGCCACTTGACGGCGGCGTCGGGATCGAGATCGAAGACCAGAAAATCCGGCTTCTCGGGGTCGTCGGCGTGGGCGCCCCAGGTGTGAATCTCGAGAACGCTCATCTGCACGAGCTCGAGAAGACCCGCCCGATCGTCGATGGCCATGTACTCGGTGGGGCTGCCTTCATCGTCGATGGGAATGGCGCGAATCGCTTTCGGCAAAGGCGGCTTCGCATGCTTTTGAAAGAATTTCTGCTTACCGACTCCTTGTGGACAGCGAACGAGCGTGAGAGGTCGATTGGCGACATGCGGGACCATCCACGCGCTCACGGCCGCGTAATATTCGGCGAGCTCCTGTTTGGTGATCTTCTCTCGCGGATAAAGCACGCGCTCGGGATGGGTCAGTCGCACGCCCGCGGTGCTGGCGCCCTTGGCCTTCGTCGCATGGGCGGCTTGCCCATGGGCGCGCTCGTTCGATGGGGCCGCAGTCGCCTTCGGCTTCGGCTTCGCCTTCACTTTCGCTTTCTTGCGCGGCGTGCAGCGCGTGGTCACCCAGTCTTTTCCTTTGCCCGATTGATAGGGACGATCGAGTTTCTTGGAGACGACCCCTTCCGCGCGCAGCTTGCATGCCGCCTTGAAGAAATCTTCGCCCGAGGCAACGAGATGCCGGCTGAAATGCATCCGCGGATCGCTGTTGGCGGCCGTGGCGCGTTCGAGGATCTCTTTTCGCTGCCGCAGCGGCAGACGCCGCAGATCGCGTCCGTTCAGATAGAGCACATCGAAGACGAAGAAGGTGACGTCCTGTCTTCCACCTTCGCGCAACGCATTCTCGAGAAGCTCTGAATCGGTGGTGCCGTCGGGGCGCTGGACGGCGATCTCGCCGTCGAAAAGCGCCGTGGCGAAGGGCAGGTCCGCGATGAGCTCCGCTACGGCGGGCACTTTGCCGGTCCAATCTTCGCCGTCCCCATCGAGCAGCGTGACGGCGCCCTTGTCGAGCCGGGCGAGGATGCGATGACCGTCGTACTTCAGCTCATGCGCCCACTTGGGACCCTCGGGCACCTTCTTGACCGCCGTGGCTCGCTGGGGATCGAGCTCCGTCGGCAAAGGCGCGGCCTTGCCGTGCTCGATCAGCGCGTCGAGCTTTTCGTCGCGCCGCGGCGCGGGCGGGCGCCGACGGCTGGTCGATGCGGCGCCCTTGGCCGCGCGATTCGAATGCCACACCTTGTCGCGCGCGTTGGCGATCTGCTCCAGCGTACGTCCGGTGGCCGCGCTGTCCTGCAGCTCTTCGACGATGGACCCGGAGGCGCGCGCCTCGTCGTCCTGCGATTTGAAGAGCAGCCAGCCCTTCTTCTCGTCGCTCGCCTTGCCGGTCCTGACGAGGTGCCAGGCGCCGCGCAGCTTGTCGCCATGCAATGCGAAACGCAGGTGGCCCTTGGCGTAGCTCTTTCTCGGATCCTCGAGCGGCTCCCACGTGCCCCGATCCCACACCATCACCGTGCCGCCGCCGTATTCGCCTTGGGGGATCGTCCCTTCGAAACCGCCGTAATCGATGGGGTGATCCTCCGTCTGCATGGCGAGCCGCCGGACCTTGGGATCGAGGCTCGGACCTTTGGGCACCGCCCAACTGAGGAGAACGCCGTCGAGCTCGAGACGAAAATCGTAGTGCAGATGGCTCGCGGCATGCTTTTGAATGACGTACGAAAATCCCGTTTTCGATCGCTCGCCACCCGCGGGCTCGGGCGTGACGGCAAAGTCGCGTTTCTCACGGTACCGTTGGAGTCCCATCGCTCGGACATTGTAGGAAGCCCAGCGCTCCGTGTCCGACGTAACTGGATCGGGCTTATGTGGTAGGTCGCCGATCCGGGCGCGTTGCCGCAATCAGGAAAGATCGACGTCGTCGGGAAGCTCGTTGACGTCCCGCTGGCGGTCATAGGGAAAATGGAGCGCAAGCTTCTCTGCCGCGGCATGGATGCCGAACACCAGCCCTTCGGTGAACTCGCCTCGGCGGAAATACACGGAAAGGGCGGCGACGAGCTCGTCCCAAAATTCCTGCCCCACGCGCGCATGAATGCCTTCGTCGCCCCGCACGACGAAGGTTTGCCGCGAAGGCACGAGAAAGAAGAGGACGCCGTTACGCTCGGTGGTTTGCGTCATGCCGAGCCTGGAGAAGGCGCGCTCTGCAGCGCGCTCCACGTTGCCCCAGAACCAGGGGGCGACCGAAACACGGATCTCGCCGGAAGTGCGTCGCTCACCGGCTTCGATGGCTTGGCGGATGCGTTCGGTATCGATCAATTTCTGCAGGCGGCGCCGGGTCATTGCCAACATGAGTTCCTCACCAAGAGCCCCGCGAACCACCGCCGCCGGAGCGGCCGCCGCCCCCGCCGAATCCGCCTCCGCCGCCGAATCCGCCACCCCCACGTCCGTTGCCGCGTCCGCTGGCCATCACGAAGAGCAAACTCATGGCGAGGGAAGGGTTCGTGATGAAGAGCACCAGAAAAATCAGGGCGAGGACGCCAAACCCGATCAGCTGGCCGGTGCTGGGGCGATGCTTTTCCGCTTCGCGGCCCGGCGTGGAGGAAGAGGGCGTGAATGGTTTGCCCTCGATGCTGGCGAGAATCGCGCTCACCCCGGCGTCGAGCGCTGCATCGGCGTCCCCCTCGCGGAGTTTGGGAGCGATGACGTCGTTGATGATGCGCGAGGCGGTGGCGTCGGGAACTTGTGGCTCGAGGCCATACCCAACCTCGATGGCCATCTTGCGGTCTTTGGCGAGCACCAGCAAAAGGAGCCCGTCGTCTTTGCCTTTTCGCCCGATTTGCCAAGCTTTGAACGTTCGCACCGCGAAATCGTCGAGGGGCGCCGATCCGATGGTGTCACCAATCCACACCACGACCTGATGCCCGGTTTGACGCTCATAGGACTCGAGTTTTGCGTCGAGCTGCCGGCGAGCTTCCGGCGAGAGGAGGCTCGCACGGTCCGTCACCCAGCGCTCTGGCGGAGGAGGGATCGCCACGTCCTGTGCCGAGGCCCTGCTCGCGGTGAGCGCGAGCAGGGCGGCGAAAAGAAGCCGCCAGAGCCCGCGCCCGAGCATCTCAGAATTTCACTTTGGGAGCTTGCTCGGCGCCCGCTTCCGCATGAAAGTACGCTTTTTCTTGGAATCGGCTGCCGAAAAAAGAGGCGAAAATCACGGTGGGGAAGGTGTTGCGCCGCGTGTTGAAGCCCTGCGCCGCTTCGTTGAAGCGCATTCGTTCGACGGCGATGCGGTTTTCCGTGCCTTCGAGCTGCGCCTGAAGATCGCGGAAATTCTGCGTCGCTTTCAAATCGGGATAGCGCTCGACGACCACCATGAGCCGCGACAACGCGCCCGATAGCTGCTCTTGCGCTTGCTGGAATTTCTGCAGCGCAGCGGGGTCCGAGGGCGCTTGGGCCGCAGCCGACGAAGCTTGTGCGGCGCGGCTGCGCGCTTCGGTGACCGCCGTGAAGGTATCCTTTTCGAAAGCTGCCGCTCCCTTCACTGTTTCAACGAGATTCGGCACGAGATCGAGCCGGCGCTGGTAAACGTTTTCGACCTGGGCCCATTGGGCCTGGACCTGCTGGTCCAAACCAACCAACTCATTGTACGACGAGACACCGCAACCGATGGGGAGCAGAACCGCAGCCGCAACGATTCCGAGAACGATGAGCACTTTCTTGGACATGCTGTCTCCTCCGCATCACGCGCGCATCGCGGCGACCGGGTGACCGCATGGGAGCGGCCCTGTGAGCGCTCGACCATCTTGCCGGGCGATCGACATGTCAATCCCTCAATAGCCTTATGGCCGGGGCTTTCCTCCGGGTCGGGCGCGTCGGCACGCGCGGGAGCTGCCCTTACCAAGGATATTCGTCCGACCCGAGCACCCAGAAGAATGATTGCAAATCGATCATGTCGCGCGGTCGCAGATCGCGGAGATCGCGTCGCACCTGTGACGCGAAAGCCAACATGCTCGAATAGGTGTTCCAATTGGGGCGCGACGCGTAGGCAAACTCGAATCCGTACGCTTCGGCGGCGCGGCGGGTTACGTTGGGCTTCAGAAAGATTTGCTCTTCGGGGCGCGCCAGAAATCCGAAAACGGTGCAAATGGGCCAGGTGAGCACCCGCGTTTGGCGGCGCGGCAGCTTTCCGACGGTTGCAACCCAACGCTCGAACCTCGAGGGTAGCGTCCCCTTGCCATCGACGAGATCGAGCAGACCCTTGGAAAAATCGCGCGCGCCCTCGGCTGTTCGCAATGCATCGCGCAGCGCCATTTTTTCGAAAGAGAACAACAGATTCGTGCGAGCTTCGATGCTCACCGCTCGGTGAGCAATTTCGTCGTGCTTGCCCGCTCGGACGAGCGCACGAAGCTCGCGCGGCGCCAAGCATTCGTTCCATCGGTCGTGCGCTTTCTCTTTGTAACCGCGCTCCCAATCGACATACGTCGCGTCGCGAAAACCGCCCGAGAAATACCGCAAAAACTTGCGACGACAGCGAAGGATGGCGCGTGCTTGGCGATGATCAGCGCGAACCGCATGCGCCGACGTTGTGACTATTTCGACCGCAACCGCCATTGGTTGGAGTCAAGTGCAACTGTCGCGCCGACGACCGGGCGAATCGGCCGTGCGGACCAGCGCGCAGGTGTAGTGACGCGCCCCTGGACCTTCCGTCCGATCCGGTTGCGGCACGTCAGAGCGGTAGGCAGGGTGCGCCGTCTCGTGTATGTCAAATCGCGGAAGGGAGAATATGCATGTACGTCGATGGCTTCGTAGTGCCCGTACCAAAGAAGAACGTGGACACCTACCGGCGCTTTGCGAAGAAGGCGGGCAAAGTGTGGATGGAATATGGCGCGCTCAAATACGTGGAATGCGTCGCCGACGACGTGAAGCCGGGCAAGCTCACCTCTTTTCCGCAGAGCGTGAAATTGAAGCCGAACGAAACGGTGGTCTTTTCGTGGATCGCCTACAAATCCCGCGCCGAGCGCGATCGCATCAACGCCAAGGTGATGAAAGATCCGCGCATCACCGGCATGGGCAAAGAGATGCCCTTCGACGGCAAGCGTATGATCTACGGCGGATTCAAGACCATCGTCGAGCTGTGATCAGCGTGGGGAGGCCGTCCCCGGCTCGGCCATTTTGCGGTGCTGCTCGGCGAGGACGCCCGACGGTGTGATGGTCGCGATGGCGGCGCGAAGCTTGTTCGTCCATCCCGTGACCACGTCGCCCTCGCCACGCATCATGGCCTCGAAGCCGCTCTTCGCGACCTCGTCGGCCGCCTGCTTTTTTTGCGTGCCCACCTTCGTGTCGAGCATGTCGGCGCGCTCGAAAAAGTCCGTCTCCGTGGCGCCGGGCATGAGACACGTCACGCTCACGCCGGAATCCTTGAGCTCGGCGCGCAGCGCGAACGAGAACGAGTCGAGCAGCGCTTTCGTACCATTGTAAACGGCCTGGTACGTTCCCGGCATGAAGCCGGCAATCGACCCGGTGATCAAAATGCGCCCAGCGCCGCGTGCCCGCATGTCACGGCCAACGAGCTGGACCAGGTAAAGCGTACCGGTGACGTTCGTATCGATCACACGACGGATGTCTTCGAAGCTCTGCTCGAGGAAAGCGCGCCCGAGTCCGCGTCCCGCGTTGGCAAGCAAGGCGTCGACGGGTCGCCCTTGCGCGGCTGCATACAGCTTTTCCACCCCTTGGGTCGTAGCGAGATCGGCTTCCAGCGCGTTGACCACGGCTCCATTCGCGCGCAGCTGGTTGGCGGCGACGTGAATCGCCGGTTCATCTGCGGCGATGAGAAGATCAAAACCTTTCTCAATGCAACACTTGGCGAGCTCGAAACCAATTCCCGACGAAGCGCCGGTGACGATAGCAAACGGACGAGCGGTAGTTGCCATGCGAAATTCTCCCGGTAATTGAGACTGGCCGACCCATTTGCAACGCATATGCCGCAGTGCGTCCTTGTTGAGCCGCCGAAAGGCATTGGTCAGAAGAACCAATCGAAGGACGAAGTGAATGACCGCTGCGTCATTCGACAGCGCGGCGCGGCATGCGCGGTCGTAGAGGCAAGCATCGAGAGCGATAGGTCGTCGGAGGGCCCGAAGACGGACGTAGATGGGAGCGAAGAAGCTTGCCGCCGGCAATGACGCTGTACTAAGGAGGCGGATCAACATTCCTTCAATGACGCGCCGTTAGGGCCTACGAGCACCATCAGGTTCCACGCGGCGCAGGTCGCACGGAGACAAACATGGTCAGGCGCAAACTTTTGAATGCCGCGTTCATCGCGGCGGCTATCCTTCCGCTCGGTCTCGTTGCTTGCAGCGATGACACCAATAACGGCGGAACCGTTGGAGCCGGCGGAAGCGGCGGAAGCGGCGGAAGCGGCGGTAACGCCGGAAGCGGCGGTAATGCCGGAACCCCGATGACCGACAGCGGAACCAGCGACGCGGGTCGGTCGGATGCTCCCACGGCCGATTCGGCTTCCGACCGCGTCGACGCGCCGCCAATGCTCCCCGACGGTTCGGTTCCGCCAAGCGGCGTGCAGCTCGTGCCGGGTAACATCACGGTGCGAGGTGTGACGAGTGACAATTACGCGGTCTACAGCGACAACACCGCAGGGACGCTCAATGTCATTGCGCTCGCTGGCGGCACGTCGACGCCCATTGGCTCTGCCGACGATAGGATCGCCGTCAAAGGCGCGGCCGTCGTGGTGTGGGTCGGATCGTCCAGCGTAAGCCAGTGTTCGGTTTGGACGGCGGCGCACGGCACCAAGGCCCTGGGGATGTCGTCGTACGCCAATGCGGCGGGGGCGGCGGTCAGTCCCGACGGCGCGCACATCCTCTACTTCGACGGCGTCGACACCGGTCGCATCAGCGGCAATCTGTTCGTCGCCGGTACCGACGGCACCGGCCAGACGCAGCTCGCCACCTCCGTTGCCCTGCGCAATGCGGCCTGCGCGCCCGTGCTCGCCTTCGGGGGCAACGCGGCGGCGGCCGCGGCTTACTGCGTCGCGCCGAGCACCTCCGACGGCGGCACGGAGGGCGGTACCGTCGATGCCGGCACCGCCGACGCCATCACCGTCGACGCGGGCACCATCGACGCTGCGCTCCCCGAGGGCGGTGAGACCGACGCGGCGAACCCCGACGCGGGTCCCGCTCCCCCTGCCATCGTCCAGTCGTACATTGGCGCAAGCTGGACGGCGACGACGCTCGCCACCAACGTGGAGCCACAAGTCGCCATCGCGCCCACGGGCACCACTGTCCTCGTCAATGCTCCGGCGGGGCTTCTCGCTTATCCTGCAGCCGGGGGCGCAGCGACGACCATCGACGCGGCCGGCGGTTTCGGCATGTTCACGAACGACGGTCTCAGCGTGATTTACACCACGCCGGCCAACGCCTTGAAGCGCGCCACCGTCGTATCGCCTAACCCGACCACGCTCGCCGCCACGGGAATCGCCGGGCTCCGCATGAAGTCACCCGACGACAAGTGGATCCTCGGCTACGCGATGAGCGGGGGTCAGGACCTCAGCGATCTCTACCTCGCTTCGGCAACGGTCGCGGGAACGCCGACGACATTGTCGACGGCGGTCACGGCGGGATTTTTCGGTTCCGACGGATTCACCGCCGACTCGACCCATGCGATCTACTATACGGATATCGATCCCAACGCCGGCATCGGCAACTTGTTTGCCGTCGATGTTGCGGGCGCAGCGCCCGTTGCGCTCGCGATGAACGTGTGGCTGCACTACGCAGGCACGGGCGCGAAGGTCGCCTTCAACGATAACTACAACGGAGACCAGAACACGGCCGACATTCGCGTTGCCGACACGGCCCAATCGGCGGCGCCGAAGCTCCTCGTCTCCCTTGCGGATGAGGACTTCTTCATCGCGGGATCGAAGGACAAAGTCGTCTATACGTGGTCCTACTTGCCCGGGTCGATGTCCGGACTCTGGGTCGCGCCGATCCCCTGATCGGGCAATCTAACTGATCGCAAACAGGCATGCCTCCCACCTAAGGGAGGCATGCCGCGAGATCCATCCGCCAGGGCCGCAACCTTCGCGGCGTTTCTGATCGTCTTGTCCGGTTGCGGCTCCAGTGAGCCGCCGAATGGTTCGCCAGCCGACGATGCGGGTGGAGGCGTGGACGCCAGCGCGCGTACCGACGCGCTGGCGGACCGCTCCCTGACCGACGTTTCGCTCACGGATCGCGCAGCGGAGGACATTTCCGCGCCGGATGCGCCGGGCCGCGACGTTTTCACAGAGCGCGAGAGCGATACGCGCCGCGACGTTCCGCCGGTTGCGCCAGAGGCCGGTGGCGAGGCTGGTGGAGACGCTCCACCGGTGGTGACGGAAGCTGGTCGCGACGGCCCGCCGGCGGTGACCGACGTAAGCCCTGACGTTCCTCCGGCGGTGTCGGATGCCGGTCGCGCGGACGCGGGCGTCGTGCTCCCCGAGGACATCGTGCTCGTTCCTCCGGTGCCGCGCGGCACGGTGCTGGGAACCGTCACGGGGTACGAAGTCAGCACCGGGTGCCCCATGCCGAGGCCGGAATACTGCGAGGCGCCGATCTATTCGAGCTACGACCGCAATACGTCGGAATGGTGGGACATCCTCGTCGACGAGCATTTGCTCTCTCGCGTGAACGTCGTCATGGCGCATGGGCGCGGCTGTTTTGATCCCACCACTGGGCTCGATGGCAATGGCAACATGTGCCCGCGTCACCTCTCCAAGCTGGTGGCGGCGATCGACCGTGCCGGAGCGGGCGATGTGTACCGCCTCGGAATGTGGGACGACACCGGCGCCTACCCGGGCGCGCGCAACTACGTGGACAAGCTCCCCGACGGCACACTGTTCGATCTCGCCGATCACAACAGCTGGCGGTTCTTCTGGGACCACAACATGACGATCTGGTTTGACACCATTCCGAGCCGCCTCTGGTACCGGCTCGATGGTCGGCCCGTCGTCGCCTTCTGGAGCCTGGCGGGCGCTTTCTTCAGCCATCAGCAAGGCAATGCGTCCCTCCTGCTGCGCGATCTTCGGGCAAAGTTCCAGGCGCGCTACGGCGAGAACCCGCTCTTCATCCTCGATCAGACGTGGACCCAGCTCGACAGCACGATCACCGTGGACGATGGGCAGGGCATGGACGCGTGGTTCGTCCCGCCAGGCAACAACTTCACGTACCGCACGTGGGGCGGTAGCAGTTGGGGCGCGCTGGTGCCCGGTTTCCGCGATCCGCAAACGACGCCTGGCTGCGGCAGCGGGTGCCGCGAAGTTCCCCGGCGCGATGGACAGGCGCTGCGCGACGCGTTCGCGGCGGGCCTCACCGCGAAGTTCTCTTTGCTCGAAGGGTGGACCGACATCTTCGAGAGCGCCGGCTACTACCGCAGCAGCACGTGGCGTCTGCCTAACCTTTACATCGACGTGGTGCGCGAATCCGCCGATCCCACGCCGGAGACTCTACGTTTTCAGGCCGAGGCCGCCGATCTCCTCTCGACGCAGAGTGCGAGCGCCGATGCCGCCACGCGTGTTTACAGGAAAGACGCGACCAACATCGGCAAGCTCGCGGACGGTACGGGTTGGTACGTGGATTTTAGCCAAGGCGCCGGCTGGCTCGAATACAGCGAGGTGACGTTGGGGTGCGGCACGTACCGCCTGACGGCGCGCGTCGCGGCAGCAACGCAAGCCACGCTTCATCTCGAAATTGACGGAACCTCGCTCGGCGCCGTGACCGTCCCCCCGAGCGGCGGGCTGGCGAGCTATGAGCTCGTGCACCTCGGCGCCGTGAAACTTGCGGCGGGCAAACACAACCTGCGCCTCGTCTCCGACACCGCCGGCGTCAACGTCGATTGGTTTTTCGTGCGCCGAGCGGCTCTCTGCAACTAGCGCGAGCGTGCGTCGCTCCCGCGCCACGCAGACCACTGCAGGGGAGCGACGCGCCGCCGCGTCATGCCTACTCCGGGACGGATGTTCCGGAGCCGCCCATCTCTTTAGGAAAGTCTTTTTGTTTCGGCAGGCCGTCGTGCAGGTGCAGGACGGTCTCGCCGTAGTTGACGTGCAGCATGGGCGCGAACGGGAAATCCGGGATCACGGCGGCGTACACATCGGTGAGCTTGAAACCGGGGTGCTCCGTCAAAACGTGACCGCCGCACGATTTGCACCATTTGCGAATGCTGTTCTCGGTCTTTTTGTAGGAGCCCAGCTGATCGGCCCCGCGCGTGATCGTCACCGCGCTTGGCGACCACAGCGTGAAGGCGTTCACGGGCCCCGCCGACCAGTGCCGGCACGACGTGCAATGGCAATAACCCATGGCCGCCGGCTTGCCGACGACGCGAAGCTCGACGGCACCACAGAAACAACTACCCTTGTATTCGTTCTCGGTAGGCATCGATTCATCTCCTCGAGCGGCACAGAACGACGTCCGCGATGACCGCCAATATGAGCACCGATTGGGACCAGAGAATAGCCGCGCGTCCGCTCTGCGTGACCGAAAAGCCGAATGAGCTCCGGGGCTAGTCGTCGATGCCGATGGTTTCGTGCGAAATCATCGTGCCGCCCCCTCCGCTCAGTGCGTCAGCGCAGGCGATCGACCCTTGTGCAGCAATTTGTCGTCGAAAAAGCCGACGAGCTTCTCCTCGTACACCGGTCCAGCCGCGTCCCGGAAACGACGGTGCGTCGCGCCGCTCACGAGCCACCATGATTTGGGCTCGTGCGCGGCATCGAACAGCGCGCGCGACTGAGCGGGCGGTACGATCTCGTCGGCCGTGCCGGCGATGACGAACACGGGGCGCGGCGCGATCGCGGCGATCACGTCGCGTGGCCGGAGCTCGTTGTATTTCATGCCTAGCCAGTGGGCCGTCCACAGCGCGGGCCACTCGCTGAGCGCGCCCCAATGACGAAATTCGTGTCGCAGCTCCTCGTTGGCGTCCGCGAAGGCTCCCTCGACCGCGAGGGCTGCGACGCGCTCGTCACGGGCGGCAACTTGGATCGCGATCATCGTGCCCATCGAGAAGGCGAATACGCCTATGCGCTCCGCATCGACGCCGCGCGCCCGAGATGTGAAATCGAGCGCTGCGCGAAGGGCGGCCCGCTCGTTCTCGTCCCACGTCACGGCGCCGCCGCTTTCTCCGTGCCCGGGCCAGTCGAAAAGGAGGACGCCATAGCCGTGCCGCGCGAGGAGATGCGCCTCGGGAGCAAGCTGCGACCGATCGGCATCCGACCCGTGCAAAAGCAAGACGGCGGCGCCGTTCGACGACCCGATGAACCAGCCTCGGACCGCCGTGCCCCGCGCGTCGAAGGCGACGTCTTCGAGCTGCTCGTCGGCGAGAATCGCGGGGCGCTGAGGGACGGAACGATCGGGGCGAAAGTCCGCGCGCAGCTCGTTGCGCACCGCTGCGGCGGCGATCATCAAGGGCACGGTGGATACCGCAATGAGCCCTCCGATTCGCAGCCACCGCATGAGGATGATGTAGTCACGGCCCGGCGCGCGGCGAACTCGGCATCTTGTCGCACACGCCGCCGTGCGTCGGAGGACCCACCCATGGTAATTCGGAGGGATGGCCGCGCTCGACCACCAGACGGGGGCCCTCAGCGCCGGAAGTGACTCCGGAGCGAACGATACCCAGTCGCGCGAGGAGATGCGCGCTTTTTTTCAAAAGCGCGTCGCCGTCTTTGGGCTCCTTCTCGCGCTCATGTGGGGCCTTTTATTCGTGTGGCGCGTCATCAGCTCGCTTTCCGAGGACGACAGTCCGAGTAGGGCCTACCTGCCGGGCCAGGCCCTGTCCGTCGCGAGCTTCGCGGCCACCTGGCTGCTCTGTCGGAGCGGGCGCCGCTCGATGCGTTTTGTTCGCTGGACCGAGGAGATCGTCCTGCTCGTCGCCGCGGCCGGCGCGGTGATGATGTGTTTTCGCGTGTCGTACGCAGCGCGCCCGGACACGATTCTGTTCTTTTGCCTCAGCTATACCTTGATCGCACGCTCGATCTTGGTCCCCAGCGACGCGCGCCGCACGTTCCTGCTCTGCCTCTTTTTCGGAGTGGTGTACGTGGCCAGCGTCTTCGTCATTCACCGCACCCATCACGATCCGACCATCTACACGGCGGCGGCGGACCCACGCCTTCGCCTCGATGCGACCACGATCGCACGCCGGTGGACGGTTGTCGCCGCGCTCTGGTGGACGCTCGCTCTCACCATCGCCACCGCGACGTCGAAAGTCATCTATGGCCTGCGCCGAGAGGTGCGCGACGCGCGGCGCCTTGGCCAGTACACGCTGCTCGAGAAACTGGGGGAAGGAGGAATGGGCGCGGTGTACAGCGTCAGGCACGCCATGCTGCGCCGGCCCACCGCCATCAAGCTCCTGCCGCCTCAGAAATTCGGAGCGCGCAGCGTGGCTCGCTTCGAGCGCGAGGTACAGCTAACCGCGCGCCTGACCCATCCCAACACCATTCGTATCTTCGACTATGGGCGCACGCCGGACGGCATCTTTTACTACGCCATGGAGTACCTCGATGGCGCGAACCTCGCCGATGTGGTCGACGAAGGGGGGCCGATGCCGCCCGCCCGGGTCATCCACATCCTCGACCAGGTGGCCGGCGCTCTCGCCGAAGCGCACGGCATTGGTCTCATCCATCGCGACATCAAGCCGGCCAATATCTTTCTCACCGAGCAAGGCGGTATTCCCGATGTCGCCAAGGTGCTCGACTTCGGTCTCGTCAAGCAAGTGGGCGAAACCGGTCCCGATCCGCTGACGCAGGCCGACACCTTGACCGGCACGCCGCTCTACATGGCGCCGGAGGCGATTACGTCGCCGGACCTGATCGACGCGCGAACCGATCTCTACGCGCTGGGCGCCGTCGGTTACTATTTGCTGACCGGACACGACGTCTTTACCGGCCGAACCGTGGTCGAAGTGTGCAGCCATCATCTGCATTCGATTCCGGTCCCGCCCTCCGAACGCCTCGGCACCGCAATCGACGCCGATCTCGAGGAACTCATCCTTCGCTGTTTAGAAAAAGATCCCGCCGAGCGGCCACCCGACAGCCGCTCCCTGCAGCGCGCGCTCCGCGCGTGTCGTGCCGCCCGTTCGTGGAGCGAAGAGGACGCGCGCCATTGGCTAGAGGCTCACGCGAGATCACTCAAGGCCCGCCGCTCGCGCAACGTTGCCAACAGCTTTCCGGCGACCATCGACATCGACCTCGGGCGCCGGCTGGCGGATCCTTCCGAGCAGCCCCAGGCAGGCTGACGACACGAAGAACAATCCTGCTGATTTATTCCATACCCAATTCCAGCGTGCGACGATGTCGGCGTAGCGCGCCTTCAACGCCTTTCGTTGCCGCTAACAGGTCTGCAAGCTAGAACGAAGTGCCTGCCCTTTCCGAATAGGCAAGTCAGGAGGCGCTAGATGTCGAGGTCCCTTTCATTGGATTGGACCAAGGGGCTGCTCGTAGGAGCGATCTTCGCGAGCGCGTCGTGCACGGGCATGATCGGAGCCCCGGACAACGGCGTGAATGCCAAGCCCGCCGGGGGAGCGGCGGGTAACGGCACTGTGGGCGGCGCGGGTACCGGTGGAGCGGGAGGGGGAGGAGCGGGCGGCGCAGCGGGGAGCGGCGGAGCCGGCGGAGGTCTCGATTGCACTGCGCCGAGCCCTGGTCCGAGCTACGCGCGTCGGTTGAACCGCTTCGAGTACAACAATACCGTCCGCGATCTGCTCGGCGATCAAACCGCGCCTGCCGATGATTTTCCGAGTGAAGAAAGGCGCAACGGTTTCGACAACAACGCCACCGCGCTCCAGATCTCGCCCACGCTGGTCGAGCAGTACATGAATGCCGCGGAAAAGCTTTCCGTCGCTGCGCTTGCCAACATGCCGTCGCTCGTACCGTGCGATCCGGTCAAAGATGGTGAGGACGCGTGCGCCCGATCGTTCATTTCCGCCTTCGGAGCGAAGGCCTTTCGCCATCCGCTCAGTGCCGCCGAAAGCGCGCGCCTTTGGGCCGCGTTCGATGCGGGCCGCAAGCTCACCGATTGGAAGACCGGTCTTCAGCTGGTCATCGAGACCGCCCTGCAATCGCCGGAATTTCTTTATCGCGTCGAATTCGGAGCTCCGGCGCAGGGGCAAACGGTCGTCAAGCCGACGAGCTTCGAGATGGCGTCTCGTCTGTCGTATCTCCTCTGGCAAAGCATGCCTGACGACGAGCTCCGAGCCGCGGCACAGCAGGACAAGCTCGTCACCAACGACGCGATCTTCGGGCAGGTGGACCGGATGCTGAAAGACCCCAAGGCTCGCGCAGTGGTCGCTCACTTCCACGAGCTCTGGTTCCATCTCGATCAATACGATGTGCTCGAGAAAGACGTCAGCGTCTTCCCGGGGTTTACCGCGAGCGTTGCCAGCCTCATGGCGGAAGAGACGCACCGGTTTTTGGATCACGTCATCTGGGAGGGCGCAGGGGATGTCGGCGCCATTCTGACGGCTCCCTACACGTTCATGAATGCCCAGCTGGCGAGCTACTATGGTGTATCGGGTGTCGTCGGCGACGCGTTCGTGCGCGTCAATCTCGACGCCACGCAGAGGGCCGGTCTCCTCACGCAGGGCGGTCTACTCTCGGTTCTCGCGAAATCGAACCAGACCGCACCCGTGCACCGCGGCAAGTTCGTGCGCGAGCAGCTCTTGTGCGACGAGCTGCCGCCTCCGCCGCCCGACATCATCATCAAGCCCCCCGAGCTGAGCTCCACGCTCTCGACGCGCCAACGCTTTGCCGAGCACAGCGCGAGCCCGGCTTGCAGCGGATGTCACCAGCTGATGGATCCCATCGGTCTCACTTTCGAGAACTACGACGGCGCAGGCCGGTACCGCACCATGGAGAACAACAAGCCCATCGACGTCTCCGGCGAGATCGCTAGCAGCGACGTGACCGGCTCGTTCCAGGGGGTCACCGGGCTCGCCCAGAACTTGGCCGCCAGTCAAAAGGTGAAAAGCTGCATGGCGCGCTCCTGGTTTCGCTATGCCTACGGTCGCGCCGAGACCGACGCCGATGCGTGCGCCCTCGCGCAGGTCGAGCAGAAGTTCAGAGAGAGCGGGTACAAGATCACGAGCCTCATCGTCGCGCTCGCCCAGACCGACGCCTTTCTCTACAGGCCGTACATCGCCGCGGGAGGTCCGCAATGAAGGTGCTCGATCGTCGCACGCTTTTGCGCGGTGCCGGAGGCGTCGCCATCGGTCTTCCCTTTCTCGAGATCATGTCGCATTCGGGTATCGCGGCGGCACAAGCGGCGCCGCTTCCCAAGCGATTGATCGTCTTCTTTTCGCCCGACGGCTGCATTCGCGAGAACTGGACGCCGACCGGCACCGAGACGAGCTTTCAGCTTTCACGCATCCTGGCTCCCCTCGAAGCGCACAAGCAGAACATCGTCGTCATCGATGGCGTCGACAACGTCTGCGCCAAGAATGGCCTCGGCGACGATCACATGCGCGGCATGGGGTCCATGCTGACCGGCATCGAGCTGCTCCCCGGCACGACCCAGGGAGGAGCCGGCGATCCGGCCGGTCTCGCCGGCGGCATCTCCGTCGATCAAAAGGTCGCCAACCTCATCGGCAAGAGCACCAAGTTCAAGTCGCTCGAGCTCGGCGTCCTTTCCGGCGGCGGAGGCACGGTGTGGGCCTATACGTCCTATGCCGACGCCAACATCCCGCTTCCGCCCGACAACAACCCGGCCTCGGTATTCAACCGCGTTTTCAGTCAGCTCGGCGGCGATCAAACGGCGCTGCAGAAGCTGCGCGCGCGAAGAAAGACCGTTCTCGATACGGTGCTGGACGGGTATGGAACACTCGCCCCGCAGCTCGGGGCCGTCGACAAGGCTCGCATGGAGGCGCATTTTGCGGAAATCCGCGACCTGGAGACGCGCCTTACCGCGAGCGTCGGAGCCGGTGACTCGTGCGTGAAGCCCACGGCGCCTACCATCGATTACAAAGCCAACGACAATTTTCCCGCCATCGGCAAGGCGCAGACGGACCTCATGGTCATGGCTCTCGCTTGCGACCTCACCCGCGTCGCCACCATCCAATGGGAGCGCTCGGTGGGCGACGTGCGTTTCTCATGGCTCGGCGCCGATCGCGGTCATCATGCGTACTCGCACGATGCGGACAGCGCGGTCGACACCGTGGAAATGCTGACCAAGATCAACATCTGGTACGCCGAGCAATTTGCGTATCTGCTCACCAAGCTGGCGAGCATCAAAGAGGGAACGGGTACGATGCTCGACAATACGCTCGTCCTCTGGTGCAACGAGCTGTCGCGCGGCAATGCGCATTCGCACCCCGATATGCCCTTCGTGCTGGCCGGACGCGCCGGCGGCGCGCTGCGCTCCGGGCGCTTTCTCTCCTATGCCAAAACCGCCAACGTCCCGCACAACAACTTGCTCGTGTCGGTCATGAACGCGATGGGACTGCCCGATCAAACGATTGGCAACCCCGCGTATTGCACGGGACCTCTCACGAACCTTCTGTGATCGCGACGGCGGCGCCTGGCCGCGGCCGAAACGCGCGTACTCCGAATCAGCGCCCGATTGCCTTCAACCCGACGAAGAGCAGAAGGGCGCCGCCGACGCCGCCGCCGAGGAGCAGGTAAAGCAGCGACCAGCCTGCGGCCAAGACAGGCATATTCGTGGCAAGAGCTTCGGTCATCATGGCAGTGTGTTCTCCTATGGTTTCGCCGAGGCGGCCTCGTACCGAGCCACCTCACTACCCCCCTATGGAGCAAGAACTTTGCCAATCCGGACCGATGAAAGTGCGCAGCGGATGCGCCCGCGCGATCTCGCGCCTGGATGGCATACCGCTGCACTGATTTTCGTGATGGTGGCCGTCGTCGTCATCGGCGCTCTCGGAGGGGGCCAGGGCGCGCCCGCCCCGATCGGCAACGGCTCACGGATCATCGCGATCTACTTGCCCATCCTGCTCGTTCAGGCGGGCCTCACCGTCTATGTGACCCGCATCGGGCGTCCGCAAAATGCGATCGTGACGTTGCTCGGACGCCGTTGGGACACGCCCCGCCGGGCCCTCGCGGATTTGGGGTTCGCGATCCTGGTGGGGGCGTTCATCGTGGGGTCCGAACTGGCCTGGGGGCGGTTGCAAGGAGCGAGCAAAAACACCTCACTGATGGCGCTATTGCCTGAAACGGACAGTGAACGTCTGGCCTGGGTGCTCGTCGCGATCAGCGTAGGCTTTGCTGAGGAGGTCGTCTACCGCGGCTACCTTCAGCGGCAGCTCGCCGCCTTCACCAAGTCCGAGACCCTGGCGACCGTGTTGCAGGCTGTCCTTTTTGGACTTGCTCACGGAAATCAGGGTTGGACAACCGCGGCGCGGTTCGCCGTGTATGGCATCGTGCTCGCGGTGCTCGCCCGCGCGCGCGGAAGTCTACTTTCTGGAATTGCCTGTCACGCTGGTATCGACATCGCGGCAGGCTTGCTGGGTCGGTGAACTTGCGACGGGTTGGCAACCGCGCGAACGCCTTTCTGCACAACCGAGCGCCGTGAACGTTGGGTGAACATCGTTTTTACGGGGCCTACGCGCCTTTTTGCATCGCGCCCCCGAAAAGACCGCCCGCCGGGCCCCGGCGTCACCACTCATCACGAAAGAACAAGTCCCGGAGACTGTCATGCCCTATTCGCCCCTGCCTGGTGTCAGCGCGATGAGCGTTTACGTTCCGCGTCTCCGCGTCGATCTTCAGAAATGGTGCGAGTGGACCGGAAATAGCTGGGAAAAAATCAACGCCGTCGTCGGGCGCAGCTTCCGGGTTTGCGGCCGCCACGAGAATGTTTACACGATGGCCGCCAACGCCGTTTTGCGGCTGATTCGGCAAAATCACGTCGATCCACGGCGCGTCGGCTTTCTGGGGCTCGGCACGGAATCGAGCACCGACAACGCCGCTGGGGCGGTGATCGTGCGCGGCATGGTCGACCTCGGGCTCGACGCTTTGGGCATGCCGCGCCTCTCGCGTCATCTCGAAGTGCCGGAGTTCAAGCACGCCTGTTTGGGCGGCGTTTATGCGCTGAAGAGCGCGCTGCGCTACGCGGCGTCGGATGGCCGAGGGGAGCTCGCCATCGTGGTCGCTGCCGACGTTGCCGAATACGAGCGCGGCAGCACCGGCGAACAAACGCAAGGGGCGGGCGCGGTCGCCATGCTCGTCGAAGCGGAACCGAAGCTCTTCGTCGTCGACCTTCAGCACAGCGGCAAGGCGAGCGACTATCGAGGGCCCGACTTTCGCAAACCGTTCGCCCGCCATTTCACCGAGGGCTACGCGTCAAAGACGCGACGGATGTCGGACTTCCCCGTCTTCAGCGGCAAGTACTCGACCCTCTCTTACCTGGACGAGACGGTGCTCGCGGTCGAAGACATGCTTCGCAAGCTCGACGTTTCGCCGGGCGCTTACTACGACAGCGTGCGCGCGCTGTTCTTTCACCGCCCGTATCACATGATGCCGGTGCAGGCGATGAGCTTCCTCTACGTTCGGGGCCTCGCCCGCGGCGATCACCGTCACGACGAGCTTCGTCTTCTCTGCGCCGATGCCGGCGTCGCCGTCGAAGACGTGCTGCGCGAGGCGCAATCGGCGCCCGATCTCTATGCAGGGATCGTGAACGGCAATGCAACTGACCCTTACGCGGCCACCACGGCCGTGGCGGGCGTCTTGCGCAAGCGGTCGAGTTTTCAATCGCTGTTGAAGCAGAAAATGGGCCTCGGCTCGGAGTTGATCCGGGACCTCGGCAATGTCTACAGCGCAGCCCTGCCGGCGTGGGTCGCCGCCGGGCTCGAACAGGCCGCCGCAGACACCACCGAGCTTCTCGGCGCTCCCCTCGTCGCGGTGGGGTATGGCAGCGGTGACGCTGCCGAGTCCATGCCCTTGACCGTCAGCCAAGGCTGGCAAGATGCGGCTCGCAACATCGGTTTTGCGCGTGCTTTTGCGCATCCCGTCGACCTCGACCGCCAACAGTACGAAGCGCTGCACGACGGCGCCGACGTTCCCAACCTCACCTGCATACCGCGCACGGAGTTCCGCATCGCACGCGTGGGGCGCAAGTACGACACGGCCTTTCAAGATCTCGGCGTCGACTACTACGAATACGTCGCCTAGCTCGGGCCGGACGCCGATTGCATCACGCAGACGGTTCGAGCGCTGCGCGCTTGCGAAAGAGGAGCGCGCGCTCGGCGGGCGATGTCTGCTGCTCGAGGGCACGGTCGAGAAACGTTCGCGCCTCGCCCAGGTGGCCGAGAGACGCGTGCAACTCGGCGTACGTTGCCAGCGCATAAGGATAGCGAGCGAGTAATTCGCGTTCCGGAATGGCGTCGAGCTCGTCGAGCCCGGCGACCGCGCCGCGGCACATCGCGACTGCGAGCGCGCGATTGACGTCGACGACCGGTGACGGCGATGTCTCGCGGAGCGCATCGTAGAAGGCGACGATCTCCTCCCAGTTGGTCGTCGCATAGCTTTCGGCCTTGGCATGACAAGCGGCAATGCCGGCTTCGAGATGAAACCGCGAGAGCTCCGCTCCGCGCGCGGACTGCGCGAGGAAAACGAATCCCTCGGCGAGGAGCTCCGGATCCCACTGCGATCGGTCCTGCTCGTGGAGCAAAACGAGACTTCCGTCTTCCGCCAGGCGCGCCGGGGCGCGAGCGACATGAAAGCAAAAAAGCGCGCGTAGGGCTTCCGCCGCCGGCGAAGTCCAGCGATCATCGTCCGTCAGAAGGCGGACGAGCCGGAGCGACTCTTGGCAGAGAGCCTCGTCGATGCCTATCTCGCTGTCCGTCGTCGAGTACCCTTCGGTGAAAAGCTGATAGAGCACGTCGAGGATGGGGCGCAGGCGCGAGGGGACCTCGTCCGGTTCCGGAAGCTCGAACTGCGTGCCTTCTTCCCGGAGGCGCTGCTTCGCGCGCACGATGCGCTGCGCGATCGTGCGCTCATCGGACAGGAATGCTCGCGCGATCTGCCCCGTGCCAAATCCGTAGCCGATGCGCAGCGTGAGGGCGATCTGCGCGGCGCGCGCAAGCGCTGGATGACAACAGAGGAAGATCAAACGAAGCTCATCGTCGAGCTCCGGGGCGATGATCTCGACGAGGCCCGCGTGGTGCTCCGAAAGCGGCACGTTCCTCCGCTCGCGCCGAAGCGCGTCGACCACGGCGTTGTGCGCCACTCGCAGCAGCCATCCCTCGAGCGTCGCGTTCTCGACGTCGTTCCAGCGCTCGAGCGCGCGGAGCCCCGCATCTTGCACCGCGCCTTCGATGAGCGCGAGATGGTCCATTCCAAACCGCCGGATGAGCGCGGCGATGAGGCGGCCATGAGCCGCCCGGAAGCCGCGCTCGATCGCGACGTGGTGTGCTCTAGGCGTGCCCAGGGTGGCGCACCTCCTCGATCACGCGCACTTCCACGTGACCATTTTGCAGATCCAATGTCGGACACTCGCGTGCGATGGCGATCGCTTCTTCGAGAGAGCCCGCCTCGATGAGGACGACGCCGCCGACCGCCTCCTTCGTCTCCATGAACGGTCCCTCCACGACTTGTCCTCCGCGCACCGAGAGCCGGGCCCCGGTTTGATCGAGGAGCTTGTGCGAGCCGATGTAGCGCCCGCTCTCCCGGAGCGAGCCCAGCCAGCTCGAAAATCGTTCAAACATTTTGGGGGCGAGGGCGGCGTTGCCGCTGCGCTTGTCGAGATCGGCGCCCCCCAGCAATAACGCGTATTTGGCCATGTCGAGTCTCCTTTGCCTCCAAGAACGTTGGAGCAGGGGCCGGATCGACATTGAAGGCGCAATGTCGATCCTGGGTCTTGTCGATCGTTCTTGGGGCGTTCGGGTCAGCCATCCAACCTCATGACCCGGAGGAGAGCAACCATGCAAGCACGAATGAAGAACCCCGTCGTCATCGTCCCTGAAGCCATGCGGGCTCTTTATGCCCTCGGTGGCGCAGCCAAAAAAGGCGGCGTACCCCCGCGCACCCTCCTTTTGATCCACCTTCGCGCGAGTCAAATCAATGGCTGCAGCTACTGCGTCGACATGCACGCTCGCGAGCTCAAAGTCGCCGGCGAAACGGACGAGCGCCTGTTCGCCGTGGCGGCGTGGCGCGATTCGCCGCACTTCACCGCGCCGGAGCGAGCAGCACTCGCGCTCGCGGAGTCCACCACCCGCATCGCCGATCGAGAGGACGCCGTGCCCGACGCCATCTGGGAGGAGGCTGCCCGTCACTATGACGAGTCTGCGCTGGCGAGCATCGTCCTCAACATTGCCCTCATCAATTTCTGGAACCGCGTCAATGTTCCTACCCGGCAAGTGGCGGGCGTGGACCCGCGCAATGAGCGCGCTACCTAGGCTCCTCCGAGGCCGACCTCGGGCTTGGCGCGCGGCCGGCGGCGCACTTTCGGTTTGGGGCCGCCGGGTCCGCTCTTCGGCTGTACGGGACTCTTGCGCTTCGCCGCGGTCGCCGCCCGCTCCGCCTGGTGCAGCACGCTTTTCATGGTCGCCGCATCATCGTCGAAGCCGCCGTGCGTCCGCGCTTCGCTCTTGTCGCCGGGTGCGAGAATGAGCTCGACACCTTGCGAGGCGCGGGCCCCGCGGAGCTCGAGAGGGAAGTGTTTCTCCATGCCGAGAATGGGGACCTCGATGCCGCCTTCGAACGCGCGCGACACGAGGTAAAGGAGCGATTTGCTATAGGCGGGCACCGTGGGGTCCGCCTTCTCGGCGCCTTCGGTGAGGGAAAATTGCTGAAAGGTGCGGATTTCGCGACCAAGGTGGGGACGGACCAGTTGGTCGAAGCGGTCGACGCGAATGGCAGGCGCCATCCATACGATCCGTTCGACGGGGAAACCTCGGCCCACGAGCCACGCGGCGAGCTCCGCTTGCACGATGCTGCCCGCTGAATGCCCGATGAGCTCGAGGCGGACGCTCTTGGGATCGAGCACGGCGCTGGTCACGCGAGGCTCGAAGAGATAGCGGAAGAGCCCAGCTGCGTCGTGGGTGAGGGCGGCGGCGTTGCTCTTCATCTTCGACCAAAAAGGCGCCCCGATCGGGCCCGCCCACGCCTCCATGCGATTGTCCCAGAGGTCGCGCGCGCTTCCGACCGCCGCCGTGCGCGAACGTTCCAAGCGGTCGGCAAGGATGTCGGCCATGACCTCGCCGAGGCCCGTCTCCCACATGATGAAGATCGGAAACCGCTTCGAGGCGTACATGGCAGGGATCCATCGACGGGCCGTTGCTGCGGCAGCGTTTTCGTCCACCACGCCGCCGTGCGCATAGATCGCGACCGGTGTGGGCTCGTCGGGGGCGAGGCCGTGCTGTTTGCGGAACTCGGGCAAGTGATGTTCGAGCAAGAAACGCACGTCATCGGGTTGCGTACGAAAGCGCCCGCTCGTGCTGAGGCGCCCGTGATTGTCGGCATCGAGGATGAAGGCGCTGATCTCCTGCTCGGCGACGATGGGATCGCATGCCAAGACCACACTCGTGACGGTCGTGCCGACTGCCGGCAAAGGAGACGTCTTTTTGAGCTGGAGGGTCGTGCGAGCGGCGGCATCGCGATGATCCGCCGTAGGCACGCCGAGCTGCACGACCCAAGCGTCCATCTTGTTCTCTAGCCAATCGGCATAGCGAAGCCTCGCGAATCCTCCCGCGCCCCACTTTTTGCCCCACGAGTTGAAGACGTAAAATCCTTCGTCATCGTAGCCAGTCAGGACGAAGGCATGACCCCCGGGCGGCGCGTCGGAGGGAAAAGGGAAAGGGATATCGGGCGGCTGACGTTTGGCGGCGACGGTGGGCACGTGCGACCAGCCGTCGTGCGCACAAGCGCTGACGACGACGAGACCCGTCTCGTGAATGGCCGACTGCAAGTCGGGCACCGAAGAGGTCTCGACGCGATAATATGCGCCGAGTGGCCGGCGAAACGCGTCGCGCCACCAGTCTTCTGCTGCCTTGGCATGCGGCTTGGGAAGCTGATGCGTGGGCACCGTATCGTCCCAGAGATCGAAACGGCAGACCCCGCTGCGAAACCATCCCTTGAGTACGCCGCGCAGGCTCGATCCGGTGTCGGCCGTCGCTCCGGGGAACTCGTCGTAACGGCGCGCCATCGAATAGAGCATGCGCGGCGACACGCGTTCGCCTTTCTTCGGAGAGTGCCGCCGTTGTCCCGCGCCGTTCGTGCGGTTGGCGCCGTTCGTCTGCGCAAGGAGGAAATCGATGACGCTCGCCAGCGCATATCCGGTGCAGGCGTTGGTGTCGCCTTGATCGAACGGCTCGTGCAAACGCTTGGGCGGAGATACGCGCCACGGCGGAGCGACGCTGATGCGCGGCGAATAAACGCGATCGCGAAGATCGACCTTGTCCGCAACGACGTTGCGAACCCGCCGCACGGGGAGCACCGGAGCGGAGACCCGGCTGCCGCGCGAAGGAAATCGCCCGCTCGCTGCCGCGCTTTCGATGAATTCGCCCATTCGCCCGACGGCAGCTTCCACCCGCGCGCTCTCGTCGCCGCGCACCAAACGTTCCTGCGTTGCCGCGCTCGCGTCGACGGCGGCGCTTTTCGTGATCCGCTCCGAGAATTCCACGAGACTCAGCTGCAGAGGCGTCAGATGCGCAACGACCGCCCGCCCGCGGCGGCGCGGCTTGGCCCGGCGCGTGGCGCGTGCCCCGGCTCGACCGAGATCGATATCCTGTTCATCCGCCGGGGCCGGCAATGGCGTCGGGTCGGTGGGCAGCGTCTTCGGCGTAGCTCGAGGTGCGTCGAGCAGCGCCAAGCCTTCGAACGTCGCCGCGTGACGGTCTCGCTCGGTCAGGGGCTCCAGCCCGAACAGCTTGCCAACGGTCGCCGGAATGGACGCATGCTCGTAAGGCGTGTGGTCCACGAACCCACGCGGCACGAGGGGCGAGATGATGAGCGCCGGCACCCGCACGCCCAGGCGATCGAACCGAAAACCGAACTGACCCGGTGCCGAATCCGGCGTCACCGCCGCCGGCGGCGCCACGTGGTCGAAAAAGCCGCCGTGCTCGTCCCAGGTCACGACCAGCAGCGTGGTCTCCCACTGCGGCGACGCGCGCAGCGCTTCGTAGACCCGCCGCACGAGATCGTCCCCGGCCCGCATCGGCGACGGCGGATGCTGATCACTCGGTTGGTTGAGCAGCTGGATGTCGCTGAAGTCCGGTTCGATGAACGCATATTCGGGCAGCGTTCCCTTTCGCGCCGCCGAGAGGAATTGATCGAACCGCTGAAAGTGAAAGGCGAGCGGCACGAGCCGAGCGAGCGTGAGCGCCTGCGGAAGATCGTGAAAATAGATTCTCCACTCCTTGTCCGCGTCTTCTAGCCGATTGAAAATCGTCGGCATCTCGTAAGGCCGAAACACCTTTCCATCGAGAAAGCCGCCGGCCGACGCGCAATGCGCAAAATACCGATTCGGAAACGTCGGTCCCGGTACCGCCGCAAACCACCGATCGCAGACCACGAACTCGCGCGCCAGCGCATGGATCGCCGGCAGTCGACCCGGTGCGAAACCCCTCATCACGACGTCGAAATCGACGTGGGACGATGGGCCATTTTGCACGCGCGCCGCCCGCTGCAGAAAACCGTCCATCGACGGTCGCTGGCCAAATTCCGGCGCCGCCGTGCCGAAAATCTGCTCTGTCACATCAGGGAATTCGTGCGGCGGATCGAAGGGCAGGGTCTCCGCCCAGTCGGCCTGGTCGGACACAGAAATTCGACTCGCGAGGGGAGAGCCGACGATCGTGGGATTGCTCTCCGAACCGTCGAGACCGTCGATCGCCGGGTTTTCGCGCTTTAGCCATCCGAGAACGTGGTCAAACGAACGGTTTTCCAGCATCAGCACGACGACATGCTCAATCTTGCTCATCGCTCGTTCCCCTTTCGACTCGAACGCGCGCGGCGCGCTGACGAGATGGACAGGCCCCCAAGGTGGACCCCGACGCCCGTCGATTGTGAGCATCATACCGCCGCTGTGCGCGTTCGAACGATCGAGGCGAGCGATGTACATGCGTGGCAATCGCGCCCTGCTCAGCATCTTCCCGAAAGCCCGGTATCAGGCGCGCGCGCCGGGAGCGCGGCTAAGCGGGCTCACCGATCTCCAATGATGCCGCAACGCGGAGAGCGTTTGCCAATGGCCGAGCCTTACCCGGCCGGGACTTGGGGCCAGGCCGAGGCGCGCGTAGCGAGGATTTGATCGACGAGGTGGTCGAACGGCGCGTCGACACGGCGGCGGCTCTGGTCTTCGTCGTACCAGGCCAAGATTTCTTCGGCGCCACGATGAAACGGGATCTCGGCGCGGTAATTGGGCACCAGGCGCCTGATTTTGGTGTTGTCGAACACCATGCTGTGGCTCTTGTCGCCGAGCAGGCCCGCGCCCCAATCGGCGTCGTACGTAGCGATGACCGTCGACGGCACGTGAACGAGCCGCGCTTCGACGCCCGCCGCACGCGCCAAGATGCGATGGATCTGGTTCCAGGTGAGGACTTCGTCGGAGGTGATGTGCACCGATTCGCCAATCGCCCCATCGTGTCCGAGAAGTCCGACCAGGCCGGTCGCGAAGTCGCGATGGTGCGTGAGCGTCCACAGCGACGTCCCATCTCCGTGCACGATCACGGGTGCGCCGCGGCGCATGCGGTCGATGACCGTATAACCTCCGTGCGTTGGCAGCAGCGTGCGATCGTAGGTATGGGACGGGCGCACGATCGTCATGGGAAATTTCTCTTCCCGATAAGCTCGGAGCAGCCGTTCTTCGCAGGCGATCTTGTTGCGCGAATAAAGCCAAAAGGGATTGTCGAGCGGCGTCGATTCCGTTACCGGCAATCGCGCGGGGGGCGTCTGGTAAGCGGATGCAGAGCTGATGAATACATACTGCGCCGTGCGCCCGCGAAAGAGCGCGAGGTCGCGTTCGACTTGCTGCGGCTCGAACACGATGAAGTTCACCACCGCATCGAAACGATGGTCCCCCAGCTTGCGGCGGACGTCGGCGGGATCATTGATGTCGGCGTGAAGCATTTCTGCGCCGCGCGGGGGCGGGCGAGAAGTCGACTTGCCGCGGCAAAGAAGGAAGAGCTCGATGTTGCGCTGGAGGGCGAGGGCCGCGCACGCCGAGCTGATGATCCCGGTCCCACCAATGAAGAGAACTTTCATCGTTCGTAGACACTTAGCAACAAAACGGAAGGCACACGACGGGAAGGAACGCGAGAGAACACGGAGAACAAACCACGGATTTGCGCCTCACCGTGCTGGAAGCTACCGTATGAGGTTCCGGCCCGAACACCGACGACCTCATGCAGCGCGTCCCGACCCTTCCTTCGCAACTCGTCCTCAGGCTTCTGACGCTTGCGATCGGTGTCGTGGTCGGCTTCCAGTTCGGCCCCCAACTTTCCGCGCGGCCGCCGTCCCCACCAGCCGTCTGCTCCGCCGATCACGACGTTTCCGCGGATGTCAGCAAGCGTGGCGAACGTCTCGAGCCCCGCATTGCCTCGGCGTCCTTTCTCGATCGACTTGCGCCGGCGCGCCAGTCTTGCCGCCTTGGCGACGTGTTCGGTCGCGTCGACCCCCTCGCCGCAGGCCTGGCAGTTTCGGACGGCCGTCCCGATTACGCGCCACTTCCCATCGTGAAACACGTCCCGCGCATGGAACGCGGCGACCCACCAAGGACCTGAGCCCCGCACCTCATTCGCGGTTGGTGCTCAAACTCTTGGCGGCCCGCTCGAGCTGACGCTCGACGCCGCGTACAACCTATCGGAGTAAGTCATGGATTCGTTCGAAACGTTTCTCATCGTGGTACTGGTCGTCGTAGCTGCGTTTCAAGGTTGGTTGACCATTCAGGTGTTCAGGAGCGGTCTCTACGATCGCCGGCAGAAGATCCTGCAAACGCAGCTCATTTGGCTGCTGCCCATCCTGGGGTCGGGTCTCGTCTTCACGATGCTTCGCGACGACCTTCCTTCCAACAAGTCGACGCATACACAGGACAGGTAACCAGGTAGGGAACCGCGCCCAATCGAGCCCGCCCGGAAAGAAAGTATGAAGGTAAGAGCCGGGACCCGCCCTTTCTATCCTGTGAACAGCGTCGACTCGTTGGGCATGCCTCACGTTTTCGCGCTTGGGTGCGCGCTGCTACTCGCGTGCTCGGCGGACAAAGAATCCGGTTCGCGGTCGACGGCCGGAAGCAGCGGCGCCACCTCGACCACCGTGACCAGCGGCACCAGCGGTACCGGGGGTGCATCGACCGGCGGCGCGACATCGGGCGGAAACACGTCGGGCACCGGCGCAACCTCGGGCAGCGGCGGCGCGACCGGCGGTACCACGTCGGCAGGCGGTTCGGGGGGGCAGGGCGGGAGCGGGTCCGGCGGGTCCGGCGGTCAGGCTGGTACCGGGGCCGCCGGTTCCGGGGGGCAGGGTGGCGCGGGACCTAGCGGGTCCGACGCCGGCCCAAGAGACGCCATTTCCGAAGACGGCCGAAGCGATGCGAGCGGTGTCGACGCCGCTCGATCGGATGCGAGCGGCGGTGACGCCGGATTTCCGCCGATCATCGAGTGTCCGAAGCCCTCGGTGGATCGACTCCAGGTATGGACCTCGAGCGGACCCGCGGAAGGCACCACGATCCCGCCTACGGGCGACTTGCTCGTCATGGAGGGCGGCCGGTACGTCGCCAAGGTCCAGTTTCTCAATGTCGAATGGCACGTCTGCCCCGTCTACCTCGCCAACCAGTTCAGCGCGAACGCGAACCTCTCGGCTTCGTCAGGCTTCTCGCTCACCTACAGCTCGACCTCGGACATGTACGTGCAGGCTCGTCCGACCTCGCACTGGAGCGGAGGCGACCAGTGGGCGACGAAGATACCGTCGACGGGCGGTATGACGGTCACCCAATTCTTCTCGTTCGATCCCGCCAACTGGAAGTCGCTCTTCGGCACACCCACCTGGACGTTCGCCGACGCGCTGAAAGAAGTGCTCGGATTCGTGTTCGTCGGGCAAACACCAAACACCATCACCTTCTACGGCTTGCGCTTCGACGGCTACGTTCCGCCTTGTCGCTAGCGAAAACGCCGTTTGCGAACGGGCTCCTCACCCGGACATTGGGCAAGGATCGGTCGTGAACGTGCCGATGTGACGTCGACTTGCCGGTTCGTCGGTACGGCTGGCCACCCTCGCATCGCTGGCGTTTCGCCAGCGCCGACGAATCGAGAACGCGGCACTCGCCATCACCATGTTCTTGAGGACGTATTGGCCCTCCAAGGTCGGTGCATACGGAAAGTGGGAGAAGAGCTCGAAGGGGAAAAATAGGATCGGCAGGGCAGTGCCTGCCATATGGAGCCAGAAGAGCGAGAACGCGACCCTTGGAAATCGACCCGAGATGAAGAGTGCGCCAACCAGGCACTCCCACGTCGCGAGAACCACGATCTCTGCACTCTCTGGGATCTGATTGAAAGTAAGCGCGGACAGCGTGCGGCTGGCGAGCGATTCGGCTGGGCTCAGTCCCGGGAAGAATTTCAACAAGCCGAACCAAAGAAACACGATCCCAATGCTCGACCGCAGCATGACGAACCTGCGCTGGTCCATGGCTCGGATGAGGGATCGAGCGAGTCTGATCATTGAGTCGGTGGATGTTGCGTCGATGCGGTTTGCGGTGGATTTCACGATGGCCTCATTGATTGTGCCCGGTGGCGCACGCTCACTGGAGTGATGCTCACGACGCGCTCGCCGCTCACGGCAGGTCGAAGTGCTGCAGTCGAGACCGATTCTTCGGATGTATCGACGGCGTTTGGATGGGGTAGAGCTGTGTTTGCAGCTGCTCTTCGAGCTTTCCCCAAGTCTTGGCTTTTCCGCTCGTCTTCAGCCGCCCGAGCGCAGCCCGCAATTCGGTCGAGAAGAGCGTCTGCTTTTGGGAACCTTTGCCACTGACTTGCCAAGTCCGCTCATGGGCCTGACAGCTGAAAATGTGAACGTAGTTGCTGGGCCACTTGCCAAGATGGGCGACCTTGAGAAAGCTCTTGGCAAAGCAAACATCCCAAACGATCAGCGTCGCGGCGCCTCGCCGATGATGTCTTATCGTTTTTGCGAGCGACACATCGCTCACCTTGATGCCTTCCCTGATGACGCCGTTGGGTATGCCGTGAGCGACGATGTAGAGAATGAGCGGGTCGGTGTCGGGGCCGGGAATCTCGGAGGCCTTGTCGATTGTGATGCATGACGAGGCGGCGGGCCCGCTGAAGATGTTACCGATCTTCAATGGTTTGTCCGGCGACTCGGGATAAAAGGTCAGTTCGCAGGTTGAGGTTGCCATGTTCTTTACCTTTTGAGTTGGTTGTCACTATCTAGGGATCGACGTCGCCGGGGGCCGGCTGCTGGCCGTATTTGTCGACGACGCTGGCGACAATTCGCGCAACATCGACTCTCTTCGCGAGATGCAGGAGCTTGTCGGGAACTCGGAAGAGATCGTAGGAGAAGCGAGGTGTCGCGGCGGCCGATGAGGGTTTCGCCCCGGGTTCGACCTGCCACCGTCGCGATACGCTGGTCCGGTAAACGACACGCTGCAGTCGAAAACGACGGCCAACGTACGTTCGCTCGTAGATAACGATGCTCATCTGCGCCTTTTCGAGCGCGCTGGCGTGTCGCTTTGCGCCGGCGAGCGTGGCGGCGCTGGCGAGAAAGCAAACGAAAGGCTGCCGTGGGGCGCGGGGCGGAACGCGGTCCGGACCGGCGGAAGAGACGAAGCGCGATTTCCTGGATTTCATAGAGCTCTCCTCGATCAGTTGGAAGAAATTGACCTTGCGCAGCGAAAGCCAAGGTTTCGAGCAACATTGAACGCCAAGCGATGAAAGCGGGCCGTGGGGCGCGCTAGGAACGACGAGTTGAAAGCACCGCCACGCACGACCACGGGTTTCTCTTCGCTGAGACGGCTCGAATAGCTCGCCTCATCGTCGTTGACCTGTGCATCGTCGTCGACCCACTCCACGACGTTACCCCCCATGTCGAAAATGCCTTCCGGGGTCACGTCCTGCTGGGCGGACATGACCGGGAAAGGGATCACGCGTTGATTGTCACAACCGGCAGGATCTCGAACGGACAAATCTTTGTGGCTCGGGATGTGGACGTCCTTGCAAACTGGATCTTCTCGGCCCCAAGGAAAGGGTCGGTCGTCCAAGCCGCGCGCCGCGAGCTCCCATTCGCTCTCCGTCGGCAGGCGCTTTTTCTGATCTTTGCAATAAAGCCGTGCGCCGAGCCACGATACTTGGGTGACGGGAAGGCGCTCGAACGTCGGCTTCGCTTTGAACGGACCGGAAAGAGAAAGCTCGATCCCACCGGAGGCTTTGTCGCCGTCATACAGCACGAAGTCATCCCCCTGCCGAAGGCTGTAACGAACGAAGCGTAAGTAATGTTCGTCGATGTCGGCGACGATGCGGAGAGACGGGCCGATGTTCATCAAAAACTTCGCAAACTCCTCGTTCGTCACCTCGTGCACGTCGAGATCGAAGGGAGCCACGGTCACCGGTCGAGGCGGACCTTCCGCATGGATGGGGTCGCACTTCATTGGATATTTTTTGCAGGCCTCGGCTACCTGCTGGTCGCTCAGTCCCATCGCGTAGGTTCCCCCGGCAAGGTGAGCCATCCGTGATGTCGATGTTGCTCGCGCTCTACCTATCAGCCAGCGGCTGCGCGCCGCGAACACGAAGGAGACCACGAGAATTCCGGATAGCGCGAGCCAGGTGGGGCGCTTTTTGGCGAGCACCCGAATCGACGTTCCTATCGTGCTCGCCCCCAGCGATTCGATGATCGGGCGGCTGTCACCCGGAGGGCGAATGGTCGGCGCCCGGCGTCCGGAAAGAGGCGGGGGCACGGGGCGGAACAGCTGGGCGAGCGCTTCTGCCATTTTGGGGACGTCTTCGAACCGCTCGTTCGGGTCGCGTGCGAGGGCGGTGCGCACGCTGGCGGTGAGCGCGGCCGGAGTGTCCGCCCATTCCGGGCCTTCGAACGTGAGCTCGGCGTGAAGTGTCTGATCGCGAATCTCGCGGTTGGTGCTGCCGCGGAAAGGCGGGCGCCCGGCGATCAGCTCGAACGCGACGACGCCGAGCGCAAAGAGGTCGGCCCGCGCGTCGGTCTCGGTGCCACGCCATTGCTCAGGGGCCATGTAGCCGGGCGTGCCTACTCCGAATCCGAGCGAAACCGATCCCCCCGCTGCCGCCATTTGATTCGTCACATCGCTAATGGCGACTCGCCCAGCGATCCCCAGGTCGAGAATCCGCAGGCTTCCCTCCGGTGTGACCATCACATTTTCGGGCTTCAAGTCGCGGTGAACGAGCCCCCTCTCGTGTAGCGCGTGGAGCCCTTCGAGAAGCTGTTGCACGATGGCGACCGTCTCGCTTTTGGTGGGGCGATACGTCTTCATCCACACCCGCAGCGTCTCGCCGCGCACGTACTCCATGGCAATGAAGGCCTGATCCTTCCAGGTTCCTACGTCGTAGACCCTGGCGATTCTCTCGTGCTCGGCGCTCGCAGCAGCCCGCGCTTCACGGAGCAGCCGGCGCTCATCGACGAAGCTCTCGTCGCTCGTACTGCGCAGCACTTTGAGCGCCACGAGGCGCTCGAGCAGTACATCTCGAGCGAGAAACACTTCGCCCATGCCACCTTTGCCGATCGATTCGACGATGCGATAGCGCGCGGCCCAGAGATCCTCGGGCTGCGGCAATGGCAGCTGAGCCGAAGGCTCAGCAAGGCGGCGCAAGGCGGCCAGCTCAGTCGGTCCGAGCGGTGTTTCGTCGTCCTCTCCCCTTCGTTTGCTCATGGTGCGACGGCGAGCTCGTTGTGGAGCACGCATTCCCGTTAGACCCATCGCCGGCAAGCATGTGAGCTTGCAATCGGCTGACCCTCGCGCCGCGAGCGGCGAAATACGCTTCTGACCTCACAAGAAGGTGTGGCCTGGGTCTTCCTAGCAACGATGTCCAACGAAGCGCCAATCGCATGCCCTCTACATCACTCCCCAGTTGGAACAGTTCGAGAAACCGGTGTAACGTACGGTCATTGCGTGAGGGGGCGCACGTGACGGATACCCAGGAAGGGACCGAGGTTGCATCGTTCGATGCCGAAGTCCGCGAGCTGCTGGTCGCTGGACAGGAACGTCGAGCGGCTGATCGGCTGCTCATGCGTTTATCCCCCGAGCTCCGTCCGTTCCTACATCGGTTGCTCGGCGATGTTACGTTAGCCGACGAAGCGCATAGCGCGACGTGTGAGCGGCTTTGGCGCGGGTTGGCGACCTTCCGTTGGGAATGCTCGTTGCGCTCGTGGAGCTACATCATCGCTCGACGCGAAGCGAGCCGGGTCCGCGCTCGCGCCGCGCGAGCGGGGATTCACCAGACCACCCTTTCCAAGGCGGATCAAGTCGTCGCTCGGCTCGGGTCGACCTCGCGTACGTTTTCCACCTCGCGCCGCGACCAGATGGATACGTTGCGAGCATCGCTCTCAGATGAGGACCGCGACCTTCTCGTACTTCGCGTCGAGCGAGGTCTCGCCTGGAAGGAAATTGCCGCGGCGTTCCTCGAGGAGCACGAGTCCGAGCCGGAGACGATCGGGCGGGAGGCGGCCCGCCTTCGGCAGCGCTTCCGGGCGATTCGCGTGCGGGTGGTGGCGGCAATCGCCGACCGAGCTCCCAAGGATTCTGCCGAAAAACCGTGAGAGGTGACGGTCGCGCGAGGGCGCAACTGTAGCGCCCGCGACACGAGCCGACATTGTCACCTAATCGGAGCTTGCGGCGGACACCCCGGCGTTGCGCGCAACGGGTACGCAGATCACCCGAGCATATCGAACAGTTCTCCGGAGCATACGTGTTCCCGTAATTGCCGACCGCACCTCGCTTCGGATCGCGTTACGCGCCAGAGATCGCGTAACCGGCCGCCAAATACGCGGCGGATTCAGCTCTAGACATCCTTCGCCAGTTTCATATCGTACGGATTCAGTCGGTTCCCGGATGGTTCTTCCTGACGAGTTCGGAAGCGCCAATCGCGTCGGCTGCGCACCGCTTACCGACAAGGAGTGTTGCATCGATTTCTTAAGTCGACGCCTCACATCGCCAAAGACGCCGGGTCTATCGGCCACAACCTTCTTTAGTCGACCAAATGGCCACTCAATCGGGCAGCGACGACGACGACGACAGTTCTCTCGGCTCGACGGAAATGCGCGCGTTGCGGCGCCTCGCCGAACCGGTGGGTATGCAGACCCAGCCGCAGCCGGATGACCTTTGGGCGTCGCGGTATCGTTTTATCGAACCGATCGGTCGTGGAGGGATGGGCGACGTCTTTCTCGCGCGCGACGTGCTTCTCGACCGCCTCGTCGCGCTCAAGGTTCTTCGAACGACGAGCGAGGAGAGCTTCGTCGACGCGCGAAGGCTCTTGCGCGAGGCCCGCGCCGCAGCCCGCACCGAACATGCACGCATCGCGCGCATCTACGATGTCGGTACATGGTGCGAGCAATCGTTCATCGCGATGGAGTACGTTCGCGGCGAAACGCTGCGCGCCTGGATGAAAACGCGCCGCCCCGCCGCCCACGAGATCATCGCCATCCTTCAACAGCTTCTCGAAGGGCTGCAAGCGCTTCACCTGTGCGGGCTCGTTCATCGTGACCTCAAGCCTGAAAACATCATGGTCACACCCGACGGGAATCTGCGAATCCTCGACCTCGGCGTGGCCAGGCGCGTTGCAATTCCCGACCCGGCCAGCGGCACGGAGGATGAAACCTCGCTTTCGCTCGGATTCGGCGTGGGCACTCCCGGTTACATGGCGCCCGAGCAATGGCGCCAAAACGACATCGACGGCCGTGCCGACGTCTTTGCGATTGGCGTCATCGCCTATGAGCTCGTCACCGGGCATGCTCCATTCCGCGGCAGCACGACCCCCGAGATTCGCGAGCGAACGCTGCAGGGCGACATTGCGCTCAATCCCGAATGCTGGGCCCGCGTTCCCGACGAGCTGAAGGACGCCGTTCAGGTTGCGTTGGCGCGCGACCGAGAGCAGCGCTTCGCCGACGTCGAAAGCATGGTAGCGGCGCTGCTCCCCCTCTTTCCTCCGACCCTTCCCCCCATCTCCGCGCCGCGCATGTTGGAGGACCGGGTTTCGGCGACCGCTACGATAGCGGCGTCGCGTGGATCGCTGGCGGCAAGCGTCGTCGGCATTTCGGCGCGCGCGCTCACCCAGCGACGACCGCGTTGGCTCGCCATCGTCGGACTGACCGCTGTCATCGTTGGTACCGTGGCCGCTCTTGCCAACCGTGAGCCGGTCCTTTTGCCTGCGACGCCGGGAATGGTCCAGCTTCCCGGCGCATCGTACTCGCTGGGACTCTCTTCTCCCGAGCTGGACGCTCAGTGCAAAACCTACGCGGGCGGTTGCCCGCCCCATTCCAGCAACGAAGTGCCCCGACGCCCCACCACGGTGGCTCCATTCGAGCTCGATATCCGCGAAGTCACCAACGAAGAATTCGCGCTCTTTCTGAATCAGATTGGCTCGAACACCACGGTCGCCGACGACCCCGAAGACCACTACCCGCGCTTCGTCCGCTACCTTCCGCGGCCGAGCGAAGATTACCTCCTCTACGATTTGTACCCCAAGCTTGCGGGGATCCAGCGGTCCGAAGCACGATCGTTCACGGCGCAGCCGGGGTTCGAGCGGCTGCCCGTCACGCTCGTTACGTTGCTCGGCGCTCATCTCTATTGCAAAGGCATCGGCAAGAGACTCCCCACCGAGGGAGAATGGGAGCTCGCGGCGCGAGGTATAGAGGAGCGTTCTTTTCCCTGGGGAAAGGACATGCCGCGCTGCGGCGGCGTTCACATTCCAAGCAACAAGAACTTGGAACTGAAAGACCCGGAGCAATGCGAAAACCGCCGCGCCATACCGTTTCCCGTGATGAGCGCGCCGCAAGACGTTACGCCCCACGGCATTCACGATATGGGGGGAAACGTCTACGAATGGGTCGACGACGATGCGTTGCTGCACACCAAGACAGTGACCGATGCCACGCGCGCCAACGTCGAGAAGTCTGGCATCACCCGCGGTGGCGCATTCAACTCGTCGTTTACCGCCCGCACCACAGGTCGCGCGTTCTGGTTGGTGAACACGCCTGCTGACAACGTCGGCTTTCGCTGTGCAAAATCGAGCAGTAAACAATAAAGGAGCATCCACATGAAAAGGTTCATATCGACGGCGGGGCCCGACAAGGCCCCGCTCGACGGGATTGATGTTCGTTTTTGGGGCAGCAAAGCCACGCTCGACGAGGCCCGCAAGTTGAAACGCATCATTGATAAGCAGCCCGAGCTGAACGCGAAATCGGAGGCTCCCCTGAGAACGTACATTGGGCGTTCCCTCGTCCGAAACGACAGACGGACAATGCCGAAGGTGTTCGCTCGATTCGCTTCGATGCAGGATGCACCTTATGTCGTTATGTACATCGATGACGACAGCCGGCCGGACGTCCGTCCTTTCGATCGGCTAAGGCACACTGAGATTGGCTTTGACGTCTTCTCAGCTCCCATTGGGGCCGACTGGCACGCCGTTTGTGTAGAAGCCACCCAAATTTTTCGCGATCTCAGCAGCGGTCCCCCCGGTAGTCAGGTCTAAGAAAAGGCAGGAAATCATGAATACAGCGCTTTTGATTCTCAACTTGTCGGATCCCGAGAACCGCTTGGCTCCCGACGCAAGTTTCGATCGAGCGAATGTCACCATCCAATCGCCAGGGCAGGTGCCGAAAGCACCTCCACTGATAGATTCGCCCGTCCAGACATCGGCCAAAGTCACCGAGCAGTTTGTGATTCTCTACGTCGTGGGCCACGGCGTCCAGCGTGGCCTCGTGGATGGCAAAGGCGTGATTGTCGAAGAAGAGGATGTCGCCAACGAGATCAAGAAGCTGCGAAACGGACACCCGACCTTGATCGTGTGGGACGTCTGCTTTGCACGGAGCATGTTGAAGATTGGCGCCTCCGCGCAGCACAGCTGGCCCGCGAATTTCATTCACGTCTTCAGTTGTCAGCCGTTCGAGCGCACCTGGCACTCCGGGCCCGGGGCAACCCCGGCGCGAACGGTCTTCTCCTCGGTGTTGTGCGATGTGGTCGCGGAGCTGGACGCGCAAAGCAAGGGCCTATTTGATTGGAAGCAGTTGGAGCAGAGGCTCCAGACTGAATTCGGGTGGACGCAGAAACCTACGATCGAGCCGGTCGACGCGAAATGGCAGCCGCGCGACTTTGAACTGGCAAAATGGCTGGGGGTCCCCGTCGCAGCACCGTCTACAATGAACAGACCAGCTCCGGCGCCAGCGGCAATCGATCTCCGTTAGAGAGCGAGTATTGACAGCGTCCAGTACTCCACGACAGGCGGACGTGCCGTGCCGCGCGTTCGCCGCGAAGGGAAATCCGCGGCGCCTTTTGGCAGCAAGTTAAAAAAAGACGAGTCGACGCAATCACAATCGCAGCGCCCGCGACTCTTATTCATAGAAGTATGGTGACGTTCACGCACCCCGGCACGGCGCCGCGGGGCGCTCACGTCTCAAGGAGAACTACGATGACTCTTTCCAGCAACAACTCGGTACCCGTTCGCGAGGCTCCCGCCGTCGCATTGCTGAGTTCACGCCCTGCTGATCCGGCGCGGCCCTCCGTTCCGATCGAGCCGGTGCTGGCGGTGAACAACATCCAGGGAAACATCATCGGTGGTTTCAACAAAGACCATCAAACGATGTTGTTCTTGCGGGTGCGTCGCGATGGAGACGTGCAGGACCACTTGGCCGCCTTCAAGCGGTGGCTGCATGCGTTCGTTCCATTCATCGCCACAGCCGAGGAGGTTCTCGCTTTCAATCGATTGTTCAAGGCCATCCGTCAGCGCAACAAGGCAGAGACGCGCACTGTCCAATCGACCTGGATCAACATCGCCTTCTCCTTCGATGCGCTCAGCATGCTGAGTCCCAAGGACGCAGAGCTGTTCACCGACCAGGCATTTCGCGAAGGCTTGGCGAAGCGGGCGGTGTCGACGCTCAGCGATCCGGCCAAACCTGAGATGGAAGGAAACCCGAAGAACTGGGTTTTTGGCGGGCCGGGCAATGAGCCGGACGTCGTCATTATCGTCGCCAGTGATGACCCGGATGATCTCGCTGCCACGGTGGATCGCATCGAAGCGAGCATCTACGGCGGTCGGTCGGCGAACGGCGATTCGCTCCCGAGCGGCGTGCATGTCGTCTACAAGCAGCAAGGAGCGACTCTCCCGCCGCCATTGACGGGTCACGAGCATTTTGGGTTTTTGGATGGCGTGAGCCAGCCCGCCATTCGCGGTCGTCTCTCGTCGGACCCGCACGACGTTCTCACGCTACGACAGAACCCCAACGATCCGGACCAAGGCAAACCTGGCCAAGACCTGCTGTGGCCGGGCGAATTCGTCTTTGGCTATCCGGGTCAGAAGGGCAACGCGACAGAGGCGGAGGGCGGCGTAGCGGCAAAGGGCGCTGACTCGTTGATCGGTCGAGGGCCGAGCTGGGCCAAGGACGGCTCCTTTTTGGTCGTACGCCGATTGCGCCAAGACGTGCCGGGATTCCATGCCTTCCTGCGAGACACCGCGCAGTCGTTGAATATAGGCTCCGACGAGCTCGGTGCGCGGCTCGTCGGCCGGTGGAAGAGCGGCGCGCCCGTCCTGCGCGCGCCCGGCGCCGATGTTCCGGCCCTTGCCGCCGACGACTGTGCAAACAACAATTTCGAATTCCAAGATGTAACCGCGAAAATACCGCCAGGAGCCGGCGGACCGACGCAATGCTCCGATCACACGTTCAAGCAGAGTGAGGGCGACAAAACAGGCGCGATTTGTCCTTTCGCCGGGCACATCCGCAAGACGTACCCGCGCGACGACACCGGTACGCTCAGCAACGCAATCGGCGAGGTGAGCACGCAAACCCACCGGCTGCTACGGCGGGGCATTCCTTTCGGGCAGCCGTTCTTCGAGCCGAAGGACGCGAGCAAGATGCCGGACGATGGCAATAGGGGCCTCGTGTTTGCGGCCTATCAGACCTCTATCGTGGAACAGTTCGAGTTCGTGCAGGCCAGCTGGGCCAATAACATCGACTTCAAGGACGTGCGCGTCGCAGGAAGCGTCCAGTCCGGTCATGATCTCATCATCGGGCAGAGCAACGCCAACGACGTTCGCGTGCGGCGTTGCCGAGTCACGGTGGGCGAGAGCCAGATCGAAATCGAAGCCCCGCGTGATTGGGTGATACCGACGGGCGGTGGCTACTTCTTCGCGCCGTCGATTTCAGCCCTTGGGCTGCTGACGGCATAACGGTCTTTTCTTGGCATCTGCGAGCGTCGGGCTGGGACGCAAGCTCGACGCTCGCAACGGCTGCCCAGATGAAATCATGAACGGCTCAACGCCGTGAAAAATGGTTCGTTCATTTGGATTCCACCAGCTGCGTTCGGATGACGATCTCCGACGTGAGCGTTCGGTGAATCGGGCACTTGTCCGCCATTTCCAAGAGGCGGGCGCGTTGTTCGGCGTCGAGCGGCCCCTCGAGCTCGATTTCGCGCTGGATTTCGTCGAGCTTTCCTACCTTGGTCTCGCAACTGGCGCAGTCCTCGGCATGGATTCGACTGTGCTTCAGGCGCACCGTAACGCGCTGCAATGGCAATTTTTTTTGCCGCGCATACCAGCCGAGCGTCATCGAGGTGCAGGTTCCGAGCGCGGCAAGCAAGAGACCGTAAGGGTCCGGCCCTTCGTCGTGCCCCCCCACCGTGACAGGTTCATCGGCCCGAAAGTGGTGGTCATCGATGCTGACATCCTGCACGTACTCGGCGGTCGGCCCACTCACGGTCACTTCGGGATCCTTCATCATCTCGCTCTCCTTCTCGATTTCGGTCGTCATTCCACAAACTCACGCGCGGCGCTGGAAGCGAAGCGCGTACACGAAGTACGTACGATCGAACGCTCCCGTCCAGAGCCACGGCTCGAGGAGCTCAGGCTCACCTCCCATGGTCCGAAGAACCGGATCAGCCTCGATGACGTCGTCAATCAGGTTTGGGTTGGCGGCGTGGTAAAACGCCCCTTTTTCGACGATGTCGCCCATGACATCGAAGAGGTTTTGCTCCGGTCGCACGTCGGCGAGGGGGAACGCATTCGATGATGTGAGATCGGACACGAGCAAGGCCGTTCCTCCCGGCGCCGTGAGTCCGAGGAGCGTCGCGAGGTGCGTTCTCACGAGAGATACCCGGAGCGCGCCGAGCATGCGATGCGTGTCTCCCAACGCATCCCGCGCACTGAACGACATCTGCGTGAGCACACAGGCCGAGACGACGAGATCGAACGGCCCGGGCAAGCCCGCGACCGAGGCAAGGGCAGTCGACGAGGCCGCCGCAACGTCGCGCTCCGTCGGCGCTGCGCGCTTCCACTTCTTCAGGTGGCGTTCGACGCCCGACAGGTCCAAGGGCGCGTGCACGCGCAGCATCGCCTGCACCGCCGGTTTCTGTCGGGACACCGCTGCGAGGAGCGCAGATTTGTCGATGTCGACCAAGTGGATCGCCGAATAATGGGCGGCAAGCGCATCGAGATCCACGTCGTTACAATGTCCGGCCCCCAGCAGGCAGAGACTCCCGCCGCTTGCCGACTTCAGGAGCAGCTCGGTGAACCGGGCGCGGTGGCCGGCATAGAGATCCCACGCATTCGCCGACTCCTCCATGGCGTCGATATTTCGCTTGGCAAGCCGGGCATGTCAAACGGCGGGCGCGAAAGGCGTCCGATGCGAGCTTCGCGCTTGGTTATCGTTTCCGCGGCCCGAGGGCTGGTAGGGTGAGCGCGGTTCGATCAATGGCTTGGAGGTTTCACGATGATGACTCGTTCCTTCGCGGTGCTTGCGACAGCCTTCTTCGTTTTAGCGCTGGGTTGCGGCGGCAGAACGCCGTCGGGCTCGCAAGACATGGGCGGCGCGAGCGGTGCCGGTGGTGGAGGTGCGCTCGACGACGCGTCCACCGCTTGCACCGCCGGCACGGTTTCGTTCCACTTCAGCGCTGTTGACGGCAAAAACGCGAGCTACTGCGTGGGTCTCGGCTGCTCGGAGGATTGGATGACGATTCGAACGCAGCAGGGCGCCGCGATGCCTCTCTCCCTCGGCTGCAGCACGACGTGCGACGACTGTCGCTCCATCGGGTGCCCGCTCATTTGTCCTGCTCCGAAGCAAATGAAAGAGGATGGTGAACGTCTGACGTGGGACGGCACATATTGGCCGGACGCGATGTGCGGCACCAATCTGACGTGTCGAAACAAGCGATGCGCGGCGCCGGGTAAATACGTCGTGCGAATGTGCGGAGGCGCCAGCTCGTCGGATGCCGGCCCGTTCTGCATCGTCAACGGCACACCGAAGTGCTTCGAGGTGGAATTCGAATACCCAAGCGCGACGCTCGTCGAAGGCGCGATTTGACGCGAGCAGCTGGCGATGCGGCCCGGCCCAGACTCGCTAGGCGCGTAAGCGGAGAGCCACGGTGAGGACCGCCGCGGCCGCGAATGACGCAATCGTTCGCACGTGGTTCCACGCTGTCCATTCGGCGAGGTACGAGGCCCAGAGCTGGGCGCCCTCCGCGCTGGCCGGCGCGAGCGCCGCGAGCGCATTGTTGCGCGGTACGTTGAACAGCATCGTCACCACGATCGAGCCAACGAGATAGAGCACACTTCCGGCAAGCAGGTACGCGGCCCCCGCATCCTGCCAGCGCGTGAGCGAACCGACCAACCCGACCGCGCACGCCAAGCCCGTACCGAGAAACACCGCGGCGCGCGGAAGACGCGGCGTCCTTCCGAAGCTCCGGCTGGGGGCGGCGACATCGGGTGTTGACTGTGTCTCGCGCCCGAAGGAGCTGCGTGGTCCGTGGTCACTCGGCGTTGCGCGCGGGCGGCTCTTCACGCAGCTCGAGCTGGTCGGGAATGCCGCATCTACGCTTCGCGGCCGACCACGCTTCCTCTGCGGACAATCGTGCTTCTCCGTGTTCCTTGCGGAGAGACTGTGCCTCGTTGCCGGCGCTCGGGCCGTTCTCGTTCGATGGGCGCTTGCGGCGCTGATGCGCTCGTCACTCGCCGGCGGGCGCCGCGTTGAAGTCGACGAATCCGATGGGATCGGAGCTGAACAGATTGGCGACGGCGACGCGGTCTTCGGCAGGGCCGGGGTATTCTTGCGCGGCGTACGCCCTCACGACTTTCATGCTGATCGGCAGTGGGCCGAGATCACCGAAGATCTCATGGCACGTGATGGTCGTGGCGAGCGCGGTACACGTGGACGTCCCGCCGCCGGCGCTCTTCAAGGTGACGCTGGTTGCACCTGACGGAAGTGATCCGCTGAATTCGACTTCGACTGATCCGCCGACGAGGCCCACCGGCAGATAGTAGCGAAGCGTGGCGATGCCTAGCTCGACGGACCAGTCGACCTCGTCGATCGCAAACCTGGCGGCCGCCGCGAGACGCGGGGACGCGGGAACGACATAGTGACCACGGAAGGTGCCGCTCGTCGTCGGGAGTGGTTGACCGGGAGCGGTGATTGCCGCGTTCTGGTCCTCGCCGCCGCCCGATGACCGATCATCGGCTCCACATCCGCCGAGGGCGCTCGCCACGAGAACCATGCACCAAAGCTTGATCGATTTCATGGGTGGTTCCTCCTCGTGGAGCCATCAGGAGCCGCACTTGGTATGAGTACGCGGAGCGCTCGAATCTGGTTACGCGAATTCGGCTCTGCTCGATGATTCGGCCCGTCGAGAAAATATGATTGTCCCCATGATGTTCGCCGCGAATCGGAAGGGCGCGCGGCCGATCAGTCCCGACGACACGGTATCCGACGCTCTGGCCGCAGCCGCAACCTCATCTGGCCGAGCCACGACCGCCGCGCGATGGCTTCACCAGCGACAACGAGCGCGGCGGCCCTGGTCTCTCGTGAGCGCGCAGCCGTGAACCCTCAATAGACGCAGTCGCAGCCCCAACCACCCCACAAGGTGTCGTTAAAAGGCTCGTGGGTGCTTCTCGTGACCCGATGTGCGTTGCATCAATGATGCCGACGCGGCTACGCGATGGATTCCTCGCGCGCGACGAGCGGCGCGGCACCTGGCCGCGCGCGCTCGCCACTCGCCTATCTCAAGAGGCAACCGAAGTACGGCTTCACCGAACCTAGGGGCAGGGGTCCATGCCCGTCGAATGACCGCAGTGCATCGAGGCAGACGTGCCCGCTTCCGCTGCATCCCGCGCGAGATTCACGTGCTCGGCCCGGCAGCATAATTGGGCCTGGCTATAGAGCGCGCACTTGGTGAGGCAGTCCTGCTTGTCCGTAAAGAAATTGCTATACGCTGTGATGGGCTTGCAGACGGCGATGAACGTCGTGCAGTAGTTGTCGCAGGACAGATCCCGTGCTGCACCATCCCGCTCGCAGGTGTTGAGCGCTCCGTCCCCCGCGTCGCCATCCGCGACGTCGTTGGATGCGTCGCTGACGCTTCCGTCGGGCGCCGTGCCATCCGTGCTATCGGGAGCACCAGCCTCGGGCGTCGTTCCGGCGCTGCCCGCGCTGCCGGCGCTACCCGCTCCGCCGTCTTTGCCGGCGCCCGCACTGCCGCCGCTGCCCGCGTTACCAGCCGTACCTCCAGTACCCGCATTACCGGCCGCGCCGCCCGCGCCACCCTTGCCGGCGCTACCGCCGGATCCCGCGGTGCCGTCTGGCGCGGAGCCGTCTTTCGCCGAGCCGGCCGCACCATCGGTGGGCGAGCCCGCTGATCCGCCGGTACCTGCGCTACCGCCCTTCGCCGTACCACCGGATCCACCGCTGCCGCCCGTCGCCGAGCCTGCCGCGCCGCCACTGGTACCACCGTCGCTGTCGTCGCTGCATCCGCCCATCAGCGCAGCGGACGCAACGATTGCGGTCGCACAGACCAAAGAATTTCTAAACAGTTTACGCATTGTCTTCTCCTTATTGGACCATCGGTCTGAGCAGGCGTTGGCCTGCTCAGGTGTTGTCGAACCGCGGACCAATTCGGACCGCCGGGCAAAGCTGTAGCGAGCCGGGCCGATCGCCGGTCGATGTTTTCAGAGTGCGAAGCGGTAGAAGAATGTTAAGGCGTTCAGACGCACGCCGCCCCGCGCAAATCCTAGGAGTGCAAAGGGCACGCCACGGTGGTCATCGGACGATAACGCGGCTCATTTCGCGACGTCGCGGTTATCGCTGCGCGGTCGCTGCTCGGCGACCTATGACACATCGATCCGAGAAAGATCGCGCGGCGCCGAAGTTCCACGGCGAAAGCGGGGGAGCCCAAGCTCAGGCGCTGCGCGCCACGTGAGTGTCCTCCGCCCAGCGTTTACGAAGGTAGGTGAAATTGGCAATCCATACGACAGGGTTGAAGCTAAAAAATGTGAGCGCGATCCAAGCCCAGCGGTGACGCTGGGCGAAAAACCAAGCGAGTGCTGCGTAAATGCCGGCGCAGACAATGACGACAACGACGCCCGATTCGAGCATGACGCCGAGGCCAACGCCGGCGATGAACGATTGCAGGCTGAAGTAGTATCCCCACCTGTACGGTCTCTTCCCTGGATGGCGCCGCATGAAGCGACGTTGGAGCGCGAGTGCGCCGATAACGGGAACGCCCATTGCGGCTCCGACGAACGCAAGCACGGTGAGGAGAGGCCCCATCCTGTCGACCGAGCTCGCCGCAGGATTGACACTGACCGGCGCCGTTTCGTCGTCGTGGTCCAACGTGATGACGACTTTTCCGCGGGCGTGCCCTTCTTCCACATATTGGATAGCCGCTGGGACCTCACTCAGCTTGTAACGCCGGTCGATGACCGCTTTCATCTGACCAGCCTGCATGAGGTCGCGCAGAACGGTCAGGTCTTCCTGGTTCACGCTCGCCACAAAAGCGACGATGTCGTGGCTCACGAATCGCGAAAGAACGACACCTCTCAGCATACCGCTGACAGGTCCGAGCCAGCGCGCCTTGTCCGTATTCCCGGTCAACACCAAAGTCCCCTTCGCCGTCAGCGCGCGCCCGCAATCTGACAACGAATGGTTGCCGATCATGTCGAGTATCACGTCATACTGCTGGCCACTCTTCGTAAAATCCTCTTTCGTGTAGTCAATGACATGATCGGCGCCCAGCGATCGGACAAGCTCCACATTCCTCGTACTGCATACGCCGGTGACATCTGCGCCCAATGACTTTGCGATCTGTACGGCGAACGTTCCCACACCTCCCGATGCGCCGTTGATCAAGACCTTTTGCCCTGGCTGAACCTTCCCCTTGTCGCGCAGGCCTTGCAGAGCGGTGATGGCTGCGACGGGCACGGCCGCGGCTTCCTCGAATGTGACGTTGGCCGGTTTCAACACGAGCGACGTTTCAGGAGCGCATACATACTCGGCAAAAGCGCCAAAGCGGTTTCCGAATACCTCGTCACCGGGTTGGAACTTCGTTACGCTCCTGCCAACCGCTTCGACTTGGCCGGCCACATCAACACCCAGTCGTGTAGCCTTTGGCTCGAGCGGGCCCATCTGCAGGCGAGCGATGTACGGCGCGCCTCTCAAGAAGTGCCAGTCGAGTGGATTCGCGGAAGCTGCGCGCACTCTGATCAAGACCTGATCGTCATGGGGAACGGGCTTTTCGACTTCTTCGAGTCGAAGGACTTCGGGGGAACCATAGTCGTGATGAACGACGGCTTTCATCCGGGGAACAACGCCCGAAACCGGCGTATCGGCCACCGATGCGCCTGCATACAAAAGCGCAGCCCCGCAAATGGCTGATACCAAGAGTTGCACGTGTGCTTTCATGAGATCGCGCTCATGCAAGCATGGTAGGCCCTTTTTCATGTCGAAGATCGATCCGAGCGGATCGGAAAGCGCGTCACCGTCGCGTGGCGTGTCGACGGACGAGATCCGATGGTATTCAACGTCATGAGCCATCTCACCCCAGCCGATTACCGAAAAATGCCATGGCGCAACGGCGGCGGCACAACGACGGAAATCCTCGTCGTGCCAGACACCGCGACCGCTCGGGATCGCTTTGATTACCGGCTTAGCATTGCTGACATCGCGATAGACGGACCTTTCTCCCGCTTCGACGGCTACGACCGGCACATCATGCTGCTCTCCGGCGCCGGGATGGATCTCGATTGCGGGGCTCACGGGCGAATCGAGCTTCGAACGCCTTTCCAGCCGCGTTTCTTTTCCGGCGACTGGGACGTGAGCGCCTTGCTCGTCGCGGGGCCGGTGCGCGATTTGAATCTCATCGTGGACCGCGCGCGAGCGTCGTCATCGCTCGGCCTGCGTGTACTCGATGCGCCGCAGGCGTTCACGGTCGAATCCGGAGAGGTCTGCGTCGTGCACGTGATCTCCGGCACGCTCGTGAACGCCGGCGAAGGCGACACGCTCGTTGCGGACGCGCCGTTCGAGCTCGTCCCCCAGGGCACGGCGCGCCTCGCCATCGCTCGCATTGGGTGACGGTGCTGCCGCAGCGGCCAACGACGTTGCTACCCAGTCGGTCACGCGCTCGGAGGTGGGTGCGACGGGGTGACTCGATGCTACGCTCGCGGCCGAGACATGGAGCCGCCGGAGAAACGCAAAGTCATGAACGCACTCTCGCAGCTCCTTTCCGAGCTGGCGGTCCAGGCGACGAATGCTGCGAACGCAACGCGGGAGGGGGCGACGCATCCCGAGGCGAAGCCCGAGAACGACAAAGACACGCGGGCGCTCGAGCAAAGCTACCTCGCTCGAGGACAGGCGCTTCGGGTAGCGGAGCTGAATGAACAGATTCAATTGCTGCGAGTGATGCCGCTACGCTCTTTTGGGCCAGACGATCCCGTCGCGATAGGAGCGCTCGTTACGCTCGAGGCCGAGAAGGACGTGCGATGCTTGTTCCTCGTCCCTCACGGCGGCGGGAACGAGCTTTCGATCGACGGCGCCAGGGTATTCGTCGTCACGCCGCAGTCTCGGCTCGGCGCCGCCGTGCTCGGCCGGGGCGTGGGCGACGACGTCGAGCTCGTGGTGCGCGGCGTGAAGCGCGAGTATGTCATCGCGGCGGTGTCATGAGTGGCGCTCTGCCGACTGCATGTTCGATAGGATCATCCCAACTGCTGTTGGGTGCGGACCAGCTGGTCGACCAGCCGTTCGAGCGCCGCGTCGGGCTGATCGCAGAGGCCCGCGTGAGCAGCGGAAGTCTGCAGGATCGTGCTGCGCGGGGCGACGAGCCACCGGAAACGCTCGCTCGAACTGAGATGTCCAATCGGTCCCGCGGCGGGGCCACCCGTGCAGATGCGGGAAAGACCGTCCAGGTGATCTGTCACGATCGCGAGGTCAATCTTTGGCCACAGCGCGAGCAATCGTCGTTCGTCGAGATCGGTACGCGCGGAGAGAAAATCGCATGCGCCGCAAAATAGAATGACGCCGACGTTGATGAATTCCTCCCGTTCCGCGCGGGGCACCACGCGTATCACGGAATATTCATACGCGAAGCGCGCGGACACGTTCAGCCTCCTCCAAAAAGATGTGCAATGCCTGGGTCCGCGCCTGCAGCCAGGCGGCGTAGTCGCCGGCCAGTTTGGGGACGTCCGCCGGAGCGGTATCGGCTAAGAGCCAGCTGTCCGGAATCTGCTGCGCAATGCGACCGATGATGTCGCTCGTGATGAGGGTTTGCAAGTGAGAGGCGGCGGCGCGAAGGTCCGACGCCCAAGGCAACAGCACGTGGTCGCGCACCTCCCTGAATGGGTCAGCGGCGCTCTCCAAGCGATTGCCCGGCCGCCAACTATGGTGAAAGTAGAGCGAGGCGCCATGGTCGATGAGCCATGGGCGGCCGTGCCACGAGAGAATGTTCGGATTGCGCGCCGTGCGATCCACGTTCATGACGAATGCATCGAACAAGACGATGAGGGAGGCCGTGGTCCTGTTCGGAATCGGACCGACGATAGGATCGAAGGTGATACTTCCCGGCAAGTAATCCATTCCCAGGTTGAGACCGGCGCTTGCCTCGAGCGGTCGGAGAAGCTCGGGATCGGGCTCGCTAGCCGCGAGTCGCACGTCGAGCTCGATGAAGACGATTTCGGGGACGGTTAGGCCGAGCGCCCGCGCGAGCTCGCCAGCGACGAGCTCCGCGACGAGTGCCTTCGATCCCTGCCCCGCACCTCGCAGTTTGACGACGTAGAGCCCGAGATCGTCGCCCTCGACGAGCGCGGGCACCGAACCCCCCTCGCGCAAAGGCAAAACGTAACGAGTCGCCTGCACCGTGCGCATCGCGCAGAATGTAATCGATCCGGTGGGGAACGTCAGTTTGCGGCCCGAAACGCTGGCCGCGAGGTTAGGTCGCTCTGGTTCGTGCGGGCGTGTCGAGCGTCAGTCCCAAACGCAGCCGCAGACTTCGGGCGAGCTGTCCCAACGGCCACCTCCTTCGCAGAGTCCCTGCACCTCGCAACGGCAGAGGCTCACGCAGTCGGCGTCACCTTTCAGCGGATCGCATCCGTCGGTCTCGTTATCCGCGCAAGTGCCCGCGCCAGGGCAGGGAAGGCCCGCAAAACCGCCGCACGACGTTGCGCATGGTCCATCGTACGCGACGGCAACGCCCAGCACGGCGGCTTGGCACTCATTGCCGTAGGTCTGGCCATCGCAACCGCAGGTTGGCTGGTAGACGTCAACGCATGCTTCCGGAATGCGACGACAGGTCCCTTCTTCGGCAAGGCCGGGACAACGATTCGCCGTGGCCGTCGCGCAGAACTTGTCGCTCGGGCATACGCGACCGTCGGGCCCCTCGCACTTATGGCCCAGTACGTCGTCCTCGCCGACAACCGATCCGGGGGTGGCTCCGCCTGTTGGCTCTGCATTGGCTCCGCATGCACCGACCGCACCGATCGAAGTGAGTGCAAACCATCTCCAAGCTTTCATGATTCGGCCCTCCTTCGCTTGGCAATGCAATTTGATGGCCGGACTGGACCGACGGCGTCGACGTAGCATTCGCATGGTGCACGCCAGTGGTGCGCGGCCGGTGGCAAGGGATGCACGTCGCGCGGTTGAACTTGCACGCTTCGATGAAACCGACCGCCCGTCGTCAACGAAGGCGTCATTGAACATAAGGCCCAGGCGGGCTTGCCAGGCGAACGAGTGACGTCGGCGAGTGCCGGCGCGGTGTGATCTATCCGATGCGGATCGCAATGAAGGAGGCGCGTTGTTGCTGACGAAAGCCTCGCTTACGCTGTGGCCGCTATGAGCTGGCAAATCGATCACGTGTTCTTCGCGACTGCTGACGCGGACGCTGCCGAGCGGGAAATCACGCAATTCGGAGTGACGTTCACGCGACGTGTCGCCCACCACGGTCAGGGGACCGCCAATGCCTGTGCAATGTTCGAGAACGCGTTTTTCGAGATCCTGCGTCCGGTCGAGTATCAAGAGCTTCGCTGCGCGAACGTGAGGCCGCTCGGATTGGAAGAGCGCATTCACTGGCGCGAGACGGGGGCATGCCCATTTGGTGTGTGTTTTCGGCCGAGCGATGCGGATGGTGCGCTCGCGTCGTGGCCGTTCGAGACGTGGAGGTACGAAGCTGCCTACCTGCCGACTGGCGCGTGTATTCCGATCGTGACACCGGTCGGCTGTTTGGCGGAACCTCTCGTGTTCCTCGCAACGAAGCCTCGATCGGTGAATCACGAGATGCCGTTGCACCGCGGGGCCGTTCGAAGACTCACCGGGGTGAAGGTGGTGCGCGTCGGTTCGGCCTCGGTCGTGTCCCAAGGCGTGCGGTGGTTTTCCGAAAATGGCTATTTCTCACTCGCCGACGGGGCTGCGCATCGCCTCGAGCTCGAGTGGAATCACGGTGCTGAGGGAAACATGCACGCGTTTGCTGACGGCCTGCCCATCGTATTGCGTTGGTAGCTAAGCTCACGTCCGCAAACGATCGCCACGCGGCTACGCGGCGCTCACGCTATTCGACTTCGAAAGAAAGCGACGAAGACGTCATCCCATCGCTGCGTGCCGAACGCGGCGGAGCGGCCTCGATGCGCTGGTGCGGTGGTAGCGTGCGGCCGTGCGCTCGAGTTGCTTATTGAGAAAGGTGCCGGCAAAAAGGAACATCATTGCGAACGCAGGGACTGAGGACAACCAGGTCATGAAGCGCATGGTGTCCAGGATAGCCATGCTTTCGAGGCAACGCTCGAAGCTCCTCGTTCTTTTCTCCGTTTCTTCTCAGCGCGGCCGGAACGCGAGCCTTCTTTGTCCTCGAACGAGTCACCCGTTCAGTTCATTCGGTCGCGGGAACGTGCTGCTGCGCGATCGTCGCCGGCGCCGGCGCGAGGCTACGATCAGCGGGAGCCCGAGAAAGCAGACCAAACGGGTCGAAACGACCGAGTTTTGGCTGGCGAGACTGCAGCTGCACCCGTCAATCCCGTAAACGACGTCGCTCGCGTCCGCCCTGACGTCAGCCGCGCTGTCCAGGAGACCGCCGTCTCGGCCCGCGCCGGCAGATCCAGCGAGTCCACTGTCGCCGGCGTTGCTCCCGCCCGCGCCCGCGGAGCCACCGACGCTACTGCCGCCCAAGCCGGCTGAGCCACCCGCATTGCTGCCGCCCCTGCCAGCGGCGCCGCCCATGTTACTGCCCGCCCTCCCGGCCGAGCCGCTGTCGGTGGCGCCCGTACCCGCCGAGCCGTCCGTACGGCTGCCACCCATGCCGGCTGCGCCCCCCGTATTACTTCCGGCGGTGCCCGCTGAGCCTCCGCCACCCATGCCACCCGTGCCGCCGGTGCTCCCGTCGACCGAGCCATCGAGGCTGCTATCGCCGCCGCCAGTACTCGTGCCCGAATCTGCGCCGCCCGCGCCACCGCTGCCGTCCGTTTCGCTCGTCGCGTCGCCGCCGCCCGCGCCACCGCTGCCGTCCACGCCGCTGTCGCCCGCCGCGCTGTCGCGATCGGCGCTCGCAGCATGGCTGGCCCCGTCGCGAGCGTCGGTTCCGCCGTCGCTCGTACCCGGTCCCGGCGCGTCCCACGTCACGACGAGTGCGAAATCCTGGCCGCCTTGCACGATGCTGAACGGCGTCACGGTGATGGTGTAGTCACCCGCCGTCGTGCTGGCGATGAGGACCTGTTCGACGTTGTTGCGCCGATCGGCGGTTCCGCCGGTCGACGAAGCGCCGTTGGTGAAGACGTTGCCGAGGTAGGTGCTCGACGCGCCCTCGACGGTCAGGTCGAGATCATTGACGAGGCGCGCCGCGTTCCATGTCGCTGGCTCGTCGAGCGTTGGCTGCGCGGCGGGCGGCGAATCGGGAACGCTGGGATAATCGGTCCACACCAACGTCGCTTTGAGCTGCTGCCCCGCGGCGATGCCCGTCACGGTGTAGGTCACCGGCGTCGTCGCGCCTGCGGCCCAGGTCGCGCGATGATCGTCGACCATCAGCTTGCGCACGCCCCCCGCGAACACGAGCGATCGATCCAGTTGGATGCGGCCCCACCCTTGCTCGTTGGAAGGAATAGGCGAGATCGGGCCACTGGCGTTGTCGCTGCCGGTCATCGACACGCCGGAATTGATCATGGTCGCTTTGACGAGCGCGGCGGTGGGGGTCAGCTGGTCGGCTGCGTTCTTGGCGCCCGAAGGGTAAAACCCTTCCGCGAAATACTGGCGTACGAGCGCGGCGACACCGGTCGCGACAGGTGACGCGTAGGACGTGCCGCCGCCGGTGTTGGTGCCGCAGTTGACTGCGCCGCCCACATTGCCGTTGTTGCCAGCCGATGAGTTGTAACCCGGCGTCATGAGGTCCGGCTTGATCCGGCCGTCCGCCGACCAGCCGCGCGAGGAAAAGGCGGAGATGTTTTCGTCGCTGGGCGTGGTGCTGCTGCGGCGCGCGCTGCCGATAGAAAGTCCGTTCTTCATGGTGGCCGGGCTGCCCACCGAGAAGTCGGTGTTGTTCGCGCCGTAGTTGCCGGCGGCGTTGATGATGAGAAAGTCCTTGTGCGTCCATATGAAGTGGTCGACGTCCACCGTGCGCGCCGTGTAGTTCGATTGAAGATAGGGAGGCATGGCTTCTTCGTTGTCGCCATACGAGTTGTTGTGGGCGCGCGCTCCTTGCGTGAACGACTGTTCGAAGAGCGGCTCGAGGTTGATGACGGGGCACCCGAGCCCAGGAAGCTCGGCACAGGTGTCGAACTGGTAGCCCGCATCCTGCATGACGATCTTCGCGGCCGGCGCGATGGCATCTTCTGCGGCGTAGGTCGCGGGGCTCATGTCGCTGTCCCCCACCATGTTGCCGGCCACGTGCGTGCCGTGCCCCTGCGTGTCCCACAGGGCGAGGTTGGTGGGCGTCTCGCAGTTCATCCCCGCGGGGTACTGGTCGCACGAGTAGAGAAAATCGTACGCCACGATCTTGCGATGGGTCGAACCCGTCAGCGTGCCGTAGCCGCCCAGGGCCGACCAGGTATTGGTGACGGGCAGAGACGTGTCGTTGAAGTAGCAGGAATTGGCGTCGATCCCGGTGTCGATCTCGCCGACAATCTGGTTCTCGCCGCGGATGCCGTGCGCCCAGATCGGCGTTTGGGCGACGTCATGGCCCTGCTGGCCGGACTGCATCGTCCCCACGAGGCGATCGTTGTGCAATCCGAGTCGATGAATGCGCTCGACGAAAAAGAGATCGCTGCGCTCGGCGAGGAGCCGAACCTCGTCGGCCGCGCTCTCGGCAGGCAAGAGAACGGAAAGGCGCCCGAAAGCGCCCGCCTCGCCGTCACCGACGACCTGCCCACCGCGCGCTTGCACCGCCGCGCGAACGGCGGCGCGATCGTGGCCCGGCATGACGTGGACCATCACCGCGACTTCGGGCTGGCCGGCGCGCGCGGTGAGGGCGTCCCGCGTAAGCTCGCGCGAAAGGCGGTCGGCGGAAGTGTAAGGCGCGAAGCCGACCATCCCCGGCACGACGCGATCGGGCGCGCCCGACGGTCGCTCCAAGAGCAGCGCGTCGTAGGGAAGGTACGCCACCTCGCGGTACCCGGAGGCGAGGAGCTCGCGGCGCGCAGCCGGCGCGATGCGGCCGTCGAATTTGGCGATGACGAAGGGCTCACCTTCGAGAGAGAGCGCGGCCGCGGATTCGCCCGCCCTGGCTGCCGCAAAAGAGATGCGCCTTCCGCCCGGCGTTTCGACGAACGCTCGCTCGGGGCTGGCGACCGGTTCGGCGGGAGCGCTGCAAGCGAGCGCGCTAGGAACGATCAACGCGGCAAGGAGCCATCTACCGAGGTACCGCGTCACGGAGCGGACGTTCACCAGCATGCGCATTCTCCTGGAAGGAACGCACCATAGACTCAGCTCACGGAGGACTCAAACCGCTGCTGAACTCGCTACGAGACGCCCCCCTCAGCCTTCAGCTCGGCCAACAATTGCGGCAACGACACCACCGCGACGCCAATGCCACTGTCCGCGTATCCATAAGGGAGCACCAGCTTGTCTTTATCGATGAGCCCACCGCACGTGTAAAGTACGTTGGGCGTGTACCCCTCTCGCTCGGTTTCATCCGGCACGAGGAGCGGCTCGGCGAGGTGACCGATGACTTTGCTGGGATCTTCCAGATCGAGCAAAAGCGCGCTGATCGCGTAGCAGCGCATCGGTCCAACGCCGTGCGTGAGAACGAGCCAACCGGCGTCGGTCTCGAGGGGGGAGCCGCAATTGCCGCTGTGCAAAAGCTCCCAGGGTCGGGACGGCCGGTAAAGCTCGGTGACGTCATTCCAGAAACGCACGTCGTCGGAGACGGCCAGGTGCAGGTTTTCCCGGTCGCGACGCGAGAGCATGACGTACTTGCCGTTGATGAGGCGCGGGAAGAGCGCCATTCCTTTGTTCTGCGCAGCGCGGCCATTCAGCGTCGCGATAGTGAAGGTGACGAAATCGTCGGTCTCGATGAGCTGCGGAACGATCTCGAAGCCGTCATAAGCCGTGTACGTCGCGTAGTATTTGAATGCTCCGCCGTCCTCGGTGAAGCGCACGAAGCGAGCGTCCTCCATGCCGCGCGTCTCGTTGGGGCCGGCGGGAAAGATGACCCGCTCCGAGAGCGCAGAATCGGCGGGAAATGTGGTGACGTAGTTGGATGACGCAAGCACGCGGATGATCTTGACCGTCTCGAACCAAATGGCGTGGGATGGGCCGTTCTTTTCGAGCTCGGCGAGCGATCCTTCCAGATCCGCCAAGCTGAAATTGTTCGACAGCCGGTCGAGGACGCCGCCCGCGATCTCGTTGGCCACACCGAGCTCACCGAGCTTCGCGCTGAACGATTTCTTGTTGTAGCTCCGCGGTGCGGTGCGATGACCCGAAACCAGAAAGTCTCCCGGTGCATCAAAGGTCAATTCTCCGGCGCCGTCGATGAGCCCCGTCCTAAACTCGATTGACGACAGATGTCCTTCGCCGACCGCGCGCAGCGTCATGATGAAGCGGCTCTCGCCAGCCCCGAGCCCGGTCTGGTCGGGCGCGAGCACGATCGACGGATTGAAGAGCGCGGCGGCCTCGACCGCATACTCGTGGGTGAAGTACGCACCGATCAGCAAGCGCCGCTCGAGGGAAAGCAGCTCGACCGCCTCGATATGATGCGCGACGAGCCGAAAATGCTGCTCGAGGATCTCGCGATAACGTCGATGACGCGAATCGAAGCTCGCGACAATTCCGGCGAGCAGTCCGCCCACCTCGGTTTCGGGGATGGCCAGGATGCGCGCCACCAGTTGTCCGGTGCGCGAAGGACCGGGCGCGAGCACTTCTTCGCCAAGGGCATAGGGTCGCGCCAGCACGCGGCGGGCATTCGGCAGGATGCGGTGCCGAGTCCGCGAGACGGCGATGGAATGCATGGATGTTTGCCGCAGCATCGCAGGAGAATCGGGCTTTCGCCAGACCTCCTTGACGGGCGTCGATGTGCGTATCGCGGGCCTTCGACCCCCTAACTGACCGCTTTAGGGGGGAGGTGTCCACTAGACCGGTAAGCCGAGAAACCCGAGGGCGCGGGGTGAACTCTTTGGTTCGGAGGCAATGATGCGAAGGCAGAATCTTTCCTTTTTGTTCATCGGGCTCCTCGTCGCTTCGACGGGGATGATCGACTGCAGCGCCGCGGACGACGTCGATCCAGATGCCAAAGGAGGCTCGGCCGGCACGGCAGGTTCGAGCGGTAGCGCTGGTAAAGACGGAGGCGCTGGTAAAGGGGGCAGCGGTGGCGGCGGCGTCGACTCCGGCTCCGGCAAGGGGGGCGCGGCGGGCACCGGTGGAACCGGGGGCAGCGGCGGAAGCGCAGGTACGGGTGGCGGCGCAGCCACGGGTGGCGGGGGTGGTACAGGCGGAAGCGGGGGCGTGGGCGTCGGGGGAACAGGCGGGAGCGCGGGCGTCGGAGGCGTCGCGGGTTCCGGCGGAAGCGCAGGCAGCGCGGGCGCCGGAGGCAGAGGCGGCGCAGCCGGCAGAGGCGGTGCGGGTGGCGCGGCGGGCAATGCCGGTAAAGGCGGTGCTTCCGGCAGCGCCGGTACGGGGGGCTCCGGTGGCAAGGGCGGCGATGACGGCGGCGCAGGAACTGGCGGAAAAGGCGGCGCGGCCGGAACGGCAGGAAATTCAGGAGCCGGAGGCGCGGCAGGCAACGCCGGTACAGCGGGCGCGGCGGGCACAGGCGGAACGTCGTCAGACGCAGGCGCACGAGATGGGGCAGCGCGCGACGGCGATGGCGACGACGACGACGCCGGCGACGACGGTGGGGACGCCGATGGCGGCGATTCGGATGCCCGCGATGGCGGGAACGACACGGGCAGTGATTCGGATGCCCGCGACGGCGGTGGCGATAGCAGCGGCTGATTTCACGACCGCAGGGTTGTATGATGACCGCGTGCGGCGCCCCAACCTGGTTCTTCTCGGCTTAGCGAACGCGCTCGGCGCATGCGGCGGCTCGTCGAGCCTGCCGCTCGACGTCGAGGTCAAGGACGGCGCCGCAGTCGCCGGCGGCAAGTGGGACGAAATCCAGCTGGTCGTCAAATCGCTTCCTGGTGCCGAGATCCAATTCGGCACCGAGACCAAGAACATGGAAGCGACGCGCGCGGTGGAACAGTTCCGCGTTCCGAAGAGCAGCCTCAAGCTCGGCAAGAATGCCTTCGTCGTCCGCGCCAAGATCACGGCGTTGCTCAGCAAGAGAGAGGCCGAGAAGAAAGTCGAGTGGGACGTCGAGCCGAAAACGCTGCTGCGTTTCGAAGGCTCGCCCAAGGGCGACGCCGAGGCCCTCAGCTGCGTGGGCGCCATGTGCGGACAGCCGACGGTGAAGGCGACGAAGAATGGCCATCTTCCCCTCCAAGTCGAAAGCGCTATCGGCGGCACCTTGACGGTCGGTGCCTCCAAAATCACGCTCTCACCCGGTCAAAAAGCGGAGCTCGATCTGGATCTCTTGCCGCTCGTCGCTGCGCGCAACGTGGGCGAATTGGCACAGCTCACCGTTCCCTTCTCGTTCGAGGCAGGCGGCGCCAAGGCGGACGATGCGTTCGAGCTCGGTGGTGCCGCGCTTTCCGACTTCGTCGCGCGCACGTTCGCGCAAGCCGAGCAGAGTCCATTGACCTTCTCCGGAGAAAAGGCGGCCACGAATCCCAAGCCCGCCATGCTCCTGGTCGTCGGTGCTCCCATCCGCAAGTTCATCGCGGTGGGAACGCCAGCCAAGTTTGCCGACGTCGATCTCGTCGGGGTCGCCAAAAAAGCCGAGCGCCAGGTCGCCTGCGCGGCCGACAGCGAGATCGTCTACAACGATCTCGAAATTCGCGTGGTCGACCGGCGTACGGCCAAAACCATCGGCATGAAGAAGCTACGCGCAGACCGGGTTTCCTGCCCGCCCACGCCCTCCGGCAAGCTCATGGGCGAAGTTCGCGAAGACGATGTCAAGCGCGTGCTGTCGGAGTTCTTGAGCAAGTAGGCGCGACGACGACTCCACTAGGTCGCGCCTGAGAGCCGGCTCGCCACCAAGTTGTTGATCGTGTGCACGACCACGGCGAGCCACACCGAACCGGTCAACCGCGTGATCCATCCGAGCACGAGTGCAAGAAGCAGCAAGCCGATGCTCATCGGTAGGATCTCCCAGCGAGGCCCATGCGCGAACCATCCGGGCCAGTGCACCAAAATGAAGAGCAGCGATTGAAAAAGATTGGCGCGCCAGAACGGCGCGCGCTTTGCGAGCTGCCGAAGGATGAACCCGCGGAACGAGACTTCTTCGATGGTGGCGTTCACCGCAGCGAGAACGAGCCCCGGAAGGATGGGAATGGCCGCATTCTGCGGCCAACCATTGATCATGCCTTGCAGGCCAGCCACGATTGCCAAGAACGCGAATCCGATCGCGCTCGCCTTCCAATAGCGCGCGGGCTCCCCGCGTCTTGTCATACCCAAGGAAGGCGCCACGGGCTCGTGCAGCACGGCTCTCGCCATCAGTGCCGCCGGCAGAACCCAGAGGGCGCCCTTGCATGCCAATAGGGCGAGGCCATCGAGCAGGCCTTTCGGCGGTGTGCTGCTCAAGACGGCGCTCATTGCGCGCCACGTCAGGGCGGCGAAGCAATAGTACAGAATCAGCAACCCAGCGCCGTACTTCACGACGCCCGACTGCGTCACAGCTCTTGCAACGCGCGGTGCACGAGCTGCACGCAGATCGAACCCTCACCGACAGCAGAGGCCACGCGCTTCACGCTCGTCGAACGCGCGTCGCCCACGCAGAACACGCCGGGAATGCTGGTCTCCATCAGATGCGGGCGGCGGGTCAGCGACCAATGCGTGCCGGCAAGATCTTCGGGGAGCAGGTCAGCGCCGGTTTTCACGAATTTCTTGTCGTCGAGAAGCAGGCACCCCTCGAGCCAGGAGGTGTTGGGATCCGCGCCCGTCATCAGAAAGAGATTGCGAATGTCCCGCGTCTCGCGCTCACCGGTGTCGAGGTTCCGCCAGCGCACGCGCTCGAGCCCCTTGTCGCCCTCGAGCGCCTCGACTTGGGTGCGGGCGCGCAAGTCGATATTGGGAATGTTCTCGATGCGCTGAATCAAATAGCGCGACATGCTGTCGGCCAGGCCAGTCGCGCGCACCAGCATGTGCACGCGCTTGGACGTCCCCGCGAGGAAGACGGCGGCCTGCCCAGCCGAATTGGCGCCGCCCACGATGGCGACCTCCTCGCCTGCGCATTGCTGACTCTCGAGGTAAGTGGCGCAGTAGTAGACGCCGGCCCCCTCGAAACGCGCGAGCGACGGCAGATCGAGCTTTCTGTATTTCACTCCGCTGGCAATGACGATGGTGCGCGTTCGTATCGTCTGTCCGTCCGACAAATGCAGGGTGTACGGGCGACTATCGCAATCGAGTCGGACGACGGTGCGGCCGATCGTGACCTCGGCGCCAAACTTCTCGGCTTGACTGAGCGCGCGTCCGGCCAGTGCCTGCCCGGAGATCCCGGTGGGAAAGCCGAGATAGTTCTCGATGCGCGAGCTGGTGCCCGCTTGCCCGCCGGGCGCCGTGCTCTCGATGACCAGCACGTCGAGACCTTCGGACGCGCCGTACACGGCCGCCGCGAGCCCGGCCGGTCCTGCCCCGACGATCACGACGTCCCGAATGTCCATCGCGTCGAGATCGGCGCTGAGGCCGAGCGCCGCCGCCAAGGTCTCGATCGACGGATTCTTGAGAACGTGGCCACTCCGGCACACGATCACGGGCACGTCGCCCACGCCCACGTGAAAGCGATCGAGCAAGGCCTGCACGCTGGGGTCGGTCTCGACGTCCTGATACGTGAAGGGTTGCCCGTTGCGGCTCAAAAATTCGCGGATGTGCTGGGTGCTGCCGGAGTGGCGCGATCCGAGGAGCACCAAGTCGTTCAGGTCCTGCGCCATCAGCGCCACGCGTCTCAAGATGAACGCGCGCATCAGAACTTCGCTGAGGTCCGAGTCGCGATGCACCAGAGTGCGCAGATCCTCGCGGTCGACGGCGATAACGGCCCCGTCGCTCGCCGCGCGCGCGCGCACCAGGCTGCGGCGGGCGGACAGCATGTTGATTTCGCCGGTGAACTCGCGAGGGTGGTGCAACGTGACGGGCTCGTCCCGATCGCCGATCGGTCGCACGATCTCGACCGAGCCCGATAGCACCACGAAGAACCGCGTGTTCTGGTCCCCTACATCGAAGAGCACGTCACCGGCGCGCACGTCGCGCCGATGCCCGACCGTCGAAATGCGATCGATCTGCGCCGGCGTCAGCTGGGGGAACATCTGCGCGGCGCGGTCCATGATGGTAGCCACGGCTCTTGCTAGCGCGTTATCGACCCGCCGTCACCGACCGAAGCCTGGGACGGAGGATCTCCGCGTCGGGCGCTCAGGCTGACTTGGCAGCGACTTCGGGAGCGACGAACTCGGCGTCGATTTCGACCTTCACCTTCTCGCCGACGGCGACGCCGCCCGTCTCGAGCAGCGCGTTGTAATTCACGCCGAAGTCCTTGCGGTTCAAGGTGGTCCGCGCCGAGAGGCCGGCGACTGTCTTGCCCCACGGATTCTTGGAGGTGCCGTGGAACTCGACGTCGAATGCGATCGGTTTTTTGACGCCGCGGATCGTGAGATCGCCGCTCACCACGTACTCGCCCTCACCCTTCGGCTCGATGCGTGTGCTCTTGAACGTGATTTTCGGGTGGGTCGGCGCGTTGAAGAAATCGTTGGTGCGCAGGTGGTCATCGCGTTGTCCGTTGCCGGTTTCGATGCTGGCAACGTCGACTTCTCCCTCGAAGGTCGAGCGCGTGAAGTCGGCAGGATCGATCTCGAGCGTACCGCTGTACTTCTTGAACTGACCGCGCACGGTGGTCACCATCATATGCTTTACAGAGAAACCAATGTGGGTATGGACGTCATCGATGAGCCAGGCCATGGGGTACTCCTCGCGTTTGGGACGGAGAGTCTCGCCACGTTCGCGGGATGGAACAAGGCTCGAACAAGTGGCAGGATTAGACCGAAAATGATCCCAATGCGTGAACCGGTCGAAACCACCGAGCTGCTGGCCTTCACCCGAATCGTAGAAGCGAAGTCCCTCTCGCGGGCCGCTGCCGAGCTCGGGGTTCCGCGGGCCACGATCGGGCGGCGCCTCGCTCGCCTCGAAGAACGTCTCGGCATGAGGCTACTCCGACGAACCACGCGCAGCCTGTCTTTGACGGATGCCGGCGACAACTTTTATCGCCATGCACGCATCGTGCTCGATTCGATTGCGCAGGCCGAGGCGAGCGTGCGAATGACCGACAACGTGATGCGCGGCGATCTTCGCGTGTCCGTGCCTCCCATCAGCGAGAGTTCCTTCCTCGACATGGTCATTTCCTTCGCCGAGAAGCACCCTGCCGTCCGCGTACAGATCGACTTCTCTACACGCATCGTCGATCTTCTGCGCGACGGGTACGACGTCGCGTTGCGCGCCTCCGCTGAAATCCAGCCGGGACTCGTCGCTCGCACCGTCGGGCGTCACAAGGTCATCGCCGTCGCCTCGCCCGAGTACCTCGCCAAGAACGGCACGCCGCGCACCGTGAAGGAGCTGCGCAAGCATCGTTGTCTGACGGGGTTCGCGCGGGGCGAGCTTCCGCAGTCCACGTGGCCGGTCGGCCGCGGCGTGCTGCACGTCGAAAGCTCGTTCTCCTCCAACGATCTCACGCTGCTTCGCGAGACTGCCGTTCGCGGGCTCGGCATTGCGCTCTTGCCACGGCTCGTTCTCGCCGACCTTCTCGAAAATGGCACGCTGGTGCACGTGCTGCCCGGGATTGTCGAAGCAGAGAACCGATTGGCTGTCGTCTATCCAGAGCGCGAGTTTCTTCCGCCTCACGTCCGCGCGTTCATCGAAGCTTTGGTCGAATGGGCGCCCGCTTTGCAGCCCTCGAAGCGCACGCGAGCCGCTGCCCCCTCCACGCTGCGCCACCGCCGATGAGTGAACGACTTCTCAGTGCGCTTGCTCTCGTCGCCTACTTCTAAAAGACTCGACCGACGCGTGCCGATGGGTTCGCGCTAGCCGACTGGCGTCGGGCGGATGGAGGTGCCCGGTTTCATCCCGAGCCTGAACTGCGCCTCCTCCCAAGCGTGAAGGGCGTGTGCTTCGTCGAAAGTCGCTTGCTCATGCAGCCATTGGAATGCTGCGGGCACGTCACCTGAATGAAAGGCGTTCAAGCGCAGTTTGGGCATCATCCAGCTGAACGCCGTCACCGCTCCACGCACCATCACGCTGTCGGTGACGACCGCCACCCGTCCCACCTTTTCCAAGCGATTGCGGATTAGAAACTCCTACGCTGCCATGCGCTGGCGGGCATTCGGATAGCTATGGACGGAACAGATCATGCTGACCCTCGTCACGACCCCCATGCGGCGCGACAGGGCCAGCGTTTCCTCCAAGAAGGCGACCCAATCTTTGTCGTCGATTGTCCGCGCCGTCGAGACGTTGACCGTCAGCTGATCGATCTGGCGAAAGTACATCTTGCCGCCGCAAAAAAAGCGCGCGCCCGAATCCACCTTCGACAACAGCGGCCCGCCTACGGATTCCATGTTCCCTCGAAAATGCACCCGCGTTCCCCGCGGCAACGGCAGCGCGAATGAAGCACGCGAACGTCTCGAGCGCCGACGAGCTCGAACATACGCGCAATGTAGCCGCTCAGGTAGATGCAGTTCACCTCATCCGGAACGCCCCATTCGAACAGCGTTCCGCATGCCCCGTTCACGGTGCGTTCGACCGTCCACCGCCCTGTGTTGTGGAACCTCGACCAGTACTCGGAGGCTTTCTCCAATACGAACGCCGGATTGGCGAGTCGCAGGAAAAGGCGGTGAATTCGCCTCAGATCGTGCTCGGCCTCGAAACGCCCGAGATCGACCAGCAGCTTCCTTTCGCCGTTGCCGAGGACTTCGTCGATAGTTCGAAAGAGACGCGCGTCCGCTTCTTGCGGATACCACGTGATCGGCAGAATCCCTTCGAACGTTTGGCGGTCCCCGGGAAGTAAGCGATCGAGAACAGCTGCCCAGCCGGGCGGGCCGAAACGAGTGACGACGAAGCTTTCGGCGTGAAGAACGATCGTTCCCTTCGAGAGTGACTGTCCCGTCGCCGGAGCGCGGCTCGGCGAGCGCACCTGGAAGTCGTTCGAATTGGCCGTACCTTCCACCGCGGCCGCGACCCGATCGCGGTCCGTTTTTTCGTACGTCACCGGTTTCAATTTGACAGGAGCACCCTCGCGCCGCCAGCAGGTCGGACGCCCGGTTGATCACGCGACAAGATGTGGGTGCCGCGCCGTGGATTGGCGACATCGGGGCGGCCTGCCCGCCGACAAGGGTCGCTACTTGGGTGGGGGGAGGGGAGGCGGTGGTGGCACGGGAGGGGGAGGTGGCGGCACGGAGCCGGGCG